>Ga0335078_10004910_pt1 | contig 19807 bp, 23 predicted proteins | sample Lox_Sample_32_FD_206711 | JGI IMG/M metagenome (GOLD analysis project Ga0335078, IMG submission 206711) | Soil microbial communities from Loxahatchee National Wildlife Refuge, Florida, United States - Lox_Sample_3.2 | ecosystem: Environmental > Terrestrial > Soil > Wetlands | place: USA... | reverse complement strand
CTTGAGGCTCTTGAGAAAGCCCTTAGTTTGCGGCTCTATGCCGTCATCAACTCGCAAAGAACCGAATGGTCCAATGACCGACAGAGTCTGCGTTTCTTCATGGACGTTTGCCGCGTACAGGAGGCCCGCCGTCGAAAAGGCTTGCCGGATTTCCCATGTAAAAGCGTTGGTACGATCGAGTTTGAAACTTTCGCATCAACGGTTGATCCGCGGATTCGGACAACGTGCCTGCACTGTCCGCCGGCTGCTGCTCCTGGCCAGTACTGCGGCTGGGAATTCACAATGGAATAAACCATCGAGCCAACTACACGTTTACTCGCGCAATTGCGCTTAATTGCTCGATACGTTTCGAGAAGATGCCTTGCGAACAAATCGATTCATCGACCTGGCAACCTTGGCCAGAATTTGAGCCCACTCTTCCAGATGTCTTTCGCCATCTTTGGTGAGAGTGTAGACTCTGCGCGCCGGTCCTGATGTGTCTGTGTCCCAAGTGGAAACGATATATCCGTGGTGCTCCAAACGACGGAGTGTACGGTACAGGACAGCTTTCTCGATTTCTCCATCGGTAAAGGCGTGCTCGGCCAGGCTCCCGAGGAGATCGTACCCATAGGACTTGCCCTTCTCTTTCAAAACAAGAAGCAGCACTGGTTCCACAAATCGATACAAGTGCCCCATCGCACACGTGCATGGAAAATCGTGCCTGGGACATTTGTTCGTTACTTTTTTTCTTCTCACGGTTTTGGGCAAGCTCGTCCTCTCTATTTCGAACAGCTCAATGATGGCATGCTTGTCCAGAGTGATCGCAACCGTTGGCGCCAGTTTTGAGCTTGTCGTTCAGAAATTCAGAAATCAGTACATCCGGGTCATTGATAGATACACCTGTCAGCACCTTCACGGAACTGGCGGACAAGAGATCTCTGGCGTGAGTACTGAGTCCGACCGCGATGACAGTATCAACACCATGTTCAACGAGCCATTTCGGAAGAAGGCCGGGAGCATGCTCGGGAGCTTCTTCGACACTCTTGCCGACTACGGTGCGCTGCTTCATGTCGGCATCCACGAACAGGAACTGCTCGGAGTGCCCGAAATGCTGTGCGATCTGACTACCAGATAAGGGGATTGCAATTCGCATATGAGATTCACCATTCTTCTTACCAGAAGTCTATTGCATCTAGGTGTATAGTACATCTACTAAACAAAATAAGGAAGGTGCTTCAGGAATGTCCTTTAGGAGGTGGGTATGACTGATCGAAAGAAAGCGCTCCTGCTCGGCCTCATTCTCATTGTCGTTCCGCTCGTTTGGAGTCAGACGTCAAGCGATTCTGTGACCGTGAAGGGAACGGTGGGTGAGACAACGCTCTTATCCAACAACGATCTCCATATTTGGATTCAGAACGGGAACACCGGGTCCGAAGTTTGCTTGGGCCCGTCACAGTTTCTAAAAGATCAAGGTTTTCTGCCCGGGATTGGCGACACAGTGGAAGTAAACGGCACACGCGTTGGCAACCGAGGTGTGCTGCGGGCTAATTCCTTGCAAATGGGAGGGAGGACGCTAGCGCTAGATCACAGCCCCGCTGGGCAGAACTGCCCTGATTGCGGTGACCAAAACTGCGGTCATCACGATTGCGGTGGCTATCACCACGGCTGCAACCACGGACATCACGGACTTTGCTGCGACCATGAATAAGACTCATCGCCGAAGAACAACGTCCCATTTCGCTTCCACGGGTATGTTAGCCAGGTTCGCGACAGTCGGATTCTTAACCTTACTGGGTTTCTCCCAAGCGACTGATCCCGATACCTTCGCGAAGTGCCTCGCCGAAAAGAAAGTCACAATGTACGGCAGCTTTCTGTGCCCCCATTGCGAGGATCAGAAAAGGCTGTTTGGCTCATCATTTCGCTACGTCCCCTATGTCGAATGTTCGGTGCGTGGCAGTCGCCAGATGACTTTCCCCTGCATTGCGGCCCAGATTCGCTATACCCCTACCTGGATCTTTGCCGATGGGGAACGTCGCACGGGAGTTCAGCAGTTGAAGGATTTGGGCGAGAAAACTGGATGCAAACTCCCATGAATGCTCGTGCGCTTCGGTATCCGATGCTTGGCTGTTGCGTTCTGGGAGCGATCCTGTCCGCTATGTCGCTCCAAAGCCATTACACTACCTCGGCCACGGAATACTGCGATTTGAACGCCACCTTCAACTGCGATTTAGTAAACCGAAGTACGTTTTCCGAACTCCACGGCATTCCAGTTGCCCTCGTCGGATTGCTCGGCTACATTTTGTTGTTCGCCTTATCACTGAAACCGTACGACTGGGCAACGATCTTCCGATTCGCAGCGGCACTTGTAGGCGTTGGCTTTGCTCTTTACCTGGCCTACATTGAGGCCTATGTACTTGCGGTCTGGTGCTTACTCTGTATCGGATCTTTAGCAATGATTTCGACGATCACGATGCTTGCTGGAATTGCCGTGTGGCGGCTTAGAAAACGGGAGCCTCAAACAAATGCAGGACGGTGACTCGGCGCTCCTGAGACGCGACATGTCCTCGACAATGCAAGCCGAGTGCCCCCCGTCCAGCGGAGCACTTCCGGACCAGCTCGTTACCGATGCAGCTTCGCGCCAGATCTCTCCAGTGAACTCTAACTGCTTTGTCTGCGGACGACGCAATGCCACCGGGCTGCACCTGATGTTCGAAGGCGGATCTCAGGGTGTTGAAGCCATATGGATTCCGAACGACTCCAGTGAGAGTTTTCAAAATACGGTTCACGGAGGCCTTATCACGAGCGTGCTGGATGAAGCTATGTCGAAGGCGATCATGGCTAATGGATGGCAAGCCTTCACAGTCTGCATCAGCGTCCGTTTTCATAGTCGGATCTCGCCGGGAGAGCGCCTCCGCGCGCATGGTTGGACCGTTGAGCGGCGTAAGCGAAGGATATTGACCGAGGCTAGCCTTGTCACCGACAGCGGTATCGAACGGGCGCACGCACGAGCGACATTCCTAATGCCGAGCGGAAGTCAAGTTAGGTAGGCCAATGGATAGTCATGGAGTTCAAAACTCCGAACGAGCCACGACGGTAGGCTTGCTTGCGGGCCTATGCATAAACGCCATCATCGCGCTCGGAGAGCTCATTGTCGGAACATTTGCGGGTAGCGTTGCCCTGATTGCCGACGCCACGCACAACTTCGGCGATGTGTTCGCACTGGCCGTTGCATACCTCGCCCGAAACCTCGGTTCGCGGCCGCCGAGCCTCAAGCACACCTATGGGCTGAAACGCCTTGAAGTCGTGGCCGCAGTATTCAGCGCAGCTGTGCTGATCGGGACCGCGATATTCATCATCAGACAAGCCTTATTCCGGTTGTTCCATCCAGAACCATACCAAACCGGAATCACGATTGCCGTTGCCGGTTTGGCTGTCGTCGCAAACGGGATCTCGGCGCTGCTTCTTCGTCATCACGATCCGCAAGATCTGAACGTGCGGAGTGCGTTTCTCCATCTGTCTCAAGATTCGCTATCTTCACTTCTCGTGGTTGCCTCTGCCCTGATGACAACCAGGACACGTTTGGGAACCAGCCTTGATCCCCTTGCCGCGTTGGTCATTGTCGTTGCGGTTGTGGTGGGCGCGCTCTCGGTCCTGAAGCAGGCGTTAGCGACCCTTCTAGAAGCGGTACCGGACGACATTCAAGTTCCGTCTCTTGTCCAGCGGTTGGAACAGAAGTTCAACGACGTAGCAATGCATCATGTCCACGTCTGGCAGATAGGCCCCAGGCAACGCATTCTTACCGCCCATCTCTTGATACGGAACATGGACGTTGCTCAAGCCGAAATCTTGTGCAACCGAATCCGCAGCTATCTCAGAGACGAATGGCAGATTCAGCACGCCACTCTCGAGACCGAGGTCAATGGGTGCGGATCGGATACCGTGCTGGGAGCATGGAACCCAGCGGTTCAGCACAGCGATTAGATCGAATCGGAGGAAGTAATACAGACGGTGTAATCGAGTGGAGGGTACATGTTTTACAAGGCTGCAATATTTGCATTCGTCCTGGTGTTAAGCGCAAGCGCGACATCGACTCGTCAGCACGCGCCGGATACTTCGCGCATGCTGGTTCAATCAAACTGGCTTGCACAGCATCTCTCTGACCGGAACCTAGTAATACTGCATGTCGGCGCGGATCGAGCCTCTTACAGTGCGGGACATATTCCAGGAGCGCGCTTTCTCGCACTGGGCGAAATCGCCGCACCGCGCAACGGTATTCCCAATCAACTGCCTCCGGCCGATAGCCTGAAAGCAACTTTTGAACGGCTAGGAGTTGAGGATCACTCTCGCGTGGTGATTTACGGCGACATGCTTGGGTTGCTTGCCGCTCGCGCGTATTTCACGCTCGACTATCTGGGCCTCGGTAACAACGCGGCTCTCCTGGATGGCGGACTCGAGGCCTGGTCGAAAGAAAACGCTACAGTTAAGACCCTCCCGGCCGAGCCACGCCCGACTGTCCTCACAATTCATCCTCATCCTGAGTTGGTGATCGAGCTCGCAACCCTGAGGGAGATCGTCCCGACCAGAAGTCCACTTTTGATCGATGCTCGTCCGCCCACGGATTATGCGGGCATGACACGCAGCGACGGAACTCCACTTTCGGCACTCCCATCGAAACCAGCGCTGGAGGACAGCACTAAGCGAGCGAAGACTCATGCGGCGCGGCAGGCGGGCATACTACAACGCGTTCTCGAAGTTTTACGATCGTTTTGTTGCTCTCCACTCGGGTGATAAGCAGGGGCTTGCGAGACGATTCTTGGCCGATCAGATTCCAGCAGGATCGGTTCTTCTGTTCTCGACCTCTGCACGGGCACTGGATCGCTTCTGCCGCACATCCAATCCAAGGTAGGTCCAGATGGCAAAACAGTCGGTGTGGATTTTTCTCATGGCATGTTGAACGCGGCCAGAAACAAGACCCGAAAGTTTAAAGGCGTCTACCTTGTCGAAGCGGACGCCGGAGTTTTGCCTTTCCCATCGCATACCTTCGATGCCGTAACTTGCTCACACGCCTTCTATGAACTGAAAGGGGAAACAGAGGCAAAGGCTCTAGAGGAAATCGTTCGAGTTCTCAAGCCCCACGGAGTCTTCCTGATGATGGAGCACGATGTGCCGCGTAACCGTCTCGTCAGAGTTCTTTTTTATGTTCGTTTGACCCTCGTTGGCACCGGACGAGCGATTGTTTTTCTTCGGCAGGAGCAGGAACTACTGGAACGTTATTTCGGGGTAGTCGAGAAAATCGTCACTCCTGCTGGGCGCTCCAAGATCATGCGATGCAGAAAGTGATTGGCATCACCGCAACTGCAACAAATATCCGATTACGGTGAGGGGATGATTCGACCAAGCAGGATCAGCTTCGGTGGCACAGCCGCCATTGTGACTAGCATGGCCCTGATTGCCGGACTGGAAGCGGCAAATGCAGGCCGAGCCAGCGTGATCAGCGCGTTGTTGATCGCAGCCGTAGCCGACAACCTGACCGACTCCCTTAGCGTCCACATGTACCAGGAATCCGAGCGTTTTGAGAGGAAAGATGCATTTGTTGGAACAATCACGAACTTTGCAACGCGATTGGTGGTCTGCCTCAGCTTCGTATTCATCGTGGTTTCGATTCCAAGCCACTTGGCAATGGCCATAGGAATGGCGTGGGGTCTATCGCTTCTGACGATTCTCACATGTATTCTCGCGCGACACCGGCAGGTTAGCGCCGTCTCCGAAGTAGCAAAACATCTTGGAGTTGCACTGATGGTGATCGCGGTCAGCCGAGTTGTTGGGCAGTGGATTGCGAGGCATGTAATCTGATTCCTCCTGATCGTGCTGGCGCAATTGTCGCTTGTAACAGTTTCGACTCAAAATGCATTTCTTATATGGAGGAATACGAAAATCGTGGAAAACAGTCTCAATTTCGTCTCATCGGCTCGGTGGACGGGTGGCAGGAACGGCATCGCGACAGGCCACGACGTTCAGCCATTGATTAATTTCTCGGCTCCGCCGGAATTTCAAGGCGAAGCGGGTGTCTGGACTCCTGAGCACTTCTTTACCGCCGCTGTGGCGACGTGCTTTGTGAATACATTTCAGGCAATCTCTACCTTTTCAAAGTTCTCCGCTGTCGGCTTAGATGTCTCTGTAGAGGGCACGGTTGAGAAAGGCGAGGGTGGGTATCGGTTCACTCGGGTTACCGTCCGCCCCGTATTGACGGTCCAGAACGAAGCGGATCGTGAGCGCGGAATGCGCTTGTTAGAGAAAGCGGAAAAGGCATGTTTGGTGTCGCGGTCGCTGAACAGCGAAATGATCCTGGAACCAAAGATTCTCGAAGCCTCGGCGGTACCAGCCATCTAGATTGTGGGTTCGCAGAGTTGAACAGGGGCACTGCTCTCTGGAGAAGGTGTAATTCACTCATGCCATTGTATGAATATCGTTGCAGCCGTTGCGGAAAAGTCTTCGAGTTATTGCGCCGTATCAAAGACGCCGACAGTGATTTGACATGTCCCAAGTGTGAGTTCAGGGACGTTGAGCGCCAATTCTCGACCTTTGCTGCAGGCGGGTGTGGCGGATCGGGATCGCGCGGATTCACTTGAGCGAGATAGCCGCGACCGGTCGGTCACGAGGACAGAGAGGACGTAACCAAGCTTTTGAGAGGGGTCTAGTCAGTTCGGCAACCGCAAGGGCGCCAAGATGAGGGCAGGATCGCGCAGATCAGGCGGCACAATCGATAGGGTGAGTCCCAACGCTTGTTGCAATCCGCCAAATGAAAGCGCTTCCAAATCTGGGCGGTGAAATGTGGGACACCCGGCACCTCGCATGCTAAGTCTTCAACAATGGAACGGACGTTAGGATGGGCATAACCCAAGTGAACTCCTGATCTCGCGAGCCACGCGAGGGTGCGACGGCCAGCGTCGTCGATTTCCACAACGTCACCGAGATCGAGGATTGGTTTTCGAGCATCAAGTCTGCTTCGAACCTCTGCCCAGCGTTCGTTGAGCGATGCTGTGGTCTCCTTCGTAAGCTTCCCTTCCAATCGCAGCTTTACAGAAGTTGCTTCATCGAAAACCACGATTCGCAGCATGATCCGCGACCTCTACTTGCAGAAAGCCGATGGTAGAGCTTGCCCTTGAATGGTCAATTCCCCTGCTTCGGTAACTTCCCCAAACCACTGAATCTCGGATGTCCAGTTCTTCAGAGTGAGCGCAGCCCCAGTTTTTTCAGAATGTACATCGCGGGGCACCAGTTGGTAATCCCGGACTGGAACAGATTCAAGCCGACGAATCCCGTGAAGAGATACCAGTAAGGGTTTACCCAGTGTCCCAAGGCGAGAGAGAGCATGATGAATATCCCCGCCATTAATCGAAGACCGCGTTCTACCGTCATATGAATCAATCTCTCCTTTCAAGAGATGCAATTCTAGGTTGTGCACTGCGGCGTTTCGCACTCCGCAACGTTTTCCGGTGAATGCATGTGCCCAGGCAAATGCGGTCGGCTCCCTCGCTCCGACATGTAGTAAAGGACGGGGACTGCCATCCGCGACAGGACCGTGGACGCAACTTCGCCGGCCATCAGTGAAAGCGCCAGTCCCTGAAAGATGGGATCAAACAAAATGACACTCGCGCCCACAACAACGGCGGCGGCAGTCAGGAGCATGGGGCGGAAACGAACTGCGCCCGCATCGACGACTGCTTCTTCCAGCGACATCCCCTGCGAACGGCGCAGTTCGATGAAGTCCACGAGAATGATCGAGTTACGCACAATGATGCCCGCCCCGGCAATAAATCCGATCATGGATGTCGCCGTAAAGAACGCCCCCATCATGGCGTGGGCCGGAATGATTCCCACCAGGGTCAGTGGAATCGGTGCCATGATGACGAGAGGAGTCTTGAAGCTTTTAAACCATCCGACGACCAGCACGTAGATCAGGACCAGCACCGCTGCGAAGGCAAGGCCAAGATCGCGGAAGACTTCGACGGTGATGTGCCACTCGCCGTCCCACTTCATCGAGTACCGATCAGTGCGCTCGGGCATTGTAGTGCCTTTGTACTGCTTGACCGAGTAGCCGTCGGGGAGCTTGATTTTGTCGATGGCGTCGCTCATCTTGCCGATGGCGTAAACAGGGCTCTCTTCTTCCCCGGCGACATCGCCAGTCACGTAGACCACGGGCTGAAGATTCTTGCGGTAAACGCTGGTGTCAATCGTGGTCTGGTTGAGGGTGGTGAGTTCCTGCAAGGCAATCTGGCCGCCGTTTGGAGTTGGCAGCTTCAGGTTGGCAAGCTCCTGGATGCTGGAACGGTCGGGCCGCGAGAGGCGGACCTGAATCGGAATGTCCTCGCGCGAGTGCGGATCGTGAAGCAGTCCGGCGTCAGCACCCCCGAGGCCGATCTGCAAGGTACGCGTCACGTCGGCAGCGGAGATGCCGTGCAAGGATGCTTTATCGAGATCTACCTTGAGGTCGTATTTGGTCTGCGGATCCTCGACGTACCAATCAACATCCACTACACCACGTGTTTGCTGAAAGACCTGCTTGATCTGACTGGCGAGTTGGATTTGTCCTTTGTAGTCGGGTCCATAGACTTCGGCGACGAGGGTCTCCAGCACCGGGGGGCCCGGCGGAACTTCAGCTACTTTGATCCGGGCTCCGAACGGAGCAGCAAGTCTGACCAGTTCCGGGCGAAGGCGACGCGCGATTTCGTGGCTCTGTGCTTTGCGGTCATGCCGGGAGAGCAGATTGACTTGAATATCGGCCTGATTTGGCTGACGGCGCAGGAAATAATGCCTCACCAGCCCGTTGAAGTTATAAGGGCCGGATGTGCCAGAGTAGATCTGGTAGTTCGTCACTTCGGGTTGCTGCGCGAGATATTGTCCCAAGGTCTGCGCTACTCGAGTGGTCTGCTCCAGAGGCGTTCCGTCGGGCATGTCGATGATCACCTGGAACTCGCTCTTGTTGTCGAAGGGCAGCATCTTCACGCGAACCCACTTCAGCGGAACGAACGTCATGGCTGCCAGCAGAAGAACAACGACGGCTCCCAGGAAGAACCAGCGCCGCTTCGCATCGAGGATCAAGGGGTTCATGATCCTGCGATAGAAACCTGTCGCCCATCCTTCGGCTTCGTGGTGAGTGTGGCCGCGATCGCTGGCGTAATGACGTAACAGTCTGAGCGCAGCCCACGGGGACACGACGAAGGCGACGATCAGCGAGAACACCATGGCGGCTGAGGCACCGACGGGAATGGGCCGCATATACGGTCCCATCAAGCCGCGGACGAAGGCCATGGGCAAAATCGCGGCAATCACGGCAAATGTCGCAAGAATCGTAGGATTCCCGACCTCATCGACCGCTTCCACGGCGACATCGACGAGCGAACGCCCGCGGCTGCCCGGCAGGCGGAAATGTCGAACGATGTTTTCGACGACAACGATTGCGTCATCGACAAGAATTCCGATGGAGAAAATTAGGGCGAATAGGGTGACGCGGTTGAGTGTGTATCCAAACAGATAGAAGATGGCGAGCGTAAGCGCCAGCGTCACCGGCACGGCCAGCAACACAACGCCCGATTCGCGCCAACCGAGAGCGAGCGCGATCAGAAGCGTCACAGAAAGAGTTGCGATAAAAAGGTGTTTCAGCAGCTCGTCTGATTTATCCTTCGCCGTCTCGCCATAGTTCCGAGTGACGGTGACATGCAAGTCCTGCGGCAACAAGTAGCCGCGCAAGTCGGTCACCGTCTGCAAAACGTTTTCTGCAATGACACTCGCATTTGTGCCCTTGCGCTTGGCAAGAGTAATGGTTACGGCCGGGTATTCGCGATTGGAAGACTGCCCGGTAGTGCCCTTGGCGCGGGCAAAAAGGACATAATTATCAGGCTCAGCGGGACCATCTTCGAGTTTCTCGACGACATCCCGCAAATAAACCGGACGTCCGCCGTGGACCCCAACCACCACCTGCTTCAGATCGTCGGCATGGGTGAAAAATAGGCCTGCTTCGACCTGGAATTCACGGTTGTCGCGGGCGAAGCTACCTCCCTGCCCGCGCGTGTTCGCTCCTTGCAGTTGCCCGACTACCGCACCTGGCGTGAGTCCATACGCGGCCAGACGCTGTGTATCGAGCACGACGCGCACCTGCCGCGGCTGGCCACCGATCATGGCCGTTTCGGAGATGTCGTCAAGCTTCTTCATTGAGTCTTCTAATTCGCCAGCTACGCGACGGAGTCGATAGGAGTCGTAGTTCTGCCCCCACAGCGTGAGCGCCATGATCGGCACGTTGTCGATGGAGCGGACCTTGATGACTGGCTGCGACACTCCTGGCGGAATACGGTCGAAGTTCGAATAGAGCTTGTTGTACGTCTGGATAATCGCATCTTCTTCTTTGGTTCCGACGTAGAAGCGCACGATGAGCATGCTCATGCCGGGATGGCTGATCGAATAGATGTATTCGACGCCCGGAACCTCACGCAGCAGCTTCTCCATGGGCAGACTGACGCGCTGCGCCACTTCCTGAGACGAGGCTCCCGGCATTTGCACAAAAACGTCGAGCATCGGAACGACAATCTGCGGTTCCTCTTCACGCGGAGTCTGCAGAATCGCGAATGCCCCGAGCAGTAGCGCGGCAACGATGACCAGCGGCGTAAGCTTGGAATCAATGAAGGCGTGCGCGACTTTGCCCGCCAAGCGCAGGACAGCGTGCTCATTATCTTCCGGTTGCGGGTTGTTCTTGGAGACACTCATCATCTTTTCTCGTGTTTCTCTGTAACGTCCGTTAGCGCGACTCGATCTTCTTGCCGCTGAGTTCCCGGTTGTCCGGATCTGAAATTAGGACTTCTCCCGCCTGCAATCCGGCCAGCACTTCGACCTGAGCTGCTGATGGTTTACCCAGCGTGATGTAACGCAAACCCGCGATCCTGTTCTGGTCGAGTACGTAGATGCCCTGCAGCTGGCCGCGTTCGACCACAGCTGTGCGCGGAATCAGCAGCACGTTCCGTTCTCCCCGAGCGAATTGAGCACGACCGAAGAGACCGGATCTTAGCGAAGGATCGGACGGCAGTTCGACTTTCACCAGAAAGCTGCGGCTCACCGGATCCGCCGCGGGGACGATCTCGACGACTCTTCCCTTGAGTTCGCAATCGCCCATGGCATCTATCCGAACCGGCGTTTGTTGCCCCTGGCGCACATAGCGAAGGTCGGTCTCGTTCACCGTTGCTTCCAGGCGGTAGCGACGAAGATCTTCGACGGTGAAGATCGGCAGGCCGGGACTGGCGAGCGTTCCGACGTCGGCTTTCTTCTCAGTCACTAAGCCGTCGAACGGAGCCACGATGTGCGTGTAGGCGAGCCCCGTGCGAGCTTGCTGCAGCGCGGCTTTCGCCTGGGATTGGCCGGCACGTGCCATCTCGCGTCGTGCCTGTGCGGCCTGGTAGCGAGCCTTAATCTCATCAAATTCCTGTGGGCTAACCGACTTCTTGTCAAATAGAGTCTGGTAGCGCTTATAGGTCGCTCCGGCGAGCGCGAAGTCGGATTCCGACGCAGTGATATCCTGCTGAGCTGCGAGATCGGCCGCCGTGGCGCGGTCCAAGGCGGCGCGGGGCTGGGCGTCGTCAATGATGGCGAGCACTTGGCCACGTTGCACGCGGTCGCCTTCGCGCACGCGGATCTCGACGATGTTGCCCATCATTTGCGCCGCCAGTTGGCTGGTTTCGGCGGCGCGCAGCGTTCCCACAGCCTCGACCACATCGGGGATGTTGGCCGATTGCGCGGAAACGGTCGAAACATTGCTAACTGTCTCCGGCGCGGCGTTGGCGGTTTGCTGGTCGCTAGAGCATCCGACGAACGTCAAACTGGCAAGAACCAAGGTTCCGCCCGCCGCGAGAATAAGCCTCATAGTTGTTTTGTCTTCTTGAGAAATCAGATTCATGGCATAACCACCGGAGACTGCAGATTCAAAGTTCCGCTCGCCAACTCCAGGTTGGCGTAGCTGATGTGAAACTCATAGACGGCCTGCCAGTAATCGGCCTGGCCGCGCCGTGCAGCTTCTTCGGCGCCCAGCAGGTCGGTGATGGTGAGCAAGCCTCCGTCATACCGATCCTGATTGATGCGGAGGCTCTCTTGCGCTTGAGCGATCGCGGTATGCGCGACATCGACCTGCTGTCGAGTCGCGTCTTGATCGTAATAGGCATGCCGGACTTCGAGACGAACGGCATCGCTAGCCGCCTGCTTCAAGGCCGTGATTTTTTCCGCAATTGCACGCTCGCGGGAAAGAGCAGCCCGCTTTGCACCACCTTCGAATAGGTCGATTTGCAGTTCGATTCCTCCCAGCCAGTTGTTTCCACCGCCCCCCGCGAGGAATGTGGGATTGTCCAGTTCCCAGCCCGCAAAAGCATTCAACCGTGGACCGAACGATGACTTGGCAATCGCCACGCTCAATTCCTGAGCCGATTGCTGGGCTTCGATCCGCTTCAAATCAGGGCGTGTCGTCAGCGCTTTCTGCTCCAGGTCGGGTAGCGGAGCCGCCGCAAGAGTCTTCTCAGCAAACGAGTCCGCAATCTGGTACTGAGCGTCAGCCGGCACTCCCATGGCGGCGTTGAGCTGAGCATGAGCCAGTTCCAGGTTGTTCCGTGCGCGGATAAGTTCTTGCTCGCGGCTAGCCAATCGTACTTTGGCGCTCAACAAGTCGGATTCCACCACCAGCCCGGCGTCAAAGCGCACCTGGCTGCGATCCATGATGGACTTCGCTGTCTTCTCGGCCTGCTCGGCAACTTCGAGTTGCTTGGCCGCGAGCAAGACGCCGTAATAGGACTGCACGACCCGGAACAAAATCTCCTGGTCCGTACGCTCCAGTTGATGAGTCGCGGCGACATTCATTTCCTTGGCCCGGTTGATCCCATGCCAGGAGGCGAACGAGTCGAAGAGGTTCCAAGTGCCACCGAAACGCATCGAGAAGTTTCCGTATGGCAAAGGGTTGTTCAACTTGTTCAGCGGCGGAGCGAAGTTGTCAGCGGTGAATCGCTGCTGGCGGAGCTTGCTACCAAAGATGTAAACCGGATCGTCACCTCTGGTCGCCAACTCCGAAAAATTGACGTGTGGCATGAGAAACGATTGCGCTTCGCGTACTCCTGCCGACGCCGCTTTCGTATCCGCTAGGGCTGCCTTGCGGAGCGGGTTTTTCTCCAATGCAATACTCGCGGCGTGCTCTAGCGAAAGGGGGGAGGGTCCGGTCGGCGTCTGGGAGAATGATCTCCGCGCCACGCCGAACAAAAGTGCAATCAGAACGAGCAAACAAGTATTTTTAATACGAATGCCCATGTTGGCATAACCTACTAGCAAAGAATCGTCTTCTTGTATTTCCATCGTCGTTCTTGGTGGTTCCTCAAGCCGCGATCTGAGTCACCGAGGTGGTAACCACGGGGAATAAATTTGAAATTTCTCACCCACCCGTTTCAGCCGGTTCTGTCGGATTCACCCACTCCGTCTTCTCTGCAACAATCTCGAATGTCGTATGAAATGCCGCCGTTTTCTGCACCATGGCTCCGACGGAACAATACTTTTCTTCTGACAAGTGAATTGCCTGTTCGATTGCTGATGCTTCAACGTCGAATCCGTGAACGACGTGATGGATACGGACATTTGTAAAGACCTGCGGCGGACGCTCGGCCTGGTCGGCTTCCACGCGCACCTCGTAGCCCGTCACTTTCTGCTGGTACTTCTGCCGGAGGATGGTGATCACATCGAACGCCGTGCATCCTGCGAGTCCGGCCGCGACCAACTCGATTGGCTTTGGGCCTGTACCTCCTGCGCTGTCATCGAGCAGAAAGAAATGCTGACTCCCTGTCTGAGCTACGAACTGCCGCTGTTGGCTAAGCGCCTGCGTTAGTTCTACTTTTGCGGAAATCATGGCGTGCTCCCTTTACCTCTTCAATGACCTTCACCTACCTAAATGCAATTTCGTGGAAATCTGTTACAGGGGCAAGAACAGCAGAGATGGCAGGAGGAACTGCCTGGTGGAAAGGGTAAAAGCTTCTTATATTCAGTTACTTCGACGAACTGGCGAGCGCTCGGCTATACGTTGCCAAGAGCTGCTTTCGCAGAATCGTATTTTTCTGCGGATCCGGGCACTCCGCTGGAGATTCCTGGCAGGTTTGGATTGAAGCTCTTAGGCTGTCGAGAAATTTCTTGCACGGTTCGCATCCTTCGAGATGGGCCTCGATCTCCTGACAAGAAAAGTCGTCGAGTTCTCCGTCGAGGTAATCTGACAATCCGGCGAACATTTTCCGGCAGCGTCTGTTTCGAGCAGGAAGTGGCTCCGATTTTTCCGAATGTAAATGCCCTTGCTTCTCTTGCAACTCTCTTCGTACGAAAAGTCGGGCTCGATGAAGCCGGATACGAACCGTTCCCGGACGCAAACCGGTGATCTCTGCTGCCTCTTCGTCAGTGAAACCCTCCATGTCCCGTAGAACGAGGACGATGCGGTAATGGGGTGGCAGCGCACGAATTGCTTCTCTCAATCGTTGAGTCTGTTCACCACGAATGGTCGAGTTCTCGGGATTGGGAATCGACGAACTATCCAGTTGTTCCAGTTCCTTGCGATCCGGCATGAGTTCATCGAGAGACAGTTCCTGTTTCGGGGCAAACTTGCTTTTACGGCGACTCATCAGACAACGATTCTTGGCCACCGTGTACAACCACTTGGTCAAGGCTCTGGAGTTGTCGAACTTCGGCAGGTAAGGAATCGCCTTTATCAGTACCTCCTGCGCCGTATCTTCGGCATCCTCGCGATGTCCGCAGACCCGCATACCGAAAGCGAATACAGCCTGCTGCAGAATGGAGAGCGCTTTGTCGAGGCTCCTGCCGTTGCCGTCCTTGAGCAAGGCGACGGCTTGTTCGACGTCCGATCGCATTCCGCAACTCCTTGAGCGCACTGTCTATATTACTGTATAATCATATAGTTGAATACGAAGCGGCGGTAGACACATGCACGACAAAATCATAAATCTAGTCGCGCGCCGATTTCAGGTCCTAGGCGAACCTTGCCGTCTTCGTATCCTGCGCGCCTTGCAAGATGGCGCCCTAACCGTCAACCAGATCGTCGATATTCTAGATGGCAATCAGCCCAACATTTCAAAACATCTGCAAATCCTGTTCGATGCCGGCCTGGTTGCACGGGAGCGTTCGGGGAACAGCATCTTTTACAGTGTGGCTGACCCCGTCGTGTTTCGCCTCTGCGAGCTGCTGTGTCGCAGTACCGCGCGACATGCAGCGTCTCTCCACAAATATGCACTCGGGAAAGCCGTGGGCGCATCTCAACGGAAAACCCGAGTTGCCTCGCTTCAAGGAGTACATTAATGCCTGATTGGGCCTGGATCGTCGTTGTTGCCGTCGCCTACGTCGTCTTGACGCAATGGTTGCTGCCGAAGCTGGGTGTGCCAACCTGACAGAGCAACGCTTGTTCCATCGAGTCTCGACGGAAAAATATCCCCACTTCAAAGACCAGGAGTTAGGCCACCAAGTTGTCCATATATTTGTTCCCTCTCAGCGACCCTGCGCTAGGGGCCGCCTTCCTTGCATTACGTGTTCAGGCTGATGTTGCAGAAGAATTCGGAAACTGAGTCCGTGGGTAATCAGCAACAGAGGCACTATCAACGTTGGAAGGAAGCATGCGGCTCCCCAACTGCTCCGCCAACAGTCCAGCGTGATTGGCCTGGTAGAAAGCGTTGCGGATATCGGCTGAACCCCAGATGTTGAAGATCCATGCGGCCACCGCACCAGCCTTGCTCGGCAGCAATAAGCAGCGAAAGCAACGCAAGTATCGCCGCAATGACGTCCCCATAGGCTTGGTTTCGCCCCTTTTGAGACCTCGCTGGAGCTAATCGGGCGACTTGCACCTGGCCGCCACGAGTCGATCATTGATGTGGGTGGTGGCGAGTCCACGTTGGTCGAGGACCTCCTTGGAAGACCGAATTCGCCACGCGACCTCTTGCGGCATCGTTGCATAAATTTCCGGCATGGCGATGCAGGACTGTACCGATGGGAATTCGAGAAGGGCAGAAAATCATTGTCGGTCGCGGTGAGTGGTCCACTGATCGTCGATGATTTAACGCTGGCCATACGCGCTGCTCTGGACGGTGTAGGTTTTGCGTACATGTCGGAAGAACATGCTGCGCCGCATCTTGAAAGCGGCACTCTGATTCGAGTGCTGGAGGGCTGGTGCCAACCCTTCCCAGGGTTCTTTCTGTACTATCCAAGTCGCCGGCAACAGCCAGCTGCACTCGCCGCATTGATTGCTGCGCTGCGCATCTAGCTAGATTACTTTAGGTGAGCGCGTTATCGCCGATGAACTCATCGAAACCAGATTTGTAACGCGAAGTCGTCGCCGTGTTCACTGGGCTTCGTGTCGGCGAGTTGCTCGGTCTCAAGTGGAGCGACATCGATCCTCAGAAGATGGTGGTCCATGTCATTCGCTCGATCGTCATGCAGCACGTTGGCGACTGCAAGACGGAAGCCTCTCGCAAGCCGGTTCCACTCGATTTGCGATTGGCCAAAGTCCTGTGGGACTGGCGACTGCAAAGTCCCTGCCCCACCGACAAGGACTGGGTTTTTGCTAGCCCCCACAGTGGAGGGAACCTGCCGTACTGGCCAGGTTCGCTATACAAGGCGCACTTGGAACCGGCGGCGAGGGAGGTCGGAATCGTGGGCCACTTCGGCTGGCATACGTTCCGGCACACGTACGCGACGCTCCTCAAAGGTAACGGCGAGGACCTGAAAGTTGTGCAAGAGCTCATGCGGCACGCGAACATCTCGGTCACGTTGAACATCTACGCGCAAGCGATCGCGCAGTCGAAGCGCGACGCGCAGAGCCGAGTTGTGAGCCTGCTGCTCGACAAAAACGAAGAACAACAATGCACCGAGGCTTATCGGACCGTAACGGACCTACAAAATTCTGGAGGGGATTTGCAAGTGGCTGATAAGGTTGGCGTCCCCGACGGGATTTGAACCCGTGTTACCGCCGTGAAAGGGCGATGTCCTAGGCCGGGCTAGACGACGGGGACGACTCTACAAGGCGGGCGTAGAAGCAACTGTTGATGTTAGCAGTCGGTTTCGACACTGTCAAAAACGTCCGTGGCACTGCGGGGTGCATATTGCGCGCAGCGGAGTCTCGCTCACCAACCCGCGCAACGAACGCGCCAAGGCGAATCAACGCTCCGGTCGCATACGACTCGCGCTGAGAACCGCTCGCGTCCTTGGGCATTTACAATATCGGGAGCCCTAGTTTATTCGGCTCTCTATGCCCGATCCTTTATATCTCAGCCTGTGGTTTTCCGATTTCAGCGGACCCGCAATGTTGCCGCACATCCTCGCGGTGATGCAGCAGTTCCCGTTTTCAGAGCAGCGTCCGGGAATCACATACGCATCCGTGCAACCAGTTTCGTGGAATGAGGCCAGCGTGCTCGAACGGAGGTTTTCTCCCGGGATTGGACCGGAAGAAGCGGTCTTGGTGGCAGCCGACCTTGTCCACGATGACTACGCTTACACTTTCGATGCCGATTGGGATCTCTGGGTCCCTGACGAAAAACGCGAATGGCACAAGCTGCCAAGCCAGGTGAAATTCGTCGTTCAAGGAGAGGAATTTGAGGAAGGGGCGCAGCAGGAAACGGGTCACATCCAGATCGATTTCGGGCTGGATTCTCTCTTCGTACAGGAAACGGTTGAACTCACGGACGAAACGCAAGCCAAAATTCGCGAAAATGTTCTGAGGCTAATCGAGTTCACCAAGAAACTGGAGATGAACACCCGCGCCACCTCACGCCGCTTATGGTCTGAGTCGGACGAGAGCCTCCCGCAGAAACTGATCGCTCGCCTGCAGAAAGTGCAATAAACCACAGAGGGCACCGAGGACCACAAAGACTTGTTCTGTAATCCGCGGTGCCCTCTGTGGTGAATGCGACTATTTCGTTCTTCCACCCTCGACTTTCAACTTCTCAGCAGCCGCAGCCTGCGCTGCCGCTAGTCGCGCGGTCAATACGCGGAACGGCGAGCACGAAACGTAGTTGAGTCCCGTGCGGTAGCAGAACTCAACCGAGGACGGTTCTCCACCATGCTCGCCGCAGATGCCAACCTTCAGGTTCGAGCGCGTCTTGCGTCCACGCTCGGTGGCGATCTTCACGAGTTGCCCGACGCCATCCTGATCAAGTGCCGCGAATGGATCCTGCTTCAGGATGCCTTCTGCCAGATACGTCGGAAGAACCTTGTTGACGTCATCGCGCGAGAAGCCGAATGTGGTCTGAGTCAGATCGTTGGTGCCGAACGAGAAGAACTCGGCTTCCTTCGCGATTTCATCGGCAACCAGTGCTGCGCGCGGAAGTTCGATCATCGTCCCGACCATGTAGTCGATCTTCGTTCCCTTCTCTTTAAAGACTTCTTCAGCCACGCGGCGCACAATCGCTCCCTGATTCGCCATTTCCTTCAGCATTGCGACCAGGGGAATCATGACTTCCGGATGAACCTTGATTCCCTTCTTCGTGCAATCGACGGCGGCCTCGAAAATCGCACGCGCCTGCATCTCGGTGATCTCGGGATACGTGATGCCGAGACGGCAGCCGCGATGCCCGAGCATCGGGTTGAACTCGTGCAACTGCTCTACGCGGGCGAGCAGGCCTGGGAGCGCATTCTTGAGATCTCCCACACCCTTCACGCCGTAGTCTTTGTACTTCGTGACGAGCTCTTTTTTCTGCTTTGCGCTGTACCGCGACAGCAGAGCGATATCGACCATCAACTCCTCGCGGCGCGGCAGGAACTCGTGCAACGGTGGATCCAGCGTGCGGATCGTGACCGGGAGCCCGTCCATCGCCTTGAAGACGCCAGCGAAATCTTTACGCTGCAAAGGCAGAAGCTTCTTCAGAGCTGTGCGGCGACCCTTCTCGTTGTCTGCCAGAATCATCTCGCGCATGGGACCGATTTTTCCTTCGCCAAAGAACATGTGCTCGGTTCGGCAGAGCCCGATGCCCTCCGCTCCGAATGCACGAGCCTGAACGGCATCGCGGGGAATATCAGCGTTGGCGCGGACTTTCATAGTGCGGTGCGGATCGGCCCACTCCATGAACTTCTGCAGCTCCGGATCGTCGGCATTTGGATCGATCGTGTTCAGCTTGCCCTTGATGACGCGGCCAGTGGTGCCATCGAGCGAAATGAAATCGCCCTCTTTGAAGGTCTGACCCTTCACCTTCATGGTGCGGGTCTTTTCATTCACATCGACATCGCCGGCTCCAGCAACGCAGCACTTGCCCATGCCGCGAGTCACGACCGCAGCGTGACTGGTCATGCCACCGCGAGACGTGAGGATGCCCTTGGCGACTTCCATCCCGTGAATATCTTCCGGAGTGGTTTCGGCACGGACCAGAATTACCGACGCTTTGCCATCTTTCTGAACAACTTCCACCGCGGCGTCGGCTGTGAACACAATCTGCCCGACGGCCGCGCCAGGCGACGCCGGCAAGCCGGTTGCGAGGACTTCCACCTTGGTGCTCTTTTCGTCGAGTCGCGGAACGAGAAAGTCGTACAGCTGATTCGGCTCAACGCGAAAAATCGCTTCTTCCTTTGTGATCAGCCCTTCATCCACCATCTGGATCGCGACGCGCACTGCCGCCAGTCCCGTACGTTTGCCGTTGCGGGTCTGCAGCATGTACAGCTTGCCTTCCTGAATCGTGAACTCGAAATCCTGCATGTCTTTGTAATGCTTTTCGAGGCGCGTGGTGGTTTCGCGGAGCTGGTTGTAGACCTCGGGCATGATTTTGTGGAGCTCGAGAATCGG
>Ga0335078_10004909_pt1 | contig 19808 bp, 23 predicted proteins | sample Lox_Sample_32_FD_206711 | JGI IMG/M metagenome (GOLD analysis project Ga0335078, IMG submission 206711) | Soil microbial communities from Loxahatchee National Wildlife Refuge, Florida, United States - Lox_Sample_3.2 | ecosystem: Environmental > Terrestrial > Soil > Wetlands | place: USA... | reverse complement strand
GCCTAAGCGGGTCGCTGAGTGGGCCGGTCATAGCGTGGACGTGCTGCTCCGTATCTACACGCACTGCCTGGACGGCGGCGAGCATGAGGCGCGCAGGCGCGTGCAGAGAACGCTCGAAGGCAACGACTGACCAGGCCACGCCGGGGCAGATGTCGGGGCGTATTTGGGGCGGCTGCTCACCGATGCCCGGTACCAGCCACCGCCACTCACCACCGTCAGCAGGCAAACGAAAACGCCCCCGGCCGTGTCCTACCTGGTCAGGAGGCGTTTCCGCTGGTGTGGCAGGTGATGGATTCGAACCATCGAAGGCGAAGCCGACGGTTTTACAGACCGCTCCCTTTGGCCGCTCGGGCAACCTGCCTGGAGGCCGCCGTGTGCCCGGCGGCACAGAGAAGAATAGCGGACGATACACCAGACGCGAACTCGGAGGGGGAAGCCGGGCCACCGCCCGGCCACGCTGCCGGCCCGCCGCATGCCACGATGGCGTCTAGCCTTGACCGAGCCTGCGAACCTCAGTCCGCCCGTGGAGTGGCCACATGCCTGCCGAATCGTCGTTCGACATCGTGTCCAAGCTCGACCGCCAGGAGGTCGACAACGCGCTGAACCAGACCGGCAAGGAGATCGGCACACGGTTCGACTTCCGCAACGTCGGCGCCTCCATCACCTGGTCCGGCGATCATGCCGTGGAGATCCGCGCCAACAGCGAAGAGCGCGCCAAGGCCGTCCTCGACGTGTTCAAGGAAAAGCTGATCAAGCGCGGCGTCTCGCTGAAGGTACTGGACGCCGACGACCCGAAGCCGTCCGGCAAGGAGTACCGGCTCGCGATCAGCCTCAAAGAGGGCATCACGCAGGACGACGCCAAAAAGATCGGCAAGATCATCCGGGACGAGGGGCCGAAGGGCGTCCGCGCCCAGGTCCAGGGCGACGAGCTGCGTGTCTCGGCCAAGAAGAAGGACGACCTGCAGGCCGTCATCGCCCTGCTGAAGGGCAAGGAATTCAACTTCGCCCTTCAGTTCACCAACTACCGGTGAAATGACCGGCCGACAACCGTTCTATCTGCATCTTCGTCCGCTGGTCGTCGCGGGAGGGCACAGGCAGGGCACATCGCCGAGAGCGGCATCGACGATCGAGCGGGTCCGCTCGTCGGTGTCGGGCCACTCCCCCACGTAGGTGTTCAGCGTGATCATGGGAGTGGAGTGTCCGAGCGCAAGCTGCACCCGCTTCACGCTCGCCCCGTTGTGGATCAGCAGCGTAGCGAAGTAATGCCGCAGGCAGTGCAAGCCCGTACCCTTCGGGATGCCTGCCTCCCGGGCGGCCGGTCTCCACATGTACGCCCACGTGGCACGGTGGATCGGCCGTCCCGCAATGGTGGTGAACAACAACCTGGCCGTGCGGCGATGATGCTGGCGGCGATCAGAACTGGTGCGGTCCCAAATCTCAACCTCTACCGGTGGGAAGATCTCAACATGCCGGGCCAGGGCAGCGGCCGTCACGGCCGGAAGGTCAACGGTCCGGGCAGATGTCTTGGTCTTGGGTAGCCCGAGGTACGGCTCCTGGCCAGTGACACATACGAGCTGCTGTGTGATGTCGATCTCACGGCGCAAAAAATCCACGGCGTCAGCTTCCAGGCCGGTTATTTCCGCTCCCCGCACGCCGCACCCGGCGGCCAGGTAGACGATCGGCCGGTAGCGGTCGGCCATGGCGGCGGCCAGTCCGTGCACCTGCTCCGCAGACGGGATGGAGTGCGTGTGATGCGGGACCTCGGGCAGCTTGACACCCCCGCAGGGCGAGACGCCGATTACCCGGTCGATGACAGCCGCGGAAAACATTGAGGTCAGGTTGGACCACACCACTGCCAGGGTGGACGGCGCCAGGACCTCGGCACGATCCTTCACCCAAGCGCGCATGTGACTTGCCCGGACCTGGGTCATAGCCAGGTTGCCGAGCGGAAGCGAGTTGACGTGCAGCCGGAATACGCGCTCCAGGCGCTCAGCCGTGGCGTCACGGTGCAGCAGGTCGCTGCGGTACGTGGCCGCGTAGTCGCGCACCTTCATCTGCCCGGCAGTCATATCCAATGAGGTTCCGGTGTCAAGCTCGGCCTTGACCTTCGCGGCGAAGGCGCTGGCGTGCCTTTCGGGGTCCACACCGTCACGTCTGGCGAAATTGCGTTTACGCTGCTGTCCGGTCTCATCCCGCCAGCGGACCTGCCATCGGTCACCTGTGCCATGATCAGCGGCCGGGTAGAGCTTGTTCCGGCCCCGGCTGTGCTCGCGGCATGGCTCGTCGCCAGGGCCAGAGCGGGTCTTGTGCCAGCGGTCATAGACACTCACGCGGCCTGCTCCTGCTGTTGGCGGAACCACGCGATAACGTCGTCCGGGTGATAGCGGAGCCAGCGGCCGACCTTGCCCGCTTTGGGGCCGGTGCCGAGATAGCGCCACTGATAGAGGGTGGCCGGAGGGACACGGAGATAGGCCGCCGTCTCCTCAACCGTCCACAGGCAGTTGGCAGGGGGTGTCACGGGTACATCGCTCCTCCTTCGGTCACGGATTGACTGTCAAGCGGTGGTTGACGCGGGATAATGCGACAGCATCGCCGTGCGCTTGGTGCTCGCGGGCCCGCGCAGCTGAGACGGCGGCGAGCTGAGCGCCGGGTGTAGTGGTGTAGCCGGTTCCGGCGTAGGCCCAGGAGGTGATGATGAGCACGACGGTTTCGTCGAGGGGACGACCCCAGGGGTCGCGTTCGCCATTCGGGTGGTTCTGGGCGCGGCGGTGCGCGGTGCGCGCTTGGCGGAGCTGGCCGAAGGTGACGGAGTAGCGGCGGGATTTGGTGAGGAACTGCCCACCGAACCCGAGCATGTGCGCCCAGCGGCGGAACCGTGGATCGCCGGTCGCATGCTTGCCGCCGAGCTGCCAGGCGGTGGTGATCATCTTCTGGTAGTGCGCCGGGCAGCGCAGGGTGCGCAGGTCGAAGTCGGTGCGGATGCGGGTGTCCGGCACGCCGGGGACGGTGAGCGTCTTGGTGGCGTATTTGGCGATGTAGTTGGCCACCGCCGGGGCCGGGAGCGCCTGCCCGGTGCCGGGCAGGCCGCCCGCGTGGCGGATGGGCCGGGCGTCGGTGCCTTGCGGTGCGCCGAAGCTGAGCCGGACGGCCGGGACCGCCGGGCCGCAGCTCACGGTGAGCCGGACGGCGGTGGTGGCTTGCCGGATCGCGTCACACAGCAGACTGGCGGTGAACCGGGCTGGAGGCGGCTGGTAGTCAGCCCCCACCGCGTCGAGGCGGATGATGGCGTGGAAGTGGACGATGCCGCGGGCCTGGTATTCGGCCACCTTGACGAACCGGATCCGCACGGCCGAGCGCAGCGCCTTCTGGGTGATCCCGGCGAGGCGGGCCAGGTGGCGGGGCAGGTAGATGACGAACCGGCGCCACAGGTCCCCGGCGTGGGCGTTGAACAGCACGGCGGCCTGGTAGTCGTAGCAGTCGCCGCACATCGGCTGGCCGAGCCGGGGATCATCCTCGACGTGCCGGGTGGGGCAGGAGATGTCCCGGCTGTGCGGGCAGCGGCGGGCACGGGCGTCGCGGCGGGGACGGCACGGCAGCACGGTGTTGCCGCGCATCCGCCGGGCGTGCACCGGGCCGAAGGAGGGTGCGGTGAGGGTGGCGAACACGCACGGATGGGTGATGATCGTCTCGGGCACTCCCTTGCCACCGGCCAGCCCGGCGCGGACGAGCTGCCGGGCGTCGCGTTTGTAGACCTGGGAGCAGGCCGGGCAGACCGATTCGCGGCGGTTCCCGCAGGCGACGTGCAGCACACCGCCGGGCTCGGCGGCAGTGTCGTAGACCGGGGCCAGCTCCCCTGTGGTGCGGTCGATCGCGTCGATCCGGCCGCGCAGCCGGATCGGGTGGGCACAGGTGCCGGTGGTGGCGAGCTGGCGTTCCCAGGCCCGGAAATCCGCCCAGGAGATGACCTCGGTGTCGTCGACGGCCGCTCCCAGTCCCGGACCGTCTTGCGGTCCGGGGCCGAGAGCGGCGGTCGCGGCGGTCATCGGCCACCCGTGCCGTTACCGGCCTGGTGGTTCTTCCACGCGACGTAATCGGCGGACCAGAACGCCTTCAGGGAGGTCATGGCGATCCGGATCGGACGCTGGGTGCGGTTGGCGGTGAGCAGGCCGTCGTTGATCAGGTGGTAAACGCCGCCCCGGGAGATGGACAGGAAGTCCGCGGCCTCGCGGACGGTGAGCATCAGGGCGGGGATGGCGTCGCAGTGGCAGGCGGGCCAGTCGTCGCGGTAGATGATGGTGGCGCCACAGCGGGTGCATCTCATGACGGGCCTCCCCAGCGTTGCTGGGCGGCCTGGCGGGTGATGCCGAGCTGGGCGCCGATCTCGGCCCAGGAGTAGCCGACGCCGCGCAGCCCGGCCACGGCGTGGGTGATGGCGGTGTCGAGGTCGGCCGATAGCCGGGCCAGGCTGGTGAGGGCGTCGATGTCGCCGGTGGCGACGCGGCGGGCGTAGGCGGCCAGGACGCGGCGGGTGAACGCGGCGTAATCCTCGGTTCCGGCGGTGCTCATGCGGCCTGGCCCGGGTGCCGCAGCCGGGCGGCGTAGTCAGCGAGGTAGGCGATGTCGGCGTCGGCGAGGTAGGCGGCCTTGATCCGGCGCGGGATGCCGGTTTCGGACAGCAGCCAGCCGACGCCGCGGGCGAGCGGGTCGATGCTGGCGGCGGTGTAGCCCTCGGAGGCCCAGCCGTGCCCGAGCACCACGTCGGAGCTGGAGTCGGTGGTGCACCGGAACGCCCACCGGTAGCCGAACAGGTCCCGCATGGACGGGTCGATGACCTGGTGGGAGGGCCGCTGGGTGGCCAGGATGATGATCACCCCGGCGGCCCGGCCGCGCGCGACCAGGTCGCGGGTGAGCGCGGCGAACTTCTCCCGCTCGGTCTTGCTGCCGACCGTGGCGGAGAAGTAGGCGTATTCGTCGATGACGATCAGGTAGACGTGCTCGCCGGACTCGCGGGTGATCTTGCGGCGGCCGGTGGCGAGCAGCGTGTCATACCGGGCGTCCATAGTCTGCTGGAAGTTTTCGAAGGCGTCGGTGGCGGCCTTGATGGAGGGGCCGATGAACTGGTCGGCGCAGTTGCGCCAGGGGCCGAGTTCGACTCGTTTGCCGTCCAGCAGGATGAGCTTGCAGTCATAGGACAGGGCGCCGTGGGCGACGATGAGGTTGAGGCCGGATGATTTGCCGCCGCCGGGTTCGCCGCCGAGCAGCATGTTGCGTTCGGCCAGGTTGACGTAGACCGGGTCGCCGTTTTCGTCGGTGCCCAGGTGGATCGGGTCGAACATGGACAACGGGAACACCGGGGTGCGGGCCTCGATGAAAGCCATGAGGGGTTTTCCTCCCTTCCGGGGGTGAGGGGCGGGGCACCAGGGGTGCCCCGCCCGGGGATGAGCGGGTCAGCCGGTGCGGGTGGTGACCCAGCGTTGCCGGGCCGGGTCCCAGACCGGTTCGGGCTGGCCGGTGGTGGCGAAGACGATGCCTTTGCCGTCGCACGCGCCACATGGCTGGTAGCCGTGCAGGTAGATCACCGGCCCGGGGGTCAAGGTGTGCCAGCGGGCATCGCGGGCGCAGAGGACGGCGAGGTTGTCCCAGGCCAGCCGGATCAGCGCCTGGCCGCCGAACGGCTGGGCGCTGATGACGGCGAACCCGCCGAGGCCGTCGAGGTGGATGTCGTCGCCTCGGGACAGCTGGCTGGTCAGCTTGATCGCGGGCTGGCGGGAGGTGCCGGGGCGGGCGGTCATGGCACCCGCTCCGGGTTGCGGGTACGGTCCGGGGGGATGATTTTGGAGGGGATGAGGACGTCAGCGGTGAGCGGGTCGTGGCGGATGACGTCGACGGTGACGAGCTGGGACCATTTCGTGCTGCGGTTGATGCGGGTCTCGCGGGCGTAGCAGGCGGCGGCGATCTCGGCGCGGTAGGCGTCGAAGTCGTCGGCGCAGATCCCGGCGCGGCACAGCACCCAGGCCCGTTCGCCGACCTTGGTGGGGCGGATCCAGCAGATGAGCGGGAGCCGCCCGGCGCGGGTGTGCATCCGGGTCTCGTAACAGACCCGCTGGAGGCGGTGCCGGGTGATCAGGCACCAGGCCCGGCGTGTGCAGAACCGGCGGGAGGGCGGGACGGTCAGCGTGGCCGTGATGAGGGCCGCGAGCAGGATGCCCGCCCCGATGGCGGTGATGGCTGCGGCAAGCTGGAGGTAGGCGACCGTAATCGCGGTCAGGAGGGCCAGTTCGGTGCGCCACCGCCAGGCGATCCCGGCGGGGCTGCGGTGGAAGTCCACCATCAGGCCCTCGATCAGGTAGGGGTTGTTGCGCTGGGTGCGGGCATTGCCTTTACCGGGCATCGGTGATCACCGCCGTGAGGTCGGCCGGGCTGAGCTGGCTGCCGGGGATGCTGCTGAGCCATCCGGCCAGGCAGTCGCGCAGCAGAACCGGGTCTGCGGTGCCGGTGAAGGTGGCGTGGAGGCGCATGCCGGTGGCCGGGCCGGGCCGGGTGGGGCAGCCGAGTTCGGCGGCGAGCTGGCCTGTTTGGTCAGCCAGCGTGTCGGGGTCGATGCGCAGAGCGTGGGCGTTGCGGTTGCGGCGGGGCATGGCTAGTGGCCTCCGTTCGCGCGGCCGGCGCAGTCGAGGCATTCGCCCAGGCTGCGGGGGATGTAGTAGGGGTGCTCGCGGCGGCAGGACAGGCAGGTGCGGCGGGCCCGCAGCGCCTTAGCCACGGCGGCGATCTGGGCGGGGGTGGCCGGGCGTTTGGGTTTGGCCAGGTCCTGGCGGTAGAGGTAGGCCACCCGAGTGCCGTGCCGCCACAGGATTTGCGCGGTGATGGGCTGGCCGCCGGGCCGCAGGCCGCGGGCGCGGAGCTGCCGGGTGGTCAGCAGCCCGTCCGGTGCCCACCGCCACGGGTAGGTCGGCAGCCCGTACCGGGTGCCGCCCGGGTCGTAGAAGGTGGGCCGGATACCCCGGTCTTGGAGCCGGTCCAGCACCGGCACACGGGAGGCGATGGTGACGGCGGTGGCGGCGGTCATGGCTGGCCGTCCCAGTCCACGACGCACGCGATCGGCCACGCGGTACCGCACCGGGTGCAGGCCAGGGCGGTTTCGATCAGCCCGTCGCCGGTGTCGACGTCGGCCTGAGTGATGTCGAACGAGCCGCAGGTGGGGCAGATCGGCTCGTGGTAGATGACCCGGTGACGATCCCGGGCGGTGGACCGGAACACGAAGGTGCGGGGGGTGGGCGCACCCGGGGGCGCGCTGGTAGCCTTGGGCATACCACTCTCCTTGTTTTCGCTGGTTACGGGAGCAGGATTGGTGGCTGGCCGGGCCGGGGGACGGGCATCCCCCAGGCCTGGCATTTTTGCTGTCAGCTCACCCCCTCCGTGGCGGTGGCCAGCAGCGCGGCGGCCTCCTGGGTGACCTGCCGCCAGCCGGATGCGGCAGGCGGGAATCCGCCGACGGCAAGCCAGTCGATGAACGCGTCGAGGTGCCCGGCCAGTTCGGCCCGAACGTCTTGGTCGCCGGGGTGGGCGCGGAGCCGGGCAATCAAACGTCGCTGGGCGGCGATGTTCGCGTCGGGGTCCATGGATGTGTCTCCCTTGCTGGTTACGGGATAAGCGATCTGGTGGGGCCGGGGCCCGGGGGACGGGCATCCCCCGGGGCTCCGGCGTGCCGCCCGGTCAGGCGGTCGTGGTGGTGATGTCGCGGATGAGGGTCATGGCCCGGTGCTTGAGCGGTTCGGGCCGGATGAGGGTGCGGTTGAGGCGGGTTTCCCAGGATCGGGCGCCCCGCACGTGGTCGAGGTATTCCCCGGCCGCCTGCACCAGCCCGTAGGCGGTGTGCGCGACCTCTTCCGTGGTCTTGGATTCGAAGATGGCGCGCAGCGCGGTGCGGGCTTCGTCGACGTTGCGGGCGACGCGGTCGGTGACCAGCCCGGCCGGGGGCATCGGGATGAACGCGGTGACGAAGATTTCCCGCTGCTTGCCGGTGATGGGAATACCCAGCAGGTGAGCGGCCAGGTCCTGGTAGCGGTGCATCTCCTGACGGGCGCCGGTGACGGCCTTACGGGCCTCGTCGATCCGGTTGCGCCAGCTCGCTTTGTGGATGAAGGAGAAGGTGGCGCCGGTGCGCTCACCTTCCAGTTCGGCGGCGCGGAAAGTGTTCGCGCACACGATCCGCACTGCGGTCGCCCGGAGAGCGCAGGCGGCGGTGCCGTCGTGCCGGTTGGTGATGGCCAGATACGGCAGAGTCGGGCTGGCATCGCCCGGCAAGGTGATCGGCTCATCGAGCAGGGCCAGGCACCACACGGAGCGGCCTTCGTCGAGGACACCTGCGGTTTCCCATTTGACGTTGGCCTGGGCGAGGACGGCCTCGACGATCTCGCCCATCTCGGCGTGGTCGATAACGGTGTAGGAATCCTTGTTGATCGACAGCACCACGCCGGTGTCCGAGCGGGCGATGGTCTTCCACCCGCCGATCGGCTCGTAATGTTCGCTGCCGTCTTCGTTGATGCCGGTGAGGGCGTACACGTCGGCGGTGACCGGGTCCCAGTCCAGCCCGGCCAGGGTGCGGGCCTGCGCCCAGGAACCGGGATAGTCGGCCAGGATGGTGCCCTCACGGTGCCAGGGCATCTCGCGGACGCTGAACATGGACTCGACGTTGGCTGGCATGAGTTTTCTCCTTGCTGCTGGTTACGGGATGGGTCGGGGTGGGGGTCCCGGCCGGGGCGGGCATGTCCCCGGCCGGGCACGATCGGGTCAGCGAGCGGACGTGGTGTGCACGTAGGCGTAGGCCTTGACCTGCACGCCTGCGTAGGGGAACTTGACCTCGCAGCGGACGGCGGGCTCGCCGCACACGTCCTCGGCGGGTGATCCGGTGACGGTGCCGCCGAATCGTTCCGCCCACCGGGCCAGGTGGTGGAAGGTGTCCGGGCTGTTGCCGAACTGCATGTCGATTTCCTGGCCGGAGGCCGACAGCGACAGGTACCGCGGCTGCGGCAGCGTCTGGTCCTCGGTGAACAGCGCCACCAGGGCCACAGCCAGGTCGGCTATCGGCTTGTCCGGTACGGGCTCGATCATGGTCACGAAATCCGGGACCGCGACGGTCTCAGCCGGGATACGGGTAACGGTCATGACGGTTCTCCTTGTCTGTGCTGGTTACGGGAACAGAACCGATGGGTGCGCCGGGCCGGGAGATGGGCGGTCTCCCCGATCCGGCAGGTGCCGCGTCAGAACGGCGGGTCATACTGCGTCAGGCGGCGCAGGTAGTCCCGCGCGATGTCGAGGCACTCGGATGCCTCCGTGATCATGTCCTGCACCTCCGGCGCGGCAAGCGCCCCAGCAGCCGCGGTGGCATCATCGCGGTCGCTGGTGAAGGCATCAGACGCGGCAGTGTGGATGGCCCGGCACAGCGACGAGGCCTCATGCGCGGCGTCGTGGGCGATGCTGGCCGTGTGGGCCTCGATGGACTGGCGGACATACGCCAGGCCGGTGACCGGCACCGGCACGGCCGGGGCCTCAGCGCCGGTACGGGCGGTCTTCTTGACGGTGGTGATCATGACGGGGGTTCTCCTTGTCTGTGCTGGTTACGGGATGAAGATCGGACAGGGCTGCCCTGGCATCCGCACAGGGCGAGGGCCGGGAAACAGGCAGCTGCACGCGGGACCGCAAGTCACGCGGCAGCAGTCCGGCGGACGTCCGTCACCATCGTGACGGCGTCGGCGCGGAACGCGCGGACGATCTTGTGGGTGTCCTTGTTCACGTACGGGGCGTACACCAGGCCGTGCACGGCCGCGAGCTCATCAAGGGTCAGCCTGGGCTCATCTCCAGCCACCTCGACCCAGATGGTCTCCGACGTGTTCGCGCCGGTGTCGATCGCCGTGAGCCGGACCGACCAGATCGGCCGCCCATCCGGCATCCGCCGCTGCGACGGGTTGGACCGCGACTCCTGCCGCGGCCTCGGCAACGCGGCTACCCGGAACTTGACCTCACTCGTGTCGATCTTGGTGCGCATGATCTTGTCCTCTCGGTTGGAGCGGTATGCCTGTCGAGCCATCCTCGACCTGTTTGCAGTCTGGACTATACCAGATCCTCTGTCAAGCTTCCAGGTCGAGTTGGCCCTACCGGCTGGTCCGGCTAAGCTGGGTGATCAAGAAGAGGAGATAAGACAGACATGGCCGATGAGCCGATCACACAGCGAATCACTGCCGATCTGCGCAGCCAGATCCAAGAAGGAATCCTCGTCCCGGGAGCACTTCTCCCGTCTGAGACCGAAGTAGCAAGCCAGTACGGCGTCAGCCGCCAGACCGCACGAATTGCCCTCCAGGCACTAGAACACGAAGGACTCGTGACAGTCCGGCCACGCCGGGGACGCATCGTCCGCAGCAGCCAGCGGCTTCGCTGGCACCTGTCGGAGTTCGAGCGGCCCGACCGCACCGTCTCGACGACTTCAGACGCCTGGGAAACCGACATCGAGGGCCAGGGCCACGACCCGACGCGCCAAGACCTGCACGTCGAACGGATCACGCCACCAGCCAGCGTCGCGGCCAGATTGAACCTGGACCCGCGAACCGGCGTGTGCGTAGTCCGCAGGCACGTGCGGTATATCGACGGGAAGCCCGCGATCATCTCCGACGACTACTTTGACGAGAAGATCGTCAGAGGCACCGAGCTGGCCGAGCCCGAGGACACCACGCGTGAGGACATCCTCAAGGAAGCTGGCTACGAGCAGGTCTATGACACTGACGAGATCATCACCCGGATGCCCACGCCGGAAGAGATAACCCGGGCCGGGATACCAGCCGGGACGCCGGTTGCCGAGCACATCAGGACCGGCTACACCGCCGAAAACAAGCCAGTCCGCGTGATGATCTCGATCGTCCCCGGCGACACGCTGATCCTGCAGTACACCATCCCAACCTAATATCAGCTCCGTCGCAGGCCACGGCCATATCTAGAAAGCTGTTACGACTTTCTCTACAGCTTCAAGGGCGCACCTTCGGCGCGCCGGGGCAGACGGCCTAGACGTGAGCGCAAGATACGGGCGCGGCTAATCGCGGGGAGATGAACGCCAGAGTGGCCCGCCGTAAGCGGCCGGGGTCAGGGCCGGGCGGCGCACCGTAGGCGGTGCGGCAGCTTTCGTCGCGCCCTTTGGGCGAAAGCCCACGGGCGCGCCGAGCTGCCGCGCCCGGTGGCCCCAGGTGACCGGCCGCGTGCGGTGCCCGCCGTATCTCCCCGGTGCCGCGCCCGATCACGAGGACCAGGCCGTCAGGCACACGCGAGATGCGCCGTCGCCGGGAAGGTCACGGCCAAGGGGCGGAACGATGCTCCTATGGCTTGTCAAGGGTCTGATTGGGTCTTTTCAGATTTTCTTTCTGGGTCCTGAACTGCTGCGGGCCGGGTTGCTGAGGGCGGACACGACAGGGATGGGCCCCTCCGGGGTGGAGGGCAGGCTCTTATCAGGTCACGGTGTCAGCAGGCCGGGTGGGGGTCCCGGGGGCGGCCGACGGATCGTTCCGAGGCCAGCAGGTGGCGGCAGCCGCGCATTGGGTCAGGCCGTCCCCGGGAAGCATGGTGTCAGCGGGCTGGGCGCAGGTAGGGGTAGACCTCGCGGGCGACGTACCGCTTCAGGCAGCGGATGATCTCCTTCTTGGACAGGCCTTCGGTGCTGCGCCGGGCGACGTAGGCGCGGGTGGCTGGGTGGGAGTGCATCCGGCAGATCACGATCCGCCACAAGGCGTGGTTGGCGTCCCGGTTGCCGCCACGGTTGAGCCGCCAGCGGGTGACCTTCCCGGAGGAGGCCGGGATCGGCGCGGCTGCGCACAGGTGCGCCCAGGCGGCCTCGCTGCGCAGCCGGGCCGGGGTTGTCCCCGGCGGCGATCAGCAGCCGGGCGGCGGTGTCCGGGCCGACGCCGTGCAGGGCCAGCAGGTCGGGGGCGCGAGTGGTCACCAGCGGGATGATCAGCTCATCGAGCTGGCTGATCTGCGCGTCGAGGAACCGGGCGCGGCGGCCCAGTTCCCGCAGCGCGACGCGGGTGGCGTAGCCGGTCACCTCACCAGGCCGGGGCCGCAGCGCGGCCAGCTCGGCCACCAGCTGGGCCGGGGTGTGCCGGGCGAACCGGGCCCGCAGCTCATCGGACCCGGTGACGATCAGCGCGCGGGCCTGGTTGATCGCCTGGGTCCGCTCGTGGTGGGCGCTGCGCTTGGTCACCATCAGCGCCCGGATCGCCTCCACCGCGCCATCCCGGCCCTTGGGCGTCCCGGCCGCCCGGCCGGACAGGGCGGCCCGCGCCGCGCTGACCGCGTCCAGCGGGTCGGATTTGCCCTGGCGGTGCCGGTCCTGCCGGTCGGCCCTGTCGACCTCGACGACCCGGATGCCGGCCGCGGCCAGGTGCCGGGCCAGGCCCGCGCCGTAACTGCCGGTACCCTCGATGCCGACCAGGGCCACCTGCCCGAACCCGCCCAGCCAGCCCAGCAGGCTGGAGTACCCGGCCGCGGTAGCGGGGAACTCACGGACGCCGCGCAGCCCGCCGATGGAGTCCAGCGCAGCCGCGACGTGCACGTCGGCGTGGGTGTCCACGCCGCCGGTAATAGCGCATGCGTCTTCTACGATGGTCATTGCCGTCCCTTTCCGTGGTTGAGGGATGGCACGCACCCGCTGGCCGTCGGACCTGTGAACCCCGGCCTCTTGCCCAGGCCAGGCAGATCAGACCGGCAGCGCCGGTGGGTGCCAAAGCCGGGGTCCGGCCGACAGGGCGGTATCAAGACAACCCGAGACGGCGCCGACCGATTCGAAGGTCAGGCCGGACCCAGGCCCGACCCTACGCCCATATCCACGCAAAACCACGGAAGCAGGGCCGAAGCTCTATCCACATCCTCCCTGCCGCGCATTGTCCGGGCCGCCCCCTCCACCCGCAAGGGCACCCGAAGATCCTTTCTAACCGCTGCGCAGAAAGAATCTTCAGGACCCACCCTTGCACGCGGAGCCTCTAGCGACCCAGCGGGCCTGACGGCAAGGGCCAGGCCAAAGGCCAGGCCCGAAGCGCACGCGGCGAACCTCAGCAGAGACAAAGTACGCTATTCGCTATTGCTTCTTTCGAAGTATACCATTACCGGCAATTCGCCATATTCCTCATGAGGAGCTGTTAGTCTGGCAGCAGTATAAATGTACAGTTCCGTCCATCTGTCGTTACCTCTTTGGCATCCCAGCCGCAACGTACCGGGAGGAAAAGGAGCTTCTGCGAGGCGACCGTCGAAGCTACCACCCTGAAGTACAACATGCTGATTGTTAGCATCCATGAATTCATCATACGGCGTATTGCGGCTGTGACACTGGTGTCGCACAACGGGCGTCAAGGGAAAATTTTAGACTAAATGGCATGTCAAGCCAGGCCACCGGATCGTGCCCGCCACGTGCCCGAAGGGAGGGTCAACGACGGTACACGACGATCACTCACAGACAAAATGAAGTGTCTCTGACCTGCGAATACGGTGGTCAGTGCGAGATGACAGGCTTGTTCCCAAGGTGATAGTCCGAGATTGAGGACCTGTGGACCAGGCGTGGACCAGCGGCCCAGGCGGACTACGATCCGCGCAGGCAGCGAGGCAGCCGACCAACTGCCTCCGGAGCCGTGACTCCTCCTGGATCGGCCTTTAGTCAGTACCCGGCAGCGAAGTACAGCAACCGGGGCTACAACGGCAGCTCTGCGAGACCGCATGCAGGCCCAGCGGCCTAATACGGCAGCAGCCATTCGGGGTCTGACGTGCTGCTGAGCATGCTGTAGGTCTTTTCGCAGGGCAGCCGCCTGTCGATCATGCGTTTGTGAAGACAGCAAGAACACAGGCGGCTGCTGCCGCCAGAATAGGCGCCGGGCTGGGCCGACGGAAACGCGCTGAACTGCTGGAACTGCTGCGCCGGTGTTTCGCGCGAGTGGAGCCGTGGCTGCAGGCAGGCCAAGTACGCCGCCGCGCTGATGAGCCAGATCCCGCGGCGTAACGGCTGGACGCTGGCCGAGCAGGCCGGGGACCGCACGCCGGATAAGACCCAGCGGCTGCTCAGCCGGGCGGTCTGGGACGCTGCCGCGGCGATGCGGGTCGTGCGCCGGTTCGCGGTTGCCGGGCTGGACCAGGCCGCCCGAGAGGGGCACCTGTGACTGAGGCACGCCATCAGTCTCGACAGCAATTCGGCCCTGCGGAGTGGCTGCGACGACGTGAGAACAGGAGGGCAAGGCCGACCGCAGTCGCGCCTGCGAAAGCAGGCATGTGCCACCGCAATCCCCGATCTAGTCTCAGTCTTCGTGAATCGTCCGAACGATAAGGCGGTATAGCAAGGCCAGGACCCGTCGCCCTCGCCCGTGCCAATTCTTCGTTCGCTATTCTCACGAACCTTCGGCGTCTTCTAGTTGAGGATGGATCAAGCCAATACCTAACGGCCATTGCCCAGAACTGGCGATTCTCCTCATAGTAGAAGAACGACGAGAATATATCGCCCCGAAGGACCTGCTCAGAATAGAGTCCAGTCTCGTATCCTGCGGAGAAATACGCAAGAAGCTCAATTGAGAAGGTCCAGCGTCGAATATGGGGCCCGTTATCAGAAACACCTCCCAAGATAGGCCAATACAACTTAGGATCCTCACGGACAATGGCGTAGATCTGCGCCTGCCGACCCCGTATCGACGTTATCTTATCAAGCGAATGCTGATGAGCTTGCAGCAACAAAGAACCGACAACTCCTACTAGTGCAATTGCTGAAATTAGGGCCGACACTCCTCCGTACGCCTGACCAACGTTTCCAAGAAGTACCCAATGTCGACTGACCTTGGCAATCCATTCCATTCCGAGCGGAGCAAACACAATACCGATAGTTGTCGCAGCGAGAATGGTAATTAATCCCACTCTCATTCCATAAACTCTCGCTGCCACTCGGACGTCTGACCCTCGCCGTGGCGTGGCAGCGTCCTCCACCGCCTGCGCTGTCCGTACAGCGATGGCATCTTTACCGTACGCACGTTCTAATGCATCCCACTTAAGGTGCCCCTCTACGCCCGCTGAGTGACCTCGCCTCACGTTTCGCTCCTCTCCCACCGGGTCGTCCGCCTGGTGAAACAATGACCTCACGCCGCACGCTGAGCAAAGGGCACCGGCGCCCTGCCCATCCAGTCACGAGGCCGATTCGCTGGTCGCGCTGGGAGGATCATCCTAGGCGTGAGCAGATAAGAGGAAGGCACGTTCTGCAGATGATCGCTCGCGCGCTAGCGGTGGCATGTGCTTCAAATGGCTTACCGACGGGCTCTACCACCGTTCGCAGTCTTGACTTGTCAAGTATCAAGCAGACAAGCAGACAAAGCTGGCGAGGGCACACCGGGGGCACATGAACGTCGAATACCACGTGAAACGATAAGAACCGCTGAGAGCCAAAATCGCAGCTCACAGCAGGTTTCGGAGCAAAACCACAGCTACACATGCGCAGCGGTGGCAGTTCACCAACTACCGGTGAGCCTCCGGCCTGCGACTCTTCGTCCTGTTCCGGACGCGGCAGGCAGACCGCGCTGGCAGATTCCGCTCCGCCACGTTCTCCTTGAGCTCATAAAGTATGAGTAACGGTGGTTGCGTGGGGTGTCCAGCCTTTCCCGCAACCATATCGCTGTCCGCGACAGTAAGGCCGTCGGATCATGCCTGCTCTTTTCGCAGGAAATGTGGGCTGACTTCATCGTCAACATGTGCCGCCAGGCCAGTAAGGCTCGGACAGGGGACGGCCATCCTCTGCCCGGCGCACCACCATTCCTGCTCCCGTGGTCAGCGTAGGACAGTTAATCCTGATTTGCAGCGCTGCTGATTTTTGCCGGAAGCCGGAGCGCCGCGAAGGCCCCGCGCCTCCGGCGCGTCACCGGCACCGTTCAGCGGCCGCCAGCGCGGGAACCGGCCAGGACGGCCAGGCGGTAGACCCGCTCCCCCGGCGGGCGGGCGGAGAGCGGAGAACAGCAGGGTGAACCCCGCGCCGCCGAACCGGTACACGATCGTGATCGTCCTCCCGGCTGCCTCGCTCCCGGACGGGTCCAGATAGTGAGACGGATGCGCGGCCGCCATACCACCCGTTCGGAGCGCTCACGAACCCCCTCCCGCCTGCGTTCCCGCCTGCTTCCCGTTCACCATCTGAGATTCCGCACGCCACGACTCCGCGGCCGCGTTGCGGACAGGGCCGGATGAGTCAGACGGATGACGCCGATGTCACGCTCGGATGACCCCTTGCACGCACAGAGCGCGTATCCTCGACCGCTAGGGAGACTTAGGGAGACCTAACGGAGCGGATAGGCCTGCCCGCCGCGGTCTTCCTTTAAGCGTAAAGTTGTTTTCCGTCCGAACTCACGCCCCCGGCTGTGGGGAGGCGCCACGGAGCGCCCGGCCGCGGCGTGCGGAGGAGGTCCCTCACTGTGACCAAACAGGTCCAGCAGCTCGATCGTGTCATCATCCGTTTCGCAGGGGACTCTGGGGACGGGATGCAGCTAACGGGCGACCGGTTTACTCAGGAGACGGCCGTCTTCGGGAATGACCTGTCGACGCTGCCGAACTTCCCGGCCGAGATCCGTGCTCCGGCTGGGACGCTGCCCGGGGTGTCGAGCTTCCAGGTTCATTTCGCCGACCACGACATCCTCACCCCGGGCGACGCGCCCAACGTGCTGGTGGCCATGAACCCGGCTGCGCTCAAGGCCAACCTGCGGGACCTGCCGCGCGGCGCCGACCTCATCGTCAACACCGACGAGTTCACCAAGCGGAACCTCACCAAGGTGGGCTACGAGGCCAGCCCGCTGGAGGACGGCACCCTGGCCGCCTACAACGTGCACGCGATGCCGATCACCTCGATGACGGTCAAGGCGCTGGAGCAATTCGACGTCACGCGCAAGGACGCCGAGCGGGCCAAGAACATGTTCGCCCTGGGCCTGCTGTCCTGGCTGTATGACCGCCCGCAGAAGGGCACGCTGAACTTCCTGCGCGCGAAGTTCGCCACCCAGCCGGAAATCATGAAGGCGAACATCGCGGCCTTCCATGCGGGCTGGAACTTCGGCGAGACGACGGAGGCGTTCTCGGTCAAGTACGAGGTCAAGCCGGCCACCCTGGACAAGGGCACCTACCGGAACATCACCGGGAACACGGCGCTGGCCTACGGGCTGATCGCGGGGTCGCAACTGTCCGGGCTGCCGCTGTTCCTGGGCTCCTACCCGATCACCCCGGCCTCCGACATCCTGCACGAGCTGGCCAAACAGAAGCGGTTCGGCGTCCGCACCTTCCAGGCGGAGGATGAGATAGCGGGTGTGGGCGCCGCTCTGGGCGCGTCCTTCGGCGGGGCGCTGGGCATCACCACCACGTCCGGCCCGGGCATGCTGCTGAAGGAAGAGACGATCGGCCTGGGTGTCTCGCTGGAGCTGCCGCTGATCGTGTGCGACATCCAGCGGGCCGGCCCGTCGACCGGTATGCCCACCAAAACCGAGCAGGGTGACCTGCTGCAGGCGCTGTTCGGCCGGAACGGCGTGTCGCCGCTGCCGGTGGTCGCGCCGGCCAGCCCGGCGGACTGCTTCGCCGTCGCGATCGAGGCGACGCGGCTGGCGGTCAAGTACCGCACGCCGGTCATCCTGCTGTCCGACGGGTACCTGGCCAACGGCTCCGAGCCGTGGCTCATCCCCGACGTGGCCGGCCTGCCCGACCTGACCCGGGAGTTCTCCTTCGCCCGCCCCGGCGACTGGCGCGACGACGATGGGAACATCGACTTCAAGCCGTATCTGCGCGATCCCGGCACGCTGGCCCGCCCCTGGGCCATCCCCGGCACCCCGGGCCTAGAGCACCGGATCGGCGGGATCGAGAAGGCCGACGTGACCGGGGACATCTCCTACGACCCGGACAACCACGACCGGATGGTCCGGCTGCGCCAGGCCAAGATCGACGGGATCGCCGCGGACATCCCTCCGCTGGAGGTCGACGACCCCGGCGACGAGGCGCGCGTCCTGGTGCTTGGCTGGGGCTCCACTTACGGCTCGATCGGCGCCGGGATCCGCCGGGTGCGCCTGGCCGGCCAGCCGGTCGCCCAGGCGCACCTGCGCCACCTCAACCCGTTCCCCGGCAACCTCGGCGACGTGCTGGGCCGCTACGAGAGGGTACTCGTGCCCGAGATCAACCTGGGCCAGCTGGCGCTCCTGCTCCGTGGCCGCTACCTGGTCGATGTGATCTCCTACAACCGGGTCCGGGGGCTGCCGTTCGGCGCCGCCGAACTGGCCGGTGTGATCAAGGAAGTGATCGGCAATGTCTGAGCCCACACGCACCCCGCGCCGCGGCGCCGGGCCGCTGAACGGGACGGCGAACCGGCACCGCCTGGCGGGCGGGCGCGCGCAGCCGAAGGGAACCGGCGGGGCCGCTGGGGCCGCCGCGGCCGCCGGAGCTGGTACGGCAGCCCGCCGCCCGGCCTCGCTGACCCTGGTCCCGAAAGCCCCGGAGAAGTTGTCCACCAAGGACTTCAAGTCCGGCCAGGAGGTCCGCTGGTGCCCCGGCTGCGGGGATTACGCGATCCTGGCCGCGTTCCAGGCCTTCCTGCCCGAGCTGGAGGTGCCGCGGGAGAACGTGGTCGTGATCTCCGGCATCGGCTGCTCCTCGCGGCTGCCGTACTACATGGACACCTACGGGATGCACTCGATCCACGGCCGGGCCCCGGCGATCGCTACCGGGCTGGCCTCGTCCCGGCCGGACCTGTCGGTCTGGGTGATCACCGGGGACGGCGACGCGCTGTCGATCGGCGGCAACCACCTGATCCACGCCCTGCGCCGCAACGTCAACATCAAGATCCTGCTGTTCAACAACCGTATCTACGGGCTGACCAAGGGCCAGTACTCGCCCACATCGGAGCAGGGCAAGATCACCAAGTCCACGCCGTTCGGCTCGCTGGACAACCCATTCAACCCGGTGTCGCTGGCGTTGGGCGCCGAGGCCACCTTCGTGGCCCGCAGCATCGATTCGGACCGCAAGCACCTGACCAGCGTGCTGCGCGCCGCCGCCGACCATCAGGGCGCCGCGTTCATCGAGATCTACCAGAACTGCCCGATCTTCAATGACGACGCCTTCGCGTCGCTGAAGGACGCCGGCTCACGCGACGATCGGCTGATCCGCCTGCAGGACGGCGAGCCGATCCGGTTCGGGGCAGACGGTGCCTGCGGGCTGCGGCCCGGGGGCTACAGCGGCCTCGAGGCGGTGCGCGTGGCCGACGCGGAGGCGGGCTCACTGATCACTCACGACGCGGGGCGCGACGATCCGTCGTACGCGTTCGCACTGTCCCGGATGGGCGCCTCGGCCGTGGCGCACACCCCGATCGGAGTCTTCCGTCGGGTCGAGCGGCCCAGCTACGACGCGATGATGGCCCAGCAGGTGCGCGAAGCCCAGGTCAAGCAGGGCGACGGTGACCTCGCCGTGCTGCTGGCCGGCGGTGATACCTGGACCATCCGCTAGCGCGGAACGTAAAGGGGAAGCGCCCGCCGCCCCCATCCGGCGGCGGGCGCCTGCCCGCGGGCGAACCCGGCCGGGCGGTAAGGGCGGCCCCTGGTACCCATTTCCCGGCCAAAGGGAAGCACCGCCCGGGCGGTTTGCGGCCGCCGCCCCGGGGCGGAATTGACGGCCAGCGCGAAAGCGTTACTGACAACACGGAAAGAAGGCGGCGACGATACGGGCCCGGCCGGGTGCTTCACCCGGCGGCACGGACCGTACGGCCGGACCTTATGGTCGCCGGCCGGGCCACGGGC
>Ga0335078_10004907_pt1 | contig 19810 bp, 17 predicted proteins | sample Lox_Sample_32_FD_206711 | JGI IMG/M metagenome (GOLD analysis project Ga0335078, IMG submission 206711) | Soil microbial communities from Loxahatchee National Wildlife Refuge, Florida, United States - Lox_Sample_3.2 | ecosystem: Environmental > Terrestrial > Soil > Wetlands | place: USA... | reverse complement strand
CTGTCCTCCCTTCGTTCAATGCGTCATCGCCGGGCTTGCCCCGGGCACCCAGATGGACGGCCGAAACTCGCCCGGCCGGGACGGAAGCAGAAGCTGCTAGTGCGTACCTTCCCAGCCGGTGTGCGAAATGTCGATCACGACGCCGTCGGGGCCGGACCACTTCATCTCGAAATTGGCGTGCCCCGCGCGGATTTCGGCATAGGCTTCGGTCTCGGCGCCGGTCTTGGCGGTGAGCCGATCGGCATGGACGTTTTCAAGCTTCTCGCAGGCCCGGCCGAGGTCGTCGACCTCAAACCCGAAATGGTGGATCCCGGTGAAATTGGGCCCGTGCGCGCCCATGTCGGCCGACTGCTCGTCCTTCAGGTTGAGCACCGCGAGATGGATGTAGCCGTCGGTCAGGAACACCGCGCCGTTCGGGCTGCGGCGCAGTTCCCTGAGCCCGAACGCCTCCTTGTAGAACGCGGCGGTCTTCGCCGGGTTCTCGGTGGTCAGCGCGATGTGCTTGATCCGCGCCACGATCAATACCCTTCCCAGCCGGTGTGCGAGATGTCGATCACGACGCCGTCGGGCCCCGACCACTTCATCTCGAAATTGGCATGGCCGCCGGCAGCCATCGTCCTGTCGATATGATCCTTGCCGGTGAGCTGCTCGGCATTGGCGATTTCGAGCTGGTCGACCGCCGCGTCGAGATCATCGACCTCGAAGCCGAAATGGTGGATGCCGGTGAAGTTCTCGCCATGCGCGCCGACATCGGCCGAGCGGTTGTCCTTGAGATTGAGGACCGCGAGGTTGATGTGCCCGTCGGTCAGGAACACCGCGCCGTTCGGGCTGCGGCGCACTTCCTTGAGGCCGAAGGCCTCCTTGTAGAAAGCGGCGGTCTTCGACGGGTTCTCAGTGGTGAGCGCGATGTGGCGAATGCGTGCCATGAGCGTCCTCCGGATGCGGCGGTCGCGGCCTCCCGCGACATTCTGTCCAGCGTAATCCCACCGGGCCGCGCTTGTCACTCGCCGTGCGTGTGCATCGGCGCTAGAATTTCCTCACGCAACACGGGAGGAGCGACATGGCGCGCGACGGCTATCTGATCCTTGACAGCGATCTGCACATGATGGAGCCGGGCGACCTGTGGGCCCGCTATCTCGAGCCGCCGTTCGACAAGAGCCCGCCGCAATTTTTCGGCGGTCAGCAGACGCAGCTCAAGGAAACGAAGGAAGACAAGGCCAACACCGACACGATCATGGGGATGAACGTGCAGGGCCTGGCGATCCCGGCGCACGCCACACAGCAAGGCGCGACCGCGTCGAGCCGCGAGCTGCGCCGCCGCAGCCGGGCGCGCCATCCGCACTTCAACGTCGCCCGGGCAAGCGCGTTCGACGCGCCGTCGACCCTGACCGCGATGGACATCGAGGGGATCGACGTCGCGGTGATGTACGGGACGCGCGGCCGCCAGATCCTGTGCCACGACGACCTCGCTCCCGATTACGCCGCGGCACTGGCGCGCGCGTACAACAACTGGGCCGCCGACTACTGCAAAACCGACCCGCAGCGGCTCAAATTTGCCGCGCAGATCGCGATGCATGATGTCGGCCTGGCGGTCGCGGAGGCGAAGCGCGCGGTCGGCGAGCTCGGCGCGGTCGCCGTGATCGGCACGCCCAACCCGGTTAACGGCCAGCACCTGCACGACGACGCCGTCGAACCGCTGTGGGATGCGCTCGAGGAGCTGAACGTGCCGATCGGTTTCCACCCGACCGGCAACACCGCGCTAAAGGACGATGCCGGCCGCCGCTATGTCGGACACGCCAATTTCCATCCGATCGCGCACGCGATCCGCAACCCCGTCGAGCTGATGGGTGCGATCGCCAGCCTGACCACCGGCGGGGTGCTCGAACGGCATCCGAAGATCCGTGCGGCGTTTCTCGAAGGAACGGCCGGCTGGCTGCACTGGTGGCTGTGGCGGCTCGACGACCAGTGGGACAAGTTCGGCCCGGGCTGCGAACGGCAGCTCACCATGACGCCGAGCGAGTACTTCCGGCGGCAGTGCTATATCGCGCTCGATGTCGACGAAGAGCCGGCGGTCACGGTCGTCAACGAGATGGGGCCCGACTATTTTGTCGTGTCGAGCGATTACCCCCATTCCGACGGCGCGTTCCCCGAGGCGATGGAGCAATTCCTCGGTTTGCCGCTCAACGACGAGCAGCGCCGCAAGATCCTGTGGGACAATTGCGCCCGGCTGTACAACATCGCCACGCCGGCTGACGCCTTGAGCCGCGAGGTAAAGCAGGCGCCCGCGGCCGAATAGCCGCCCCCGCCCCTCAGCGACACGGGGCAGGCCGGACGCAGCCTGCCCCTGTCCGGCCGGTCAGTGGGGCTGGCCGGCCTGCCACGACCGGAACTGCTGAAAGAGAGCATCCTTGTCCTGCGCGCTCATCGGCGCGCTGCCGCTGGCCAAGCGGCGCTCGTCGATAAAGCGCATGAACATTGCCCGCAGCACCTCCGGATCCTGGATGTTCGATACCTGCGCGTTGCGCTGCAGCCAACGGGCGGCAGGCTCGTACCGGTGCCAACCCGGAATGTCGGCCGCCAAATTCACCTCGCCCCACTTGGGGTGGTTTCCCGTCGCCAGCAGAGACTGAAACCCGGTGAAGAACACCTCTACGAAATTGGCGAGGTTGTTGTTCCGCTCGGGCGCGCCGCGCAGGTCTGCCGCGAGAAGAATGGTGCCGACGGCGACGGTGTCGACCGGGCGATTTCCCTGCACCAGTTCGGGATAGTCGCTCTTGGTCAGCAGGGTTGGCGCATAGATGGCGCCGCTCGCCGCGTTGAACGGCACGGAAATGAAATGAAACCCGTCCTCGGCTTTCAGCCCGGCGAACAGCGGCGCCGGCTTCCCGGCGACAAACGCGATCGCGGCGATCTCGCCCTTGCGCAATTTGTCGAGCGCCACCTGCGGACTGTCATGCGTGATGTTCGCCTGGATCTTCAGTTGGTCGAACACGCGATCGGTCGTTATCGCCGTGCCGCTGCCGAGGAGGTCGGCGTTCACCGTTTGATTGGCGAGGTCGGCGATGTCCTTGATGTCGGCGCGCGCCAGCAGGTGAAATTCCTCGTTGTAAAGCTTGGCAATGAAGCTGACGGCCGTCTCCAGCCCGGGAAACACCTGCTGCTTGGCGTAATCCAGCACATCGGCTTGCACGATGGCGGTGTCGATACCGCGCAGGAAGCGCAGGTCGGTGACGTTTTGCAGCGAGCTTCGGCCGACGACCGGCACGACGCGCCGCGTCGCCCCGTCATCCACGAGGCGCGCGAGGTCCTCGGCGATCCGCACGGAGATGCCGCTCGATCCGGTCGTCTCCAATTCCACGACGCCGCGGTTCGCCGCGTAGAGCTGCTGGGCCGGGGCGGTCGAGCCGGAAAAGGCAATCGCCAGACCGAGGGAGATCGCGGCCATCAAGGCCCGAATGCGTTGCAACTTGGTGATGATCGCCTCCTATTCTGTTCGAAGCGCCGGAGCAGATCGGGGATTGGGGCCGGCCGGGCCCGGCGCCGCGAGGGATGGCGTTGCCGGAACCGGGCGACGCGCCAAATGCTAATCCTGCCGCGATGCGGTCGCAGCCGTGGCGCTCGCAGTCTCGGCACCCCGCCACAAATCCGACGCGCCCCAAGCGTGCCGCGCTTTGCGATCCGCGAATCGGTCTCTGGGAGCGGCCAGCGGCGGTCGTGAGACCATGCGATTCGGTTCCGGACGCGGTTTCCCAGCCCGGTCGCGGGCGTTCGCTCACCGACAAAAAACGAGCGTTAGCGCCGGCCAATGAAGGCACCGGTTCATTCTTTGCAATCGCCGCATCCGTTGCCGCAAGACCATCTGGTCGACAAATCGCGTTCCTGTTATCGACCTGACGATTTTCATGTATTCGGGTCGCAACACCTGATGATCGCACCGACCGGCGCAGCGAGTCCTTACGGGTGCGGGCGTGGCATCGATGGCTGTTAACCCTGTTCTCGCGGTTCAGGAAGAACCGGCGGTCTCCTGCGACACGACGGCCCCGTGTCTGGCGCTGATCATGCAGAATTTCGGCGTTTACTTCGGGACCGACGACATCCGCTCGCTCATGGGCCGCAGCAGCACGGCGATGTCGATCAGCGACCTCGTCGATTTGGTGGGCCAGATCGGGTTCAGCGCGCGGTACCTGCACGGGGACTGGCATTGGCTGGCGCTGGCGATGGCATCTCGCCCGGTTCTGCTTCGGCTCAAGAACACCAACACGATTGTCGCCCTCGGGTCGGGGCGAGAGGGCGTCGAGGAACTCGTCGTCTCCGACCCGCTGTATGACGAGGGATCGATGATCGTGCTGCCGCGCGAGAACCTCGAGCGCGCCTGGGACGGTGACGCAATCATCCTCGGGCCGCGCCAGGGCACGAGCAGAAATGCTGTGACACGGCGCGGATTGGCGATCGCCGACCGGACGTCGAGCCGGCGAAGCGTGTCGCGCGCCTCCACCGTGCTGTTGAGCGCGATCGTGTTGTGCCTCGGCGCCGTCCTGTTTCAGTCGGCGCGGACCCTGCCGCCGCTGGTGCAGAAGCTCGCCGCCACCCTCGCCCCGGTCGAGCGGCCAACCGCCGCCCTGCCGCCCGCGCCGCGCGTCATCGTCCCGACGCCGGCCGACCCGGAGCCGGCCGCCTCGGCGGCACCGGCCCCGACCCTTGCTCCGGCAGCAAATCCCCCACCCGCCGCCGACAACACCAAGCCGACCGAAACCGCCTCGAACACCGCAGCCCCGCCGACGCTTTACTCGGCGACGGCTACCGGGTACCCGACACCGCTGCCCGATCCCGCGGCCGCGCTGCGCCCCGCAACGGTGGAGCAGGAGCCGGCAACCACCGACAAGCCGAAACTTTCCGCCAGCGACGTCGCGGCGCTGCTGGCGCGCGGCGACGACTTTCTCAGAACCGGCGACATCGCCTCGGCTCGCTTGTTCTACGAGCGCTGCGCCGAGGCGGGCGACAGCGGCTCGGCGCTGCGGCTCGGCGAAACTTTCGATCCGGTCTTTCTCGACCGCGCCCACCTGCCGGTCGCCAGCGGCGATATGGACAAGGCCGTGTTCTGGTACCGCCGGGCCAGCGATCTGGGCTCGGTCGAGGCGCACGCGCTGCTGAAGCACCTCGACGCGCGCTAGGAACGCCGCCGGCCACCCGGCCGGTCACCTAGGCGGTTTTCAGCACCTTGGGAACGCGGGCGATCGGCTTGCCCAGCTTCGGGCGGCGCTCGGCCGCGCCGCTTGGTGCCGGCGCGCCGCCGGTGTCTGGAGCGCCCTCCACCTCCTGTTCTAGCTGCCGGGGCGCCGCCTGCAGTACGGTTGCCGCCGACACGACGACTTGGCCTGGGCCGAAGACATTCTCGTACGATAGCGGCCGGCCGCTCGCATCCTTCTGCAGCTGAAGCCATGCCGGCGACGCATTCGCCCAATGGTTCGATTGCGAGATCGCCACCAATCGCGACCGCGCGACCGTCGCCGAGCCCGCGGGGCGCATCAGGCGACGGAAGATCCACCGCAGCCCTCTGGGCCTGGCGCGCTCGCCAGGCGGCGCCGGGAGCGCGGCGAGGCGCCCCGGCGACGCGGTCGCCCCGCCGTCCGCCGCGGCGCTGTCGCCCTCTTCGTAAATAGCCAAAAGCTCCCGGAGCTTTTGTACCTTGCGCAACCGCGGATCGGCCGCGATTTGTGCCTCCAGGAGTTCAAGCTCGCGGCGCAGAATGGCCGCAAAGTCGCGCATGCCCATGGTCCCGCGGTCGATGCACCCGATTACCGCGCACCCCTCCAGCGGTCAATTTCTCCACGGGCAGCGAGGCAACGGCTCGATTTTCGCAAGCGCGCGCAACAGGCTAAGCGGTCGGCGCCGCGAATCGGGCGCCGGCGCCGGTGCATCATCTGCGTGAAGCGAGGCTTAGGCCGGGAACGACAGGAAGCACTTGTCGGAGGCCAGAACGTAGGTCTCCATGTAGTCCTGGATGACCGGCTTCTTGTCGAGCGCTTCCATCGCGCCGATCAGGCACATCCAGTTCAGCATCTCGTGCTGCCCGGCGAACTCCATCTCGGCCAGCGTGCGCTTGCGCCAGGTTGCGTAATCGGCGCGGCTGACCGCGTCGAACAGCAGCCGGTCGCCTTCGTGGTCGGGCCACAGATAGCCGTTCTTCGGCGATAGGAACGCGTGCGACCAGCTCGACGAGGCGATGAGGGCGACGCGATAAGGCGACTTTGCCAGCACCTCGGCGACCTTGGCGCCGACTTCCATGCAGCGCCACGGATGCGGCGACGACGGGTCGTCGCTCTCGGTCTCGGGGCGCGGCGGCTGGAATAGGTGCGCGAGCCCGCCCTTGGCATGGATCAGGTTACGGCCGTAGCAGTTCACCGCGAACGGGATGACCGGGTACGGGAAGCCCCTCCGGTCCCAGTCGAGGTAGAGGAAGGTATTGGTGAAGGCGTGCGCCATCGGGTGGTGCAGCGGCTTATAGGCATAGGCCATGTCGATGCCGGCCTCGATGAGACCGGTCGTCAGGTATTTCGCCGCCTCGCGTTGGCCCTTCAGCCGCAAGCTCCAGTCGCCCGGCTCGCTCCAGCGGTTCGGCTTGCCGCCATTGCCGTTGTGCCACGGCTGGAGCGCAAACTCGTCGTCGTAGCCGAGCGTGCAGAACGCCGGGACAATGTCCTCCTTGAAGTTCTCGTACTGGTCGTCGCCCCAGACCAGCACGAAATCCGGATTGAAGTCGTCGAGGATCTTGCGAATGGCGCGAAAATCGTTGCCGAAGCGCTCGCCGCAGCGGTTGGCGGCGCCGAGCCCGTCATCGTTGCCGAGCTCGGCGAGCAGCTCCTTGGGCCAGTTCCCCGGGTCCTTGCGCGCCGGATCGACATTCGGTGCCTCGAGCGTGCGCTTGAAGACGCCGGTCAGCCCCTCGTTGGGCAGACACAAGGTCGGCCAGTGAGTGACGCCGAGACCGAGAATTTCCGCCATCTGCCTGCTCCCGTTCTGTCGCTGGATACATTGTGCCTTAGGTCGGCCGCTTCGCAAACCGCGGGATGTCGCCGTCGACATGCACCCAGGGCAGCGCGTCGTCGCGGAAGATCTCGCGAGCGGGGCTGACGGCCTTCGGGTCGTCGAGCGTGCCGGCGAAGACGATCGCCAAGCCTGGCCGGACTGTCGGCTCCTCCAACAACGACGACCCGCATTCCGCGCAGAAATGGCGAATGACCGGGTTGCCGCTGCCGCCCAGGGCGCTATGCGTCTTGACCGGGCCGGTTATCGTCAGCGCCGATTTCTGCAGCGGAACCAGCGCGGCGAAGGCGGCACCGGTGAATTTCTGACAGTCGGTGCAATGGCAGATTATCGCCTCGGTCTGTTCGGTTTCGGCGGAATACCGCACCGCGCCGCAAAGACAGCCGCCTTTGATTTCAGCCATATACGCCTCCGTTCTTAATATTGCCCTTTGGGTTCGAGGCCGAACGCGTGCTGGCCGTACATCGTGCCGACCGCGTCCCAATTGAGGCTGACATGACGCGCCACCGCGTTGGCGTCGCGCCAGGCGCGCTGCACCGGGTTCGACAGCAAGAGGCCGTAGCCGCCGGTCGACGCGTTGAGCGCCTCGACCGCCTGCACCGCGAGCCTGGTCACATAGGCCTGGTTGCGTCGGCAGCGGATGCGGTCGGCGACCGTGATCTCCTCGCCGGCATAGAGCTTCTGCGTCATGTTGCGCATGTCGGTCAGCAGGATCAGCTCAGCCGCCTCGGCATGCGACGCGGCCTCGGCGTAGCGCAACTGGATCGTCGCGAACCCGGTCATCGGCAGGTTGCCGCCGGCAAGCGCGCCGCGCGTCTTGCGGCTGCCGGTCATCTCCAGATAGGCGTCGAGCGCGCCGCGCGCCGCGCCGACCGCGGTCGAGGCCAGCATCGAGGCGCCGTGGATCAATAACGGCATCTTGTAGAGCGGGTTCGTGTGGTACCGGCCGCCCGGCGTCGTGCCGGCGCGCGCGTCGGCGAACGTCAGCACCCGGTGCGCCGGCACGAACGCGTCATGCGCCGCGATGTCCTTGCTGCCGGTGCCGGCGAGCCCGTTGACGAACCAGTTGTCGATGATTTCGACATCGCCGATCGGCAACAGGAAGAACGCGCCCTCGAAGGGAGGCTCCCCGCCCTCGGGCGCGATGAAGCCGCCGAGATAGATCCACGCCGCGTGGTCGCAGCCGCTGGCGAACGACCAGCGGCCGTTGAGGACATAGCCGCCGTCAACCGGCACCGCGGTGCCGGTCGGGGCAAAGGCCGCGCAGGCGAACGGGTCGATGTCGTTCGACCACACTTCGCGCTGCGCCTCGATCGGGAAATGCGCGATCGAGCGGCCGTTCGACACCGCGCCGTTGACCGACCAGCCGGTCGAGGCGCAGGCCGCCGAGATCGTCATCGCGATCTTGAGCGCCGTCTCGCCGTCGTATTCGAAGCCGCCGAACTCCCTGGGCCGGCAGGTGCGCAGCAATTCGGCGTCGCGGATCTTCTCGATGATGTGCGGAAAGACGTCGCGGTTCCGCTCGGTCGCCTCGGCCAGCTCGCGGATCTCCGGAACCATCGCGCGCGCCCGCTCGATCAGCTCCTCGGGCGAGGGAACGCTGAGGCGGCGGAGCGTGGCGGCCGTCATGCCTGACCTCCCTGGCGTGCGCTTCGGCGGCGCGGCAGAATGCGCCCTGGGCAAGGCTCAGACAATACCAACCCTGTGGAGACCGCCGCGATGGCCATTTATCACCGCTGGCGCTCGCGCCTCGCCGCGGCGCTCGCGCTCGGCCTGTGCGGGCCGGCGGCAGCCCGCGCGCAGGAAGCGCCGGCGTTCCACCCGATCCCGGCCGCCGAGTGCCAGAAATTCGCGTCGCAAATCCAGGGCGCCGCGGGCTTCGCGGTGAGCGCGGGAGAGGACGACTTTACCGACCTCGCCGACGGCAGCGACGGCCGCTCGTGCCACATCTCCGGCAGCGCCGCGGACCAGGCGCTCGCCAGCCCCGGCGATCTCGTCGCCAAGATCGCCAAGGTGTTCGCCGATTGGCGCGACGACCCGAACCGCGCCGCCGACGGGGCGGACGGCGCCGAGCGCGGCTATGTCAACGACAACCGCGTCGCGACGCTCGACGTCAGCTGGGAGCCGGGGCCCGGGGTCGCGTGTTCCGACAAGCAGCCGCTCTCGGCGTGCAAGATCCTGCCGCAGCAGAAATTGTGGAACGTCACCGTCGACATCATCGAGAAGCCGGCGAAGTAGCGCCGCCCGCCGCGCGGATCGCGCGCCACACGACCTCCGGCGTCGCCGGCATCGCGATCTCGCGCACGCCCAAAGGCCGCAGCGCGTCGATCAGCGCGTTGCCGACCGCCGGCATCGCGCCCACCGCGCCGGCTTCGCCCGCGCCCTTGACCCCCAGCGGATTGGTCTTCGTCGGCACCGGGTTCGACTCGCAGTGGATCGGCGAAAAATTGTCGGCCCGCGGCATCGCGTAATCCATAAACGAACCGGTGAGCAACTGGCCCGATTCGCGATCGAAGCGGATGTCCTCGAGCAGGATCTGGCCGAGCCCCTGGGCGATACCGCCGACGATCTGTCCTTCGAGCAGGAGCGGGTTCATCACCGTGCCGACATCGTCGACGACGCTATAGCGACAGATTTCGACCGCACCGGTATCGGGGTCGATCTCCAGCTCGCAGACATGGCAGCCATTGGGGAAGTTCTGTTCCTTGGCGGCGAATGCGGCTTGCGAGACGAGGCCCGGCTCCATGCCGTCGGGCAGGTTGTGCGGCTCCCAAGCCGCGGCGGCGATCCGGGCGAGCGGCAGCGCGCGATCGGTGCCGCCGATCTTGAACACCCCCTCCTCGAACTCGACGTCGGCCTCCGCCGCTTCCAGCATGTGCGCGGCGATCGCCCGCGCCTTGCCGACGATCTTCTCGGTCGCCTGCATCACCGCCGAGCCGCCCAGCGCCGCCGAGCGCGACCCGCCGGTGCCCTCACCGATCGCCACCTTGTCGGTGTCGCCCTGGATGTAGTGCACCTGGTCGGGATGGATGCCGAGCCGGTCGCACAACAGCTGCTTGTAGACCGTCTCGTGGCCCATGCCCTGGGTGATCGAGCCGGACAGCAACGTGACGGTGCCGGCCTTGTCGAAGCGCACCTCGGCCGCCTCGAAGCCGCCGGCGGCGGCGCGCTCGATGGTGTTGGAGAACCCGATGCCGCGCACCCTGCCGCGCGCGTTGGCCTCGGCGCGGCGCGCCTCGAACCCGGCATGGTCGGCCAGCTTCAGCGCCAGGTCGAGGTTCCGGGCGAACTCGCCGCAATCGTATGTGAAGGTGAGCCCGGATTTGAACGGCATCGCCTCGGGCGGGATCATGTTGCGCCGCCGCAGCTCGACCCCGCTGATGCCGAGCTCCGCCGCCGCCTCGTCGACCATGCGCTCGATGACATAGGCGAATTCGGGCCGGCCGTTGCCGCGGTAGGGGCGCATCGGGTTGGTGTTGCTGAACACCGCCGTCACCTCGGCGAAGATCGCCGGCGTGCGGTAGACCCCGGCCAGGGTGCCGAGGTTCATCACGAAGACGTTCGAGCCGACCTGCGCGTAGGCGCCGACCGCGGCGGTGACCGTGACCCGCAGGCCGAGGAAGCGACCCTCCTTGTCGAGCGCCAGCTCGGCCTCGGTGACGTGGTCGCGCGCCTGTGCGTCGGACAGAAAGGCCTCGGAGCGGGTGCTCGTCCACTTCACCGGACGGCCGAGCAGCTTCGAGGAAAGCGTCACCAGCGCGACCTCGTTGTAGACCGCTGACTTCATACCGAAGCTGCCGCCGATGTCGCCCGCCACGACGCGGATCTTGCTCTCGGGCACATTCATGATGCGCGCCAGATCGGCGCGGTAGCCGTGCGCGCGCTGCAGCACGGTGTAGACCGTGTAGCGGTCCTCGGCCTTGTTGTAATCGGCGACCGCGCCGCGCGGCTCCATCGCCGCCGCGGTCACCCGGTTGATCGTGAAACGACGCTTGACGATGCGGTCCGCCTGCGCGAGCGCCGCCTCGGTCGCCGCGCGGTTCCCCTCAGGGTGGACAAAGCAGACATTGTCGGCGCAATCGTCCCACACCAGCGGCGCGCCGGGCGCGAGCGCGGCCTCGCTCGACGTCGCCGCCGGTAGCGGCTCGTACTCGACCTCGATCAGCTCGGCCGCGTCTTGCGCCTGGGCGAGCGTCTCGGCGACGACGAACGCGACATAGTCGCCGACCCAACGCACCTTGTCCGAGGTCAGCGCCGGGAAACGCGGCTGGTACATCGGCGCGCCGCCGCGCCGCCTCATGCCGCCTGGCACGGGCAGGTCGAGCCAGCCTGAGGCCGCCCAGTCGGCGCCGGTCAGCACCAGCAGCACCCCGGGCGCGGTCTTTGCCGCGCCGGTGTCGATGCGGCGTATGCGGGCATGGGCGTGGGGCGAGCGCAGCACGCAGCCATAGGCCATGCGCGGCAGCTGCAGATCGTCGACATAGCGACCGCCGCCGCGGATGAGCCGCGGGTCCTCGAAACGCGGCACCGGCTGGCCCAGCGCGAACTCGCCCATTCCTCACTCCGCTTCTCTGCGCGTTCGGCGATAGAGTAGAACGAAGTTCCTTCGGGCTGAACCCTCTCCCAACCCGTCATGGCCGGACTCGTTCCCGCCATCCGCGCGGATCCTCGGGAAAGGCCCGGGGAGGACGGGCATCGGGAGCGGACAATGCCTGTGCAATCATACGACTACGTGATCGTCGGTGCCGGCTCGGCGGGCTGCACCCTGGCGCGGCGGCTGACCGAAGATGTCGGCACCCGCGTCCTGCTGCTCGAAGCCGGCGGCTGGGACCGCGACCCGTGGATCAAGATCCCGGTCGGCTGGGGCCGCATCCTCGAAAGGCGGCTGCACGATTGGATGTACTTCACCGAGCCCGAGCCGGCGCTCGACGGGCGGCGCATCGAATGCGCACGCGGCAAGGTGATCGGCGGGTCGTCGTCGATCAACGCGATGGCCTATGTGCGCGGCAATGCCGGCGACTACGACCGCTGGGCGCGGGCCGGCTGCGCCGGCTGGTCCTATGCCGAGGTGCTGCCCTATTTCCGCCGCCAGGAGAGCTGGGAGGGCGGCGCCGGCGCCTATCGCGGCGGCGACGGGCCGCTCACCGTGCAGACGACAAGCTTCCAGGACGCGCTGATCGAGGCGTGCCTCGCGGCGGGTGCCGCGCTGCAGATGCCCTACACCCCCGACTACAACGGCGCGCAGCAGGAGGGCCTGTCGCGCATGCAGCAGACCATCCGCCACGGGCGGCGATGCAGCGCCGCCGAGGCCTATCTGCGCCCGGCGCTGGCCCGCGCCAACCTGACGGTCGAAACTGCGGCGCTCGCCAACCGCATCGTGCTCGAGGGCGGCCGCGCCGTCGGCGTCGAATATGCGCGCGGCGGCGCGACGCTGGTCGCCCGCGCCGAGCGCGAGGTGATCCTGTGCGGCGGCGTCATCAACTCGCCGCAGCTGTTGATGCTGTCGGGGATCGGCGACCCCGACCGTCTGGCCGAGCACGGCATCGCGGTGGCGGCCGCGCTGCCCGGGGTCGGCAAGAACCTGCAGGACCATCTCTCGGTGCTCGCCGATTTCGCGCGGGCGGGGTCCGGCCCGTTCGTCGCGACGTTGCGGCTCGACCGGATCGTCGCGGCGCTGGCGCGCGCTTATTTCCTCGGCACCGGGCCGGCAGCCGAGACGCCCTCCGGCTGGACGGGGTTCGTCAAAAGCCGGCCCGATGTCGAGCTGCCCGATATCCAGTTCCTGTTTCGCGCGGTCGCCACCGGCGCCGGCCCGTATTTGCCGCCGTTCAAGCCGGCCTATGCCGACGGCTTTTCGCTGCGCGCGGTGATGTTGCGCCCGGAAAGCCGCGGCGAGATAGCGCTTGCCTCGGCCGACCCGCGCGCACCGGTGCGCATCCGGCAGAACTTCCTCGCAACCGAAAACGACAAGCGGACGATCCGCGACGGGCTCAAACTGGTGCGGCGCATGGCGCAGACCGCGCCGGTCAAGAATTTCGTCGCCGCGGAGTTGAAGCCGGGGATAGGGGTCGAGAGCGACGATGCGCTCGACGCCTATATCCGCGCCACTGCGGCGACCGCACACCATCCGCTCGGCACCTGCAAGATGGGGCCGGACCGCGACCCGACGGCGGTGGTCGATCCCGAGCTCAGGGTGCGCGGGGTTGCGGGACTGCGCGTCGTCGACGCCTCGGTGATGCCCGATCTGGTCGGCGGCAACATCAACGCGCCGGTCATCATGATCGCCGAGAAGGCCGCGGATATGATTAGGGGACGCGCACCGCCGGCCGGCCCTTGAAGGACGAAACCGCGCGCAATACGTCATGGCGGCGGTCGCCCGGATCGCAGCCCAGGGAGGACAGCGACATGGCCAGTCCGATGCCTGCCGGAACGATCGACGCGACCATCGACGCCGCGCTCGGCACCAATCCCGCGCTGCGCAGCGGCACCGCCGCTTATGTCGCACTGCTCCAGGACTTCCAGACCAGCCGGGACGAGCGGCGGCTGATCGCCGGCATCGTCGAATACGCGGCACAGCAATACCGCCAGAACACGCCAAACGCGCAACTGGTCACGTTCAACGATGGGGCGGCGGATATGCTGTTCGACCGCACGTGCGAGCGCACCGTGCTGGTGTTCGGCATCACGCGCACCGTGGCGCCCGGAACCCGCGACAATGCCTATCACGGCGGCTATCCGCGCGCCGGGGACGGCCTGGACAAGGGCCACGCCTGGGCCCACGCGCAGGGCGGCCGCGAGGGCGGCCCGAATTATTTTCGCCAGGCGCGCAACCTCAATCAGGGACGCTCGGATGACGGACGGCTCTGGCGCGCGATCGAAACCTACCTGGCGGCCAATCCCGGCGTGTTCGCGTTCGTGCGCCTCATCTATGCCGCCGGCAACACCAGCGACCAGCCGGACGAGGTCGAATACGGGATCCTGCCGGCGGACGGGCAGTTCCGCGCCGTCATCTTCCCGAACGCCTAGGGACCGGCGACAGAAGCCCGCCGACGCGCCGGTTCCGGGGGTAACGCGACGACCGCCGCGCGAGCGACGAGCGCGGTCAGACCAGCCTCGGGCGGTCGCCCTCGACCAGGATGCGCCACAGCACCCGGCTTTCGCGGCGGTCGTAGTCGCCGTGCGCGCGGTGGAGTGTGGCGCGGTCGTCGAAGATCAGCAAATCGCCCTTGCGCCATGTGTGGTGGTAGGTGATCTCCGGCCGGATCATCCGGTCGAGCAGGTCTTCCAGATAGGCACGGCTGAGATCGGGGCTCATGCCCTCGATGTACTGCACCTTGGTGGGGTGAAACCAGACCGCGCGGCTGCCGTGCACCGGATGAGTGCGGACCATCGGATGGACGACCGGCTTGCCGTATCTCACCTCGTCCTCCGCGCGCGTGCCGACGCGGTCGATGTCGAGCATGTTGACCGAGCGCAGGCCGCACAGTTTTTGCTGCTCCTCCTCGTCGAGCGCGTCATAGGCGGCGCGCATCGAGCAGATGCTCGTTCCGCCGCCCGAAGAGGGAACCTTGAGGCCGTAGAGCATGGTCGCCAGCGGCGGCTTCTCGTGGTTGGTGTGGTCGGTGTGCCAGTCCTCCGCGACCTTGCGGCCCTCGGTGTGCAGCACAAGGCCGATGAGTTCATAGCCGGGCATGTGGTTCTGCGAGTAGTGCTGGCGCATCACCGGCCCGAACGCCGCGCCGGCGTTGAGATAGCCTTCCGGCGTCAGCTCCTGGTTCGGGAACACCAGCGCCAGGTGCTCGCTCAACGCCCGCGCCAGCGCCGCACGCGTCGCCGCATCGGCCGGCTGGGCGAGGTCGATCCCGGTCACCTCGGCTCCGATCACCGGATGCAGCTTGCGGATCGTCAGTTCGGGCATCGCTCCCTCCTCACGCATCGTTGCCGATCGTAACGCAGCGCCGGGCATGCCGGCAGCGGCGCGCTTGCAACTCACCCCCGCAGCAGCGCGGCCATCACCCGCTCGCGGCTGAGCGGCAGGTCGTGAAGGCGCTGCCCCAGCGCCTTGGCAACGGCGTTGGCGATCGCGGCGACGGTCGGCCCGCCCGTCGCTTCGCCCACTCCGAGCGGCGGCAGGTTCGCCCGCTGGCCGACCAGCTCGACCGTGACCTCGGGCACCTCGCTGAAGCGCAGCACCGGATAGGTCTCCCAGTCGCGCGAGCTGATGCCGGCGGTGTCGAGCCGTACCCCCTCTTTCAGCGCCCAGCTCGCGCCCTGGACGATGCCGCCCTCGAGCTGGTTGATTGCGCCGTCCGGGTTGACGACGAGCCCGGCATCGGCGGCGCACCATACGCGCGTGAGGCGCACCGCCTCGTCGACCTCGACATCGGCGATGACCGCGGCGTAGGCGGCCATGTTCTTGTACTTGGCGAAGCCGACGCCGCGGCCCTTGCCGGTGCCGACGGGCTGCCCCGGCCGCCAGCCGGCCATGTGCGCGACATGCTCGACGACGGCGCGGGCGCGCGGGTCCTTGAGGATCGCGAGCCGGTAGGCCACCGGGTCCTGCCCGGCTCTGTCGGCCAGCTCGTCGATCGCCGATTCGATCGCGAAGACGTTGACCGTGGCGCCGAGCCCGCGCAGCGAGGAGGTACGCACCGGCGTCTCGGCGACGAGGTGGTGGACGATCCGCTTCGCGGGCAGGTCGTAGAGCGGCTCGGCATTGCGGGTGCCGGCGCCGGGCGGGCCCATCGCCTCGACCGCCGGCGGCGGAGGCGGCGGATCGGGCAGCGCCTCGGCGGCGAGCAGATTGCCGCCGCCGCCCGGCCGGCTGCCGTGCCGGCCGCTCCAGATCTCGGTCGTCCAGTCGGCCGGACGGCCGTCTTCGTCGAGCACCGCGCGCACCGTCGTCACCATCGCGGGGCTGACCGGCTCGAAGCCGAACTCCTCGTCGCGCCGCCAGCGCACCCGCACCGGCACCCCGGGGCGACGCATCGCGATCACCGCCGCGTCGGCCGCCGCGTCATCGGCGCCGTTGTGGCCGTAGCACCCCGGCCCCTGCGCATGGCGCACGACGATCGCCGCCGGGTCGAGCTTCAGCGTTCGCGCCAGCGCCGCGCGCAGCGGGTAGACGCCCTGCGAATGGGTCCAGACTTCGAGCTTGCCGCCGCGATAGAGCGCGAGCCCGCAAGACGGCCCGATCGAGGCGTGTGCGATGTGCATCCGCGTGAAGCTCGCCTCGTAGCGCCGCGTTGCCGGGGCAGGGTCGGTCGGCGGTGCCGGCCCTTGCGACTGGTCGATCGTCGGTTGCTGCAGCAGCCAGCGCGCCTCTTCCTGGAACGGGTTGATCGGCTCGACCCCGTTCCAAGCGACATGGCCGGGCGCGACCGCCGCGGCGGCCTCGACGACGGTTTCGTCGTCCCCGACGATCGCCAGGAAATTGCCGTCGCGGACGAAATCGATCTCGCCCTTCGCGGCGCGCCGGATCGCCGCCTCGTCGACCGACGCGATGGTCGCGCCGCGCCGGGGCTGGCGCACGACCCGCGCATGCGCCATGCCGTCGACCGCCATGTCGTGGATGAAGGCGGCCGTGCCGAACACCTTGGCCGCGAGATCGACGCGCGGCGCGTTGCCGCCGACATGCGCGAACGCCGACTTGACCGGCGCGGCGGCGGTGGCGTCGCGGTCGAGATCGATCTCCGGGGCGAGCGACCAGTAGTCGAGCCCGGTGGTCTCGCCCTGCGCGACGATCGCGCCATCCTTCACGGCAAGATCGCCGCGCCGCCGGCCGCTCTTCGCCGCGGCGCGGTCGAGCAGCAGGCTGCGCACCTCGGCGCAGGCGAGGCGCAGCGCGACCCCGCCGAACTGGATCGACTGGCTGCCGGCGGTGTAGCCCTCGTTGGGCGTCAGTTCGGTATCGCCGGTCAACAGGTCGATGCGCTCGGGCGCGACGTCGAGTTCGTCGGCCGCGATCTGCCGCATCGCGGTCAGCACGCCCTGGCCGATCTCGACCCGGCCGGTCGAGACGCGCACCCGCCCGGGGGCGGGAAAGCCGACCCACTGGGCGAGTCGCGGGTTCTGCTGCAAGAGCGGCGGCAGCGGCGGCGGCGCGCTCATGCCGCCGCTCCCGCGCGCAGCGCCGCGGCGGCGCGCTCCACCGCGCGCAGGATGCGCAGATGGCTGCCGCAGCGGCAGATGTTGTCGTCGAGCGCGGCAGCGATCTCGGCGCGGGTCGGTGCGGCGTTGCGGTCGAGCAGCGCCTTGGCCGATACGATGATGCCGGGCAGACAATAGCCGCACTGTCCCGCCTGCTCGTCGAGAAACGCCGTTTGCAGCGGATGCGGGCGCTGGGCGCTGCCGAGGCCCTCGATCGTCACGACCTGTTTGCCAGCCACGGTCGACACCGCCTTGCCGCAGGATTTCTCCGGCGCGCCGTCGATCAGCACCATGCAGCAGCCGCACTGTTCGAGGCCGCAGCCGAATTTGGCGCCGACCAGCCCGAGATGGTTGCGCAGCACGTCGAGCAGCGGCGTATCGGGGTCCGCCTCGACACGGCAGGTGCCGCCATTGACGCTGAGGGTGATTGCTTCCATCGCCCGTCCCGTATCTACCCGCAGCGAGGATAGCAGACGGAACGCGCGACCGGCACACGGCGTATCGTATGATGGTGGCACAGCGACGAGCGAGGCGCGATGAACGTGCATCCGCAAGCGGGACAGCGGCCCGACAAATCGATGCTGATCGATGTCACGCGGCTGATCGCCGCGTATCACGACGACAAGCCCGACCCGTCGGTGGCGGGGCAGCGCGTCGCGTTCGGCACGTCGGGACATCGCGGCTCGTCGCTCGACCGCGCGTTCAACGAGAACCATATCCTGGCGATCAGCCAGGCGATCTGTGAATACCGCGCCCGGCAGGGGATCGACGGCCCGCTCTATCTCGGCATCGACACCCATGCCTTGTCGAAGCCGGCGGCGGCGACCGCGCTCGAAGTGCTCGCCGCCAACGCGGTCACGACGATGATCGCTGCGGGCGACGAATTCACCCCGACCCCGGCGGTGTCGCACGCGATCCTCGCCTACAACCGCGGCCGCCGGGACGGACTTGCCGACGGCATTGTGATCACCCCGTCGCACAACCCGCCGCGCGACGGCGGGTTCAAGTACAACCCGCCGCATGGCGGTCCCGCCGACACCGACGTCACCAAGGCGATCGAGAGCCGCGCGAACGCGCTGCTCGAAACCGGCCTTGCGGAGGTGAAGCGCATCCCGATCGAGCGGGCGCTGCGCGCCAACACCACGCACCGCCACGATTACGTCGCAGCGTATGTCGGCGACCTCGATGCGGTGATCGACATGGCCGCGATCCGCGCCAGCGGGCTTCGGCTCGGCGTCGACCCGCTGGGCGGCGCCGGGGTCCATTACTGGCCGCGCATCGCCGAGCGCTACGGGATCGACCTGACGATCGTCGACGACACGGTCGACCCGAGCTTCGGCTTCATGACCGTCGACTGGGACGGGCAGATCCGCATGGACCCGTCCTCGCCCTATGCGATGCAGCGGCTGCTCGCGCTCAAGGACCGGTTCGCGGTCGCGGTCGCGTGCGATCCCGATTACGACCGGCACGGCATCGTCGCCGGGAGCACCGGGCTGATGCCGCCCAACCATTACCTCGCGGTCGCGGTCGCCTACCTGTTCCGGCATCGGCCGGGCTGGCGGTCGGCTGCGGCGGTGGGCAAGACGGTCGTCACCAGCACGATGCTCGACCGCGTCGCCGCGAGCCTCGGCCGCCGGGTCTATGAGGTGCCGGTCGGGTTCAAATGGTTCGTCCCGGGCCTGCTCGACGGCGCGCTCGGTTTCGGCGGTGAGGAAAGCGCCGGCGCCTCGTTTGCGCGCCGCGCCGGCGGCGCCTGGACGACCGACAAGGACGGGATGGCGCCCGCGCTGCTCGCCGCCGAGATCACCGCGCGGCTGGGACGCGACCCGGGCGAGGTCTATCGCGAGCTGACTCGAGAATTGGGCGAGCCGGCCTATCAGCGCATCGACGCACCGGCGACACCCGCGCAAAAGCAGGCGCTGTCGCGCCTGTCGCCGGACCAGGTGCGGATCGCCGAGCTCGCCGGCGAGCCGATCCGCGAGGTGCTGACCACGGCGCCCGGCAACGGCGCCGCGATCGGCGGGCTCAAGGTCGTCGCCGATACTGGCTGGTTCGCGGCACGTCCGTCGGGCACCGAGGACGTCTACAAGATCTACGCCGAGAGCTTCCGCGGCCCGGATGCGCTCGGCCGCATCCTCGCCGACGCGCAGAGCATCGTCGACGGCGCGCTCGCCGGCGCGTGAGCGAAACTTGTCGCGATGATGCAATCTCGTTTATCTAGGCCCGCGCGCCGGGGACCGTCCGATGCGGCCAGCACGGGTTGACGCGCGCAACCGGGGACGCGCCTTGTCAGCGATGGGTCTTCCGATGGTGTTTTCGGCAGCTTCCGATGGACGCTGACGCCAAGCCGGCGAGCGATCCGCCGCCGGGCGGCGCGCTGCACGAGGATCTGCTGCGCGACGACGAGGTGGTCGGGCCCTCCAATCGCCGCTTCGGGTTGACGATGGCGGCGATCTGCGCAGTCATCGGCGGCGTCCGCCTGGTCTTCGGGCACAGCTATTGGTTCTGGTGGCTGGGCGCCGGGATCGCCTTGGCCATTCTCGCCCTGCTCGCGCCGGCGGCGCTCGGGCCGCTCAACCGCGCCTGGCTACGGCTCGGCGCGGTGCTCTACAAGGTC
>Ga0335078_10004906_pt1 | contig 19811 bp, 15 predicted proteins | sample Lox_Sample_32_FD_206711 | JGI IMG/M metagenome (GOLD analysis project Ga0335078, IMG submission 206711) | Soil microbial communities from Loxahatchee National Wildlife Refuge, Florida, United States - Lox_Sample_3.2 | ecosystem: Environmental > Terrestrial > Soil > Wetlands | place: USA... | reverse complement strand
ACAGAGAAGGCTTGATCCTCGCTTGAAAAGAGTTGCAATGGGAGGTGCACGAACTTTCCCATGCCAAATTCGGGTGTTTAGGGGAATCAAATCAGCAAATGTTTTGCAGCCTTATTCAAAAACAACAAGTGATGCCACGCTTGTAGAGTGGATTCCTCTCGCTAAACGGGATCCTCGGAAACTGCTAGAGAAGCGACCTTCCGAAGATGACCAGATTTCCACGTGCCCGGTACTGCTCATGTCTTTGCGTTTACTCCAGACTCGCAGGCCGAACCAAACTTATGCAATTCCAGATATAGGGATTCATCGTTCGGTATGAGTGCTCGTTCTCGGGGAACGTAAATTCCGGTGCAATTCCCATCAAGCATCTCTGATGTCAGTTGGGCAAGCACACAATACGCGACCTCAACGCTTTGTCCTTGATTTAGATAGTCCACTCCAACGCAGGCGGAATGTTGCAGCCAAGCCTCTCGCTGAGCGGCTTTCGGAAGCCAACCTACGTTTGCCGTGTGATTCTCAATATACGGCGATTGATAGTGGAAAAAATTGAGTAGGTGCGGTCCTGCCTTCATTAAAGTAATCGGGCCTTTTTGCACGACACAGTACATCGAGCCTTGCTCCACGCCAGCGAAGGATCTGTGCCAAGCCCTTTCGGCAGCGAGCCGAAGTTCGCCGGCGCTAAAGAAATGCGGGGCGCGCAAGAGCAAGACCATGGAAAGCGGATCGCGACTGCCCTTGGTCCGCCGCCATTTCATTGGCAAAAAGCGCCTGAGAGCGTAGGGCAGAGTCATCGGTAGGCGTCGCAATGTTCAGGCATTGGGATGGGGGGATTATAACGATCCCTGTTGTGCAGACAAAGCATCCCAAAACGTGATTATCGGAAGAGGGCTCGTCTCGGCACCATGGCGGATGTGCAACGCTTTACCCTAAGTAGTTAATACCGCGTCCCACTGTTGTCCCCCGCCAACGCGGCCCCTATACTTGGCGTCTAAGTCTTTGAGGTTTGCCAAGGGATGCGGAACAGCGAAGCGCGGAGATATGCGCGGTGGTCGCTCGCGGCGGCGGGGATGCTGGCCGCGGTGGTCGCGGGCGTGTACGCGCGAAACGTGTGGCTGGCGCGCCAGGCGGCCAAGAAGGCGCCGCCCGCCGTGCCGCCCACCATCGAGCAGCGTTCGAATGAGTTTTCGTATTCGAAAGTCGATGGGCAGAGGACGATTTACACCGTTCGGGCTTCGCGCGCGACCGAATTCAAGGAAGGCAGCCGGAACCTCCTCGAAGATGTGGACATTGTGGTTTACGGGAAGAAGGGCGACCGCAACGACAAGCTGCGCACCCTGGCCTGCGATTTCATTTCCAACACGGGAAAGATCAGCTGCGCCGGGGAAGTCCAAATCACCTTGCAGGCCGCGGGCGCCGCGCAGGCCAGCGCAAATGCCGTTCAGGTAGTGACTTCCGCCGTGACCTTTGACCGGGATACCGGCGTGGCCCAGACGGACAAGCCGGTAAAATTCCATTGGCCGGGGGGAGACGGCCGCGCGGTGGGAATCAGCTACGATTCGAACAGCGGAGGGATCCGCTTGTTCCGGAATGTGGAATTGAGTCTTTTCCCCTCGCCCGCCGATGCCGCAAAAAAGGACGCATCCCCCGAGGAACCGCCCGCGGAAAAAATCGTGCACGTCGCGGGCGATAGCATGACGTTTCATCGCGATGCGCGGCAAGTGCTCGTGGATGGGAATGTCCATGCGCAGCAGGTGACGCACGAGCTTTTCTCCGAGAAATTGTTGCTGGAGCTGGACCCGGCGTTTCACGCGCAGCGAATGGTGGCCAGCGGCCATCCGCAATTGCACGATTTGAGCCAGCAAGGGCCGATCGTGCTCAGCGCCGACGAAATGGTCTCCGGAATCAGGCCGGACGGATCGGTCGAGTCCGTCGTGGCAACGGGGAGCGTGCACGGCACGCGAAGCACTCCCGTCGGCGAGGATGGAATCGACGCCGGGCGCCTTCAGATGGACCTGGCGACAACCGACAACATCCCCCGCCTGATGACGGCGAGCCAAGGAGTCACGCTGACGTCGACCAGCGCGGCTTTCAATGGCGGCTCGCGCCGCGTCGTGAGCGACGCTCTCGAAATTCACTTTTCCAAGGACTCCCGCCCGGGGCAGACCCTCATGGAAACCGTGAACACGCTCGCCCCGGCGCGCGTCGATTGGCAAAACGTGGCCCTGGTGAACAGCAAGCCCGTTCCGCAAGCGACGCGCATGACGGGCAACCGCATGAATCTAAGGTTCGACGGCCAGAACCAGTTGCAGCAACTCGTCAGCACGGGCGACGTGGTCGTGACGCGCAAACTTGGCGACGCGCCCGAGCAGGTCACGACATCGCGCGAACTCACGGCAAAGTTCGACAAAACGGGCGAATGGACGACCATCGATCAGGCCGGGGACGTCCATTTTCACGATGACCTGCACGCCGGCCAGGGCGATCGCGCGCACGTGGAGCGCGCCACCAATATCGTTACCTTGAACGGCTCGGTGGTCTTTGGCGACGCCACGACGCGGACCACGGCGCAAACGGCGTCGTTCGCTCCGAGCACGAATACGCTCCGCGCCGACGGCCGCGTGCTGACCACCGATTTGCACCCCTCGGCCGCCAATCTCTCGAACAACTCCGAGGAGCCGGCGCACGTGACGGCCGAGCACCTCGTTGCGGACACGCAGCGAGGACACGCGGTGTACTCGGGAAACGGCAGGATGTGGCAAGGGCAGTCCGTGATCGAGGGAGATGTGATCGAGTTGGACAATCCCACGCAAATCCTGATGGCCCGGGGCCGCGTGCGTGGAGTATTTCCCCAGGCGGCATGGAGTCCGAAGCCGGGGGAGAAGACGGACGCGACTCCCCCGAAGGCAACAAAGCCGCCATCGAATAAGAATCCAGGGCAGACCGAGCATGCCGGCACGCAACTGGGCCATGCCAGCGGGGAGTTGCTGACCTATTGGGAGAAGGAGTCGCGCGCTCGCATCGAGCAGAACGCCAAGGTTGACTCCGAGCAAGGCTCCCTCCAAGCCGACAAAATCGATCTTTATTTTTCCGATAACGGTGCCGCAAACGGCACGAAACAACTGTCACGTTCTGTGGCCATCGGAGATGTGACTGTGCATCAGGAAGATCGCCGGGGAACTTCCCAGCGGGCCGAGTACACCGCTTCGGAAGGCAAGTTTGTTCTTTCCGAAGGTAAACCAACTCTATATAGCTCAACTGGCGACACCACTACCGGGCGTCAATTGACCTTCTATTTTGCTGATGATAGGATTCTTGTAGATTCGGCGGATGGGTCGAAAACAGTGACGCTTCACCAGGTCGAGAAATGACGTGGCATGCTCAAGCTCCAGGCCGTCGAGCTCAGTAAGTCGTATCGAGGGCGAAAAGTTGTAGATGATGTCAACCTGGAGATCAGCCAGGGTGAAGTGGTAGGGTTACTGGGGCCTAACGGCGCTGGGAAGACAACAACGTTTTACATTCTGGTGGGTTTAGCCCGGCCGGATTCCGGGCGCGTCCTGCTGAACGGGGACGATATCACCGACCTCCCCATGTACCTCCGGGCCCGCAACGGGATCAGCTATTTGCCGCAAGAACCTTCGGTTTTCCGGCAGCTTACGGTCGAAGAAAACCTGATTGCGGTCCTGGAAACGCTGCCTTTGACCTCGGAACAGCAGCGCGACCGGCTCGAGGAGCTACTGGCGCAGATGAAGCTGGAAACGGTTCGAAGCAACGGGGCTTACACGCTGTCGGGAGGCGAGCGGCGGCGCCTGGAGATTGCGCGATCGCTGGTTCTGGAGCCTGCCTTCATCCTTCTGGACGAGCCTTTTTCGGGAATCGACCCTTTGACCGTGGTGGATATCCAAAAAATCATAAGTGAGCTGAGCCGGGAAGGGATCGGCGTCCTGGTGACCGACCACCAGGTGCGCGAGACCCTCAGCGTCACCCATCGCGCCTATATCGTCCAAAACGGCAAAGTGCTGGCTGCCGGGACGCCGCATGACCTAAGCGGCAATGCCGAAGTCCGGCGAGTTTACTTGGGAGACCATTTCCGTTTGAATTGAATTTGAATTGACGCCGACTATGAGCTGGCTGCAACCAAAACTTCACCTCCGGGTCGCGCAGAAGCAGATCCTTACGCCTGGCTTGGTCCAGATGGTGAGCGTGCTGGCGCTGAACCGGCTCGAGCTCCGGGAGATGATCAATCAGGAGATGATCGAAAACCCGGTGCTCGAGGAACTCTCCGAAGAAAGCGTCACCCCTGAAGATTACAGCGACGAAACCTTCCTGAAAGCCGAAACCGAAAAAATTCCCGAGGTCGAGCCGCCCAGTCCCTTCGAGGATTTCGATGTGGCCTCGTTTTTCAATCAATATCTCGATAGCGGCGGCGGCAATCCGGAGCGCGGCGAATCGGAAACCATCGAGAGGCCGTCGTTTGACAAGTTTCTCTCCTCGGCGCAGGGGCTTACCGAGCATCTTGGATGGCAACTGAGCGTGACGGTTTGCAACGACGTGGTGCGAGAGATCGCCGAAGCCATTATCGGAAACCTCGATGAAAACGGCTATTTGGGCGCCTCGCTCGAGGAAATATCGCAAAACGGGAAGTACTCGATGGAAGACGTCGAGGAAGCCCTGGCGGTGGTGCAGGAATTCGATCCGCTGGGCGTGGCGGCCCGCAACTTGCGCGAGTGCCTGCTGACGCAGCTGCGCACACTGGACGGGCAAAACACGCTGGCCATGCAGATTGTGTCCGAATGCCTGCCGAAGCGGCCGCTGGCGGCAAGCGAAGCCGAGGAGATGAACCCGGAGACGCCGCTGGCGCGCCTGTTGCAAGCGAACCAGCTGAAAGAAATTGCCCGGGCGCTAAACCGCCCGGTCGAGCTCGTCAAGCGGGCCGTGGACGTGATCAAGAAGCTCGATCCGCGCCCCGGGTTGCGCTACAACAAGACGCAGCCGCGCCTGGTCGAGCCGGACGTGTATTTCCGCAAAGTGGACGATCAGTGGCAAGTCTTCATGAACGACGATGACGTGCCGCAATTGCGGTTATCGCCCGTGTACCGCCGGCTGATGGCGCGCGACGCGGCCGACCGCGAAGTCCGCAATTACGTGAAGGAACGCGTGACCGCCGCGATGCAATTGATGAAGAGCATCGAGCAGCGCAAACACACCATCCTGCGCGTCTGCCAGATCATCATTCAGAGGCAGGCGGAATACCTGGATCACGGCGCCGACCACCTGAAACCCATGATGATCAAGGAAGTGGCCGAGGAAGTGGGCGTGCATCCCTCGACCGTGAGCCGCGCAGTTTCCAGCAAATACGCGCACACGCCGCAGGGAGTGCTCGAGTTGCGCTCATTCTTTTCGGAATCGGTCAACGGCCCCGAAGGCAGCAACATGTCGCTGCAAACCTTGAAGCGCCTCGTGAAAAAAATGATCGACGAGGAAGACACCGCCCACCCGCTCACCGACGATTTGATCGCCAAGAAACTCGACGACGCCGGAATCCACGTCACCCGGCGCACCGTCGCCAAGTATCGCGAAGACCTCCGCATTCCCAGCACACACCAGCGCCGGGTCAAGGCGTAGGCCGGCCCGCGTGAAGCGGCGAAACGCGCGCGACGCCCGGCAACTGGTGGTCCTCACCGGACTGAGCGGCTCGGGCAAGAGCACCGTTCTCAAAACTTTCGAGGATCTCGGTTTTTATTGCGTCGATAATCTTCCCGTCGCGCTCATTCCCACATTCAGCGAATTGCACATGCAGGCCGACGGAGAAATCCAGCGCGCGGCGCTGCTGGTCGACGCGCGCGAAGGCGGGCAGCTCGAAAAATTGCCCGCGATCCTGCGGCAATTGCGCGGCGAAAATCAGGCGACGCTCGTCTTCATCGAGGCCAGCGAAGAGGCTTTGCTGCACCGCTTCAGCGAAACGCGGCGGCCGCATCCGCTCGGGCATGACCGCCCGGTGCTGGAGGGCCTGCGCCGCGAACGCGTGCTGATGGAACCCATCCGCAAGCTGGCCGACGTGGTCATCGACACGACCAAATTCAACGTTCATGAATTGCGCCAGTTCATCATCCGCCGCTTCCAAAAAACCGATAAGCGTCCGATGATGGTTTCCCTGGTGAGCTTCGGCTACCGATACGGGCTTCCCGCCGACGCCGACTTGGTGTTTGACGTGCGCTTCCTGCCCAATCCCCACTTCGTTCCAAAGCTGAGAAAATATTCGGGGCGAGATTCGCGCGTGGCGCGCTACATCCGCTCGTTTCCACAAACCGAGGAATTTTTGCGGCGGGTCGAGGGCTTGCTGGTGTATCTGATCCCGCACTATATTGCCGAGGGGAAAAGCTATCTGACGATTGCCTTCGGATGCACGGGCGGGCGTCATCGATCGGTAATGCTGGCGGAAGCGGTGAGCAAGACGCTGCACAAAAAAGGGTATGCTTCCAAGGTCGTGCATCGCGATTTGGCGAAGTAGGGGCACTTTTAGGAGGCCCGGACTTCAGTCCCGGCAAGAAATGTCAGTGGCGAAAGGGCTTTAGCCCCTGGAGCTTCAGCGGCTGAAGCTGGCAAGAAAAGGCCCAGAAAGGCCGAGCTGAAGCTCGGCCCTCCTTAAGGCCCAGACGTCCAAATCAACGGCGGCGCACAAAGACGCGGCGGCTTGACAAATGAGCGGGCGATTCGTAGCGTTACACTGCCTGCGGCATTCATTCGTCTTACAGGGGATCTGAGATTTCTTTGACGAAACGAGAAGAACTCGGCCGCTTATTGCGTTACGTCCTGCCGTACAAGATACGGCTGCTGACAGGGGTGGTATGCCTTTCCCTGGTCGGTTTGGCGGAAGGCCTGATCGCCCTGATGATCACGCCGATTTTCGACCGGGTGCTCAATCCCGGCGCCCCCGATTCCAAGCTCCTGCTGCTCAAAAATCCGCTCACGCATCAAGCGATTTATTTGAATTCCTTTCTCCCCGCACGGATTCATAGCGTCGGGACCCTCTTCTCGATTGCCATCCTGATCGTTTTCATCGGCAAGGGACTCTCGGAATATTGCGGCAACGTGCTCGTGCAGCATGCGGGGATTGCGGCCGTCACCGACCTCCGGAACCGGGTATACGAAAAGATAATCCGCCAGCCCATCGGTTTTTTCCAGCATCATCAAACCGGGCGGTTGCTCTCCACCGTTATCAACGACGTCGAGCGCGTGCGAAACACGTTTTCAGAATATCTGGCTCTCGGCTTCCGGCACACATTCACGCTGTTTTTTCTGCTGGCCGTGCTGTTCGCAACCAGTTGGAAGATGGCGCTCGGCTCGATCGTGCTTCTCCCGCTGGTGGTTTGGCCCGTGCGGACGCTCGGAAAGCGCATCCGGCGCTCCACGGAGAAAGTCCAGTCCGGCATCGGCGAGCTTTCGCAGATTTTGGAAGAAACGGTGAGCGGCAACCGCGTCGTGAAAGCCTTTGGGATGGAGGATTTCGAGATCGGGAAGTTTCACGATGCGGCGCGGCGCTTGCTTCGCGAAAACATGCGGTGGATTCGCTCGGTTGTGATCACGTCGCCGATCATGGATTTGCTGGGCGCCGTGGTGATTGTATCGTTGCTGATGTACGCACGAGGGCAAATCAAAATCGGGGCCATGACCGGCCCGATTTTCGTCACGTTCGTGTACGCGTTATTCAAGTCCTATGAGCCGGTGAAGGGCTTGGGCACGGTCTATCAACAGTTCGAGCTGGCCCTCGGAGCGACCGCGAAGGTTTTCGATTACATCGGCCGCGCGGAAGAGCCGGCCGCGGAACCGGGAATGCCCGCGCTCGCCCCCTTTTCCCGAAGCGTGGAATTCGATCGAGTGGGCTTTTCTTACGACGCGGAGGTGCCCATCCTGCGCGATATTTCCCTGAAGGCGCTCGCCGGCGAAGTCATCGCCATCGTCGGATCGAGCGGGGCCGGAAAAACCACGCTGGTGAATCTTTTGCCGCGATTTTATCCGGTGACGTCCGGCGCCCTGCGCATCGATGGCGTGGACGTGCGCGCCGTGACGCTGCGCTCCTTGCGCGAACAGATGGCCATCGTGACGCAGGAGACCATTCTGTTTAACGACACCGTTTGGAAAAATATCTGCTACGGGCGGCCGGGCCTGGCGAAAGATCGCGTGGAAGCCGCGGCCAAAGCGGCCCTCGCGCACGATTTCATTCTGGAATTGCCGCAAGGCTACGAGACCATGCTGGGCGACCGCGGCCAGCGCCTCAGCGGCGGACAGCGCCAGCGCATCGCCATCGCCCGGGCCATCCTCAAGGATTCGCCCATCCTGATTCTGGATGAGGCCACCTCGGAGCTGGACTCCGAGTCCGAAATGCTGGTGCAGCGCGCGCTTTCCAATCTGATGATGGACCGCACTTCATTCGTCATCGCCCACCGTCTCTCGACCATCCGCCGCGCGGACAAGATCATCGTCCTCGATGAAGGCGCGATCGCGGAAACGGGCACGCACCAGGAACTCCTCGCGCGGGGCGGAATCTATGCGCGCCTCTACGAGATGCAATTCGCGGACACGGACGAGGCGGCCGCTCCCGCGCCAAAGGCAGATCGATGAAAGCCACCACGGCACTCACGGGAATTTATTCGATGACCGGCTTCGCGCAGGCCCGGGTCGACCGCGAAAGCGGGGCCGTGCGCATCAACTTGCGCAGCGTGAACCACAGGTTCCTGGACCTGCATTTGCGAATGCCGGACGGTTTTGAAGTGTTCGAATCGCGCATCCGGCAAACCATTCGAAACCGTTTGCGGCGCGGCCACGTGGACGTGAACATCTACTATGAGCCGGGCGGGACCGGCACCGTGGAAGTCAACCACAACCTGGTCGAGTCCTACATGAGGGCCGTCGAAAAGCTGCGCCAGGAATTCGCCATAAAAACAGAGCCGGACCTGGTCGCGGTCTTGCGGCTCCCGGGCGTGGTCGCCGCGCCTGGCGGAGCAGGCGAGCTGCAAAACGAGGAAACGCAAGAGAAGCTGGGCGAGCAAGTGGAAGCCTGCCTGGAGCAGGCGCTGAATAAGCTGGAAGCGATGCGCCGGTCCGAAGGGCAGGCGCTGAACGCGGAGATGCAGGAAATCCTGGTAAAAATCGCGGCGAGATCGGCGGAGATCGAGACGCTCACGGAGCGCGTGCGTCCGGCCATTGCGCGGCGGCTGGCGGAACGGTTGGAAGATCTTTTGAAGGGCGTGCAGATCGATCCCATTCGCCTGGCGCAAGAGGCCGCGCTGCTCGCGGAACGCAGCGACGTGAGCGAGGAACTCGCGCGGCTGCGCAGCCACGTCGAACAGTTCCGGAAATTGCTGGCGGGAGCGGGCGAGGCGGGAAAGAAACTCGATTTTCTTTTGCAGGAAATGCAGCGGGAGGCGAACACGCTGCTGTCCAAAACGCCGGGCGTCGAGTCCGAAGGCCTGGCGATCACGGAGCTGGCCCTGGAAGTGAAATCCGATATCGAGAAGCTGCGGGAACAGGCGCAAAACGTCGAATGACGCTGGCACAGGCACAGCAGCCTCTGGTGTTCATCGTTTCCGGCCCTTCCGGGTCGGGAAAATCCACGCTAGTGCAAAAAATGCTCGAGGTGCCGGGCACGATGTTTTCCGTTTCCAGCACCACGCGGCCGCCCCGCACCACGGAGAGCGCCGGAAAATGGTATGATTTTGTATCCGAAGAGGAATTCGACCGCAGGGTGCGCGCCGGTGAATTTCTCGAACACGCCCGCGTTTTCGGAAGGCATCAGTACGGCACGCCGCGCCGCTGGCTCGAAGAGGCGCGATGCAAGGGGTTGGACCTGGTACTGGAAATTGACGTGCAAGGCGCCGAGCAGGTAAAGCAGAAACTGCCCGCCGCGGTGGCCATCTTCATTCTTCCGCCCGCCAAGGAAGAGCTCGAGCGGCGATTGCGCGCGCGGGGGCAAGACTCGGATGAGGCGATTGGACGCAGGCTGGAACGCGCGCAGCAGGAAATCCAGCGGTACACGGAATACGATTTTCTGGTGGTGAATGACGATGTGGAGCGCGCCGGACGCGAGGTCCAGGCGATCACGGTGGCCGCGCGATGCCTTCGCAGCTGCTTGAGCGAGCGAGCGCGAAAAATATTGGAATCTTTTGGAGGATAACGATCTCATGACGGCTGAGAGTCAGGCACCGGATAGCAAGTTTGCGTTTGTGGTGGTGGCGGCGCGAAGGGCGAGGCAGTTGATGCTCGGCGCGTCTCCGCTGGTGGCCAATCCCCGCTCGCACAAATCCACTCGCGTGGCGATTGAGGAGCTGGGAGCGGGCGTGCTCGAATATCAGTTGCCTGACAGTCCGGGCGATGCGCTGGACAAGGACGGGAAGCGGCGCAAGGAATAGCGCCGGAAGAAATTTATGCGCGTGGCACTCGGTGTTTCCGGCGGAGTGGCCGCTTACAAAGCGGCGGAACTGGTGCGCAAGCTGCAGCAGGAAGGCCTGGACGTGCAAGTGGTGATGACCGCGGGCGCGCGCGAATTCATCACGCCTCTTACCTTTGCCGCGCTCACCGGGCAAAAAGTAATCACCGAAATGTTCAGCACGGAATCGGCGGGCGCGAACGTCGAGAGCGCGATCGAGCACATCGACGTAGCCCAGCGAATCGACTTGCTGGCCGTGGCGCCTGCGACAGCGAACGCCATCGCGAGGATGGCGCGCGGGATCGCCGACGATTTTCTGACCACGCTGTACCTGGCGACCACCGCGCCGGTGGTCATCGCTCCCGCGATGAATGTCAATATGTGGGAACACGCGGCGACGCAGGAAAATGTCGAGACGCTGCGCGCGCGCGGCGTTCTCATCGTGCCTCCCGAGGAAGGCTATCTGGCTTGCGGGATGACCGGCGCGGGCCGCCTGGCGAGCGTCGACGCCATCGCCAGCGCCGTGCTCGGACGGCTGGGGATTGAGAAAGATCTGAAGGAAGAGACGATCATCGTCACGGCCGGACCCACTTGCGAGGATTTGGACCCGGTGCGATTTCTGACCAATCGTTCCTCCGGCAAGATGGGCTACGCGCTGGCGCAGGCCGCGGTGCGGCGCGGGGCGAGCGTGATTTTGATCAGCGGGCCGACGCGGCTCGATCCGCCGCAAGGCGTGCAATTTGTTTCCGTGCGCAACACCGAGCAGATGCATCGCGCGGTGCTCGAACATTTTCCGCGCGCGACGGCGCTGATCATGGCCGCAGCGGTGGCCGATTACCGGCCCGTCGAGACGCATCCCAAAAAAATAAAACGAGTGAGCGGGCGCTTGAATCTGGAGCTGGAATCCACGCTGGACATTTTGGCCGACGTGGCGCTCGGCAAGGGCGACCGCTTGCTCATCGGCTTCGCCGCGGAGACGGAAAACGTTCCCGCGCATGCGCGCGCAAAGTTGGAATCCAAGCAGGCCGACCTGATCGTCGCTAATGACGTGACCGCCGAGGGCGCCGGATTCGATCATGACACGAACGTCATCACCCTGTATTTCCGCGACGGAACCGAAAAGGCTTATCCTCGCATGCCCAAGATTGACGCGGCGCACCGCATCCTCGATCAATTAGTTGCGCTGCGGCAAGCGATGTCGCAAGCGGCCGCCTCGCACCGCGCGCACTGACCCGACGATGGATTCCTCCCCCACGCAAACCCAACGCGAAAAAGTGGAAGCCTGGCTGCGTTACTTCAACGACTTGCAACTCGGCGCGTTTTACACCGATCGGAGAACCGTGGGAAAACGGATAATGAAACCGGCTATGGAAAACGCGCCCGCCGCGACGCCTACACCGAAACCGCCGATAGCCGCCGCGTCTCCGAAGGCCCCGCCGCCTGTTTCCGCCGCGCTCCCTATAGTCAACGAGGCTTCGCTCTTCGAGGCCATCGACCGCATCGAGGGCGACACGCTTGAACGGATTCGCGAAGACCTCGGGGAATGCACGCGCTGCCAACTGCATTTGCAAAGGAACAAAATCGTATTCGGCGTGGGAAATCCGCGCGCCGAACTGGTGTTCGTCGGCGAAGGACCCGGCCACGATGAAGACATGCAAGGGGTGCCGTTCGTCGGCCGCGCCGGAAAACTGCTGACGCAGATGATCGAGGCCATGGGATTGCAGCGCGAGCTGGTTTACATTTGCAACGTGGTGAAGTGCCGGCCGCCGGAAAACCGCAAGCCCGAGGACGTTGAGATGGCGACGTGCTCGCCGTTTTTGTATCGCCAGCTGGACGTCATCCGGCCGAAAGCGATTGTTTGCCTGGGGGCCACGGCGGCGCAGGCGCTCTTGAAAACCAAGGATTCGATTTCGCGTTTTCGCGGCAAATGGTTCGATTATCGGGGCACGAAGCTGCTCGTCACGTATCACCCGGCATATTTGCTGCGCAATCCTGCCGCAAAAGGTGACGTGTGGAAAGATTTGCAACAAGTGATGGCGCATCTGGGGCTGAAGACGAAGAGGAATTCTTCGTAGGACGGGCTTTAGCCTGTCGCCTTTGCGCTGCCGCCTTTGCGCTGCCGCCTTTGCGCTGCCGCCTTTGCGCTGCCGCCTTTGCGCACCGATAGGATTCATTGAAATCGACAGGCTGAAGCCCGTCCTACTTGCACATGTCTCCCACTTATTGCGAAGTCGCGCTGCCGGTTCCGCTGCGCTCGCTTTTCACGTATGAGGTCCCGGAGCGGCTGGCCGGTTCAGTGTGCGCGGGAAGCCGCGTGCTCGTGCCGTTTCGCAATCGCGCGATGACGGGCGTCGTCGTGGAGGTCGCTGTGAGGCGGCCCGATCCGGCGCGCGTGAAAACCGTAAAGGAAATTGCCGAGGCGCTCGACGCGATTCCGGCGCTGCCGACGAAGCTGATCGAGCTGGGCCGCTGGGTGGGCGGCTATTACGCGGCGCCGCCGGGCGAAGTGTTTCGCGCGATGCTGCCGCCGCAAATCGATTTGCGGCACGAGCGCGAATTTTCGATGACCGACGAGGGACGCGCGTGGCGCGGCGAATTGGACGCGGCGGTGAATCGCAGCGAATCCGAAATCGCCGAACTGGCTCTGCTTTCGCTCATGGAAGTCGAGGGCCGGCCGGTGCGGGCGGACCGTTTGCGCAAGCTTCCCGGCGGCGAAGCGGCGGCGGAGCGCTTGCTGCGGCGAAGGCAGCTCGAAACGCGCGAAGTCGCGGTTCGGCGGCAGGCGCGCGTGCAGAAAATTGTCGCTTGGAATGCGGCTGCTTCGGAAAATTCGTCACAGGCTGAAGCCTGTGCCACACTCCCTGAAAAAGAAGCGCGCGTGTTTCACGTTCTCGCGGAAGAACGCGGGCCTTTGCCGCTGCCTCATTTGGCAAAACTCGCCAGGGTCTCGCGGGTCCTTGTCGAGCGCATGATCCGCCTGGAAAAGCTGAAGTGCTGGGAAGAACCCGTCGCCATCGAGGAAGACTTGTTCGATGCCGATTACACGCCGCCCCTGAATGTTTTGAATCCGGATCAGGAGCGGGAATCGGGCGTCATTCGCGGGTGGATCGATGCGGGCGCTTTTACCGCGGGGCTTCTGTATGGCGTCACGGGCAGCGGGAAAACGGAAGTGTATTTGAACGCGGTGCAAGCGGCGCTGGCGCGGGACAAGACCGCGATCGTTCTGGTTCCGGAAATCGCGCTGACGCTTTGGACGGGGAGATTGTGCCGGGCGCGATTCGGCGCGGGCGTCGCGGTGCTGCACAGCGCGCTGCCGGAAGTGGAGCGGGCGCGCGAGTGGTGGCGCGTGCGCCGCGGCGAGGCGCGCGTCGTGGTGGGAACGCGCTCGGCCGTTTTCGCGCCGGTCGAAAATTTGGGGCTGATCGTCGTCGACGAGGAGCAAGAAGCCAGCTACAAGCAGGAAGAAACGCCGCGCTATCACGGGCGGGATGTGGCCGTGGTGCGCGCGAAGCTGGAAGGGGCGGTCGCGCTGCTCGGATCGGCGACGCCGTCGCTCGAGAGTTTTCAGAATGCGCGCTCGGGGAAATATCAGCTTCTGCAACTGGATTCGCGCGTCGAGAACCGGCCGCTTGCGCCGGTGGAAATCGTCGACTTGCGCGAGGATTTCAAATCCACGCACCGCGCGGGGCCGATTTCCGCGAAGCTCGGCGAAGCGATCGCCGCGCGCCTCGAGGGGAAAACGCAATCGCTGATCCTTGTCAATCGGCGCGGGTACTCATGGTTCGTGCTTTGCCGGTCGTGCGGCGCGGGCGTGCAGTGCGAGAATTGCAGCATTTCGCTGACCTATCACAAGCAGCGCCAGCGGCTCGAATGCCATTACTGCGGATTTTCCAGACGCGTGCCGGAAAGCTGCCCGAAGTGCGATTCCGAGCACGTTTATTTTTTCGGCGCGGGCGCGGAACAACTCGAGGAAAAATTGCGCGAAAAATTTCCCTCTGCGCGGGTCGCGCGCCTCGATCGGGACTCCGTGCGCACCAAGCGCGCGTATCAGCAAGTGCTCGGCGACTTCGCTTCCGGAAAAATCGATATTTTGGTGGGCACGCAAATGGTCGCCAAGGGGCACGATTTTCAGCGGGTCACGCTCGTCGGCGTGGTGTCCGCGGACGCGCAGCTCAGCCTGCCGGATTTCCGCGCTGCCGAACGCACGTTTCAGCTGCTGACGCAGGTCGCGGGCCGCGCGGGCCGCGGAGGCTTGCCCGGGGAAGTGCTCGTCGAAACTTACTATCCGGAGCACTACGCGATCGAGCTGGCCGCGAGTCAGGATTACCTCACTTTTTTTGAGAAGGAAGTGCAGTTCCGCCGCTTGCTGCACTATCCGCCGTTCACGGCGCTGGCGAGCATCCTGGTGCGCGACACGAAAATCGAAAACGCTATCCGGTGGTCGCGCCAGCTCTCCGCATTTCTGGCGCCGCAGGAATCGCGCGGCGTGAAAGTGCTGGGGCCGGCGCCGGCGCCGCTGGCGCGGCTGAAGCGCGAGTATCGCTTCCAATTTTTATTAAAAGCGCCCAAGCGCGCCCAGCTCACGCGCGCCGTTTCGGAATTGTTGGCATTCAGCGAAGAGAAGGAGATCCCACAGAATGCGGTGCTTGTCGATGTGGATCCGCTCAGCTTGTTTTAGTTCGTGGGACGGGCTTCAGCCTGTCGGTTTTCTGACCCTACTCGAATCGCAAACCCGACAGGCTGAAGCCCGTCCTACTTAGCGAATCATGACCGGCATGGGCATGAAACAAAGAATGAAAATAAGGACCGCCGCGGCGGCCCAGACGAACCGTGTGCGATCGAGCTGCTCCCAGCGGTTGAGCAGCGGCGGGTGACGGAAACCGATTGCAAGAAGCAAGATGGCCCACATGATCCATCCCTTCCAAAAAAACACGCCGAGAGGAATCAAGAGCAGCGCCACGCCCAGCGTAATTTTCCGGTGATACTTGCTGGCCACGGAATACAGGATGTGGCCGCCATCGAGCTGCCCGCCGGGAAGCAGATTGAGCGCCGTGGCAAACAAGCCGACCCAGGCCGCGCGTCCTACAGGATGCAACAACAAATCTCCCGCGGCGACGCCCGGCCGCAGCACCGCGACAAGCAGGCGCATCACGACCGGCTGCCCGAAAACAATCGAGGAATGCGCGTCCGAAAACGGCACCACTCGCGAATAGAAAATGGCGATCGCCAGCGCCGGAACCGCGAAAATAAATCCGACCACGGGTCCCGCGAGGCCCACGTCAAAAAGGGCTTTGCGATTGTAGATGGGAGAGCGAATGCGAATGAACGCGCCCAGCGTCCCGATCAGCGTTGGCGCGGGAAGAAAATACGGATAGCTCGCCGAAATTCCGTAATAACGGCAGGCAAAAAAATGTCCCAATTCATGCGCCAGCAAAATGCCAATCAGCGTAAAGGCAAAAGGCACGCCGGCAAGCAGAAGCTGAGGGTGCGCGAGCAGGGCCGCATAGGTGGAAAATAGCTGCTCGAAATCAGGCGATTGCCCGGACGCGTAGGAGGATGCGTATTGCGCTCCCACCGCAAGCGTCGAAATCAACGTCATTAAAAAAAGCACCACAGCGATGGCCAGCGATTTCCGCTGCCTGCGGGCCTCGAGATTTTCCCAATACGAGTTGGGAGGCAAGTCCCAGGCGGCTACCACGGGAGAAAATGTTTCCGCGGGGGCGGAATCGAATGGGGTTCGGTCCGTCATCGATACTTAGATGCGCGGCGCGCCGCAAAAGAACAGAAATCGCTGGCCATGGACGCGAATAAGAAATACCGGGAAGCGCGGGCGCGATGCGAACGTGAGTTCAGAGTGTTTGCAGTTCCTTGCCGGGCTTGAAGCGCACCGCTTTTCCGGGAGGGATGCTGACTTCCTGGCCGGTGCGCGGATTGCGGCCGATGCCTGTTTTGCGCGGGCGCACATTGAACACTCCAAAGCGGCGCAGCTCAATGCGCTCGCCTTTGCCGAGCGCGCTCTTCATGGCCTCAAACACGGTTTCGACAGCTAGTTCCGCCTTGGTCCTGCTCACTCCGGTCTTGTTTACCACGGCGTTCACGATATCCAGCTTAATCACACCAGCCTCCCGCTACTCAACGGCAAGCTATGCTATGCATGCAGTTGCGGGTTGTCAAGGTGAACGCGCTCGGGTCGCTTTGCCGGCTGGAGAAACTTCAAATGCGAGCTATCTTTGGGCTGCCACCCGGGAGTTTGTGATGGCTTTGAATTGCTTACTGAGCGCCAATCCTTGTTTTTGGTAGGACGAGCCGATCGCCTGGCCATACAAGATGTCCGGTACTTCAGCCATTTTATGGTACACAAGCCGTCCCACTTCCTGCGCATCCTCCAGCAAGATTGGGACCTCGTGCGCCCTGACTTCGAGAACCGCCTTGGTGCCTTTAATTTCTCCTTCCAATCCATATCCGAAACCGGGGTCGAAGAAACCAGCATAGTGAACGGTAAATTCTCCGATGGAGGGGTCGTACGGTTCCATTTCGGCAGCGTACCCAGGCGGTACCCCGACGCGCTCCTTGGAAGCCAGCAAATAGAACTCACCCGGATTGAGAATCAGACACTTTGAATCCTCGCCCCTGATCGGTTCCCAAAATCTTTCGACATCGTATGCGCCAACCTTTGAAAGATCGATCGGCGTAAGGTTCCCTTTGGCTCTGTAGGCAACAATGCTCTGAGCGTCCTCTCCATGCAGGTCCACTGAAACACGCAATCCCTCGCGAATATTGGGCTTGACTGGCGCGTCCCCGTTCTCGAAGTAGACGAGGCTTTTTCTCTGAGCCAACTTTCGCAACTGCTCGTCATCCGACTGAGGGCTCCCTCTAAAGAGACGGAGTTGATTCAGCTTGGCGCCTTCCCGAACTACGATCGCAAAGGTCCGCGGCACAACCTCGACATACAAATCGCCTGAATATCCTTCGGGAACCTGCTCGAATTCCATGCCACTTTCGGTCATGAGCCGGGTGAAAACGTCTAGACGTCCCGTGGTGCTTTTTGGGTTCGCTTTGCCGCTCATATCCGGGGGAAGCTCGAGGCTTTCGATAAGCGGGACGATGAATACTTGATTCGTGTGCAAGACCGCGGGTTTGGTCAAATCGATTTCTTCGAGCAACAGTTCCCTGATCTTGGGGCCGATCAGAAATTTCCCGTTTGGCAGCAAGCTCGCCCGAACTCGATACGCCTTGCTTCCGAGGCGCAGGTCGATACTGGCAGGCTGGATCTGGTCATCGCCAATCTCCATCCTGGAACGGATTTTTCCGTTCCTGATCAGTTCTCGGATTTCTTGTGATGACAAGATCCCGGGCCTGCGGGGTTCAGACTGCGTCATTTCTGCAAATAGGGTCGGAGGTTGTTTCATTTTTCCAAGCTGACTATCCGCTACTTCGTTTCGTGTAGTTTGCGCAATCTTTCTTTGATGTCCGCCTCGTAATAACGGGTGTAGCAGGCGAGGCTGCAAAACCCGCCATTTGCTTTTTTCCCGGTGCCGACTCGCGTGCCTTCAGGAATCGACTTCTGGCAATACGGACAGATGTTTCTATTCCATAGGTCCAGCAAGTATTCTTTTTCCGACCTGGCCATATCTGAATCGATATGTTTCTCGGCCCACCTCGCATAGTTTAAGGCGGAGCGAACCGGCTGACCCTGCTTCTTAGAAAATGGAGTCTAAAGTTTTGGGCGCGCGATAAGATTGTACCACCTGCCGAAGGGAACACGAGCCGTTTTCGGCTGAATACAAAATCGTCACCATATTCGCTTCATTCTCCAAATGGGATTTGATCACTCGTGAAGAGGTCGAATGCGAGCTGTGTGAGCACCTACGCTTTGGCCGCCTCCGCGTGGCCGGTCTCATCCTTGATGAGGGTCATGGGGAAGCCGCGGCTGCGCCACCCTTCATAGCCTCCCGAGAGGGGGCGAATTCGCGTGATTCCTTTGCTGCGCAGCAAGAGCGCCAGCCGGGCGGCGGTCGCTTCGTTCGGGCATCCGCAAAACAGAATGATATCCCGGTCGCGGGGGATGACTTCGTACGCCTCCTCCAGCTCCGCGGCATCGACATGCAGCGCGCCGGGAATCGTTTCCGGATTCGCATCGAAGTCGAGCGAGTGTCGCAGATCGACCACGAGGACGTTCTCCCCGTTATCCAATTTCTCTTTCAGCTCTTCGGGAGAAATCCGCGCGATCTTCAGCGCGTGCAGGAATTTTCGGCGATTATAGAATTTCCACAGAATGTGTCCCCCGAAGGCGGCCACCAAAACGAGCAGCAACCATCCCCCTAGAAAGGCAGCCCGCGCAGCCACGCGGTCCAGCTCGCCGCTGAATACGTAGCCGCTTACTGTGAAGGCGGTCACCCAGAGCAACGCGCCCATTAGATCGAAGGCCAAGAAACGCCGGCGGCTCATCTTGATGATCCCGGCCAGAGGCGCAGCCATCGCGTTTAAGCCGGGAACGAATTTGGCAACCAGCAGCACGCGCGGGCCGTCGCGTCCAAAGCTCACCTGGGTCCTTCGGACGCAGGAGTCGGGCTCGAGAGAAATCCGGCAAAGTAATTGGAGGACGCGCACGCCCTTGCGGCGGCCGATCTCATACCACATCGAATCGCTGGCCACGGCTCCCACGGCCGCCAACGCAATGGCAATTCCCAGATTCATCTGGTGCATGCCCGAAAGCGCGCCGGCAGCCAGAAGCAGCGGCGCCGAGGGGACCGGCAGTCCCGCCTGTTCGACAAAGACCCACGCCAAAACCATCAGGTAGCCGTGCTGGACAACGAATTGGAGCGTTTCGGTCATTTCGTTTCGGCGGAATTAGCGATCGGAGACGGATGTCCCCAGGCACCCGAGAAAATAAAAGATTCGAGCGGCTTTCGCGTGCGCTGGGCGATTTCCCGCTGCCGTAGCCGATCGTTTAACAAGTCCGGATGTCCCGGGTAGCCCAGGGCAATCACGCTGACCGGCTCCCAATCCGGGGGCACGGCAAATTCTTCTCGCGCGGCCTCGACGCTGAACCCTGCCATCGGGTGCACCGCGAGGCCCAGGGCCGTGGCCTGAATGGCCAGATTCGCGGCCGCCTGGCCCAGATCGTAGAACGCGTGGCGGTTGGGTTTTCCGTCTTTCTCGAATTGGGTATGCGCGAGCGTCAGGATTAAAACGGGCGCTTTGTGCGCCCAGCCGCGATTGAATTCTATCAACACGCCGAGCAGGCGCTCATAATTTTTGTGGTCCTGCTGGGTGGCCACGAGAAAAGCCCAGGGCTGCTCGTTGTTCGCGGAAGCGGCCCAACGGGCGGCTTCGAACACGCTGACGAGTTTTTCCGGCTCGACGGGCAAATCCAAGAAAGCGCGCG
>Ga0335078_10004905_pt1 | contig 19816 bp, 16 predicted proteins | sample Lox_Sample_32_FD_206711 | JGI IMG/M metagenome (GOLD analysis project Ga0335078, IMG submission 206711) | Soil microbial communities from Loxahatchee National Wildlife Refuge, Florida, United States - Lox_Sample_3.2 | ecosystem: Environmental > Terrestrial > Soil > Wetlands | place: USA... | reverse complement strand
CGCCGGGCGCACCGCGCGGAACGCGGTTCTGTTCGGACCTCCGGGTTTTGCTTACGTCTACTTCATCTACGGAAACCACTACTGTCTGAACGTATCCTGTCTCCCAGATGGCGTAGCAGGCGGAGTTCTGTTTCGCGCCGGCGAACCGATATCTGGTTTGGCAGAGATGGCCCGATCGCGGGGCATGTCACTGCATGGTCACCGCGATCTGCGATATTTGACCAGCGGACCGGGACGCCTGGCGGAGGCCTTTGGCATCACCCGCCAGCGCGACAACGGGAAAGATCTCGCCGACCCGGAGTCTGATCTCTCGATCATGGACGACGGATACAGAGTGCCCCGTGTGCTTACTACGATGCGAATCGGGATCACCAAGGCCGTGGAGCTGCCCCTGAGATATGTGATTGCGGGAAATCGGTTTGTGTCTGGGAAAGTTGTTCGGTCCTGAACCCGGCGATCCTTGGTTACCTGGATAGGTGATTACAGGGGAGCGGCTCCAGGCTCGCCGCTCTCGACCTTGCCAACACTTGTGACATGGTTAAATGTTGCTTCGCCCGGCAATGGCCCCTGTCCCTCCGCGGGTTAGGGACGCCGTCCTTACACAGGCTGCAGCGAGAGCAAGAGGTTGTCGATGAGGCGAGTGCCGCCCACAAAGCCGGCCACGGCGGCCAAGGCGATGCGATTGATTTCAGGCAACGGATCGAGCGTGTCCGGGTCCACAATCTCCAGGTAATCCGGGCGAACGAGGGGAACCTGGGCCAGAATCTGCCGGCCAATTTCAACCAACGGGGCGGCCCGGCGCTCGCCCTGATCAAAGGCCGCCTTAACAGCGATCAATGAGCGGTACAGCACGAGAGCCGCGTCGTGCTGTTGGGGGTCGAGATAGGCATTGCGCGAACTCATGGCTAGTCCGTCGGGCTCACGCACGATCGGGCAGACGATGATCTCTACCGCGAAATTCAGATCGTGAACCATGCGCCGGATGATGGCAGCTTGCGCTGCATCTTTCTGCCCGAAGAAAGCGAGGTCCGGCTCGACGATGGCAAAAAGTTTCGCGACCACTGTCGTTACCCCGCGAAAGTGGCCCGGACGTGAGCGGCCGCAGAGTCTGTCGCTCAGCCCTTCGACGGTTACGTAGGTGACAGCATCGGCCGGGTACATTTCTTGTGTCGAGGGGGCGAACAGAAAATCGATGCCCTCGCGCTCGAGCAAATCGCAGTCGCGCGCGAAGGGGCGAGGATACCTGGCCAGGTCTTCATTCGGTCCGAACTGCAGCGGGTTTACGAAGATGGAGACCACGACCACGTCGCACTGCGTCTTGGCAGTTCGCACCAAGGAAAGGTGGCCATCATGCAGCGCGCCCATGGTAGGCACCAATCCGACGCGGAGGCCGGCAAGCTTTGCCGCCCGGGAGGCGGCCCGCAGGTCTGCAACAGTTTGGTGGACTCTCATGACGTCGCTAGGCCGACGGCACCCAATTGATGAGGATGTGCATGCTCTCCAGCGTTCCGGCCACGATGCCCCGGTTCTTGCGCATCGCAGCCGTATCGTTGGCTGACGCAGAGATGGTGGAATCGCTGACCACCACGATCCGCCCGTAGGGCCACGCCGAAACCGGCAGGTCCGCAAGTGCCTCGGGCAACTCATCGGGCTTCAGGTGGTGCTCCTCGTGGTTAGCCGCATCCAGCAGCGCCACCCCGTCCGGTTTGATGATCAGATAAGGATTGCGCCAATTCTTCAAGTCCCGCATACCAAGGTATTTTTGCGGATCGGCAGGCGGGATCTGCTGAATGCGGACTTCTGGCGCGATCGTCTGTTGCCCACTGTGTGCTCCCCAACAGGAGATCAACCCTGCCACAGCGATCGCCAAAGCACCCAATCGGAAGGGAATCATTCGCCTTCGTATCGTGTGTCGCAACCTCGCAGCAGCAACTCCAGAATCTTCATCCCGGGTCAAGCTAAGGACCTGTGCACTCGCAGCAGAATATTTATATCCTTCCCGGCCTGACGGCCGGTCAGGTGACATCGCACGAACTATGATACGGCAATGGCGGTGCGAGTCTACCGGCGCATTCCCTGTTTCCGCTGCAGTACTGTCTCCAGTGCCTGCTGTGTCTCTCGCGGCAGATGATACGATTCGGCATCGGAGGGATACTGACGCGATAGGACGTCCGAGCGGAACGCTTGCACGGCATCCGTAATAAGCGCGGCGGCGTCCGCGTAGCGGCGGACGAATTTGGCCGGCGGCCCGAAGGTCAAATTCAGGATGTCGTGGATAACCAGGACCTGACCGTCGCACTCCGGACCGGCGCCAATCCCAATGGTCGGGGTTACGACTTCGGCGGTGATCATGGCGGCCACCTCGCGCGGAATTCCTTCCAGGTAGATGCAGGCGACTCCGGCACGATCCAGCGCCACAGCGTCGTGCATGAGTTGCTCGATCGCCGCCAGCGACTTGCCCTGCACTTTGTAACCGCCCATGACGTTGACCGACTGCGGAGTCAGGCCGATGTGCCCGGCGACGGGAATCTCCGCATCGATCACGCGCCGAATCAGGTCGGCGCGTTTTTCGCCACCTTCAATTTTGACTGCTTCCGCGCCGCCTTCTTTCACAAAGCGAGCCGCATTCCGCAGCGCCTCGTCGGCGGTTACGTGAAAAGACCCGTAAGGCATGTCGGCAATGAGGAATGCATGCTTCACAGCCCGGCGCACGGCGCGAGTGTGATGCAGCATCTCGTCCAGAGTGACCGAGAGCGTGTTGTCATAACCGAGCATGGTCTGGGCCAGGGAATCGCCGACCAATACGATGTCGATGGCAGCTTCGTCCACCAGACGGGCGCTGGCATAGTCGTATGCGGTCAAGCAGGTGATGGGTTGATGTTGACTTTTTTTCTCGCCAAGGGTAGCAACAGTAATCTTCTGGCGAGGCTCGCCAATCGGCGTGAGACTCACGGTGTCCTCCAGTGCCCCTCCGCCTCCAGGCGGATAGAGCCTGCGTGCATCTTCAGGTGATGCTCAACGTATTGTAGACGCAACGAAAGAGAGTGGCTAGGGGATAGTCGCCGTCTCCGGTTTTAACATCTAACCTCATGCAAATAAGGTAGTTGCTAACCCGATATGGCGACCCGGCATCTGGCGTTGTACCTACAACAGCTCGCATCTGGCCGATTGGATCGCATCGGTCGGGCAGTAGTAGCAGTCTTGGGAAAAATCTCAAGCGCTGGCGGCTTCCTGGCTGCCGAGGGGCAGGAAATACTGGGTCCCTTTGATGGGGGCGGAAACTTTGCGCAGCAGTTCCTGTAAGTCCTGGTTGCGCTCCACGAAATCGATCTCCGAAGTGTTCACGATCAGCAGGTCGGAAGAAGTGTAGTGAAAGAAGAAGTGCTCGTAGGCCTTGATCACTTCCTGCAGGTACTCTTCGTTGATCGCCTTCTCTCCCGGCGCATTCCTCTTCTTCAGACGCCTCTTCAGCACCTCGGGCGTGGCTTGCAGGTAGATGACCAGGTCGGGAGTGGGAAGCTGCTGGCGAAAGTAGGTGTAGTAGCGATTGTAGGTATCGAGTTCCTGGTCAGTGAGGTTGAGGCAAGCGAAGAGTTTGTCTTTTTCAAAGATGAAATCGGCAACGACGGTCCGCTGCGAGCGCGCGCCGAGATCGAGGCTGTGCAACTGCTCAAAGCGGCGAATCAAAAAGGTAAGCTGCGCCTGGAACCCAGCCCCCCGTTCGCCGTCGTAGAAGGCGCGCAGAAACGGGTTCTCCTCCACTTCCATTACCCGCTGCGCGTTCAGGCGCTCGGCCAGAATCCCCGCCAGGGTGCTCTTGCCGACGCGTATGGGGCCTTCCACCGCAATGTAACGGGGCAACTCGAAGAGATTGGCCATGGGTTCGGTGACTTGCGGATCGAAGGCAGAATAGCGGAAGAGAGCGCGGCGTGCAATTGAGGGAAAAGTTAACAGGCGAAAGCACAATTGAAGGAAAAGTTCGAACTGGTTCGCGGCGGACTTCTGCATTCTTTGCTGCGGGTCCGGTTACAATCTTGCCATGGTCGGCGCTCTGGCGGGTGTCGCGAGTCTGGCAGCTGCCGTTTCGGCAGGTTATCAATCCATGACTCCGACGGGCCAGTGGTACGGGCGAACCTTTACCGGTTTGCCGCCGAGCTCAAAACAGATTGCTCTCACCTACGATGACGGCCCCAACGATCCGCACACGCTGCACTTGCTGGAGATTCTCGCCAGACATGGCGTGCACGCGACGTTTTTCCTGATTGGCCGGTATGTCAAGCAAAGGCCGGACATCGCCCGTGACATTGCGGCCGCCGGCCATGTGATCGGAAATCATACCTTCAATCACCCGAACTTGGTGTTTGCCTCGGCAGCGCGAACTCGCGCCGAACTGCAAGGGTGCGCCCAGGCCTTGACCGATGCCGTGGGAGAACACTCTCGACTCTTTCGACCTCCCTTCGGTGGACGCCGGCCTGTGACTTTGCGCGTGACTCGCAGTTTGGGTTTGACGCCGGTGATGTGGAACGTGACCGGCCGGGATTGGAAAGGGAAACCGGCAAACTATGTCGAACATGAGGTAGCGCGCCAGGCGCGTGGCGGCAGTGTGATTCTGCTGCACGATGGGAGCCATGCCGCCTTCGGGGTCGACCGCTCACAAACGGTTATAGCCACTGATCGCTTAATCGCAACTTACAGATCGCAAGGCAGCGAGTTTGTGACGATTCCACGGATGATGCCAGGGCAGGCTGGCAGCCAGCAGTGATCAGGTGTCTGCGGAGTCTGCCCTCGCTGGGCTCTCCAATGGCACGCCCAGGCCCCAAGTAAGGTCTCGGAGAATAGTTCAGGCCGCCACCAGCGCGAACGCCTGCTTCGCCGCCACAATCGTATGCTCAATCTCTTGCTCCGTGTGGGCAGCACTCAAGAATGCGGCTTCGAATTGCGAGGGCGGCAAGTAAACGCCGCTATCCAGCATGGAGCGGAAGAAGCGGCCGAAAGCTTCCGTGTCCGACTTGGCTGCTGAAACCCAATTGGTCACCGGCCCGGGAGCGAAGAACCAGGTCAACATCGAGCCAACGCGGTTGTAGCTAACAGGAACACCAGCGTCTTTCGCCGCGTCGGCGACCCCTGTCACCAGTTGGTTGCCGAGCCGGTCGAGGCGGGGATAGATTTCGTTCTTGTGGTCGCGTAGATGACGCAGGGTCGCGATGCCAGCCGCCATGGCCAACGGATTTCCGGAGAGCGTGCCCGCCTGATACATAGGCCCGAGCGGCGCCACCATATCCATGATTTCCGAAGGTCCACCATAAGCTCCGACCGGTAAGCCGCCGCCGATAATCTTGCCCATTGTGGTCAGGTCCGGAGTAGTGCCATAAAGTTCCTGCGCTCCGCCGAAGGCCAAGCGAAATCCGGTCATGACTTCGTCAAAAATAAGCAGAGTCCGATTGCGTTGAGTGATCGTGCGCAAGGCTTCCAGGTATCCGCGAACGGGAGGCACGCAGCCCATGTTGCCCACTACCGGTTCCACGATCACACAGGCGATTTGATCTTTGAATGCATGAAAAGCCTGCTCTACGGCTTCGACGTCATTGAAGGGCAGGGCCAAGGTGAACTGGGTAAACTCTTCGGGAACGCCAGCCGATCCTGGAATGCCGAGCGTGGCCACTCCCGAGCCTGCCTTCACCAGCAGAGCATCGGCGTGGCCGTGGTAACAGCCTTCAAACTTCACGATGTATTTGCGTTGGGTATAGGCGCGCGCCAGGCGGATGGCCGACATGGTGGCTTCCGTACCGGAGCTGACACAGCGCAATTTCTGAATATGGGGAAATGCAGAGAGAACCAGTTCGGCTAAGTCGGCCTCGGCCGGCGTGGAAGCTCCAAAGCTGGTGCCGAGGCGCGCGGCCTCGGTGATGGCCTCGACGACCTTCGGCGCGGCGTGCCCCAGAATAAGCGGTCCCCAGGAGCCGACGTAGTCGATGTATTGGTTGCCATCAGCGTCAAAAATGTGAGAACCCTGACCGCGCACAATGAAAGGCGCTTCTCCGCCCACGGCACGAAATGCCCGCACCGGAGAGTTAACTCCGCCAGGAATCATTTGCTCCGCGCGTTTCTGCAGCCTGCGGGAAGCCTCCGTGTTACGTGCCATGGTGCTCTCCTAAAATGCCTATGGTAACAGGCAAAACTGGTATCAAAGAGGTAAACGGAATTCACCGGAATTTTACAATCTTGCAATAGTCCTGAAACACCCGATCGGTAGGCTGATCCCAGTACACGCCCTTCTAACCGGGAGGGTTTTGAGGACGGCTTCGGGGGGCTCCGAGCCGTCCTGATTTCTTTCGCAGAATATTTCAGGCAGGAGCGAATGATGCCGACCCAATCGTCCGTGGCCAAAGCCTGCTCCAGTGGTGCAATCTAGCCGCGAATCCTCGGCTGGCAATGTCCCGCAGAACCCAGTTGCCACCGCCTCCAAAGAAGCTCTGCACCGGGGTAAGAGAACCTCCGCTCAGATCGTTCATTCGCCAGAGACACAGCCCCGGGCTCTTGCATGTAGTTAACTATGGTTTACCTGTGGGCATACACTTATGTTAACCTATGGCATCATCCTGTTGGTGCTCCAGATTTAACATTCTATTAATCCGCCGTGTGTAGGCTCAAAAGGTTTGTCCGTTGTCCCGGCCTACCCTGCAATGTGGGCTTGAATTGAAGATCGTTTTCAATCTCGTGGCAGCTGGTCGTGCGCTCGGCGGAAGGCGCTTGCGCCTCTGCAGGTGCCTGACTCTGTGGCTTGGACTGCTTGCACTGCCGGGCCTTCCGGCAGCCGCACAGGGGCAACCTGCGGCTGCCAGCGCGGCCGAGCAGACGCCCCCTCGGAGTCCGGAGGCCGATCCCCAGGCGGATGCTGCCCCGGAGAGCATGTTGCCGCATTCAAATGACACGCGCTTTTGGCTGTCCGGGCAGGCAAACTTCATCTTTCAGACCAATCCGCCATTTTTTGCCAAGTACAGCGGCCCGCACAGCCTCGGCCCGAACTACCAAAAAGCTACCTCTCGCGTGTTGACGATGTATACGGGCGCGCGACTGAACGACTCCACTGAGATTTTGGTCGATATCGAGGAGGCGGGCGGCGCGGCTTTGAGCACGGGCTTCGGGCTGGCGGGCTTTACCAATCTGGACATCGTGCGCAACCCATTACTGAGCAAGACGCCTTATGTGGCGCGAGCCATGATTCACAAAGTCTTCGCGTTGAGCAAAGACACGATTGAAAACCAGCGCACTCCCTTGTCATTGTTCGACCATCTTCCCAGGCGGCGGTTGGAAGTCCACTTCGGAAAATTCAGCATGCCCGATTTTTTCGACCAGAACTCGGCCGGCTCGGACACTCATCTGCAATTTCTCAACTGGACGGTCGACAACAACGGCGCCTACGATTACGCAGCAGACACGCGAGGCTACACGGTGGGGGCGGTTGCGGACTATGAGGAGCCCAGATTCGGGCTGCGCTTTGCCGAAGCCCTCATGCCAAAAGTAGCGAACGGGATCGACCTGGTGTGGAAACCATGGCAGGCGCACGCGGAGAATTTCGAGTTCGACTGGCAGCACGGTATTCTTCCCAACAAGCCAGGCATGCTTCGGCTGATCGGCTACGCCAATCATGCCAATATGGGCATCTACCGGGAAGCTGTTGCCCAGTTCGAGCAGGGTCTGGTATCCATTCCCGATATCACCCATCATCCCTGGCACATCACGCTGAAGTATGGTTTTGGGGTTAACCTGGAGCAGAACCTTTCGCCGAACTTCGTGGTCTTCGCGCGCTGGGGATGGGACAACGGTCGAACCGAGTCCTTCGCCTACACGGAAGTCGATTCAACCTTGCTCGAGGGGATTGGTGTGTACGGAGTGAAGTGGCGGCGGAGGAAGGACCGTGCGGGCATTGCATTCGTTTCGAACGGCATTTGCAGGGACCACCAGACCTACCTCGCGGATGGAGGACTGGGCTTCCTGCTGGGCGACGGAGGCTTGAACTACGGGCGGGAGAACATTCTCGAAACCTACTACACGGCCCATGTTTGGCGCGGGATTTACATTGCCCCGGGAGTGCAGCACATCAATAATCCGGGCTACAACCGCGACCGGGGTCCAGTGACGGTGCCCAGCTTCCGCCTGCATGTTGAGTTCTAGCTGTGTTTTCGTCCATTGCTTTTGCGATAGTATCCGTTTTAGATTGCTAGCGAGGCCCCGTGGCAACTCTCATAAAGTCGGCAACGTTCAACGGTCACTCCATGGTGGCGCCACTACGCCGGGTCGTCGTCTGTACGCCGCGGACGGCGGGGTGGAACAGGCCAGACGTGGCAGGGCGCTGGTGCGAACTCGGATTTTTGCATGCGCCGGATTTCGATAAAGCCCAGGCGCAGCATGATGCGTTATATCGCGAGTTGCGGGCGGCCGGGGCGGAAGTGGAAGAACTGCCACCCGCTGCTGAGCTGACGCTGGATGCGGTTTATACCCACGACGCTTCCCTCCCATCCGACTTCGGCCTGATCGTGATGCACCCTGGTAAGTCGAATCGTGTGCCGGAAGGAAAGTGGCATCGCTCGTCCTGCGAGACTCTCGGCCTTTCTGTACTGGGTGAAATCACCGCGCCGGGCACCGCGGAAGCCGGCGACATTCTGTGGCTGGATGCGAAAACCTTGCTTGTCGGAAACGGTTATCGCACCAATGCAGAAGGTATTGGTCAGCTACGGGGGCTGGTTGCGCCGAAGGGCGTTGAGGTAATTTCGGCTTCCCTCCCTTATGGTCATGGGCCTTCTGCCTGCCTGCACCTGATGTCGCTGATCAGCCTGCTCGATGAACGGACCGCTCTGGTCGATCTGCCCTGGCTCGCCGTGGAAACGGTTGAATATCTTAAGGCCCGGGGTTACCGATTCATCGAAATTGACTACTCGGAACGGGATTCCCTCGCCTGCAATGTGCTCGCGCTGGGCAACAATCGTCTGCTTGCCATCGCCGAAAACGCCAAGACTAATGCCAAGTTGCGCGCCGCCGGATTTGACGTACGCACTTTTCCCGGTTCCGAGCTGTGCATCAACGGAGGTGGTGGGCCGACGTGTCTGACGAGGCCGCTGCTAAGGGGCTAGCCACAACCGTGTAGGTACGCGCGCCCTCGCCCGTGCAGGCCGAGCGCAGCTCGGCGGCTTCGTCATTACGGATCACAGGGATTTTACGCCGGAATTCGTCTTCCTTTGGTCGTTGCTGCGGTCACCCACAGGCAGCGAAGCGTGGCTGTTCAGCCAGCCACACCGTACCCGGACAGGCGTCCGCGTCTACAGGAACCCTGTTAAAATCGAAAAGCATGGTTCTCCCCTTCGTCCGCGATCTGTTCGCGGACGTGGAAAAGTTGGCCGCCTTTCAGCGTGTTGCCTCCCACCTTAAAGAGGGCACGGGGCGGATTCGTATCTCCGGCTTGCTCCCTACCGCCAAGGCACTCACGCTGGCTTTGTTGCAACGCACCGCGGGCCGGCCCTTGATCGTGATAGTGCCGGATAATCGCGCCGGGGAAGACCTGGTTCCTGTCCTGCAGGCGTTTCATGAACTGGTGGGAGGCGGCGAAGCCGAGTCCATCTTTTCTCTTCCTACGCGGGATGTATTGCCGTTCCAGAATCTTTCTCCTCATCCTGAGATCCAGGAAGAACGCGCGGTAGCGCTGTGGAAGATTGCCACCGGGGCGGTGTCGATTCTGGTCTCGCCGATTGCTTCTACGGCGCTGCGCTTGCGTGCAAGTGAGTACTATGCCGACCTGGCGAGAGCAGTGCGGCGAGGGGAGACCATTGATATCGACCCGCTCCTGCGGCATCTCAACACAGTCGGCTACGCTTCGACCGACGTGGTGGAAATGCCGGGCGAATACGCGGTGCGTGGCGGCATCCTGGACGTTTATTCGCCGGAGGCGGATCGGCCGTTGCGCATTGAATTTTTCGGGGACGAAGTCGAGTCCATACGCAAGTTTGACCCGGCGACACAAAGGTCGTCCAACCCGGTGGAAGAGGCGTTGCTGCTACCGCTTACGGAAACCCCGGTCAGCGAGGACCTGCTGGGCGCAATTCATGCCCGCTTGTCCGGACAGCGCATCGCCGGTGCGGAAGAGATTGTGGAGCAGGCGGTGCGCTCCGCCGGCGTGACCGTGTTTCCCGGGTGGGAGTTCTATGCGCCGGTCGCGGGTGCGGATCGCACCGTCTTTGACCTGATGCCGCGAGCGGTTGTGCTGGCAGATGAGCCTGACACTCTCCGCAACGAATTTGACCGGGCCTGGGCGCGGATTGAAGAGGCGCATGAGCGCAGCGAAGTGGGCAACCTGGTGCGGCCGACCGATCTTTATCTGCCGCCGGAAGAATGGTGGACCAGGCTGGCTACGCTTCCCGGCGCTGATCTGGAGCACCTGGAGATTGCGCGCCCCGGCCAGGCGGATACTGCCAGTTTTCATTCTCAACCGGCGCAGCGCTTTCACAGTTCGGTTCCGGCCTTGCTGGAGGAGGTGAGGAAACAGCTCGGTGATCAAAACCGGGTTTTGATCGCGGTGCCAAACATTGGGGAAGTCGAGCGGCTAGCGGATCTCTTCAGCGAAAACGCCCTTTCCTTCCGGTTGGGCAGCCGCACCCGGGGCGGCGAAAGCTACGCCGATGAGACCGCCTACTTTGCCGGCGAGATTCTTACCAGCACTTTGGCCAAAGCCTATGTGCCTGACGGAGTGGTGTTGCCTGACGCGCACCTGGCGATTTTTGGGGCTCGCGACCTGTTCGATGAATCCGAAGCGGTCATTTCGCGTCCTCAGCGGTCGAAGTCCAAGACCGCCGCATTTCTCTCCGACTTCCGTGATCTGCAGGTGGGCGACTATGTGGTCCACGTGGAACACGGCATTGGCCAGTATCAGGGACTGAAGGAGATCAACCAGGGCGACGGAAAGGCGGAGTTCATGCTGCTGGAGTATGCGGAAGGCGCCCGCTTGTACGTTCCCCTCACTCGCCTCGATTTGATCCAGAAATATCGTTCGTCGGAGGGAGCCAAGCCGGCGCTCAACCACTTGGGAAGCATGGCGTGGGCCAAAACCAAAGCCCGCGTACGCAAGGCCATGAAGGACATGGCCGACGAACTGCTGAAATTGTATGCGGAACGAAAGGCCGCCAAGGGGCAGGCTTTTTCCGCGGATAATCAGTGGATGCGCGAGTTCGAAGACAGCTTCGAGTACAGCGAAACCGAGGACCAGGACCTTGCCATTACGGACGTCAAGCGCGACATGGAATCCTCGCAGCCGATGGACCGCCTGCTGTGCGGCGACGTGGGCTATGGCAAGACGGAAATCGCGATGCGCGCCGCTTTCAAGGCGGTGAACGATAACAAGCAGGTGGCGGTGCTGGCACCCACGACGGTGCTGGCCTTTCAGCATTTCGAAACCTTCAAGCAGCGCTTCGCTGCATTTCCGGTGGCGATTGAGATGATCAGCCGCTTCCGCAGTCCCCGGCAGCAGAAAGAGATTCTGCAGAAAGTGGAAGCGGGAAAAGTCGACGTTCTGATCGGCACGCACCGGCTGCTTTCCAAAGATTTGAAGTTCGCCGATCTGGGCCTGCTGGTGGTCGATGAAGAACAGCGCTTCGGAGTGCGGCATAAGGAACGGCTCAAGCAGATGCGCAAAGAGGTGGATGTGCTGACCATGTCGGCAACTCCCATTCCGCGAACCCTGCACATGTCGCTGGTAGGACTGCGGGACATGAGCGTGATCGAGACGCCCCCCAAAGACCGCATGGCGATCCAGACGGTGGTGGCGACGTGGGATGCCAAGCTGATTCAGTCTGCTCTGCAACAGGAACTCGACCGTGGCGGCCAAGCCTATTTCGTACACAACCGCGTGGAGAGCATCTGGGAGATGGCCGCCAAGCTACAGGAGTTCGTCCCGCAGGCCCGCATCATCGTCGGACACGGGCAAATGTCAGAAGGCGAACTGGAAAAGGTGATGCTGAAATTCATGCATCACGAGGCCGACATTCTGGTCTCGACGACCATCATCGAAAATGGCCTGGACATTCCTCTCTGCAACACCATCATTATCAATCGTGCCGATCGCTTTGGGCTCTCGGAGTTGTATCAGTTGCGCGGCCGGGTGGGCAGATCGAACCGGAGAGCCTATGCCTATTTGCTGGTGCCCTCGGAAGTTGAACTGACTCCCATCGCCCGCCGGCGCCTGGCAGCGCTGAAAGAATTTTCTGATCTGGGCGCGGGCTTCAAGATCGCTGCCCTCGATCTGGAGCTGCGCGGGGCAGGTAACCTGCTGGGCGGAGAGCAGAGCGGGCACATTGAAGCTGTAGGTTTCGAACTGTACACGCAGATGCTCGACCGCGCGGTGCGAGAGATGAAAGGTGAAGCGGCTGCCGAGGAAGCCGAAACGCAGCTCAACCTCGGCCTCAATATCCGAATTCCCAGCGAATATATTCGCGAAGAGAATCAACGGCTTCGGATTTACAAGCGCGTAGCAGGAGTAGAGACCGAGTCGCAATTGAACGACGTCGCAGCCGAACTGCAAGATCGTTATGGCGAGCCGCCGGCGGCGGTGCGCAACCTGCTGGATTATGCCGCCCTCAAGCTGCTGGCGGCACACGTTGGCGTGACCGGCATCGAACGGAAACGGGACATCACGACCATCAAGTTCCGGCCTAATGCAGTTATTGATCCGGGAAAGCTGGCACGCTTTGTCTCCTCCCAGCGTGGAACGCAATTCACTCCTGAAGGCATGTTGAAATTCTCCCTCAAGGCTACTTTGCCAGGCGAGGTCTTGAGCTCTCTGCGCAATGTTCTCGAACAACTGGCCGAGGAAGTTCCACAGCCCACCGAGTAACGCATCCGGCTTCCCCACTCCGCGCGTGATACTCTCAAGTTTTTCCTGTTGATCGAAATGGCGCTTACGCACGAATTCGTGCCCACGAGCTTCAGCCTGGCGGCGGTGTTTGCCTGGGGAGCCAGCGACTTTCTGGGGGGATACGCTTCCCGGCGAGCCAACGCGTTTGTGGTCACGACCGTTGCCCACAGCAGTGGCCTGATTCTCATGTGCACTCTTGCCAGCGTTACCCGGGCGCCGTTTCCGTCTTGGCACAGTCTGGGATGGGCTGTGGCGGCGGGAACATCGGGCGGCACCGCGCTGGCCATCTTCTATCGGGCGTTAGCGATGGGGAGAATGGGGTTGACGGCCCCGGTAGCGGCCCTTCTGGGGGCTGCGATTCCAACTGCGGTTGGATTATTCACCGAGGGGTTTCCTGGAACGCTGCGGGTTGTGGGCTTCGTGCTGGCGGGTTTGGGTATCTGGCTGATTTCCCGCACGGAGGATGGCGGCGGCTCCGAAGGCATCGGGCTGGCTGCGCTGGCGGGCGTCGGTTTCGCTGGGTTTTACCTCGGAATGCGGGAAGCGGGCGATGCTTCCGCGCTTTGGCTGGCCACCTTAACTCGAACTGGTGGGCTGATCGTCACCGCAAGCATCGTCATTTTGCAAAAGAGCTTTCGGGAAATCACGACGGACAGTGCACGCTGCGGGATGCTCGCGGGTTTTCTGGATGTCAGCGGTACGGCCTTATTTGTTCGGGCCAGCGAAACCGGTCGGCTGGATTCCGCGGTCGTGCTGACCTCGCTTTATCCGGCGGTGACCGTACTCTTGGCACGCCTGATCCTGCGGGAGCACTTTACCCGCTGGAAACTGGTGGGAATGCTGGCGGCGATGTTAGCGGTGCCGTTGATTGCGGGTTAACAGCTGGCGAGAGCACATGTTCCCATCGAATTTGGTGAGTGATGGTCGAGAGTTGAGACCCATGCCCCTGCTTGAAATCCGCAACCTCACTAAGATGTTCCCGCTGGGCGAATCGTTATTCGGGGCGGAGGCCAAGGGCGAGGTTCGCGCGGTAGACAATGTCTCGCTCACCATCGAAAGCGGCGAGACACTCGGCCTGGTTGGCGAGTCAGGGTCGGGAAAGAGTACGCTGGGCAGGCTGATCTTGCGACTGATCGAGCCGACTTCGGGGTCCATTCGCTTTCAGGATCGCGAACTCTTGAGGGCGGATCACGGCGAGCTGCGGCGTCTCCGCAGGGACATGCAGATCATCTTCCAGGATCCGTTTGGATCGCTCGATCCGCGCATGAGGGTGGAAGATGTAGTGGCAGAGCCGCTTATTATTCACGAGCGCACGAGCGCGCCATTTCGCCGAAGGAGAGTTGCTGAATTGCTGACCGCCGTGGGCCTCGATCAGTCCGCGATGCGTCGGTTTCCGCATGAATTCAGCGGCGGACAGCGGCAGCGCATTGGCATTGCTCGGGCGCTGGCCTTGCGCCCCAAGTTCATCGTGGCCGATGAACCGATCTCTGCGCTCGATGTGAGCGTGGGCGCACAAATCGTGAATTTGCTGGCCCGGCTGCAACGCGAGTTCGGATTGACCTACCTGTTTATCTCGCATTCCATGCCGGTGGTTCGCTACCTCGCCACTCGCATCGCCGTGATGTATCGCGGGAAGATCGTTGAGGTCGGCCCCTCTGAGCAGATTGTGGAAAACCCCCAGCAGGCCTATACCAAAAGTTTGCTCGCGGCCACGCCAGAAATAACGATTTGAAGAGATACTGGCCGGCTCGGTCCACCACTCGCGCAGTCTCTTCGTCATGCGCCGATCCACACTTGTCCTACAAAGTCGACCGCTCCTACAATCGGAGTCTCCAGACCAGTACTTGGAATAGAAGCTGGTCAGCGCCGGGTTGGTGGCGTCGTTTTCCTGAACCAGCCAGCACAGACCAGTCTGTGACAAAAATCACAGCGACAATCCCGTTGCCGCCTGGATAATCTTTGCCTCGGGAGGTTGCCATGAAGCTTCGTTCTCTATTTTGTATGGTTTTATTGCTTGCCATCGCAACCGCACTTTCGGCCGAGCAGTCTCCGGCCGCAGGGCAGTGCGTGGACTGCCACAGCAAGGTCACGCCGAATATTGTCTCTGACTGGAAACTGAGCAAGCACAGCCAGCTGGATGTGACCTGCATCGCCTGCCACGGTGATCAGCATACCTCCGCGGCTGATGTCGCCAAGGTCAAGATTCCTACGCCCGAAACCTGCGCTGCCTGTCACCAAACGCAGGTCGACCAATTCAACAAAGGCAAACACGCCATGGCCTGGGCCGCCATGAAAGCGATGCCTACCATCCATTGGCAGCCCATGGCGATGACCGAAGGCCAGAAAGGCTGCGGCGGATGTCACAAGATCGGCAACAAGAGTCCGACCGAGACCGTCGAACTGCGCCTGAACGGCGGTGGCAACGAATTCGGCGCCGCGCAGTGCGACGCTTGCCATACGCGCCACAGCTTCTCGGTGGAGGAGGCAAAGCAGCCCCAGGCCTGTGAAACCTGCCACATGGGCTTCGACCATCCCCAGTGGGAGATGTATTCCTCCTCGAAACATGGCGTGCGCTACGACCTCAAGCAGCGGAAAGTTCTTCCGCCCGATGCCGCCGCGCCTACCTGCCAGACCTGCCACATGCAGGATGGCAATCACGAAGTGCGAACTGCCTGGGGATTTCTGGCCGTCCGTTTGCCGCTTCCAGAGGACAAGCAGTGGGCCGCCGACCGGGCCACCATCCTGCAGGCGCTGGGCGTGCTCGATCCCGAGGGCAAGCCGACGGCGCTGGTCGCCACGGTCAAGGCTGCCGAGGTTGCCCGCCTGACCCAAGACGACTGGCAACGCGAGCGCGAGAAGATGATCAAGACCTGCAATCAATGTCATTCCGTGAATTTCGCCAAGCAGCAACTGCAGCAGGGCGATGACATGATTCGCAACGCCGACCACCTGATGGCAGAGGGCATCCGCGTGGTCGCCGATCTCTACAAAGATGGGGTTCTGCCCAAACCGCAAAACTACACCTATGCTTTTCCCAACCTGCTCACGTTCCATGACGCGCCCACGGTGATTGAGCAGAAGCTCTTTGTGATGTATCTGGAGCACCGCATGCGGACTTTCCAGGGAACCTTCCACGCCAGCCCCGATTACGCGCTCTGGTACGGCTGGAGCGAAATGCAGCGCGATCTGACGGAGATTAAGGAACTGGCGGCCGACATGCGACGCAATCATGTAACTGCCAGCGCTCGATGAATGACCGGCTGGGAGAGCGAGAGCGGTTCAGGAGTGGGGCTTTGCTTATAACGACGGCTGTAAGAGCAATCCTGTCGACCGCACCCTCAGCTCCATCCACCGTAAGGTCCCTCCGCAGCTGACGCCGCGTTCGGGATGACATTGCATTCAGTTTGATATGTCATCCCGACAGAAACGGGCGGCAAGGCCCAGGGGTAGCACATCAGCCGCTTCAAGGGTTACTCTGGAGTATGAATGGAGGCACCTTGAAACGAACGCTCCCCGCCGTGATTGCACTCCTGGCATTGACCGCTGTCGCCTTCGCCCAGCAAACGAATCCGGTTTCCACTGTGGTCCGAGAAATCCTGCCGCGACAACAGAAGAACCTGGTCGCTGCAGCCGAGGAAATGCCCGTCGATAAGTTTGGATTCAAGCCGACACCGGCGCAAATGAGCTTCGCCATGCTCATCACGCACATCGCCGAGTCAAATAACTATCTTTGTTCGAAGATCGGCGATGTGGCCGCACCGCAGTCGCCCGAGCTCAAGGAAGCCGATGGCAAAGAGAAGTTGGTAGCCGCATTAAAAGCCTCGTTCGATTTCTGTAGCCTGGCGCTGGCCAAAGTGGATGACTCCAAACTCGGCGAAACCGTGGAGCTCTTTGGAGGACGCAAGGGGCCGCGGGCCTTTGCCATGTTCGCGTTGACCAATGACTGGGCGGACCACTACAGCGCAGCGGCCATGTATCTTCGATTGAATGGATTGCTGCCGCCGACCGCGCAGAAGAAGTAGCTCGGCAGTTCTATTTGATCTGGACCAGGTCGCCGGCGGCGAGCGCAGAAGGCGAAGGTTGTTGCGGGGCGCGCCAGGAATCGAAAATCGAAACCTGATGCACGCAGGAAACTGTGCAGTGCGGTGCGCAAGATTTTTCCGTCACATATTCGCGGCGCAGATCGTGGACTGTGTATTGTTCCAGCGGAATGGCCGGATACCCGCGTTGCTGCGAGCAGTAGTGCACCAGCCCGTTCTCGCAGACGTATAAATAACGCGATCCGGCGCGGCAGCGCCACTGGTTGGGCCGGCCCTGCGCAATGTTGTCCTGGAAGGCGTTGATGCGAGTGAAGCTGCGCTTTTCCATCGATTTCATCTCGTGATAGACGCGCCGCTCTTCTTCGCCTAGCGGCTGCAACTGCCCGTCGCCATCGTGAATGATGCCGATCGTCGAGCTGAACCCCAGTTCCAGCGCTCGCTTTCCGATGACCAAAGCATCCTGGGGATTGCTCACGCCCCCACCGACCACGGAGTTGATGTTGACGTGAAAGTCGGCGTGCTCGGCCAGATTCTCGAGCTTCTTGTCCAGGACTTTGAGACTCTTCTTGGAGACCTCATCGGGCGTGACGTTGTCGATCGAGATCTGCAACCATTCCAGGCCGGCCCGGTTCAAACGCTGAATGCGCTCCGGCACCAGGAAATAACCGTTGGTGATCAGGCCGGCGACCATGCCGTGCTTGCGAATGCGGTGGATTATGTCGTCCAGCTCGGGGTGCAGCAGCGGCTCTCCGCCGCTGATGGTGATGACCGCGGTGCCTAGCGCCGCCAGTTTATCCACGCGGCGGAACATTTCTTCGGTCGGCACCGGCTGGGAGAAGTCGTCAAACTCGTTGCAGTAGGTGCAGGACAAATTGCAGCGCCGCACCGGAATGATGTGCGCCAGCAGCGGGTGCTCGGTATGCAGAAACGCCCGCGCGACCATGCGCGCTCCACGCAAATTGCGATAGAGCGCCTTAACCCGGCGGCGCAGAAGGGTACGGGTAGATGCCATGCGATTGGTTTATTAAAACACATTCAGGAGATAAACAACTCGCTTGCGACAGCAAGCGGGGATTATTCGGGGTCGAATCGCAGAATTGGCGGACTGTTGCAGACCAAACCACTGCAGGACGACGCTTGTCATAGTTGCGCCTTACCAGCGCCTCATTCCGCTCATTGCGGCTTACGGCGCGACTGAAGTCCCTTTCACATCAACCATCTGCGCTCTTCCAGCTCAGCGTTCAGCTCCACTTGTCAAGATGTGACCGGCTTCTTGAAGTGCTCCTGAGGCTGCGCCCGCGAAATCTTCACGCACCAGCACGTAATCGGTATCGTAAGTTGAGATGGCAAAAACGGGTACACCGTTCTCAGCGAGAGGACCAATAAACGACGCCAGAATGCCGACCTGCAGAAAGTTGAACGGCCCTTCCAGCTTGAAGCAGACCCAGGGAACTTCAGGCTTGTGCTCCGGCGGGACATTATTCAACGGACACACGATCGACAACTCATCGGCCGTTCGAGTGACCGAGACGAAGTTCCCGGCGGCGGCCCAGTCCGGAACGGAAGCATCGGCGGGCAGGCGGCAGACGGCGAATCGTCCTTCGATCTGACGAAACTTCAGCTGACGGCGCATGGGCTTTCCAGTATCAACTGCGAAAGTCTGCAGATTGTTCGCCGCCGGGCTTCGGCCCGACAGCCGAGGGCAGCTGTCTCTACATGGCTCAACTCACTGCTTTGCGAACCGCCGCTTTTGCCAGCAGCCGCGTCGAATCCAGCGTTGGCAACGGGGAAGATTCCGGTGTCACCAGCAGCGGAATTTCGGTGCACCCCAGCACCACTGCGTCGCAGCCCTCGTTCGCCAATGCTCGAATGACTTCCCTGAAATAGTCGAGAGAAGATGGCAAGAAAACGCTGTTCACCAGCTCATCAAAGATAATCCGGTTGATCTTCTCGCGTTGCTCAGTGTGGGGAATGCGGTGCTGCAGCGCCGCGGCTCTCAACCTCTCGGGATAGACCGGACCTTCCATCAGGTAGCGCGTGCCCAATACGGCCAGCCGTGTGTATCCTTGTTGTTGAGCCTCATTGGCTACTTCCTGAGCGATATGGAGCCAGGGACGGGGAGAACGGTGCTCGACCAGATCAAAGGCCTGATGAATCGTGTTATCCGGGCAGATCAGGAAGTCGGCGCCAGCCTTTGCGAGCTTCTCCGCGGAGGAAAGCATGAGTTCCGCCACACCGGCCCAGTCGTTCTCGTAAACACACTTCATATAACGAGCGAGAGAGTGGGTGTGCATGGTGACCTCAGGGTGCTCGTGCCGGCCCATGACCCTGGTTCCTTCGAGATGCACGGTTCTGTAACAGAGGGCAGCGCCTTCCGCGCTGCAGGCGACGATGCCAATGTGTTGCGCCATACCCAGCCAGCAGTTTACTGGGTCCCCGCCCGTTCCTCCACCTCGGCGAGCAGCTTATTCAACTCTTCCCGGCTGTGGTAGGCGCCGGCTAGAACCACGCCCGCGATCCGCCGCGTATTTTGAATGTCATCCAGCGGATTTGCCTCCAGCAAGACCAGGTCCGCGGCGTGGTTTGCTTCCACCACGCCATAGCGATCGAGTTTTCCCATAAATGCTGCCGGCTGCAGAGTCGCCGCCTGCAAAGCTTCCGCGGGCGTGAAGCCGGCACGGACCAGGTTGTTCAGCTCGTCGTGCAGGCTGAATCCCGGAAAAACGAAAGGATCGGGTCCATCACTGCCCGCCATCACCGGAACTCCCGCCTGGTGCAAGGCGTTGAGCAACTTGATGTCCAGGGCCAGTTCCGCTTTGGCCAGCTTCAGTTCCTCGGCAGAAGTTTGCTCGAGAGTCTTCCTGGGATCCCACGCCGC
>Ga0335078_10004904_pt1 | contig 19816 bp, 17 predicted proteins | sample Lox_Sample_32_FD_206711 | JGI IMG/M metagenome (GOLD analysis project Ga0335078, IMG submission 206711) | Soil microbial communities from Loxahatchee National Wildlife Refuge, Florida, United States - Lox_Sample_3.2 | ecosystem: Environmental > Terrestrial > Soil > Wetlands | place: USA... | reverse complement strand
TCACAGTGCAGGCTTCTGCCCCGAGACTCAGGCGCCTGATGCGAGCGGCTGCGATGAGGAACGGAACGGCTCGCTGGGTAGACCCAGACGTTAGCGCGATTCCCTGCTGCGAAAAGTCAGGTTAGGGGTCCCAAGGCCAGCGGATCGGATCGGAGATCCAAGCGCGAGCGCGGCGCGCTTCTCTGACGCTTCGGGCTCCGCTCCCGAAGCGTGCCACCGGGGGCAAGCTCAAGCGCAAGGGCCTCGTTCGGGCTTCGGGATCCCCCCGCCCGGGTCTGTCCGTCGAACCACTGCAGCCCAAGGCTGTTCTGCACGGATGCGTTTGACGCCGGCAGCAAGGCTCGTGGTTCCGCTGCCGACCCCGAATGCCGACAACGCCACCGTCGGTACCCTCGGCGTCGGTCGGATGCCGTTCCCGCCCCGCCAGGAAGCTCAACCTTCGCTTCGTGAGGCTGCGAAATCCGCGAAGGGTTTCAGGACACTTCGAGGTCTTCGGTGACGACACGAGCAAGCGTCCCAGCCGTCACGTGGGATAGAATCCCAGCCGTGCGTTCGAGGATCGAGATCGACAGGGACGCGGTGGCAGCCTTCTGTCGCCGTCACCACGTGCGCCGCCTCGCCCTCTTCGGGTCCGTATTGCGTGACGACTTCACACCGTCGAGCGACATCGACGTTTTGGTGGAATTCGAGCCTGGACACATCCCTGGCCTGGCGTTTTTCTCGATGGAGTCCGAGCTCTCCGGAATCCTCGGTCGTCAGGTCGACCTCAACACGCCCGGCTTCCTGAGCCGGTACTTTCGGGACCAGGTGCTGGCGGAGGCCGAGACCCAGTATGTCGCAGCATGACGACTCGGTCCGGCTGCGCCACATGCTCGATGCCGCCCGTAGGGCGGTGGCGCTCACGGCCGGCAAGACCCGTGCGCAGGTCACCGGGGACGAGATCGGCCAGCTCGCGTTGGTCCGGCTACTGGAGATTGTCGGCGAGGCGGCTGGAAGGATCTCTCCCGCGTTCCGGTCGGCTCATCCGGAGTTGCCATGGTCCGAGATGAATGGCCTGCGCAACCGGCTCGTGCACGCCTACTTCGACGTGGATCTCGAGGTCCTTCTCGACATCGTCGAGAAGGACCTCCCGCCTATCATCGGTCAAATTGAGAGGTTGTTGCCGACCGGCGATTCCGAATAGGTGTGGTCGAGGGCTGGTGTCGTTCCCGCCTCGGCGGACAGCTCAACTTCTTCTCCGGAACCCGGCGTGATGCCCCGCGACAGGTTTCGGATATTACGGGCGTCGTGAAGCGCACCCGCGCGACGAAGTGGGGCCGGAGCTTCGAGGCGTCCGAGCTGCTCGACGTCGTGAATGCGTTCGAAAGGATCCCGCAATGCCGGATGCCATGTGAGGTCCCCCATCGGCGAGCGAGGCCGAGCCGCAACGCCGCGGGGGCACTCCTGGGCAGTCCCGATGGCGCGCGGCGGAGCGTCCAACGGCGCCGCGGCCAAGAAGTCCGTTGCCCACCCGGTGGCTGATCGCCACCGTGCGTTCAGTCCCCGGCAATCGCACGCATGCGCCTCAACTCGGCGTGGAGGGCGGGGAACAACTCCTTGTGGCGCTCGACCATGCGGGTAGCGACCGCGCGGAACTCCGCGGCCGCCTCGCCATCCAGGCTCATGCTGGTCATGATGTCGGTGACCATGTCCTCGCCGTCGTCGCCGGCGATGGACACGTTCTAGAGGAGCGCGCCAAGCGTCATCGCGTTCTGGACGGCGACCGGGTCGTCCCCGGCCGCGTCGACGAGGGGCTGCGAGTAGCGGGCGTACTGTGAGGCATAGCCTTCGCCGACGTCCTTCTGCTCGAAGTAGCCGGCCGCCAGGTCGAGCGTCTCCGGGGTTGGATCCCCGGAGACCGAGAACGTGCTTCCACGGTGCTGGACGAGCCGCCCAGGTGGAGCCCGTGCTGCCCGGGCGACGTCGTCCCTGGGCAGGCAGCACTTCTTGTACTTCACACCCGAACCGCACGGGCACGGGGCGTTCCTCGTCGGCAAGGCCATGACGAAGAAGGCTACTCGCGCACCCTGACGCCCGTCGCCGTCAGCCCGCCCTGGTACCTTGCATTTATCCAACGGAACGGGGGCTTCGCCATGGTGAACAAGGTCATCCTCATCGGCAACCTCGGGCGCGATCCCGAGGTGCGATCCACGTCGGGCGGACAGGCGGTCGCCAACCTGCGCATCGCGACGTCCCGCAGCTGGACCGACAAGCAGTCGGGGCAGCGCAAGGAGGAGACCGAGTGGCATGACGTAGAGGTCTGGGGCAAGCAGGCGGAGCAGTGCCGCGAGTACCTGTCGAAGGGCCGCCAGGTCTTCATCGAGGGCCGACTCAAGACCGACCAGTGGCAGGACAAGCAGAGCGGCCAGGACCGTTACAAGGTCAAGGTCGTCGCGGACAGCGTTCGCTTCCTGGGCGGCGGTGGGCGGCGCGGCACCGGTCCGCGCGCCGTGCCGGACGACGCGGGTGCTCCATCCCACGCGCCCGAGTCTGGCCACGAGGAAATCCCCGGCGATGGTGGTCACGGTGAGCCGAGCGGAGAAGACATCCCGTTCTGACGATGCCGGCCGGGGGAGAGGAACGTGAGCAAGAAGCGCAGGAACAGCAACGTGGTGAGATTTTCGGTCCTGGGCGCGGGAGCGACCCCAGCCGATCCGGGGCGGAAACTCTCGGACATCATGAAGGAGATGGCGCTGCGCCTCCTGAAGAGGCCTGACGGGATGGCCTCGCGGCCTGCCATCGAGGCGGCGCTGATCCTCGCGACGGCGGCCTGGAACGCCGCCCTGGGCGATTACCTCTTCCGCAACCAGCACCGGGAGCTCCTCGCGAAATGCGAGTGGGGCGATGCATCCCCGTGGGCGGAGCTGCGCGCGACCGACACCGATCAGCTGATCGCAGAGCTGGTCGAGTACAAGCGAGCTCGCTTCCCCGAGGACGACCGGCTCATCGTCGCTGCCGGGCTGAGCCCCGAGGATCAGGTCCAGGTTCACTGGAGTGACCACGGCAAAGTCGCAGCGGCCGTGAACACAGCGCTGTTCGGACTGACGGTGTCTGAGGAAGCGGCCGTGACGCCTCGGGCCGACCATCCCGTGGCCGAGAAGATCGTCGCGAGGATCAAGCGGGAGGTTCAGGGCAAGGTCACCGACCTCAAGGCCGTGGTCGCTGGCCGGACCGCCGCGGACGAGATCCAGAAGTCGGTGGTCTCCACGGAGGCCCTGGCCGCTCTCCATCCCGCGCACGCCGCCTACGTCTATGCGTTGAACCAGGTGTCTTTGCTCGCGGAGCAGCTCGCGAGCCTCGACGAGCTGGCGCCGCTTGTGAAGCTGCTCTCGAAGGCCGAGGACGAGTACCTGCCGAGCGGGCCACCGATGAGCCCGCTCACGAGGTCGTTCTTCTCGTGCTGGTCGTTCTTCGACGCCCGAGTCGGGTCAGGTGACGAGACCATCGGCACCACGGTGCTGAAGGTGGGGGCAATCTTCGGGATGGCCCCCGAGCTCCTCCGGCTCGTCCAGCTGATGCAGGATTCGAGGATGGGGGTCTATCTCCACGAGGGCAGGGAGGGTGACCTCGCCGCCCTTCGGGAACTCGCGACCGGCGAGGGCTGCCGTGCCGTCGTCCCGTCCGGCTATCGCGGCCAGCGAGGGGAGCTCTGGTACGCGCGGGTCCTCCCGCCGCCCGTTCCCGGCGGGGCGGAGCACGTGGTCCTCACGACGCCCTATGTCCTCCTGAGGCCTGGGCCGCGTGAGTGGCGAGCGTACTTCGCCCGCACCTTGCCTGGCGCGAGTCGAGCAGCCTACGAGCGGCACATGAAGTACGGCCCGACGAACTCGTACTGGACCGAGTTCGTGTTCGAGGGCTACGTGAACCACCAGGCCGAGGTAATCTACCTGGCCGGCCTGCCGGACATCGAGAAGAGCCGGCCGCACTCGAGGGTGAACAGCTGACTGGCGGGACTCAGACGCTCCAGCCCGGTCAGGGCCGGGGTGCCGGCCTCCCGCCAGCGCCCCCACACTCGACGCTCGAGGGCATCCTGGAGCGCGTCACCTACGTGAACGAGGAGAACGCCTGGAGCGTCGTGAAGCTCGACGTTTCCGGCAAGAAGGACCTCGTCACGGTCGTCGGCAACCTGCTCGGCGTCCAGCCGGGCGAGAACCTGCGCCTGCGCGGCTGCTGGACGGTAGACAGCAAGTACGGCGAGCAATTCAAGGCCGACGGCTACGTGACCGTGAAGCCGGCGACGCTGGTCGGCATCGAGAAGTATCTCGGCTCCGGGCTCGTCCGCGGCATCGGCAAGGTGATGGCGAGGCGCCTCGTCGAGCAGTTCTCCCTCGCGACGCTGGAGGTGATCGAGCAGACCCCGGAGCGCCTTCGCGAGGTGGCCGGCATCGGCCCGGTCCGCAGCGCCCGGATCGCGAAGGCGTGGGTGGAGCAGAGGCAGATCAAGGACGTGATGGTCTTCTTGCAGTCCCACGGCGTCTCCAGCACGTTCGCCATCAAGATCTACAAGCACTACCAAGACCGATCGATCGCGGTGGTGAAGGACAACCCCTACCGCCTCGCGATCGACATCTTCGGCATCGGGTTCAAGACGGCGGACAAGATCGCTGGTCAGCTCGGGATCTCGCCGAGCTCGCCCGAGCGCGCGCAGGCGGGGGTGCTGCACGTCCTCGGCGAGCTCTCGAATGAGGGACACGTCTACTATCCGCGTCCAAAGCTGGTCGAGGCGGCTGCTACGCTCCTCGAGGTCACCCCGGCCATCATCGAGGCGGCGATCGGCACGCTGGCCGAGGCGGACCAGGCGGTGGTGGCGCCGGTCATCGAAGGTGGTGAGGGCGTAGCCGTGTACCTGGCCTCGCTCTTCCGGGCGGAGAGCGGCGCCGCCGAGCTGGGGCAGGCGCTCGTGCGCAGTCCTGCACGCCCCGTGGTCATCGACGTCGGGAAGGCGATCGCCTGGTTCGAGGGCCGGCAGAAGATCACGCTCGCCCCGGAGCAGCGCGACGCCGTCCGCAGCGCGATCAGGAGCAAGTTCCTCGTCATCACCGGCGGACCGGGCACCGGCAAGACGACGCTCGTGAACGGAATCATCCAGATCCTGGAGAAGAAGGGGCTTCGGATCCTGCTCGGCGCGCCGACCGGCCGCGCCGCGAAGCGGATGACCGAGACCACCGGGCGCGAGGCGAAGACGCTCCACCGGCTCCTCGAGTTCGATCCGAAGACGATGAGCTTCCTCCGAGACCGGCAACGGCCGCTCGACGCCGACCTCGTCATCGTGGACGAGGCGTCGATGATCGACACCGTCCTCGCCTACAACCTCATGAAGGCCATCCCACCGTCAGCCCAGCTCGTCCTGGTCGGCGACGTCGATCAGCTCCCGTCGGTCGGGCCCGGGAGCGTGCTCCAGGACGTCATCCGGTCTGGGGCGGCCGACGTGGTGCGCCTGGCGCACATCTTCCGGCAGGCCGAGCAGAGCCTCATCGTCGTGAACGCGCACCGGGTGAACCACGGCGACATGCCGACGCTCCCACCACCTGGCTCGGACGCCGACTTCTTCTTCGTTGAGAAGCAGGAGCCCGAGGAGGTCCTGCAGGCGGTGAAGCTCGTCGTGAAGGAGCGGATCCCGGAGAAGTTTGGCTTCGACCCGGTGAAGGACATCCAGGTGCTGACGCCCATGCACCGGGGTCTGCTCGGCGCGGCGAGCCTGAACGGGGAACTGCAGGCACTGCTCAACCCGCAGGGCGCATCGATCGTCCACGGCAGCCGTCTGTTCCGGGTGGGCGACAAGGTGATGCAGATCAGGAACAACTACGACCTCGAGGCCTTCAACGGCGACATCGGTCGCGTGGAGGCCATCGACGGGGAGGACCGGACCATCTCGGTCGTCTTCGACGGCCGCAGCGTCACCTACGACCGGGCCGATCTCGACGAGCTGGTCCTCGCCTACGCCTGCTCGATCCACAAGTCGCAGGGGAGCGAGTACGCGTGCGTCGTCATGCCGGTTCACACCCAGCACTACGTGATGCTGCAGCGGAACCTGCTCTACACCGGTATCACCCGGGCGCGGAAACTGGCCGTCCTGGTCGGCACGAGGCGGGCGCTCGCCATCGCCGTCAAGAACGACAAGACGGAAGCCCGGTTCACCCAGCTCGCGACCAGGCTTCGCGGTACGGCGAGCTGACGCGCCCGTTACCGAATCCCTGAGAGCTGCCGAAAATCCATCAGCAGAGTTGGCTGCTGCCGGAGAGCGTAGACCTACCGTCGACAAGGCGCGGGAGTCGGCTCGAGCACGCACCGTCTGGCAAGAAGGCATGCTTGTCCGCAGCGGGGGTCGCCCCCGCCCTTCCTCCGTCAGGCATCACGCTGCGGCGCGCTCGTAACGATGGTGCAGTCCACCGACCTCCGGCAGCTCGACCACCCTGCCCAGCTCGGCTCCCTGCACGATCCTCGGCACGGGCGCATCGCCCGCCAGTGAAAGATGGCAGCGCGACCGGTTGTAGTACCCGAAGTAGCCAGCAAGAATGCGGAGGAGATGTAGCTCGCCGAGGATGACGATATGGTCCAGGCACTCTCGCCGCAGCGAGCCGATCAGGCGCTCCGCGTGTGAGTTCTGCCACGGAGATCTTGCCGCCGTGACCACTTCCTCGACACCAAAGACCTCCAGCACGTGGCGCACGCGCTCGCCGTAGATCCGGTCTCGGTCGCGCACGAGGAATCTCGGGGCCGTCTCCTCTGGGAAAGCCTGCACCAGCTGCCGGGCCGTCCACTCCGCCGTCGGGTTCGCCGTGACGTTGAAGTGCAGCACCCGCCGACGATCGTGGGCCAGCACCAGGAACCCGAACAGCACGCCAAAGGTCGCCGTCGGCACCGCGAAGAAGTCGATCGCCACCAGGTCCTTGACGTGGTTGTCTAAGAACGCCCGCCACGTCGCCGATGGCGGCTTCCGCTTTCTCACCATGTACTTGGCAACGCTCGACAGCCCGACCTTGATACCGAGCTTGGCGAGCTCGTTCCGAATGCGCGGGGCTCCCCAGGTCACGTTCGACCTCGACATCTTCCGAATCAGCTCAACCAGCTGACGATCCAGGGTAGGCCGCCCGCGACGCTGCCCTGCCCTACTCTTCCGATTCCAGAACCGTCCGAATCCCTCCCGATGCCATCCGACCACGGTCGCTGGCCGGACGATCGCCAGCGCGTACCGCCATCCAGCCCAGTATCGAGCCAGGACCATCCACAGCGCCCTATCCCAGTTCCCAAAACGAACTGGCCGGTCACCCAGCGCGCGACGGAGGACGCCGATCTGGTGTCGCAGCGCGAGGTTCTCAACCGCCAGGCCACTCGTGGTCCGGAAAAGGGATCTGCCCGCCCCAAAGATGACGAAGAGCAAGCTGACCACACCGTGGACCCTACGCCCGCAACACGCTGTGGCTCAACGCTTTTCGCGCGGACGGATTTTCGGTAGCCACAGGTTTGCCCTCGGCGACCCACGGGTCCTGGAGATGTGACCCGGCGAGGCGATCTTCCCTACTCCTCGATCGCTCCCGAGGCGCATCCCATGCGCTGTCGGGATTTTCGAAACGCACACCGACCTCGAGGTGCCAGTCCGGCGCGTGCTCCTCCCGAAGACGCTCAACCACGTCTATAACCCCGTCTCGGGGCAGGATGTCGCGGTGCACTCTCGAGCCCCACTACTCGCAGGCCATTCAGACCTTATTCTGTTACCCCGGAACCTTGGTACGGGAGAAGCACCTTTACCACCGTGCCTTCGTCAACGACGCTATCAACGGTGATCATACCGCCCAAAGCACCGACCACGTCCTTGCAGATTGAAAGACCTAGGCCGCGCCTCTCCTTTCCGGTCTTCGTCGAGAAGAATGGCTCGAACACCCTCTCCAGGTTCTCAGGTGCTATTCCCGCCCCGTCGTCCGTCACTCGGATTACAATGAATGGTTTTTCCTTCACGCGCTCGACAGCACTATCGACGACCACCGTACCGCTATCGGTGATCGCCTCAATTGCATTCAACACCAGATTGATCAGCACCTCCTTCAGCTCGTCCTCGTCATACTCCAGCAGCACATCCTGCGCCGTCCTGTTGTGCAGGTCTATCGGTTTGGCGGCGATCATCGGCATGATCAGTGTCCTGATCTCTTCCGCCAGCAACCACAATTTCGTTCCCTGCGGCTTCGCCCTGTCCGATGCTGCCACGCCTTCCTTCATGAGATTGCTGATGATATTGTTGATTCTCTTGATCTCCGTCTCGCTCCTCGCCAAGTAGTCCTTCATCTCCTGTGAGGAGCTCTTGTTCTTGATCAACGTGAGGAAGTTGCTCAGGATAGCAAGCGGATTTCGAATTTCGTGGGCGAAGAGGGGTACGCGCTTATACGCCTGGATGCTCTTGTTGTAGCGCTCGAAGTCAACCTCGACCTCCAGAGTGTCGAACAACAGGATTGAACCCAGGAACGAACCCTCGTCGTCATAGATGGGGACCCCGTACAGCCGAGCCGGTTCGCGCGCGTCGGGGATCGTCAACATGACATCGTCGAAGCGCGCCATCATGCTCGGGTTGGGCTGGCGGCCACAGAAGTGCGCATGCTCCGGGGTGCCGGGCCTGAAAAGACTGCTCACCTCTCGACCCACGTGCCTGTTCTTGTCCACCTCGTAGGCGGCGCTGAACCTGGTATTGACATAGATGATGGTTCCCTGCGAATTCAACAACAACAGCGGAAAGGGCATGCTGTTGATGATGTTCTCATAATAGTTCTTCAGGTAGAACAGCTCGTAGTTACTCCTCTCCAACTCCTTCCTGCTGTACAGATGTGAATACGACAACTGCACCAACTCGAGCTTTCCCAGGTTCGATGCCTCTTCGGTCGCCAAGACCCTCCCTCTTTGAAGGAAGGAGATCCGATTCGCGAAGTGATACGCCTCTTCCACGTTACTGGTGAAGTAGATCACCGTCACGCCCTTCTGCTGCGCCAGAGAGAGCTCTGAATGCAGCGTCTCAATCTGTGCGGGAGAGAGCCGTGCGCTGATTCCGTCAACCACGAGCACTTTGCAGGGCGTGCAGAGACCGCGAACAATGTAGACAACGAGGCTCTCGCTCTCGCTGCATCGTGCCAGGGGTGCTCGCAGGTCGAGGTCCACCCCGAAGCTCCTCAACTTCTGCCGTGCTTGCTCCGTCACGATCAACCGCACTCGTCGGCCGCTGCTTGCGGGCAGGCTCCTGAGGACGATGTTATCTATCACACTGAAGTAGCCGAAGACCGCCGGATTCTGGTGAATGCTGGCGATGCCGAGTCTCCTCGCCTTTATCGGGGAGTAGTTGCGAACCGCCTTGCCTTCGTAGACGAGCTCCCCGGACTCGTACCTGATTGCGCCCGAGATCACGCCAGCAAGAAGTGTCTTTCCAGAATCGTGGTCGCCGATGACGGCGTGGATCTCTCCTCGTGCGAAGTCGAGATCCGTCGGGTGCAATACTTCGACTTGCTTCTTCAGCACGCGCAACTTCTTGACCCGCAGGATGATGTTCTCGTCCGCCCGGCCGGTCATGGCTCGAGTTTCAGGTCGCGAATCCAGTTGTACAAAGTGCGCCGAGTCACCTTCAATACCTTGGCAGCCTCCGACTTGTTCCCGTTCGTCTTCCGAAGCGCTGCCAGGATGGCGTTCGTCAGGTACTCGCGGCGATAGCTCTGGCTAGAACCGTCCGAGATGGCGGAGTCTGCGTCGGCACTTGCGATGCTATCGGGAAGATCTGAAGGGTGGATCGACGTCTCTTCGCATACCACCGCTGCCCGCTCCAGGCAGTTCTTCAGTTCTCGCAGGTTCCCAGGCCACCGATACGAGTTGAGGATCCACTGCGCCGCGTCGTCCACGCCCGCGATCTTCTTCCTGTACTTGGCATTGAAGAGCGCGAGGAATAGAGATACCAGTTCGGGAAGGTCCTCCATCCTTTCTCGGAGTGGCGGGAGGTTCAGCTCCGCGCTATTAATGCGATAGTAGAGGTCTTTGCGAAACAAGCCCTTTTCGACGTGCCGGCGCAGATCTTGGTTGCTCGCGGCGATGATTCTGCAGTCGATGCCGATCTCCTTCGTACTTCCCAACCGAGAGAATCGGAAGTTCTGCAATACACGAAGCAGCTTCGCTTGAAGCGACAGCGGCATGTCACCGATTTCGTCGAGGAAGAACGTGCCGTGGTTGGCCTTCTCGAGCAAACCTATCTTCGTCTCAGCGGCTCCCGTGAATGCGCCCCTCTCGTAACCAAACAGCTCACTTTCGAGCAGCGCCTCCGGGATCGCGGCGCAGTTCACTTTGACGAACGGTTGGCTGTATCGCGAGCTGCGCGCATAGATGTAGTTCGCCAGGACCTCTTTCCCGGTACCACTCTCTCCTAGAATCAGCACGGGGATGTCCGTGCCGCTTATCTTCTCGGCGAGGTGAACAAGCTTCTGGAAACCTGGGCTCCGGGAGTTCATCAAAACCGTGGTCTCGGTCTCGGCGGCGGTGGACTCCGTCGACGGCTGCATGTACTGCCGAAGAACGATCAGTAATTCCTTGAAGTCGAAAGGCTTAACGAGGTAGTCCCTGGCGCCGAGCTTGAACGCTTTCCGAGCGGTATCCACCGAGGCGAAGGCAGTGATCATGACGACCGGCGCTTTTCCTGAGACCTTGCTGAGGAAGGTCAGGCCCCCCATATCCGGCATGACGACATCGCAGATGATGAGATCGATCGACTCGTCATGCATCAAGGCAAGGGCCTGGCGTGCGGAGCTCGCCACGCTCACCTGGTAGCCGTTCATCTCGAGTAAATTCTTCAGGGAAAACCGCATCCCCTCTTCGTCATCGACTACGAGAATATGGCTCTGAGTTGCCATGGCAGCTTCAGGTCCTCGGCCTCGTCGATGATAGCTCCTAGGTCGGTACGCTCTCAAGGTCGCTGCACCTTCGGGAGTCCCGGGCGGCGATGGGACCGCGCCACCACGGAGCCTCCTGGGTGGCGACGCCGACGGCGGCTTGGGCCCCCGGGCCAAGTACACCGCGCTTGAGCGTTGAGCGAGCATCGCCGCTGCAAGACTGGCCGCTCGGGTGGGCAGGGTCGATCGACAGAATCGCTCTGACCCCGAGGTCAGGCCCTCTTAGAGGCGAGGCGCGCGTCGAACGGCAGCGTCGCCGAGGGGCCCGCAGCTCGCTGAACGCCCCGTGGTTTGGCACTTTGGCAACTATGCTTCGGAAATACACAATGTCCCCCGAAGAACGCGCCGTGAGGGCGGGACGCGGACGGGAGATCGCCACATGTCGGAAGACCCTACTCACTGTGCTAGCGAGTCGAGCCGGTCGCGCCGCTGGCAGGGACCCCATCAGCAATAAGCGGGCGGCGTCTCCAGCTGACCTTGTTCTCGGGCACATACTCGTCTTTCCCCCGAGACCCGATGCTCGTTCGCCTACTATTTGGCCGCGACTTCCCCACCTCCGGTAAGGGCCGCTCACACTCCCGCTGGAGGGCCTGGAAGGCCGTCCGGATCGCCCACGAGCCCTCCACAGCACGTCCAGGTCGGTAGTGTGGGCGATCATCAGGCCCCTCAAATAGCGCCCATCAGCTCAGTACCTCACCATTCGAACCCCAAGATCCCTGGCCACGGCTTCCAATTCTTCGAGGCCCGCGGGAGAAAGGGGCTCCACTCCATCCCAAGCGTACATCCTGCCAATGCTGGTGTACTTGCCGCGTCCCAGGCGATGGAATGGAAGTAGCTCCCACTGGGGGATGTTCTGGAGCGTATCCCGAATGAACGTACCAATTCCCTTCAGATCCCCCGGCGTGTCATTGAACCCCGGAATAATGGGCGTGCGTATCACGAGAGAGCAATCATCAACCTGCGCGTGCTTGGTCAACTGGCGGGCCGCCTCAAGGCTACTTTCGTTTGAGGCACCCGTCCATCGACGGTGCTTTTCCGCGTCCAGGCTCTTGATGTCCAAGAAGAAGAAGTCCACATACGGGATAACACGGTCGAGAAAGCCCTTCGGTCCCCCCCCGTTCGTCTCGACCGCCGTGTCGATCCAGCTTTCCTTCATGGCCTTCAGCAGGGTGGTTGTGAACTCTGGCTGGTGGGACACCTCACCACCGGAGAGAGTGACTCCCCCGCCTGTCCTCTCGTAGATTTGGTGGTCCTTTTCGACTTCTGCGAGGACCTGTTCGACGGTCATGCGCCGTCCGATTGTCTTGCGTGCGCCAGAATAGCACTGCCGGGTGCACTCGTAGATGTCTGTCGTTCCATAGCAGCGTTCGGCACAGACCTCCCTGTTGGTTTCCACATTGCGGTCTTCGGTGACAGTGATTGCACCGTAAGGGCAGTCTTCCACGCAGTTGAAGCAACAGATGCACTCAGCCCGAACGAAGCTCATCTCCGGAACTCGAGCTATCGTTTCCGGGTTCGCACACCAGCCACAACGGAGTTGACAACCCTTCAAGAAGACTACGGACCGGATCCCAGGGCCATCGTGAATCGAGTATCTCTCGATTTCAGTGACATACCCGCTCACCTGCATGCCTCACGCCCTGCCCCTCTTCCAGATGACAGCAGCCACGATGATGATGCCTTTGATGATCATCTGCGGATACGCGGCGACCCCAGCCAGGTTGAGGATATTGTTCAAGAATCCAATGATGAACGCGCCCAGAACAGTGTTCAGGACGGTCCCCACGCCACCGCTCATAGACGCGCCACCCACCACTACAGCAGCAATTGCGTCCAGCTCGTACCCTTGGCCGACGAGGGCGGTCCCCAGGGCGAGACGCGCGGTCAGGATGATCCCACTGAGTCCCGCGAGAATCGCGGAAATGATGTACACGACGACAAGCGTGCCATTCACACTGATGCCAACAAGCCGGGAGGCCTCGCGATTTCCACCCACCGAGTACACCGAACGCCCGAACCTCGTCCGATTAAGAACGAAACCCGCAATAAGCGCCACCGACGTCATTATGATCACGGGAACTGGCACCGGGCCTACCTGGGCCGTGAGGAGAGACACGAAGCTCGTGCCGTCGATGCGACGATCCTGGCCCACCTGATACATGTACGCCGCTCCGCGCCAGATGGTCATCGTCGCGAGGGTGGCGATGAATGGAGCGACTCCCCCCTTGCTCACGAGCAACCCGCTCACCGCTCCGGCGACGCCCATGAGCACGAGGACGAGAAGGATGGCCGGAACCGCAGATATCCCCTGCTGCGTGAGGCCAGCCGCAATGCAACCAGCCAGCGCAACGACCGAACCGACCGAGAGATCGATCCCCCCTGTGACAATCGTACACAACATCCCAATGGCAATGATGACCGCCATGGAGAGCTGCAGCGAGACGTTGCGGAAGTTCGTGACCGTGAAGAAGTCTGGCGACAGGATCGATCCAGCGATGATTATCGCTATGAAGGCCAGCAGCGTATACCACTGCTCCAGAACTTGAAGTATCGAGTGGACATTCGCGAGCTTGCCGGCACGCGGGCTCGAGCTGTCGCTAACCTGAGGAACGATCACTGTCTCTCCCATCCTAGTTTGCGATACGTGAGATCTGAGGACGGATCCTTCCTGTTGCGCATGACATCACGGCTTCCTCGGTCGCTTCACCATGCAGGAACTCCCCGGTGACGGTGCCCTCGTGCATGACGAGGATCCGATCGCTGACCTCGAGGACCTCGATCAGGTCTGACGACATCATCATGATCGATATCCCCTGATCCGCCAGTTCCCGCATCAGCGTGTAGATTTCGGCTTTCGCCTTCACATCGATTCCCCGCGTCGGCTCGTCCATGATGAGAATGCGCGGCTTCGATGCAAGCCAGCGCGCGACGAGGACCTTCTGCTGATTCCCTCCGCTCAGGCTCGTCACGGGTTCCGTGGAGCTCTGGACCTTGATTCCAAGTCTATCCACGAAATCTCGTACCAGAGACCGTTCCTTCCCGGCGAGGATGACCCCCCAGCGGCACAGGTTCCGCAAGATGGCCAGGGTGAGATTCTTCGACACGCTGAATTGAGGCACGAGCCCCAGATGCTGCCGGTCCTCCGTGAGCAGGGCGATTCCGCTGCGAATTGCGTCCGCAGGCGTCCTGATTCGCGTGCGGAGACCCTCAAGATATACCTCGCCGGAATGCGGCCACCGATTATCCCCGAAGATGGCCATTGCAAGCTCGGTCCTCCCTGCACCGAGCAGGCCAGAGATACCTAGGATCTCGCCGCGGTAGAGTTTCAGCGAGACACCGTCGACCTTCTTGTGAGTCCTGCTGTTCGGGTCCTCGACGGTGAAGCCGCGGAGTTCGAGCGCCACGGAGGTGTTTGCCGGGGCTGTTCGTGGTTGAATGGCATTCGCCATCTCGCGGCCAATCATCAAAGACACGACCCTGTCATACGACAGCTCACTTGCTGGCTGCACGTCGACCAGGTTACCATCGCGCAGAACCGCAATTCGGTCAGCCAGGTCGAGCACCTCCCTCAGACGATGAGAGATGTAGAGGACGGTGGTGCCTCGGCTCTTGATGTCGCGAAGCAGAGAGAACAGGTGTTTGACCTCTACCTCGGTCAAGGCAGCCGTGGGCTCGTCCAGGATGAGGACATGGCTGTTCTGTGAGAGGGCGCGCGCGATGCCAACTAGCTGGAGCTGACTGACGCCCAACTGAGAGACGAGATTCCGGCTATTCACGTTAAGACCGAGGTCACCAAGAACGCCGGCTGCGTTCGCATGCAGAGCATTCCAGTCGACAACTCCCTGCTTCAGCGGCCAACGTCCGAGGAAGATGTTCTCGGCAACCGAGAGGGCCCGCACGAGAGTGATTTCCTGGTGAATGATCGATATGCCGGACAGCTGCGCATCTCTCGGGTTCTTGAAGTGGGCGGTCTCACCCCGGTAGCTGAAGTCCCCCAGATAGCTTCCGTGGGGAATGATCCCCGACAGTATGCGAACGAGGGTCGACTTCCCCGCCCCGTTCTCGCCCACAATCGTAAGAATCTCGCCCTTCCGGATGGAGAGATTGATGTCAGCAAGGACCCTGACGCGCGAGTACTCTTTGCCGAGGCCCTTCGTCTCGATGATGCAATCCGTGCTCATCCGGTTGACTCCGCCATTGTTCCTGCCCGTGAGAGTTGCCGTGAGGAGGCCTTCACCTCCCCACGGCGATGGAGTGGTCGTAGGGCCGTATTCGGCTCTAGTACGCCGAGTTTGCGTCGTAGTACTTGTCCACATTCTCCGGGGTGACGAGCGGATTTGGAACGTAGAACGTGGCGGGGCCCGCCTGGCCGGCGGCAGCATAGGCTGCGAAGTAAACAGCCCACTTGCCCATCAAGCGAGGATCATTGAAGGCATCACCCACGACACCCTTGTCGCCATCCTTGATCCACTTCAGGACCGACTTTCGCCCGTCAATTGAGGCAACCAGGACCTTACCGACCATCCCCGCGTTCGTGAGCGCGGGGATCACACCCTGAGCGCCACCGTCGCAGGCGGCAAACACCACATCGACGTCCTGATGCGCCTGCAGAATATCATTCATCTTCGTCAGCGCCACGTCAGGGAGCCACTGGTAGTAGTCAAAGGCGACGATCTTGAGGTTGGTCTTGGCGTATTTCTCCAGCATGACGTCATTGTACCCCTCGATCTGACCCCATCTCCTCTGATCAGACTCGAGTTCCTGCGGGTTGGCGCTAAGGACAACCGCCTTGACTTCGTTCTTCCAGCCCCACTTCTTCACAACCGCGTCCCCGAGAGAGCGGCCAGACTTATAGCCAGTGTTGAAGGCAAAGGTCGACACGAATGTGAACGGGCCTCCGGACGGATCCAGCACGCTGTTGACCACGACGATGGGGATTCCGGCCTTGTGCACTTCCTTCACGCCCGTCAAAACACCGCTCGAGTCATTAGGGTTCAGGATGATTGCGTTCACCCTCTTGCTGATCAGATCCTCCATATCCGAGATCTGCTTCGGGTTCTGGCCCTGTGCATCGAGGATGGTGAGCTTCACACCGAGGTGGTCCGCTTCAGCTTTCGCAACGCGGATGAGTTGCTCGTACCACTCGCTGCCGGCCACTCGACGCTGGGAGAAACCGATGGACACGCCCTTGAACGCGCCACTCGGGCCCACCGGCTGCTCCGGCGCGGTGTTCAGCATGTCCTGGGTGATCTCCATCTTGGGCACCGAGATGGCCTTGGTCTGGGCCACCGCTGTCGTCGGCACTCCGAACAGGAACGTCACGCTCGCGAACGAGAGCGCGCAGAAGCTGCTGAGGAGTCTCTTCATTGGTTCACCTTTCTTGATTCGGGAGACGCGTCAAGAGAACTGATGCTCACTTGGCGAGCCCGCCCCTTCGGCTCTTGGACGGGCTCCCCGCCCTCACAGGCGCTGCTCTGTTCGTGCGATGATGTCCTGTTGCACCTCCGGAGATAGCTGCGTGAAATAGGCGCTGTACCCGGCGACGCGGATCAGTAGATCCTCGTATTCCTCGGGATGTGCCTGTGCTTCCAGCAGAGTCTTTCTGCTGACCACGTTGAATTGGATCTGCATCCCTCCCTGCGCAAAATACTGATCGATCAGCGACGCAAAACGACGAAGCCCACTCGATCTTCCCTTGCCGCCGGTCGTTCCCGTTTCCACGGTGGAGTTCACCTCTTCCATGTGCGTGCCTCCGAGTTGCCACTCCTAGGCGAAGTCATCCGGCGTGAACTTCTGATTGAACAGGGAGCCGCAGGACAGCAAGACGTTGTTCAAACGAGACACGGAAGAGAGCGTTGCGGTGGGGCCCTGGCTATCTGTCCCGCGCATCGGAGATTGTCCATCCGCGACGGGAAGCCCGGCCATACGGCCATCTGGCGTTGCTCCCACTACCTTGCCAAATGGGGTGTTGCTCGACACGGTGCTCGTCGAACAGTGCAGGGTACAACCTATGGGTCCGTGGCCCCAGCGGGTATTTCGGAACTGCGTCAACTGAGTCGCCACGTAGGTAAGCAGATCTCGAGCCAGGTTATCTACGTCCTCGATGTCATTTCCGTACTTGGGAACGGCGAGACACATCGCACGAATCTCGCTGCCGCGCGGGACGGTTTTCTCATCTTGAAAGTTCGTCAGGAGAGCGTGCAGGAGCTGTCCGCCGGTAAGCCTCTTTTCGTCGAAGACCAACCTCTTGACGGCGTAGAGACTGTTCGCCACGTTTGCGGTGCCGATCGTCTGTTGCCCTGTGAAGTCGTACTTCGCTCCACCCTTCTTCAGCGGTTTTCCTCGCGGTATGGTCGTCGTTGGACACCCGAAGGCCGCGGCGAGCGGCTCCTCGATCGATTCCTCCCAACACTTGTCGATTGTGTTCTCCAGGATTGCTTCCATCTGGAGGTAGTAGGCGAGCTGGTCCAGGTATGCCTGCTTCGCCTCCTCGAAGGAGGCGAACGTCTCGAGGGTCTTCCCGCACTCATTGTTGTGCAGCCGAAGGCCACTTCTCGGGTCACATCCGTCGTTGAAGGACATCTCCAGTATCTTCGTCAGGTTCAACCATGCGCCGCCGGTGCGTCCACCGAGGAGACCAGAGGGGCCCGGTTCGACGCAGCCGATGATGCAGTAATCATAGGCATCGTCGAGTTGATAGCCTCTGTTCACCAGCGCCGGTATGATCACTTCATCATTGAACACGGAGGGCATGCCCGTGCCCAGTCGGATGGCCTCGGCCACGCGGATCTTGAACCGGGTCGGGGTCTTGCGGTGGAACCTAACAGTGAGCGAGGGCTGTGGAATTCGGACTTGCTCGATGGCATCGAGAACGATGTAGCTCAGTTCGTTGGTCGAATCCGCTTTCGTGACCGGATCTTGGCCTCCGATCGTCAGATTCTGGAACATCGGAGATCCGCGGAAGTAGTCGGTGTCGCCCCAGCTTCGGACCTTGTTGATCGAATATATCTGGAGAAAGAAGTTCTCCGTCAACTCCAGCGCTTCTTCGCGTGTCAATTTACCACTGCGAAGATCTCTTTCGTAAAGGTCCCAGAGGATCTGGTCGTAGCGTCCGACAGAGATTCCTGCCCCATTGTCTTCGATCTGCACGCATGTGTGGACGAAGAGAATGAATTGCAGAGCTTCGCGGAACGTACGGGCTGGATTGCGTGGTACTCGCTCGCAGATGTCTGCGATCTCGCGCAGCTCAACTGCCTCGGCTTGGTCTTTGCTTGCCTGCGCCGAGGCGCGGGCCAGACGAGCGTAACGCTCAGCGAAGCGAATGACCGCTCGGCAGTCGATCATCGCTGCTTCATAGAATACCATCTTGTCGTAAGCATCCGGCTGGGACCAGTCGAGCGACGCTTTCGCTACAGCGCATTGATCGATGATCGCCTGGACGCCCTTCTCGAAGAGCCATTTATGATGAGGGCTGTAGTGGCCGTCCCCCCCCTGAAAGTACGCTCCGATATCCACCGCCTTGATTTCGAAGTGCGTCTTCGCCGCTGCGTCTGGGAGGACCGCCTTCAGCCGTTCCGTATGGGTCTTTCCCTTCCAGAACTCGGCTATCTGCCTCAACTCTGCGAGAGCGTCCGGCTCGATAACAAAGCGGTCCGAGGGCCTTTCTGAGGGTGGGAATGGGTCGTGATGGATGAACTCGCGCTCCATCCAATCAACGTCGAACTCTACGAAAAGTGGGGCCCAGCGCGGCCTCGACGCATGGTTGCCCGCAAAGCGGCTTCCAGGCATCAAGAAAATACTCATGTTGTCGAGTACGTTTTCTGTTGCCTTTGCCCGCCGCAGAATGCCGGGGAGGCTAGCTGTCGTCTTGTACGACTCCGTGAGGTATCGAGCGCGTTCAATGCAGACGCCCGGCTTGGACGACAAGATGTGCTCCCGCAACCGAGCCAGGCGTGGGCTCAGGACAGGCTTGATCTCGTACTGAAAGGATTTCATTGCATCAGCCCCTGGAAGAGTGGGTCTCCTCGGGTTGGCCGGCTTGGGCACCGTCTGTCTTCGCTTGTGCTGTAGCAACTCGCTTGCCACAGGTGGCGGTCCGCTTGCCTTCCGCCTAAACCCTTACGGGGCAAGGATCTGGGTGGCATCAGTTCCGGTTAGTTGAGGGTGGCGCGCCGCAGGTTGTGAAAGTCTCTTCGCACCTGTGCAACACACTTTACAGTTTCAAGCGGCCACAACCTCTAGCTCGGGGAGCCACGTGTCAGGGTCGTCGATCGCCTCCTCTGGGGGTTCCTGTCGCGGACATGGAGAGGCCGGCGTGGCGCAACGTGTCCTTCCGGTAAGCGTGCGTGAAAGCGGGCCAGAGCACGGGGTAGACCATGGGATTTCCCTGGAGGACCCATGGCACGGAGGGACCTGGCGGCACTGAAGCGGCTGCGCGGGCGGATCGACGACTGGCGTTCGAGCCGAGAGAAGATGCACCCGATGCCCTCGCAGTTGTGGAGCGAGGCAGCGGCCCTGGCCCGCGAGCTTGGGGTGAATCCGGTGCGGAGCGCGCTCGGACTCAACTACGAGTCGCTGAAGAGGCATCTGGAGGATGAGAGTGGTGTTGCGCGAGAGGCGGATGAGACGTCGACCGCCAAGTTCGTCGAGCTGAGCGGAGCCCAAGTGCTCGGGCTGCCATCGTCTGGGCCGGTAATCGAGATCTGCGACGCGAGCGGCACCAGATTGACCGTGCGGCTCGCTGGTGTCCTTCCGGTAAGCGTGCGTGAAAGCGGGCCAGAGCACGGGGTAGACCATGGGATTTCCCTGGAGGACCCATGGCACGGAGGGACCTGGCGGCACTGAAGCGGCTGCGCGGGCGGATCGACGAC
>Ga0335078_10004902_pt1 | contig 19824 bp, 17 predicted proteins | sample Lox_Sample_32_FD_206711 | JGI IMG/M metagenome (GOLD analysis project Ga0335078, IMG submission 206711) | Soil microbial communities from Loxahatchee National Wildlife Refuge, Florida, United States - Lox_Sample_3.2 | ecosystem: Environmental > Terrestrial > Soil > Wetlands | place: USA... | reverse complement strand
ACGGTCCGGAAACGGAAGCGTCCCGGGCCCCTAACCCCGCTCGTTGCTGCGAGCAACCCGACGCCGACGTGCAGGTTTCGCCGCACCGACAGGCGGCCCTCATTAAAGGCTCGCAGCCCGCTGCGGACGTCATCGGCAATCGCCGCCCATGTCTCTCCGTCGGCGGTGAGCGCCGCGTCGGCGCCTCCGTTGGTTCGAGTCAGTGACGCATCGCTGCGTTCGAGCAGTACGTCCCACTCGCCTTCGCCCGTGACCGCCAACCGCACCCGGGCACGATCGCCTTGCGGCTCGAACGCCGTGCGGTCATAACGGCCAACCAGCGCGCTCAACGCGCGCGGCGCTAACGGCGTCATGAGTCGGGCGGCGCTGTCGACATTGCAACGCCAGTTCTACGGGGTCACCCCGCCCCTCACATCGCCTGGACCCCGCATGCAGCGTCCGCTGAAACTACGGTCCCGGTATCCCTGTCTGGGAGCGCGCAGGGGTTCACGATCGCGATCGCCAGCCCGGAGGTGTGCTCGATCGAGCTGCGCAGTGACGGGGGCGTGAGGTCGCGCCCGACGGGTGTCGAGGGATTCTGCCTGCTCGGGATCCCCGAGGGCGATCCGACCACGTACGCCCGTCCGCTCGACGCCGATGGCCGACCGGTCGGCACCGAGAGCCCGCTTCTCCGACTGCGACGGGGGCGTTCGGGCCGGAACTTTTCGGGGTCGGCTACATTCGTGCGTGCGTGCGGGCAGTTTGGCGATCGATGCTTGTTCTCGCCGTCTTCGTGGCCGTCGCTGGCGGGACCTTGGCCCGCGCCAGCGTGGTCGGTCATAAGGACCGGCCACTGGCGACTGCCGGTCATGTTGTCCTCGGTAGCTCGTTTCGGCTGATGAGAGGGGTTACCGGTCTTCGGGCGAGCGGTGATTATCTGCTGCTTGGAACGACTGTCAGTGGCGACTTTCTCAGCACGGGTTGGATCGTGATCAACAATCGACTCGGCACCAGGACCGCGCTCGACCCTCGGTGCCACGTCGACGGGCTCGGTCCTCCGTGGGTCTTGATGGGGTGTCCGCTGACTTCGAACCCGTACGGGCCGTTCGACACCGAGCTCTATTCGCTTCCCGATGGGACGCGTCAGACGGTTGCGCCCATTCCCGGGGTGCCGTACTGCTCATCGGCCCCGTCCGATATGACCGGGTGTGCCAGCGCGGACGCTGTCGGGACCTACTGGATCAGGTGGGACTCGACTTGCTCGGTCCACTGCGGAGACACCTACTTCTTTCAGAACATCCAGACGGGCGAGCTCCGGGACGATCCGACCGATGCGACGACGTTCGCGGACGTGAACTCGCCCGCTTTGGCCCGCAGGACTTGCCCCGGGGTACGGCTCATCCGCTACTTCAGGTATGGGGTCGGGTGGGGTTCGCTGACACCTTACGGTCAGTTCGCGCTCGCGACCGGCGGGCCCGATGGTGGCGTGTTTCTCGAACGGTGCGGGACGCGCATGCGACGAGGGCTCGTCAATGGAATCACCGCAGTCTCGGAGGCCCTGACCTCCAACGCCAGGGCGATCGTGTGGCAGGCGCGGCTCGGCCATCTGAGCGGGTTGTTCCTTCCCAGCCTTCAGAGGTTCACGATCCCGCTTCCCGCCGCGATCGTCAGGCCGCCAGGGTCGCCGGAGAACACGTCGGTCTCGGCACTCGTGCTGACCTCGGGCGCGCTTTACGTGGAGGACGGCTACCAGGGAAGGTTCTGGCAGACCGCCAGCCCTGCGGCGTTGCCGCTGAACACGAGTCGACCAAGCGTGACGCGCTCAGGCAGCACCCTCACCTGCAGGCGCGGGAGCTGGCGCAACGCTGACCGCTTCTCGTACGCGTGGCGCGTCAATGGCATTGCGCGCAAAGGTGACAACGCCACGCTGGCGGTGAGCGAAGCCGGCGAGCGACCCAGCGCGAGCTGCAGCGTGACTGCGTCCAACGCGGTCGGCACGACGACCGCCTCGAGCGCTTAGGTGAACGTGCGCTGAACGCCGGCGCAGCACGAAAGGCACCTCGGTTACGCCGCTGCGCCGGGGCCGGGAAGTAGGTCGACGTCGCCGGCGTGCATCGGCTCCCCGCAATGGGTGCAGCGCAGCTCGACGCTGCCGATCTCCCCGCACGCGTGATGGCGGTAGAGGATTGGTGGGCCGGGCTTTCCGGCGAGCCACTTGTCGCCCCAGGCGACCATGACCATGAGCAGGTCAATGAGTTCAGCGCCCTTCGCGGTCAGGTGGTACTCGTACCGTGGGCGCCGGTCGTAGGGACGGCGCTCGAGCACGCCGCGTTCGACGAGGTGGTTGAGCCGCTCGGTCAGGACCTTGCGCGAGATGCCAAGGTCGGCTTGGATCGCGTCGAAACGGTTCATCCCGACCCATACGTCGCGCAGGATCAGCGGCGACCAGGGTTCACCGATGACGTCGAGGGTGCGCGCGATCGAGCAGGCCATGTCGCCAAAGTTCGTGCGTTGCATGGCGGGAGTCTAACAAAGTGGGGTTCCCTTACGGAACTCTATCTGGTACAGTCGCGAAGTCTCTTGAAGAAACCCCGAAGGGAGTGCGTGATGAGCGAGTCTTTAGCCTCAGTGGACAGCCATCGCCCGGCCGTCACCAGCTTCGTCCACATCGGGCTTGTCGTCGAGGACCTCGACGAGACGGTCCGGTTTCTCGCGCTGCTGGGCTTTGACTGCGGCGAGCCCGGGGTCTTCAGCGGGGAGTGGATCGATCGGATCATTGGTCTCGAGAACGTGACGGTCGAGGTCGTGATGGCTCGCGCGCCCGACGGCAGCGACCTGTTCGAGGTGGTGCGCTTCCACTCGCCTTCCGCCGGCACTCAAGAGCCGGCGCCGGCCGCGAACCGTCCTGGACTCCGGCACGTCGCCTTCAAGGTCGACGACGTGCGTGGCGTCGTCGACCGCGTCCGAGAGGCCGGCTGGGAAACGGTCGGCGAGATCGTCGACTACGAGAGCACATTCCTCCTCTGCTACGTCCGCGGACCCGAAGGCCTGATCGTCGAACTTGCCGAGCGGCTCGACGGCGCCGGCTGAACGGCCAAACTGAGAAGCTGCGCCAGGCCAGCAGTTGAGAGTCCGCTCCGGGTAAGCGGACCAGCTCCCCGAGGCTGTTCAGGTAGGCGCCGCGATGGGTGTACATGACACCCTCGGGCTTTCCGGTGGTCCCTGACGTGTAGTTGATCGTGATCGTGGCCGAGCTCGTCCTCGACCGTCCAGGGCAGCGGCTCGTCAGATCCCCGTTCGAGCAGGTCCGGGCACAGGTAGGCGACGCGATCACCACAGATCTCGGCGGAGCGCTCGGGGAAAAGCAGGGGCGTCGCTAGCCCTCGGGGTTCGAGGCTGGGCGCCGACGCGCCACGCGCGCGGCTACCGCGTCGGTGCCCTCCTGGAGGCTCCGGTAGATGGTCTGCGAGAGCCCGGCGTCCGCGAACGCCTGGACGAGGTTGCGACGCCGAAGGGCGTCGGACGAGTAGCGCGTGCAGGACAGGAACTGGGACCGATCGTGCTCCCGAACCATCTCGAAGAAGCGGGGCGCCGCCGCGCGCCCGAGCTCGAAGTTGGCGTAGTTGACGACGAGGTTGACCCGTGTGCCGATGTCGTGCAGCCGCCGGCTCAGAAACGCGGCGAGCGCCTCGGCCTGCTCGAGCGTGTCCACGGCCAGGTCTTCGAAGTTGATCAACACGAGCTCATCGTCCGCGCGGTAGTCGACGCGATCGTCGAGGCTCAGCGGTGAGAGCTCACCGAGTCCGAGCGGAACGTCCTTGAAGATCGCCGCGTCCATCTCGCGCAGGTCGCTCGCGACCTTGGCGCGACAGCCCATACGGGCCAGCACATCGCGCTCGAGATCGACGCCAGGGGCGATCTCGATCACCTCGAGGCCGTTGTCGCCGAGTCGCAACACGCAGCGCTCGGTGATGTAGAGGACGGACTGGCCGGTCACCAGGGCGCGCCCGCCGTTGAACGTAATCTGCGAGACCTCGTCGACGAACTTCGGGACCGTGCCGTCGCGGCGAATGCGCAGCCTGCCGTCGGCGACCGCGGTTTCGGCGCCGGCGGTGAACGTCCCGAGGAAGTAGACGCTTCGAGCGGCCTGGCTGATGTTGATGAATCCGCCGGCGCCGGCGAGCCGCCGGCCGAAGCGGCTGACGTTCACGTTGCCATGGCGGTCGGCCTCGGCCATCCCGAGGAAGGCCTGGTCCAGGCCGCCGCCGTCGTAGAAGTCGAACTGGTACGGCTGATCCACCACGGCTTGGGCGTTGGCGGCCGCGCCGAAGCTCAAGCCGCCGGCGGGCACGCCGCCGATGGCGCCCGCCTCGACAGTGAGTGTGATCCGATCCAGGATCCCTTCCTCACTGGCGACCCTGGCGATGCCCTCGGGTATCCCGATACCGAGGTTCACGATTGAGCCGGTCTTCAGCAGCATCGCGGCGCGGCGGGCGATCACCTTACGCGCGTCGAGGGCAGTGGCGCCCGCGGCCTCGGACACCGGACACGCCTCCCCCGAGTACGCGGGGTTGTAGGCCTCCGCGAACGTCTGCATGTGCGTATCGCGTCCGGCGATGACGACGCCGTCGACAAGGATGCCGGGAAGGTGGACCTCGCGTGGCGCGAGCGGGTGACCGGTGGTGACGCGCTCGACCTGCACGATCACGATCCCACCCGAGTTCTTCGTCGCCTGCGCGATCGACATGGTGTCCAGCGTGGCGGCCTCGCGCTCCATCGTCACGTTGCCCTCCTCGTCGGCTGTCGTGCCGCGGACGAACGCCACGTCGATGGGGCGGCAGGGATAGAAGAGGAACTCTTCGCCCTCGAGCTCGATGACCCGCACCACCTGCTCGGTTGATGCCGCGTTCATGCGACCGCCCTCGATCCGCGGGTCGACGAAAGTGCCCAGCCCGACCCGCGTTATGAGGCCCGGCCGCCCGGCCGCTGTCTCGCGGTACAGATGAGAGATCACGCCCTGCGGGAGGCAGTAGGCCTCGATACGCCCGTCGAGCGCTAGCGCGCCGAGGGCGGGGACGAGCCCCCAGTGCCCCCCGATCGCGCGCCGGATCAGTCCCTCACGCGCGAGCCGGTTGAGCCCGCGCTCGCCGCCGTCGCCCTGTCCTGCGGCGAACACGAGCGTCAGGTCGCGCGGGCCCCCTGCTTCGCGAAAGCGCTCCGCGAGCCCCATGACGAGCGCCTCGGGAACGCCGATCCCGACGAATCCGCCGATTGCCAGCGTGTCACCATCGTCGATCAATCGGGCGGCCGCCTCGGGCGTGATGATCTTGGTGCGTGTCATCGTGTGCCGCTCACCAGGTCTTCACGCGCTCGACTCGGCGCCGGCGCTCGATTCGCATCCGCATGTCGAGTACGACACAGCCAGTGGTCATGGATCGGACAGGGTTGAGGTCCGCCTCAACCACCTCCGGAACCTCCCGGAGCAGAACGGCAAAGCGCAGCATCAGCTCGCGGAGCGCCTGTCGATCCAGCACGGCGCTGCCGCGGAAGCCGTCCAGTTGCGTGGCGACGCCCTCGGCGGAGTCGATCAGCTCGTCGGCTTCTGCATCCGTCCGCGGAAGCAGGCCGAACGCAGTCGATCGATCAAGGCCGGCCCGGCGGCCGCCGAAGCCGAGCGCCAGCACGGGGCCCAGATCGGGATCGGCGATCGCTCCCACCAGCACGTCAGCCCCTCCGGGTCCGACCATGCGCTGGACGATCGCTCCGGTCCAGACCCGGCCGGCGGCCTGTACCCGCCGTTGGAGCTCGCGCCAACAGGATCGCACCGCCGCCTCACCCTTCACCTCGAGCAGCACCGTGTCGATGTCGCTGGCATGGTCGGGAGCGGCAAAGTCCGCCTTCAGCGCGACCGGAGCGCGGACTTCCGCCGCCGCGGCAACCGCCTGCTCGATGTGGCGGCAATGATGCGCGGCGACAACCGGGATCCCGTACATCGCGAGCAGAGCCTCGGAGTCGGCCAGCGAGAGCCACCCGCCCGCGGGTTCGCGATCGAGGAATGAAGAGATCAGCTCGCGCGCGGCCGCCCGGTTCAGGTCGGGATAGCGCGGAGGCTCGCCGAGCGGTCGTGACAGCCAGTCGCGACGCTCGGCCGCGCGCGCGAGGACGGCGGCACACGACTCGGGGAACAGGAAGTTGGGCACGCCGGCATCGGTCCGCGCGGGCAGCCGGCCGTCGGCCCGCACCACCGATGCCACAACCGGCTTGGAGCGCCCCTCCGAGACCGCGGAGATCGTATCCAGCACGGCCTCCGGGTCGCCGTCGTAATACTCGATGTAGTAGACCATCACCGCATCGATACCGGGATCGCCGAGCAGCTCGCGGATGCTGGCCGCGTAGTCGTGCCGATCGGCGCTGATCCCCAACACCAAGGGATTCCGGGCATCGCTCGACTCGCTCACCGTTAGCCCGCGGGTCGTGGCGGCGTCGGCCGCGAGCGCCGCGACGCCCGCCGAGTTGCTCACGATGCCGATCCGGCGTCCATGGGGCAGCGGCTGGCTCTCGAAGAACTCGGCGGCGTCGAACAACTCCTCGGTGCCGCGGAGCCGCAGCACCCCGGCTCGGTGCAACAGCGCATCGACAGCGGCGTCGCTGCGCAGCGCCGCCGCCGTGTATGAGCACGCTTCGCTTAGTGCGCGCTTGGCCCTTCGACGCCCCTTGACCGCGAGGATCGGCTTGCTGCGCGACACCCGCTGCGCGATCCGTGTGAAGTGCTCGGGATTGCCGAACGACTCCACATGCACCATCACCGCCGAGGTCCGCTCGTCACCCTCCCAGCACTCGAGCAGGTCGTTGGTGGAGACATCGGCGCGGTTGCCAAGCGAGGCGAACATCGAGACCCCCAGGCGCCGAGCGGCCGCGTGAGCGAGCAGCCCGATCCCAACCGCGCCTGACGGCGAGCAGATCGCCAGACGTCCCGCGCGGACGCTCGAGCCCGTGAACGTGGCGTTCAAGCTGACATCGGCGGCGGTGTTCAGCACTCCGAGAGAACTCGGGCCGACCATCCGCAAGCCCGCGCCCCGAACGATCTCGAGCAGCCGCTCCCGCCGCGCCCGGGACGCCTCGCCTCCTTCCTGCTCACGACCAGCGGGGAGAACGAGCAGCGCCCGTGCCCCCTCCGCTGCCGCCTCGGCCGCGAACTCGAGCACCTCGTCGCCCGCCACGGAAATGATCACCAGCTCCGGAGCGACCGCCAGCTCGGCCAGGCTGCGAGCGGCCCTCAGCGAGCACACGACGCCGCCCGCGCGGTGGACCGGCGTCACCACGCCCTCGTAGCCGCCCGCGATGATGTTCGCCAGCACCGCCCGGCCGAGATTGCCCGGCGTCGCTGCAGCGCCCACAACGGCTATCGACGAGGGCGCAAGCACCGGCCGTAGCGACGCGACCGCAGCGACGTGGTCGCGCTCATCGATCCGCTCGAGTACCGCCGCCGTCGGCGTGATATCCAGCGATACCGTCACGTCGCCAGACGAACCCCTACGCCGGACGGCGAAACCGGCGTGCTCGAACACGGCGAGCATCGGTGTGTTGCGGGTCACCACCTCCGCATCGAAACGGTGGACCCCGCGATCCGCTGCGATCTCAGCGAGCTGTTCGAGCATGCGCGCGCCGATCCAGCGGCCCTGATCATCGTCCGCCACCGCGAACGCGACCTCGGCGACGCCGGGCTCGCGCAACCCGGCATAGCTCGCGACCGCCGACACCCGGCCATCGTGCCGGCTGATCAGCACCATGCGATCGGCGCCGGTCGCCTCCGCCTCTTCGCGTGCGATGAGATCGGTGCGCACAGCGCCGTTGAAGCGGAACTCGCGGCTCATGTCCGAGAGCCCGTCGTAGAACGCTTTGATGTCGGCGAAATCCGATGGAGTCGGAGTTTGCAACCGCAGCGTGGACCCATCGCGCAGGAGCACGTCCCTGACCAGCGGTAGCAGCTCGGTCGTCGATGCACCCATCACGTACGGTGTCCAGCGTTCAGCTTGGCCCCCATCAGCGCCTGGCCAGCGACCCAACGGGGAACACAGCTCAGCCGTAGGAGAACTCGCAGCGTCTCCGTCAGCACCACGACCGCGTTCGTGCCCCAGTCGAGCGTTGCGCTCACCGGCGCGCGGTCGAGCTGAGCCTCGTGACGGACCGATCGTGCGGGTGCAGAGATGGTGGCCATGGTGCAAACCGGAGACTAGGTGGAGGCCTCAACGCGTGACCCGCCACGAGCTCGGCGCGGCACTCATACGGGTCGTCCCCCGTCGTCCGGAGATCGCCACAGGGTCCCCATTTGACAGCTTCGCGACATCGGTAGACCTCCGCTCTGCAACCGCGCTTTCTACGGTTTACCTCGCGGGGGTTGGGCTCCGCTCACTATAGGAGAGGCGGCACTCGGCGGGCCGACCGATATCGGACGTGATCCGCTCAGCGCCGGACCCCGTCCAGATATGTATCCGAGCCTCTGATCGCAGAGGCGGCGCATTTTGCCCCCTGCCATCTCGGGCCGGTCCGACTATGGGGCCGGACCCACCGCCACGACCTCGAGCAAGGTCTCGAGGCCGGCGAAATCGGCTGGGTTACACGTGTATACGGGCAGTGCGGCTGGGCCGGCGGTCGCGTGCGGACCAGCGGCCAGCTCCGCGAGTGTGATCGCGGACACTGCGATCTCCGTCGGCAGTGCCTCCTCGGGGACCTTTCGATCTCGATCACGACCGAGGTATCGACAAGACCGCGGGGATGCCGCCGGTCAGGCACGCGGGGCGGCGTCCTGGTCGATCACCGCGTCGACGTTCGAACGGAAGCGATCCGGGGCAACCGGGGGAGCTCCCGCGAACGCTGCCAGCGCGACGCCGGCGGCGACCAACTGTCGGGACCTGACTGGTGTCAACTCTCCGACCGGCATGCCGTTGCGGGTGACAAGAAACGACTCGCCGCGATCCAGGCCGCGCATGATTTCGCCGCTGGAGTTGCCGAACTCGCGTTGTGTGATCGAACGGGCCATATCAGCGAGGGTTGCACGCGTGCTACGTATGTCCTCACCCCCCTGAGACCGCAGGGCCGGGTTCTTCGCCCATCGGTACCCGCCGTCTCCACGTCGCCCACACGGGTAATGCGATCAAGACGGTGGACGCCAACCTCTGGCTAGCGTCGTCTGACCCACCTCGATCAGGTAGCCGTCCGGATCACGGATGTAGCACCGTATCTCGGTCGCGTGCTTCTTCGGCGGCGTTAGGAATTGGGCGCCCCGCTCGCTCCACTCGGCGTACACCGCTTGAATGTCCGCGACCCGGATGTTGAGGAAGCTGTTCACCCGATCTGGGTCGGGCGGCGTCTCGAGCGTGACGGTCGGCTTGTCGTCGGTCGGACCTCCTCCGACGTTGATGATGATCCAGCTGTTGGCCAGGGCCACGTACGTGACGTCGTCATTCCCGTCGCCTGAGACGACGGTCCTGCCGCCAAGTACGTCGGTGTAGAAGCGGCGGGAACGCTCGACATCATCTGAAACGATGAAGTGGGCCACGACCATCTCCTGGTCGATGGTGCTCATGGTGACCTCCGTTGTCGGAATGGATTCCATAGTTCGAGGACGGCCTGTCGCGAACAGGTGTAAGCGATGGCATACAACTGGCGTGGATGACAGCCGGGGCTGCGTAGTGTCTCAAGCGCTCGCGCGGCGCCGGTGGGCTTTGGCGGAGCGTCAGGCGGCAATCCGGCTCCCGCACCGTGGCGGCGCGGGAGCCATCGGCCACCCCGATAGCATCGCGCTGTGGCTGAGAGCCGCGACCTTCGGTACTTCGTTGCGGTTGCCGAGCGGCTGAGCTTCAGCCGCGCCGCCGAAGATCTCCCACTGTCGCAATCGGCCTTGAGCGAGGCTGTCCGCCGGCTCGAAGCGGAGATCGGCACCGAGCTCCTGCGTCGCACCAGCCGGCGCGTCGAGCTGACGGCACCGGGCGAGGTGCTGCTCGCGGACGCCCGCGACGTGCTCGCCCATCTTGAGCACGCGATCGACCGCGCGAAGCGGGCGGGGCGTGGAGAGATCGGACGGCTCCGCGTTGGGTTCGAGGCGTCGGGCGCCGGCGAGCTGTCCACGCTGGCCCGTGCGCGCTTCGCGCGCGAGCACCCGGCTGTGAGCGTCGAGCCCAAGCGCTTCGACTGGGGCGGGGAGGCGGCCGGCCTGCGCGAGGGAGCCTGCGACGTGGCATTCGTGTGGCTCCCCAACGACCTCTCCGGGCTCGAGGTCGAGGAGGTCAGGAGCGAGCGCCGCTACGCGGGCCTGCCCAAGGGCCACCGCCTGGCCCGCAAGCCGCGGGTCTCGATCATGGAGCTGAAGGACGAGCCGATCATGTGGACGCGCCGCGCGCCGCGCCTCTGGGTCGACTGGTGGGCGGTCAACCCGCGTCCGGACGGTTCCGAGCCGATCTGGGGACCCGAGAACGAGAACGTCGAGGAAATGCTCGAGCAGGTTGCGGAGGGCGCCGCCATCTGTATCACTCCGCGCTCGATGGCGACGCACTACGCCAGACCCGACCTGGCCTGGGTTCCGATCGCCGACATCGAGCCACTGCGCATCGCTCTGTGCTGGCGCCGCGGGGACGACTCCGCGCTCGTCGCGTCGTTCGCGCGCGTCACCCGCGACCTCGCCGCGGCCGCGGCCGCCGCCTGAGCGCCAGCGGCATTCAGCGGAAGGCGTCGGCGTGCGCCCTTGCCCACGCCTCGAAGCTGCGAGGCGGCCTTCCCGTGACCTCTTGCACGGTGGGGAGGACCGGTGACTCATCGAGGTCACCGTCCACGAAGAACCTGAAGAACGCCTCGACGTACTCCGGCGGCATCGCCGCGCTCATCTCCGCCCGTGCCTCCTCGTTGGTCTGCCCCTCGAATCGGAGCTCGCGGCCGAGCACTTCCGCCAGGATCGCAACCCGGTCGGCCGGACTCAGTGATTCCGGACCGCTCAACCGGTAGGCGCGCCCCTCGCTGGCACCCGACGTCAGCGCCGCGGCGGCCACCGCACCGATGTCGTCAGGGTCGACGGCCGCGACGCGGACGTCCGGAAAGGGGCCCCGGATCACGTCGCTCTGTCGCAGCTGCGGGAGCCACTGGAAGGCGTTGGTCATGAACGTATTCGGCTGGAGGAACGTCCAGCCGAGCCCCGCCTCCCGAACCGCCCGTTCCGAGAGGATGTGGTAACGGGCTACCGCGTTGGTCAGGTCGCCTGTCGGAGCAGCGCTGCTCGACAGGAGCACGACCCGCTCGACCCCCGCGCGGCGCATGTTCGCGAGGGTCTCCTCGAGACCGGTGTAGCCGCTGAGGAGGAAGGCCGCGGTCACTCCCTCGAAGTGGGGCGCCAGCGTCTCCGGCTCGTTCAGGTCACCGACCGCCGCCTCGACACCCGCGGGCAGCGTCCCGCCGTCCGCGTCGCGGACCAAGGCCCGCACCGGCTCGCCCGAGCGGACCAGCGCGCGGACAACCGCACCGCCAGCATTTCCGGTCGCGCCGGTGACGAGGATCACTGCTCGTCCACGGCGGTGGCCTCGCCCACCGCCCGCCAGGCGGCGAGCTCGTCGGAGATTCTCTGGAGGCGCAGCTCGATGTTCCCGATCGCGTCCGCGCCCAGGACGAGCCGGAGCGGTGGCTCGTCGGCGTCGAGGGCGGCGAGGATCGCCTGCGCGGCCTTGGCCGGGTCGCCCGGCTGAAGCCCATCGTTGCCGCGGACGTAGGCGCGTGTGGGCCCGACGGTGTCCGCGTACTCGGGCATCGCCTCGGATTCGTAGGCGGCTCCGGGGCGGAACAGCCCGGTGCGGAAGGCGCCCGGCTCGACGATCAGCGTCCGGATGCCGAACCCGGCGACCTCGTCGCGCAGGGTCTCGGTCAGGCCCTCGAGCGCAAACTTGGTCGCGCAGTAGGCGCCGAAACCGGGAGCGGTCGTCTGGCCCCCGACGCTCGACATCTGCACGATCGCGCCGCCACCCTGACGGCGCATGTGTGGCAGAACCAAGCGCGTGAGCGCCGCCGGCGCGAAGAAGTGCAGCTCGAACAGCGACCGCAGCTCCTCGTCGGTGGTCTCCTCCACGGCGCCGACCTGGGTGCGGCCGGCGTTGTTGACGAGCACGTCGATGCGGCCGAATCGGTCGAGCGTCTCGGCCACGGCAGCCTCACGCTCGTCCGGGGCGGTGACGTCGAGCGCCAGCGGGTGAACGCCGTCCGGCAGGCCGCCGAACGCGTCGGCAGTGCGGGCACCGGCGGCGACCGAGGCACCGCGGGCGAGGGCGGCCTCCGCGATCGCCCGGCCGAAGCCACTCGAGGCGCCCGTGATAAGCCAGATTCGCGTGTCGGCGGCATTCGTCAAAGCTGCTTGGGAAGCTAGCGGGCGCGCGGCCCGCGACCAACAGGACTTCCGTGTTCCAGCTATCGGCGGCACCGATAGGTCAGTTCGAGGCGACGTCGCTCGCCGCGTCTCGCGCTGCTCCAGTGCACCTCGCGCGATCGCATCGGTCCGGTGGGGCTTGCGAACCGGTCCCGAGGTGCTCGCATTCGGCATTTGCGATGCCCACGGAGAGCACCTGCGTCCGCTAACCGATCGATCGGCTCGAAACCCTCGGCGTCTGCGCGGCGGGAGTGAATCCGGCAATGTGACCGCCGGTAGAGGACCGCCCGATCAGCCAGCCGCGTTGAGTTCAGCGTCGAGTTCGGCCAGGTGGCGCGCTCGTGCCGCGTCGTCCAGGAACGACGCTTCGAAGCTGTTGCGGGCGAGTTGTGCGAGCGCGTCGTCGTCGAGCCGCAGGGCTTCTGCCACCCCGGCGAGGTTCTCGCCGACGTAGCCGCCGAAGTAGGCCGGGTCATCGGAGTTGACGGTGGCGCAGAGTCCGTGCTCGAGCATCTTCGCCAGTGGGTGCTGGTCGAGCGTGTCGACGACCCGCAGCTTGACGTTTGAGAACGGGCACACGGTCAGCGGAATCCGATCGGCACCGAGGCGCTGAACGAGGCGACGATCCTCCAGGCAGCGCACGCCGTGATCGATCCGCTCCGCGCCGAGGAGGTCGAGCGCCTGCCAGATGTACTCGGGTGGCCCCTCTTCGCCGGCGTGTGCGACCGCCCGGAAACCGGCGCCGGTGGCGCGCTCGAAGACGTCACGGAACTTCCGCGGCGGATGACCCGCCTCGGCGGAATCGAGCCCGACGCCGAAGATCACGTCCCGGTGCGCGAGCGCCTGCTCCAGCGTCGCCATCGCGTCATCGACCGGCAGATCACGCAGGAAGCACATGATCAGGTGCGACGTGGTCCCGAGCTGCCGGGCCTCGGTCAGGGCCCGACCGATTCCGCGCACGACGGTTTCGAGCTCCACCCCGCGAGCGGTGTGGGTCTGCGGGTCGAAGAAGATCTCGACGTGACGAACGCCCTGGTCGCGTGCCCGGGCCAGGTAGGCGGCGGTGAGCTCGTAGAAGTCCCGTTCGTGGATGAGCACGGAGCATGCCCGGTAATAGACGTCCAAGAACGACTGGAGGTTGCTGAACCTGTAGGCCCGTCTCACCGCTTCCGCGTCGGCGTACGGGAGCCTGACGCCGTTGCGCCGGGCCAGCTCGAACATCAGCTCCGGCTCGAGCGTTCCCTCGATGTGCAGATGCAGCTCGGCCTTGGGCAACGTGAGCGGATCAATCATCAGGCGTGCTCATTCTGCCGTGAAGACGATGTCCTGGGCACCCTGCCACAGGGTCATCTCACCCAGCGGCCGGAGGTTCTCGTTGCCCTCGAACACCGTCAGGAAATGGTTGCCCGCGAGCTGACCGACGATGCTCGAGAAGCTGCAGCCGCCGTAGGGAAGGAGGATCTCGGTCTCGCTGTAGCCGCCCGGGTAGAGAAGGATCTCGCCGGGCGCAGGGTGGCTGGTGTGGTTCTCGAAGCCGATGCCGACGTCGAGGTCACCGAGCGGGATCCAGGTCGACTCGCCGCTCCAGCGCACGTGGATGACCTTCTGCTCGAACGGCAGCAGCTTTGAGAAGACCTCGCACGTCTTGGGCGCACGCTCCTCCTCGAGGCGGGCGCGGAAGGTGTACGGGCCGGCGGTGATCGACAGCAATGTCATGGGCTCTCCGTTTCGATCGCGGAAATCAGCAGGCGGTCCGACCAGGAAAGGGGCTGTGGCGCTGCACGCCGGCGCCGACCACGGTCGCGCCGCGGCTGAGGACGTCGAGGCTCATCGGACGGACTCGAGGAACCGAGTCGTCACGTCGATCGCCGCGGCCACGTCCCCGACCGTCACGGACTCGGCCGGGTTGTGACTGACGCCGCCGGCGCAGCGGACGAACAGCATCGCGGCGGGAGCGATCATCGAAACGATCGCCGCGTCGTGGCCCGCGCCGCTGGGCAGCCGCACGACCGGCCGGCCCGACGCGACGACCGCCTTGGCCAGATGCTCGGTGAGCTCGGGCGAGAGGCTGACCGCGGCGGTTTCGTGCGAGCGCCACTCGACCTCGACGCCGCGGGAGGCAGCGATCGCCTCGGCGCGGCGCCGAAGCTCCGCGCCGGCCCGAATCCGCACCGAATCCTCGGCGTGACGCAGATCCAGGCTCAGCTCCGCCCGGCCCGGTATGACGTTGCCCACTCCGGGGCCGAGCGTCAGCCGGCCGGCGGTTGCGACCAGACCATCTTGCCCGCGCGCGAGCGTCTCGGCGGCCAGGATCCACTCGGCTGCCGCCGTCAGCGCGTCTCGCCGCAGCGACATCGGCACCGTCCCGGCGTGACCCGCCACCCCCGAGAACGTGACGGTCGCTCCGGTCTGACCGGCGATCGCGGTCACCACGCCGAGCGAGAGGTCCTGTGACTCGAGTGCGGGCCCCTGCTCGATGTGCACCTCGTAATAGCCGATGAGGTCTTCCGGCTCGCGGCGGCAACCGGCGATGCCCTCCGGCGAGCCCCCGACTGCGCTCAGTGCCTCGCGCATTTTGACGCCGTCGGCATCACGGCGCTCGAGCCATTCCTGCTCGAAGCATCCAACGAATGCCCGGCTTCCTAGGTAGCTCGTCCCGTAGCGGGTGCCCTCCTCATCGGCGAACGCGACCACCTCGACGGCGTGCGGCAGCGACCGCCCCTGATCGCGAAGTCGCTCGAGACAGCCGATGGCGACGAGCACCCCGAGCGTGCCGTCGTAGCGGCCCGCGTCGCGGACCGTGTCGAGGTGCGAGCCGATCAGCAACGTCCGGCGCTCGGCATCGCCGAGACGGCCGATGAGGTTGCCGATCGCGTCGCGCCGCACGGCCATGCCCGCGGCCTCCATCCACTCGCCCACGGTCTCGCCGGCCTGCCAGAGCGCGGGCGTTGCGAAGCGCCGCGTCAGGCGGCCTTGCTCCTCGCTGAATGCGGCGAGGTCGTCGCAGCGCCGAAGGACGGCCGCTGCGTAGGTCATGGAGTCGCTCATCAGGCAAGCCGGCGCGGTTTGGAAGCGCGGCGCAAGGATGCCAAGATAAGCGCGATGGATGGGGGTATGAGGGTCACGAAGAGCCCAGTCGCGTAGCGTCATGGAGGTGCTCCAGACGGACAGCTGGCAGGAGGCGCTCGAGCTCAAAGCGGCGCATCCGGACGCCGTTCCGATTGCCGGCGGCACGGACCTGATGGTCGAGCTCAACTTCGACCGCATCCGCCCGCGGGTGGTCCTCGACCTCACGCGGATTCCCGAGCTGACCGAATGGGGGCCCGAGGACGGGCGGCTGCGCGTCGGGGCCGGCGTCACGTACGCGCGGCTGATCGCCGAGCTCGGCGACCGTCTGCCCGGGCTGGCAATCGCATCGCGCACGGTGGGATCGCCCCAGATCCGCAACCGCGGGACCGTCGGCGGCAACCTCGGCACCTCGTCTCCGGCCGGGGACGGGCTGCCGCCGCTGTTCGCGTCCGATGCCGAGGTCGAGCTCGCGTCGAGGGTCGGCACGCGGCGTCTTGGAGTGGGCGAGTTCGTGACCGGGCCGAAGCGAAACTGCCTCGCGGACGACGAGCTGATCGCGGCCTTCCACATCGCGCCCGCAGACGGTCCGCAGCAGTTCGCCAAGATCGGTACCCGCAACGCGATGGTGATCGCGGTCTGTTCGCTCGCGCTCTCGATCTGGCCGGGGCGGCTCAGCGTGGCCGCGTGCATCGGTTCGGCGGCACCGACGCCGATCCGGGCGAGCGAGGCGGAGCGTTTCATCGCCGGTGTGCTCGACGAGCACGACCTGTGGTCGACGCGCGCACCGATTCCAGACGCGGCACTGGCGAGCTTCGGCGAGCTCGTCGGGCGGGCCGCGCGGCCGATCGACGACGTGCGCGGGACGGCCCGCTACCGACGTCACGCGCTCGACGTCCTTGGACGGCGGACGCTCGCGTGGGCCTGGGAGGCGTATCGATGCGCCTGACGCTGACGGTGAACGGCGAGCACCGGGAGGCGGACGGGGTATGGGAGGGGGAGAGCCTGCTCTACGCCCTGCGCGAGCATCTCGGCCTTCCCGGCTCGAAGAACGCGTGCGAGCAGGGCGAGTGCGGCTCCTGCTCGGTGTACCTCGACGGCCGGCTCGTGTGCTCCTGCCTGGTGCTCGCCGCGCAGGCGGAGGGACGCGATGTCGTGACCGTCGAGGGGATCGCGCGTGGCGACGGCCTGCACGAGGTGCAGCGCGCCTTCGTCGAGGCCGGTGGCGTGCAGTGCGGGTTCTGCACGCCGGGACTGATCGTGGCGAGCCACGATCTGCTGCGCCGCAACCCGCGCCCGAGCGACTCCGAGATCCGCGAGGCGCTGGCGGGAAACCTGTGCCGGTGCACGGGCTACGAGAAGATCCTCGACGCCGTCCGGCTCGCCGGCGAGCGCATCGCCGAGGCTCCGCAGAAGTGACGATGCGCACGGTGATCGAAGGCTGCGCGATCGCGACCGTCGACGCGGTCGGGACCGAGTACCGCGACGGGCACGTCGTGATCGAGGGCGATCGGATCGTCGCGGTCGGCGCGGGCCCCGCGGGGAGCAGGGTTACCGGGTCCACACCCCGCCGGATCGACGGCCGCGGCCACCTGGCGACGCCTGGCCTCGTCAACTGCCATCACCACCTCTACCAGTGGGCCACCCGCGGACTCGCTCAGGAGGCGACGCTGTTCGAGTGGCTGGTCGAGCTCTACCCGGTGTGGGCGCTGATCGACGCCGAGACGTGCTGGGCGGCCGCTCGCGCCGGTCTGGCGGCGCTCGCGCGGTCGGGCTGCTCGGCGTCCACCGATCACCACTACGTCTTCCCCCGTGACGCCGGGGACCTGCTCGAGGTCGAGATCGCCGCCGCCGCGGGCGTCGGCGTGCGGTTTCACCCGTGCCGCGGCTCGATGGATCTCGGGCGCTCGGATGGCGGGCTTCCGCCCGACGAGATCGTCGAGGACCGTGACGGCATTCTGGCCGCAAGCGAGGCCGCGATCACGCGTTTCCACGACCCGGCGCCGGGGGCGATGGTGCGGATCGCGCTGGCGCCGTGCTCGCCGTTCTCGGTGACGCGCGGGCTGATGAACGATGCCGCAGAGCTGGCGCGCCGTCGGGGGGTGCGCCTGCATACGCATCTGGCCGAGACGCTCGACGAAGAGCGCTTCTGTCAGGAGCGCTTCGGCGTGCGCCCCGTCGACTACCTCGACGAGCTCGGCTGGTTGGGCGACGACGTCTGGCTCGCGCACTGCGTGCACGTCGACGATGCCGAGATCGGTCGCCTCGGCGCCACCGGAACGGGGGTCGCCCACTGCCCGAACTCGAATGCGCGGCTGGGCGCGGGGATCGCACCGGTCGTCGGCCTCGTGGGCGCCGGCGTCCCCGTCGGCCTGGGCGTCGACGGCGCCGCCTCGAACGAGGACGGCGGGCTTGCGTCCGAGATGCGCGCCGCACTTCAGTTCGCACGGCTGGCCGGCGGCCCGCAAGCGCTGACGGCGCGTCAGGCGCTCGCGCGGGGCACGATCGACGGCGCGCGCTGCCTCGGGCGCGAGGACGAGCTCGGCTCGCTCGAGGTGGGCAAGCTCGCCGACGTCGCGCTCTGGCGACTCGACGGGCTCGACGGCGCGGGCATCGAGGATCCGGTCGCGGCGCTTGTCTTCGGCGCGACGCAAGCGGTCGAGCTGCTGCTCGTCGGTGGACGGCCGATCGTCGAGGGAGGCGTCCTGCGCACCGTCGACGAGGCGCAGGTGGCGCTCGAGATCGCGCGCGAGAGCCGCCGGCTCGCCGCCAGGGTGGAGGCTCGGGTATGACGACCGTTCCGACCGTGCCGGCGAGAGAGCGGACCTCGGCTCCGATCCAGCGGCCGGGCGTCGTGGGCACGACCACCATCAGGGTGGACGCCGTCCCGAAGGTCAAGGGCGAGTTCGAGTACTCCTCGGACATGCGAATGGACGGGATGCTGTGGGGCGCGACCTTGCGCAGCGCGCACCCGCGCGCGGACATCTGGTCGCTCGACGTCTCGCGCGCGCTCGCGATCCCGGGCGTGCGCGCGGTGCTCACCCACGAGCACGTCCCCGGTCGCAAGGTGTATGGGATGGAGCGGGCCGACCAGCCGGTGCTCGCCTGGCAGCACGTTCGCTACCAGGGCGAGCCGATAGCGATCGTCGCCGCCGACCACCCGGAGACGGCCCGCCGCGCGGCCGGCGCGATCGACGTCGACTATGACGTGCTGGAGCCGCTGACGGATCCGGAAGAGGCGATGGCCGCGGATGCACCCCAGCTCCACCTGTCGGGGAACGTCCTGCGCCACGTGCGCATCAGCCACGGCGACCCCGAGCCGGACGCCGATGTCGTCGTCACCGGTGAGTACGAGGTCGGCATGCAGGACCAGGCCTTCCTCGGCCCCGAGTCGGGCCTCGCGGTTCCGGACGGCGAGGGCGGCGTCGATCTGTACATCGCCACCCAATGGCTGCACGTCGACCGCGACCAGCTCGCCCTGAGCCTGGACTTGCCGCCGGAGAAAGTGCGCCTGACGATGAGCGGCGTCGGCGGGGCGTTCGGCGGCCGCGAGGACCTGTCGATGCAGATCCATGCCTGCATGCTCGCCCTCCACACCGGGCGCCCGGTCAGGATGGTCTACAACCGCGAGGAGTCGTTCTTCGGCCACGTCCACCGCCACCCCTGCCGGATGCGCTACGAGCACGGCGCCACCACCGAAGGGCGGCTCGTGTACGTGCGCGCGCGGATCGTTCTCGACGGCGGTGCCTATGCCTCGAGCTCGACGGCCGTGTGCTCGAACGCGGCGTGCTTCGCCGCCGGGCCCTACGAGGTCCCCACCGCGCGCATCGATTCGTACGTGACCTACACCAACAACCCGCCATGCGGTGCGATGCGGGGGTTCGGCGCCGTCCAGGTCGCGGTCGCGCACGAGGCGCAGATGGACAAGCTCGCCGTGGCGCTCGGCATCGACCCGGTGGAGCTGAGGATCGCCAACGCGATGCGGCCCGGCACGCGAATGCCGACCGGTCAGGTGATCGGCGAGCCCGCGCCCGTCGCCGAGCTGCTCGCGCGCGTGCGCGCGATGCCGCTGCCGCCGGCACCGGCCGACCGCGGCCGTGATCTGCGCGAGCTCCCCGGTGGCGTCTCCAACACCACGCACGGCGAGGGCGTGCGTCGCGGCGTCGGCTATGCCGTGGGTATCAAGAACGTCGGCTTCTCCGAGGGATTCGACGACTACTCGTCGGCTCGCGTGCGCCTCCGGATCGACCGGGGGGCGCCGTTGGTGGAGGTGCACACGGCGGCCGTCGAGGTCGGCCAGGGCATCGTCACCGTGCAGGCGCAGATCGCGCGCACCGAGTTGGGCGTCGAGCGAGTCGCCGTCCTGACGCCCGACACGC
>Ga0335078_10004901_pt1 | contig 19824 bp, 22 predicted proteins | sample Lox_Sample_32_FD_206711 | JGI IMG/M metagenome (GOLD analysis project Ga0335078, IMG submission 206711) | Soil microbial communities from Loxahatchee National Wildlife Refuge, Florida, United States - Lox_Sample_3.2 | ecosystem: Environmental > Terrestrial > Soil > Wetlands | place: USA... | reverse complement strand
ATAAGAGGGCTTCGACTGCGCCGTGGCTGGACTCAGGAAGAGTTGGCCTTTCGTGCTGGGCTGAACAAGGCGACGATGAGCGATATTGAGCGAGGAAAGTCGGATGCTGCATTTTCCAGCCTGTGTAGAGTTTCGGGGGCTTTCGGCATGACGGTTGCGAAACTCTTGATCGGTGTTGAGTGAACACGGGAGAGACGACGGTCCGGCAGTGCTGAACCGGGTTTGCATGGTATTCGTTGCCTCTCGGCTTCATCTCTTCTTGCAAACCGCGGCTTCAGGGTTCCTTGAGTAAGTGCTCAGCGAATGACCGATGGATTTCGGCAAACTGTGCAGAAAGAGTGGGGACTTCGTGAATCGGCACCTGGTGCCGCTTCAGGAATTTACGCAACGCTCGCTGGGTCAGGCGGTTCCACTGGTTCCCGTCTACGAGTTGCGAGCACGTCCTGCAGGAAGCCCACGACCCTGTTGGCGCTGACGCGAAGACTGCCCGCCCGCAGCATTCAAAGTTGCTGCATTTGTAGACTTTGAAAATCGAGCGGGAGCAACAGAAATCGCAACACTCGCCCCCAAGCGGGACGGCCTGAAAAACAACGGTCATCTACTGCGCACCTGACGGGGCTTCCCGTGTCCAACGGCAAGAGCGGGTTGGCGTGGCCTTAGGGCAGGCTGTGCTCGGTGTGGCTTTTGATTCCACCACCAAACACCCCCTCGCGAGCACAGCCTCAGATCAAGAATCCTGCAGCAAGCACCGTACCGGAGTAGCGGTACCGAGGAAAAATACTGTACCGCAGAATCGGTACGATGGCAAGGCCGGCGACCACCTCGCTACAGATCAGATTCGGCCAGAGAATCAGGCGTCTGCGAGAGTCCCGCGGTTGGAGTTTCACGTACCTTGCCATCCACAGCGGCGTTGCAAAGAGCACCCTTTTAGAACTCGAAAAGGGTCGTACCGAAGCGCGGCTGAACACGATTGCCGCCCTGGCCGGTTCCTTCGACAAGTCCATTTCAGAATTGTTCAAAGGCCTTTAGATTCGGCGGGCGCCTGTGCCGGACAACTCGCGTTGTTCGAACTCTGGGCTTGCAGTTGACGCCGACGGCCGAATCGGCTCGCCCGGACTCCAAACGCAGATCAGGGCGTGTGCTCAGGCGTCACTGCTGATGTGTGGGTGGTTGGGCACACAGTTCGCACACTTAAGTCGGACGAGAGCCAGCAAACCGGCATCCTCCCGCCCAACGACAGTCAGTCGATCATTCTGTCCAGTAGCGCGTGTTGCCGGAGTGAATTCCGAACACCGTTGGCACACTATTTTGTTCGTGGACATGGTTCGCGGTCGAACTGGAGGTGATGTGCGGCCAGACGTACTGGAGACTGCAGGGTTCGAGGAACTCCACCGTCCACACCGTGCGGCTCCGAGTGTAGAAATGGTCCACGTGGTCTACGATTATGAACAAGAAGATCAAACACAATGGCAAAGGCAAGACCGAAACAGCAGCACTATGTCACCAAGGCATATCTAGATGGATTTCTTGCTCCGGGTGCAAGTCAGCTGTTTTGCTACGCACGAAATGGCAAGATGTTTTCTCGCCGAACGCAGGATATAGCGACGGGAAGGAACTTCTACGCCTTCAAAAACGAAAAGGGCGAGTGGGACGACAGCCTGGAGGAAATCATTGGCCGAACGGTCGAGGCTCCAGGCTTGCCAGTTCTCCAGAAGCTTGCTAAAGGTAATACTCGGCTGAATTGGGGCGAGAGGACGGCACTCGCCCTCCTCGTGGCGCTCCAAGAAGTGCGAACTCCGGCATCTCTCCAACGAACAATTGACTACACAAAAGCGATGACTGAAAGACTATTGCGTGAAATCCGAGACGCTGATCCAACGCAAAAGACGATTGATCTTGTAGGCGAGGATGGCAAGAAGAGTACGGTTACTCTCGCTGAAATAGAAGAATCCCAAGCTGACCTCGAAAAGAAGAACTCTCTCGAAAAGCTGAGACTGGCGATGGGGCCAGCGATGGAACTGCATCAATATTACCGGCAAATGAAATTCACCATGCATTACCCGCTCGGTGGCCAGAGGTTCATTACAAGCGATACCCCCGTCATTCGAGTGTATTTGCAAACTGGATACGGAACCGGTCTAAATCGGAACGATGTTGAAGTTCGCTTTCCAGTCTCCAACAGTGCTTTCCTGACGATCACACACGACCTTAAATTTGCGGAGCAGCTGATTGGAGCAACGGCGGCAAAACGAGCGAGGCTGCTTAATCGCCTTCCAGAAGTTCAAATTCGATACATTCCTGATGCCCAGGTTGTGGCGTTTAACAAGGGACATGTGAGACATGCCCGAATGTGGATCTTTTCGTCCGAAAAGTCAGAATGGGTTCCCGAACTGCTGAAAGAACGGTCAGCGGCGCCGGAAGTCACTGACCTGAGCAGTCGAGACCTTTACCACTTTCAATCGAAGGTCAACTATGATCCGAGAATGGATGCGCCAAAGCCTGACCGGTAGACGGGTTCCGAGCGCGGATGAGACGAAGCGTGAAACAGAAGGGATTGTCTCTGTAGCGTCGGCCAACGGGGGGTATCACAACATCTCGACTCGGCTCTTGGTTTAGGGATTCGGATGGTGTGAGATGACGTCGAGCTTGAATACCCCGAGTTGCTGAGAGATCTGCCGCCCGCAGTCGACCCGTGTGGGGAAAACTGAGAGTCTCATACCTTCGTCTCGGATGCGCCCGTGTTCGCCACCCCGTTCCAGTCCGAGCGGGAGCAATCATCGGGCGGGATGGTTTTGTCTTTGCCGATGTAATCCCCGGGTGGGCCTCAGTCGGGCGATCATTATCGAGTGATCATTAGGTGTTCAGTGGCAAAAGTCCTTGACATGTCAGGTACCGATCCATATCTTTAGTGGCGATTCGGCGAAGCGAAGGATGAAGCTGATTCCAGCTTCTCATCCGAGGGGGCTTCTACTCGCCGATCGTTTCCACATACAAGTGTTTGTAGCTGAGGCGTGGGCTCGTGTCGCGTGTTTCAGAACGCGGCTCGTCTGTTACTGATCCCAAGCCAAACTCGTAGACGCTCGCTGGGTCGTCACGCAGAGTACTCTGTTGATGAGCTAGTGGGATCACTTTCGCCGGACTAATGATGAAGGGGTGCCGACTATGACCACTCAGACGCTACTCGTAAAACTCCTTTGCAGTGTCCTCTTGACCGTTTCGTTGGCCGCAGCCGCAGAGGAAAGCGACTATGTCGTCGAGTTGGCGGACGGCAGTCGAGTCGTCGGGAAATTGCAGGCCCAGCACCCAGCAGACCTGCAACTGGAATCAAAGTCGATGGGGCTTGTGCTTACGATAGCGAAGGCCAATATTGTGCGGTTCTATAAGGCGACATCGCTTTCAGCTGCTATCCAAACCCAACAACATCCCACTAGCGCACCAGCTCCAGCGCCGATTGTCAATTCGCCAGGTTCTGGTCTCGCACTGAGCATTAACGCCCCCGAAAGTGTGACGGATGGTACACAGAGTAAGATTGACGTGGGGGGCTCGGCACAGGTGATGCTTCGCCAGCCCGATTTGTGCGCCCCGGCGTCGGTCTTCACTCATTTCGGACTTTACGGCGACCACAGCAGGGCGTATAAGGCGCACTCCACATCAGCTGCTGTTACGACGAACACCTTTGATGGCCAAGCAAGCGTTAGCAATAGCGTGGCGAATAGCCCGACTACAACCGTATACGGAATCGTTGACTATTGGGCGAATTCTTCCCTCGGAATAGCCTTCCAGCAGGCTTACGGTGCAGGAGTATCACACATGTTTTATTCCAGCTATTGTCCAACTCTGAACGACAAGCGCAGATTCGATTTTTATGTCAGCGGAAAAGTAGATGTTCGGGGGCTGAAAGAACGCTTGGATAAGGGCGGAAGTACGGATGTGCTCGTGGGAATGCGACCGGACTTCAATTTGGTGGTGAGCCCCCTGTCAAAGGCCAAAGACGGTTCTGTAAAACCGATACTGAGTGTTGATCTAGAGGGATGGGTTCTCCCCGTGTTCAATCTCAGTAAAGCGTTTCAGGCTGGAGGACAGCTGAACGTCAAAGTACCAGTGAACCAGGTGTTCTCACTAACGTTGTCCGAAGAGGATGATTACGTCGGAAATGCACCCTTGGAGAACCGAAAGAACTATCTGAAGAGCAGTGTCACGTTGAACTATAGTTTTCCTCCGAGTGCTGCCAAATGATTGCGAGGTGAAGTATGCCGAAAAAGAAGATGGCAAAGAAGAAAGCCGTAAGAAAGCAGACGATCCAAAATGCGCCAGCTAAGCAGAAAACGGTTAAGGAACTGACAAAGAAGGCAGGCGCTCCGAGAAAGGCCGCCAATAAGCGGGTCGCAACACCAGCGAAACGGTCTGTGCCAAAGTTTCCCAGCGCGAGTTCACTCCCAGACTTGCCGGAAGAGCACATCGCCCATTTGGCGACGGTGTCCGCTGTAGCACCTGCTGTCGACGACCCACCCGGTGCCTGCGTGACGGTGGATACTTCGGGCCGGATGTCGTGCCGGGTAACGCGACAGAGTATGTGCACAGGGCCGAACTCAAAGTTCTTTCCCGGTAAAGCATGTCCGGCCTAAAGCGGACCTTTAGTCGATAACAGCTACAGCGCAATGGTGGAGAACGGTACTCAATGGAAGAGACGTGGCAAGCAGTCTTTAGGAATCTTTACACTGGCTTCCTGCTCAGGGATTTCGCCGGAAAGATCGTACCGGGAGTCTTTTTGCTGTTTTCGATCGCCGCTTTGTTTCGATCACCGGCTGCTCTCATTCGTGAACTCAGGAAAGATGTACCGCTATTCGGTATTGTTTTCTTGGCCGGTTTCGCGTGGACCGTGACTTTAGGAACTCAAAGTCTGGCGGAAGGACTGCGGATTTGGAAATACTTTCCAGTCGCTGGTCAAACTCAACCAGCTCCCTCTCCTTACATCGGGTTCTGGTTAGACCTCTATCAGGGCAGCGACGAGAGCAATTTTGATGCGGGCACCGCCAAGGTCGATCTTTTCCAAGTTGGCGCAAATGAGGACGAGAAACAGCAATACGAGCGGTTTGTCGTTATCAAGGAGGCCTGCGGAAACCTGTTTATCGCGGGCTTGCTATCTCTGCCAGCCTGGTTAGTCGCTATCGTTCGCCGAGAGAAAACGGACTCGGAGGGCAATCGCGCTGAAAGCAACAAGCGGGATTCGAGGCGCGCCCGGCACAATTCGATAGACAGGTTGCGAACGGCAGGGGTGCCGGCTCTCGCGTCTCTCTACTTCATACTAATCATGATCGGATTGCATCGAATGAATGCTCAGCATGTGCGCCGTCAGCTGAGGTACGCAGAAATTGTGGCGGAGAATAGAAAGAATCAATCTCAGAGCTCGACAGCTACCAGCCCCAAGCCACCGGCACCAAAGGGAGCGCCGGCGCCTTGATGAGTCGCCCAAGATTATCAATCAGCAGCCGTCAAATGTGTTGGCCGATATTAGTCGAAACCAGTTTGATGCTTTCGTTCGTCCGAACAGTGCGCGACGAGGCCCGGGGGCAGCTCCGTCGGGTTACTCAAAACTTATTTGTTCGTCATCTAGGCGTTCGCGATTCAACATTTCGACGGCGCTATCTCGCATTCGAGTAAACAGCCTGTTTCCTGCCGACCCCGGGGCAAACTTGGCGCGCAACGTTTCACTCCTATCCTTCAGCGAAACGTACCTCGGTGAAGGTTGGCCCGGTGCTCGGTTGAACGAACCTGTCTGAGAATTCACAAGGAGAACTGATTCCGCCAACTCGCCGAGTTTCGTGTCCACGCCTCGGCAGTTCTCAATGACCTGCACCGCAAAATCAGGTTGGCTCAAGGCGAATTCTGGCGGCGCACTTTCGATCAGTTGGAGGGCGATTCGGATCGACCCCGCTTCGCGCCGTTCCAGCAATTCATCGATGACTGCGAGAGCCGTCGCATCGATTGACGCAATCGACCAGAAAAGCTCACGTAGCCAGAAGCTCTGGCCGGGTTGCGAAAAGAAACGGTCCCTTACCTGCTCAAGGAAGGTACGGTAGTTAGCGGCCATCTGCAGCGGCCGGAATGCGTTCCCGAAACGGTGATGTGGAATCGGCGCGTAGCCTTCCTTCTTCTCGTTCCGTCTGTCCAACTCAGCGGCGCGATCCAGACGTCGGAGAATGAGCTCGAAAAGTGGGCTAGGAAAGTGTTCCCCGGCCCAAGCGAGAAAACGCTCGGTATGGTGCTGGTCGATTTCTTTCGTCGCGATCAGTTTGTCGAAGAGCATTCGAACCTGATCTTCCGATAGGTGCTCCTTGTTGATTCCAGCATAGTCGAGGGCACCGCACATTTCGTCAGCCATCTTCGAATCGTCGCTAATATCGGACTTCAGCAACATTGCGATCGCTGCGTGTTCATGCTGCCGGTGCGCTCCGAGGCGGCGAATTCCTGTGAATGTCAGATAGCGAACCGCCACAGCCGGGTGCCGCGCCAAAGCCTGCAAGATTGGAACGTCCTCCGCTATCGGAGCGTTCAGGTTCGGTCCATAGGAAACTGCATTTGCCGTCCCGTACGCGACCAGATAATCCTTGTTGGTCGCTGCTTCGATTCCGGCGCTTCCATACGTGGCCGGGTCGGTCTGCCTAAGCCATCGGAGCGGAACCATGATCATCTGTGCGAGCAGCGGATGCGCGTCATTCATGGCGTAGGGCAGAAAAGCATCCACAAAATCTTCCGAGCAAAGCTCCTCGATGAAACAGTAGGGCTTGCTGCCGGGATCAATACCAGCCTGTTCTGCGTCCTTCACCAACTGAACTAGACCCTCAACTTGCTGGCGACTGTCGCGAAATTTCGCACGAAATGCCGCAACTCCACGCGAAATCAGTTCCCGTCGAGAGCGATCGGCTTCCGCGAGGTCCTCATGGCGTCCGTCCAGATCCCATTCGCCCGTCGAGAACGAGTCGAAAATCACTAAGTCATCGGATTGCAGAATGCCAGCAAGGATCTCGTCAATTTTTCTGCCGAGGGGACTGTCCTGGGTGTGGGGGCGCGCGTGGCGAAGCACCGAGCGAATTTGGCGAAGAAGGGGAGTCGGTGTATTTTTCTTCAGCCTGTTTTCAACCATGGCGGCGACGGCGAACCGCTCCTCCATCTGCCATCTAGCTTCCTCTTCCGAGACTATGTGGCCGATCATCGGTAGGTACCCCGACAGCACACGTGCAGTTGACTCCGTCGCGCGCAGGGCGATTTTCGGATCGTCCGAGTTGAGGCAGTTTTCGATGATCCCCAACGCCTTTTCGCGAACCGGCCGCACCACGGGGTAGTTCAAACCAAACCCGCCGAATGAGATAGTGAATCCTTCCGACTCGGTGAATTTACCTTCCTTCGCGAGCAATTTGTCCACGATATCCAACGGAGTGAATGCATCCTGGAACGCGTTCCGCTCTCCGCACATTCGCGCTGCGAAGTCGGCCATCCAGTCGTTGTAGATGACAGGCTTGTAGCGACCGTATTCCGCCATCTCCTCTAGGACACGACGTGAGTGATCCGGGTACTGATGCGGAGCACGATGATCGCGCTCGGCCAACTGCCACAGAATTGCAGTTGCCTCCTCCAGGCGGTCGAAGTGAAGGGCGATTGCTTTCAGCAATGGCGGAATCTCTCGGAGGACGTCCTCTTGTTTGACTTCCCAGTCCGCCCACAGCACGACTGTGGCCGCCTGGTTTTCGAGCGCGCGACGAATCAGTTGCAGCACGCGAGTTGGCTGAAAGAGCGCGGCTTCCTTCAGAGACTTGAAGAGTTCAACTCGAACGCTTGCATCACCGGCATCGAAAGTGCCGTCGATCTCCCTCCAGATTCCTTCGAGAAGACGCGCGCCTTGATCTTGGTTCCGCTGGGTGATGCGCCAGTCGAGCTCGCCAAGATTTCTCAAAACGTTCGGCAAGTATGTGGATTGGAACCTCTCAAAAATCAAATCAGAAAAGCCTGTGCTCTCGCCGGCGCGGGTCAAGCAAGCACCTTCGAGAAGAAAGTCCGAGAGCAGGTCCGGCACGATCCTGACAAGCCGCCCTCCCCGTAAGAGGAGCCCGTGTTTCTCCAGCAGATTGATCGCGGACGCTATTTCGTCCGGTCGAATGTGGAGAATCTCCGCTGCTGGTTCAACAAATTGATTCGCGGCCGGGGTTAGGGGCCCGACAGCCGCTATGAGATTCAGCAGCTGCCGCCAGTTGACAGATCCGGCTGGGAGCAGCTTCTCGTACTCCGCAGAGAATCGATCGAAAACCTGATGGCGGAAGTCATCTTCGTTGGCCAGCAGCGCCGGTGGAATTTCTCCTCGAGCGATCAACCGGCCGCCAACGACCGTCACGAGGGGCGTGTCAGCAGAAACGACCGCGAGCGCAACTGCGTGTTGTGCATGGTCCGCTCCAAGAACTTCGAGCGCGAGATCCCTGACACTCTGATTCCCGACACGCTCCAGTTGGGGAAAGCGTTTGATCTGACTGACATCGAACCGTATCGACAAGCTCGCGTCGATGGATCCACTCCCACTAGGCCGTGCGCCTAACACCAGTTTCACGTTCTGCCGCTGCCCTAAGTTTCGAACTAGCAACAACAACCGATCGAGGAAATCGAATCTGTGAGCGTCATCCGCGACGATCAGCAGGTCGCCAGCGGGAATTTCCTTCGCAGCGTCGGAGTGCCAATCAGCATCCTCCATCACGTAGAGGACCTTGCGGTTGTCAACTGTCTGCACCCAATCATGGAGCAGTTTCGATTTCCCGATTCCGCCCCTGCCAGTTAGCACACCGACTATTTCTGTCGGATCGGCGAGAAACGCACTGAGCGCTTGCAGTTGCTCTTCTCGCCCGCGAATCGTTTGCTTGAAATCAAACAATCTCGGAGAGCCCGATTCAAACGGCGCGAAGAACTCCTTGGGAGTCGTAAAGACGCGGCGAGCACCCGGCCGACCTTGTGCGTTCCAGTTGGTCACAGCAAGGAGCAATTCCGTAGTTAGCCGATCAGGTGAATCAAAATAGGCGGGAGTGATTCCCGCGGAAGTCACGGCGTTTTTGAAATCGTCGAGCGCTTTCTTTTTGTCCCCATCCGTTTCCTTGTTTACGGGAACACCGCCCTCGGTCTTAAGAAATGCGAACACTGGCCTGCCGAGCTTTTGTGCGAGCTCGAACTCCGCACGCGTGTACGTCAGTTCTGGACTTTCGGGAATCAGAGACCCAGCCATGAAGCCTATGATCAGAATCACCGCATCAGAAAGCCGGACCTGCCCCAAGCAGACGTCGAGCGGTTTCGACGGTTCAGACACAAATAGTTCCATCCCCCAGGGAACCAATTCCGAGCGGCGGAGCGAATCCTGGGCAGACTCTCGCTCAAGGCGAAGATCTTTAAACGTCGAGCTGACAAAAATACGCATTCGACTTACCGTAGCGCACTATTCCGGAGGCGACGCTGCAGCGCTGCGCGCCCGCCCTCTGCCCGCGCACCTAACGACGTTGCCGGCGCCGGAACCAACCAGGAATCCTCTGTAAGCCTAAGTGCGTCGATCGCGCAACATTCTTTCTATGAGACCAAGGATTTCGGCGCGTTGTGTATCGTCCAACTCGAGCACTCGACGGACGAGGAACGTTGCGGAACTGCCATGGCCCGGAAGTCCTTCAGGTTCTCCTGTCCAGCCGGCCCACTTGGCCAAGGTCATGAAATCGAGCTTGTAGAGCTTCGCGAGTTCTAAGAGTACTGACGGATCTGGCTGGCGGATGAGCCCGCGTTCTATTTGTGAAAGGTAGGCGCTCGATCTTCCCAGTCGACGCCCGACCTCTCTTACCGCAAGCCCATAGTGCTCGCGCGCCCGTCGAAGAACCTGACCCACCGGTGGTATGTCTTTGCGGGGAATCGCGAGTTCTGAGCCTGCTTTTGTTCCGCGATTCTGAACGCCTTTGGTCGCTCTTGGTTTGCTCATAATAAAAACTCACCGCTAGTTTTGCACAGGTGGCGCAACTGCCCACTTGCGGAACGCACGATTGCATAGTACATTATCACCATTGCAAAGGAGCTTTGCAAATGGATGTAAGCGAACTGGTAAAGACAGAATGCAAGATGCCGGACAGCCGGTACGCAGGCCTTTGGGATTCCATCGTGGTGGACGTCTCCATTAAGAATCGACTCCTCCGGTCAGCGGCGCTCAGCTTTCGGCTCCGTGCCGATTTGCCCTTTGAGGTTACGGCTCTTCACGGGTTGACGATATTATATGGTCCGCCCGGGACGGGAAAGACGACGTTGGCTCGCGGCCTCGCCCATCAGTTGGCACCGCTTACGACTCAGCGATCAGCTCGCCTCATCGAAATCAACCCTCACGGTTTGATGAGCGCAGAGCACGGACAGAGCCAGCGGCGGGTGACAGAGCTTCTGACGGACTACGTACCCTCGTTGGTCGACGATGGGATTCCGACGGTAGTGCTTCTCGATGAGGTGGAGTCCATGGTCGTCGCCCGAAGCCAGGCTTCTCTCGCGGCAAACCCTGCGGACGTTCATCGCGCTACTGATGCCGTACTCACGGCCATTGACTCAAACGCCTCGTCTTTACCGCACCTGGTTTTTGTCGCGACGACCAACTTTACTGGGGCAATCGATGAAGCATTTCTATCGCGCGCCGACGTTGCCATTTGCGTACCGACACCGGATGCCGCCGGCGCGCTGGCAATCCTAAAAACCACACTCAATGCGATGTCCGAGTCATTCGCCCCTTTGGCCAAACTAGCGCAGAATCCAGCGCTCAAACAGGTCGCGAGTGCACTTGCCGGAATGGATGGCCGTCGCATTCGGAAGACGATCAGCGAGGCAATGCTTGGTCGAATCGAGACCGTGATTGAGCCTGGCGTCCTGACCATCGATGATCTGCTGTCAGCGGCGCAACTAGTGAAGCAAAGCGCGCACATAACGCAATCCAACTTGGGAGGGAGAAATGGAGCGCACTAGGTTAATAGCGGCGGCGCCAGTCCGAAGCGCATCCGAAGCCTGGCAAGTTCTCACCACTCTTCTGTCCGATACGTTGGAACGAGGCTCCTCGATTCCAACCGGGAGTGTCGCTGCCGTACTGGCAAATCTGAATGGCCTTGGGCCAGCACTAATCGCCGGAGGGCACCTGGAATCGAAAGGTATTGTCCTTGTGGACGAAGGACTGCACCTGACGATTCGAGTGCTCACTGCGGATGCAGCCCTCGACGTGGAAGAAAACCTCAATCCGGTGCCAGGTGGTGCAAGCGCTACGGACGGGTGGACTATCTACTTCCCTCCGGCCGGTCCGTTGGACAAGGCTCTCAGCTCTGCGGTGAAAAGCTCTCCGCATCTCTCGACCGCGGAGCCGCCAGCCTCCGCTCCAGCGCAAAGATCGGAGCGTGCTGCCAAGTCCTTAATTGACGTTGATGCCCTCCGCGGCTTGGGGAACTGAATATGACATTTACTTCCGTATCCACCCCGACGCATACGATAGTGCACACGGCCACACATCTTGCTGATGTGATTCTGGGCTCGATTGCGGATATTCTCGGCACGCTTGGGATCGACGCTACCCAGGTCTTTGCTGATTGGGACCGAGACAATCGAGCGATCTCCGAATGGATCAAGGAAGGGTCTCTGACCACTGTTGCGCTTGAGTGTCATCAACCCAATGGCGTCGTCGCTCCGATCTTCGAGTTCCCGGTCTCTTACACGGGTACAGGCGAAGGCGATCGGAAGTTCACGGCGGACCGTGCTGCGCTGGCTCGGTATCTTGCAAAGCTTCAGACGGTTCCTTCGGGAACCATCTACAAAATGTTTTGCAGCTATAACGGTTGGCATTCCAGCCAATCAGGATGGGGGCCGGCAACGAGGGCATCCGTGGCGGGTATGCGCTCTTACAGTTTTGGAACGCTTGCAGCGGGGCCGCACGCAAGTACGGGCCTACGTTACTTCACCAAGTGAGTTGACCAATCATGAGCTACATTGACGATGCATTCGACGGCTTGAAATCAAATCTCGAAATCACACCAACCGAAAAGGACCTCGCGGTCAACCGACACAATCTGATTCGTGACCACGTTAGCGCATCTTGGAAGTTGGCTGGGCACTTTCTCACCGGGAGCTACGACAGGAAAACCAAAACAAAGAAGCTGAAGGATGTCGATATCTTTGTTGTGATCGATCCGAAGGGGCCAGAGGGATACCTTGCCAATGGCACCGGCTCAGACGCCGTTACGGCGCTGCGGAAGGTTTTGGCTACTCGCTGGAATGACCTCGATTCCGATGAACATGTGGTGATCATCAACTACGCGGGTGAAGAAGTTACCTCATACGAGGTGGCTCCGGTATTCCCGCGAAAGGGCGGAGGCTATCTGATGCCGAATGGCGCCGGTTGGATGGCGACCGATCCGACGAAACACGGCAAGCTGGTGACAGCGAAGAACAAGAGTTGCGACGACAAGTTTGTACCATTCGTGAAGATGGTGAAGGGCATCAATCGCGAGGCGAATGACGTTATCAAGCCGTCGTTTCTGCTCGAAGTTATGGGCCTTGATTTAGTTCTCGAACCATTTGGACGGTATCGCGATGAGATTCGGTTCTTCCTCGCGTCCGCGGCCGATCGAATGATCGAAGACTGGCCTGATCCAGCGGGGCTCGGACCCAATGTGAACGCTGGAATTGGCAACCCAGAGCGGGAGACCTTGGCTCAAACGGTGCGAAAGTGGCTTGCCGTTGCTGAGGAGGCATTGCTGCTTGAGAGCGAAGGTAAGGAACGGGCGGCGGTTGAGAAGTGGCGCAAGCTCTTCGGCTGGCGAATGCCGTTGCCGTAAGATTTGCGAATATTCGTTAGGCCATGTGCGAGTGAGGTTGACGTTTAGTTTATGGATAACGGTATCGTTTCTCGTCAAAACCTGCCGGACAATATTAAGAAGTTAGCAGCACAACGGCATTTCTACTCACGGGCGAAGCGATTCAGTGCGTTTCAGGCAGCGCTGGATGTTCTTTCCCCAATTGGGGGGGCGATTGCTGTGGTACTAAAACCCGACGCAGATGTGTGGGCTGCCACCATCGGCATTGCAGTTGCCATTTTGGACACGCTTTGGCTCGAACCGAAGCAGAGCGACTTCCGGGAACTCGGCGCAAACATTCAAGAGGAATTCGATTGCAGTGTTCTTGAGCTGCCGTGGAACACTCCGTTGGCGGGGGAACGCGTGAGCCCTGAAGACATTCATGAGGCCTACAAGACGTACAAGCCATCGAAGGTCGCTCCTTTGGAAGATTGGTATCCAAAGGCGGTGGGCACTCTGCCGCTGTTCCAAGCGCGAGTGATTTGTCAACGTACAAATTCTTGGTGGGACGCAAAGCTTCGGCGGCGATACTGTGGCTGGATAAACGGTACGTTGGCCGTGGTCATTGCCTCCGTGATCATCCTCGGTTTGATAAATGGGATGTCTCTTCAGAAATTCGTACTCGCTGTCGTGGCGCCGCTATTACCAGCCATACTCTGGGCCGGACGCGAATACCGACGCCAGAGAGACACAGCCCTTAGGTCTGATCGCCTTAGGGTTTACGGAGAGTCCTTATGGGAGCAACTTACCAAAAACGAAATGGATGAATCTGAAGCATCAAAACGCTCCCGCGAGCTCCAGGACGCAATTCTGATCCGAAGACAGGAAAGTGCGCCGGTATTCGATTGGATTTACAAACTCCTCCGCTCGAAGCACGAGGAGCAGATGAACATTGGCGCTCAGAAAATGGTAGATGAAATAATCCAGGGTAGGGCAAGCGTCATTTGAAATAGCTCCCCTGCCGGCTGCAGGGCTCTTGATCGCAGAGCACACCCGAAGTTAGCGTCGCAAGCGATTTCAAACCAGCATCCTGCACCGTCGCCTGCACACCTGGCTCCAAGCAGTGAGGCACGACGATTGGCACGACTGAACTGTGGAAATGTGATCTGCGGAAGGATCTGTGAAGCAGCCACTGGTGGAAGCAAGTTCTCTGACCGTTAGATCGATGCATTGAAGCGGAATGATGGGGGACTTAGAGAAAGGTGGGTCCGATTGGCGCACCTATTTATTCGCGTTGAACTGCGTGGTACGCCCAGTAGGCAAGATTACGAGAATCTGCACGCGTATATGGAAAACAACAACTGGCACCGGAAGATCCAAGGAACCGCCGGAGAAAGCGTTCTTCCTCACGCCATGTATCAAGGTAACTCCGACAAGGACATCTCCGCAGTCACCAGTTCATTGAGGAAAGGCATCCAGACTACCGTTTGGACGCAAGCCGTGGTTCTTATCATCTCCGCGCAGACGTGGTCTATGGAACCCGCCTGACGGCGCGGTCTTGAGCCGCTGAATTTCATCCCGGCAGAAACGGTGGCATCGAGCAGTCTTGCTGGGCGACTTTGTAGCAGTTTTCTAGATAACAACTTAGGCTTCGGCATACGTTGGTACGCTGGAAATTGAGTAGACAGATTCCGCGAAGCTCCCCGAGGAATCAGCTAGGATCGACGCTCGGTCTGCAAGCGGAGGTTGGGAAGCAATGAGCGTTTCATCATCATTCCAGAAACTGATCAGCCGGATCGAACCCTCGGCAAGCGAATTGGCTTCAGCAGCTCAACATGCCAATACAATTAAGACCCGGCTTAAGGCTTCATTTCGCCTAAAGAAACTAATGGTGATCGGAAGCTATTCCCGAAAGACGCATATCGGCGGATCTAGCGACATCGATGTTTTTGCAGTTTTGGCGCGTGATGAGATGCGCTGGGGCGGGAATTACGTAAACCCCGCCACCGCTCTCGATAATCTTAGAAAGGATCTTGAAACGAGATATCCGTACACGACAATTTATAAGGATGTCCATGCGATCGTTGTCGATTTCTCGGGGACTCGAAGCCATGTAGATGTTGTTCCTGGATTCTTCTCTGGGATGACGTCGCAGAACTGGCCTCTTTATTCAATGCCTAACGGTGCCGCTGGATGGATGGGGACCTGTCCAGAACTCCACAACGCATATATCAAACAAAAGGACGACGCCAGTGGCGGAAAGCTTCGGCGCTCAGCTCAATTGATGAAGTTCTGGCGTGAATGTCGCTCGCCGAAGGTCCCTCTTTCCTCCTTCCATATTGAAATGCTCCTGGCGGCAAATGGTGTCTGTCAGGGAATAAAAAGTTACGCAGATTGCATGACCGAGACTTTTCAGCTTCTTGCTCAACGCGAGTGCCAGGCATTACGTGATCCACTGGGAATTGCTGGTAACATTTTTGCGACACGGAGCTATCAGCAACGCGAAACTACACTGCGTTCAATCATCTACTCCCGGGATCATGCAAAGGCTGCAGTGAGAGCGGAGCAATACGGTAATGTGTCTGAGGCCAAGCGGCAGTGGGACATCGTGTTCAATGGCTACTTCCCTGAATGATTGCGAATCCGTGGCAGGCAAATGGTTGGCAACACAAACAAGCTTCGCGGCTTTGCAGCTTGCCGCATTTACCGTCGTCCACGTTGGCCGACGCCAGGATTTGCAAATTTTGAGCGTTCCTTTTGAGCCAACGAATGCTGCAGATGTTTTGCGTGCTGATACAACGTTTGCCGTCCAAACGCCGTAGTTTGGCCCAGCCATGAATCCGCTAAGAGATCGGAGGAAGCTGCGTGTCCGAGGAAAAGATCCGTCCTAGTACGGTTCCGGTGATGGCTGGCTTTGATGCTCTACAGGAAGCGCTCAAGCCGTTGGTGGAGTTGGTTAGGTTAATAAGTAAGCCCGAGACCGGTATTGTTATTCGGCAAGCAGTGGAGGACCTGGAACGCCACTGGCGCGAAGAAGATCAGTCCTTCATCAATTTCACCGTGACGCATCGCTGGCTAGGTCTGGAACGGCACATGACGGCAGAGCAATTACGGCTCCTGATTCGCGTTTCGGAGGCTAACGGACCCGCTGCCGCCAACGGGATGGTTCCGAAGGTATTCAGTCCGGAGAAGATCGAAGAGATGGTCGCCCGGTGGAGTACCATTCCGTATCTTCAGGCACGGTCCCCGGTGATCGCCGATGCAACCGCCGCATATCGGTCAGGCATGTATAGCCTCGTCATTCCGGGGCTGCTGCCACTGGCTGAGGGTCTCGCGTATGAGTTGGTTGGTGGAGGTCGTCAGAAGTACGACGCAGTACAGCGTGCCGCGAGAGCGCAAAAGGACCAAGTGAGTGCAGACGATCAACCCTGGTTCGATGCAATGATGAAATTCCTGGATGATGTCTATTCGTGGATGGATTTCGCGCAAACCGCACCAGCGGGATCATTTCACCGGGGCATGATAATCCATGGGCGAAGCCCCGATTACGCCACGGCTGAAAACGCTGTGCGGTCGTTTCTCCTTCTGGACACCGTGACGGAATTCTGGCAGCTCAGGAGTCGACCACCGCTGTCATGATGCGTTGAGCAGCCGGCAACGGGCCGTCGTTTTTGTTGCGCGGGAAAGAGCTGCCTATGCATGGCTGGAAATGCGACAGGAACCGCAAGCCTCCAGCAACCCATTGCAGGGGACACGAGCGCCAATTGCTAGACCCCGCAATCTAGCGTTTCTTGTCAGGATCCGCTTTGAACTTCACGTGAATGGGAACCTTCGTTGGAACCTTAGCCTCAAAATCAACTGGCGTCCCGTCTTTCTTAGTGAAACTGATTTCCTTTTCCTGCTTAACTGTCTTGTGGGCATCAAATTCTACTGTTTTTTTGCTCATGTATTTTGACTCCTTGGCCAGATTGGTGAGTGACAATTTGCACCGGTTCCATTATATGTGGGCCTGCACGGGCTGGGCTCCATCAAATTTGAGGTCCCTTTCCCAGAAACAATTCGGCGGGAGCCAAGGCGGGCGCTTCCTAGCCTGGGATCGGGCACACCATCGGCACACTGCAAATCAGAAACATGCCGATTTTTCGTTGGTCGGGGAACCAGCCGACTGATCGGCCGTCAGTCATCGATTCTGGTCGATCCTTTCTCTTCATTGCACCAGAAATGCGTTGCCTGGATATTGTCCGGATGATCGTCCCTCCACGCTCCTCCCATCCCTTTGGGATTCCTGTGATCTGGAACTACATCAGAGTAATCTGTGAACTCTTCGTGGCAGATGGCGCACTTCCTGTCCTGTTCCACAATCTTCCGATTCAGCAGTTTCCGCATTTCAGCAGGCGACCGGAGTTCGCGATATCCTCTCGGATGATGCGGATCCTCAATGCGTCGAATCCCAGGCTGCAATCTGAGTGCATAGGGCGTTTGTTCACGGCCAGAGCAGGTGACCGATCGGTGGATTGGGCAGTATTCATTGCGATGAAGTCTCACAGTAATCCTCCGGTAGCAAGCGGTGTTGAGATCTGTGGCGGGGGAAGTCAGAAAGGGGTGGATGTCTCAATTACGGATGCACCGGTGCGATGCTCCACCGAGCGGAACCGGCTAACCCCCGACGACCTGCTGTCAAGGCGCAGATCCGCCATCCAATCGCACCTTGAGTGGAGGACCCGACGGGCCGTCAGCGAATACACTCAGACGCGCGTACGCACAGATCGCATCGCAATTTGGTAATTCAACGTTGAGACAGTGCCGGGTTGAAGGTGTACTATTTTTCTTTAAGCAGCGGGGTGGAGTTTACGAGAAGCAGGCGGGCTGCGAGTTGATGGCCGCACGTACTACGACCTTATAGGGCGGGATTTCCACGACATAACAACGAGCGAGCGGTTAATTGCTAATTAGCTGAGCTACAGCGAGCTGAGATTCGGGCGCTATGCATGGGACGAAAGCGCAAGAAAAGTCTCGATCAGTCTGATCCAGTTCTTATAGAGTTGCCTCTCCGCGATGAGGAAGAGGTCGCACTTCCACAACTGAAACGCGCTATTTGGACGGAGAACAAGGCCCAACTGATCCGGCGCTATCTTTTTCTCTTTGGGCTTGTGACCAGGCATGGCACATACATCGACGGCTTTGCTGGTCCTCAACAGCCAGACAAGCCAGCGATGTGGGCTGCCAAGCTGGTACTGGAAATGCGACCGGCTTTCCTGAGGCACTTTCATCTTTGCGAAAAAGCGAAATACAAAGTGAAGATGCTGGAGTCGCTTAAACGAGAGCAACCGGAAAGGGAAAAAGGCAAGAAGCTCGGGAGGACGATTGACGTCTACGCTGGCGACTTCAACAAAAGCATTCGTCGCATCTTGCGAGCGGGAGCGATCAACGACAGCGCGGTGTTCTGCCTCCTTGACCAGAGGACGTTCGAATGCCACTGGGCGACGGTGAAGTTGATAGCCGACTACAAACGGGGTGCACCCACAAAAATTGAACAGTTCTACTTTCTTGCGACCAGCTGGATCGAGCGATCTTTTTCTGGCTTTACGAGGAATAAGCAAGTGGTCAGCGGCTGGTGGGGTCGTGCTGATTGGTTAGAAGTGATGAAGTGGTCGTGGAACAGGGTACTAGAAGAGACCACGCTGAGGTTTCGTCAGGAACTCGGCTATAAGCACGTGCGTGCTTACCCGATATATGCTGATAAGGACTTAGGCAGTCGAGTCATGTATCACATGATTCACGCCACGGATCACGATGCAGCACCCGAACTGATGACCAGAGCTTACAATACCGCGCTCAAAACGAAAGGCGTGCAGATGCAGTTTGAGAATCTGTTCGCCGCAGAGTAGCCTGCGAGCACCTCCCTACGCGATCGACACTAAACCACTATCCGGCGGCATCTCATCGTACGTTCTACCCTCCAGTAATCGACCTGCTTTCGACTTGTGAATCCCTCCCCACTGTTTGAAGAAGAATGCCACGCCTGTGCGTTCGCACTGTTCTCGTAGCGATACTACCCATTCTTCTCGCATTGGCCTGGCACCGCGGCCACTCTCGCCGCCAACAATAACCCAGTGAATACCCGACAAATCCAGAATGCCCACGTCTTCGAGAAGAGGCTCGATAGAAAGAAATCGAACCGATATTGGTGTAGAACGCAAGTGCTCTATTCTTGGCAGGCCATATTGTTTGTCTTCCACGCTGACGCCCCACCAGATGTGAGAAAGCTGGGCAGCAAATCTGAGCCGAGATTGTAGCAAATCCCGCATTCGCGAAGACCGCTTGGTGAGCACCTGATACGTGTGCCACTTCGCCATCGTCATGACCGATGCAACCTTCTCGATGTATTCGTCGGGCACTCGTTCATGAAACAAGTCACTCATCGAGTTGACGAAAATCATCTTAGGCGTCTTCCATCGGAGAGGCTCTTCAAGTTTGGAAGGTACAAGCCGCAAATCGAAGCCCTGCTCATACGGATGACCCTTCACGCCACGGAAGCGCTCGGCGAAGGCTTCCGCATAGCAATGCTTGCAGCCGGGACTGATCTTCGTGCAACCGCGCACCGGGTTCCACGTCGCATCTGTCCATTCGATCTTTGATTTGTCCGACATTATTTCGTCTTTTGTTCGCCCACACCAGAATACCCGATACGGCACTAATTGCACATAGCCTTGTGCATGTGCGCCGATTGAGTCCGACATTGCAGAGTTTACTAGAAAGCCGTGTCCTCGATGAAGGTACAAAGCAGGTACTTGCGCTAGTGGTTTTGATGTTTCTCGTGATGCAAACGGGAATTGGGTGTGAGAATCTCTCGATTTCTGATGGTTGGTACAATGCTTTCCCGAGGGGGGACTATGACGAACCTGACGGGAGTAGTTCGGCAATTGCGGAAGGAAAAATACTTGGCGCCGCTCGCGCCTTCTTAGCCGGAGGATAGCAATTCGTGAAAGCCACGGGCGTGATTTAC
>Ga0335078_10004900_pt1 | contig 19824 bp, 14 predicted proteins | sample Lox_Sample_32_FD_206711 | JGI IMG/M metagenome (GOLD analysis project Ga0335078, IMG submission 206711) | Soil microbial communities from Loxahatchee National Wildlife Refuge, Florida, United States - Lox_Sample_3.2 | ecosystem: Environmental > Terrestrial > Soil > Wetlands | place: USA... | reverse complement strand
CGCGCGAATGGCGAATTCGCGGCGGCGTCCCGAGGCACGCACCATGTGCAGATTGGCGATATTGGCGCAGGCGATGAGCAGGACAAACCCAACCGCGCCGAACAAAATCATCAGCAGCCCGCCCACCGTGCCCAGGACGCGGTCGCGCACCGGCTGCATCACCACCTGAATGGCGCCGTTGGCCTGCGGATAGGCCTGCCCCAACCCGGCGGTGATCACCTTCATTTCGGCGCGGGCCTGCACCATGGTCGCGCCGCGCGACAGGCGCCCGACCACGCTCATCCAGCGCAGGCTGCGGCGCGTGACCAAACCGCCCGATATATGCATCGGCACCCAGATCTCCGGCCTTCCGAGCGGGGCAAATTCAAAATCGCGCGGCAGCACGCCCACTACCTGCACGCTGCGATCGCCGAGCCGGATGGAGCGGCCCGCCACCTGCCGGTCGCCGCCGAACTGCCGCATCCAGAAGCCATAGCTGATCACCGCTACGTTGGGACCGGACTCGACATCTTCGCCGGCAACAAGATCACGGCCCAGAATCGGTTTCACGCCCAGCGTGGTGAAAAAATTCGTGGTGGTTTGCCCGCCCTGCACCAGCTCCGCGCCGCCGGCGCCGCGTAGGAGGAATTGCTGCGGGCTGAAGCCGGCAAACGATCGGAAGATTTTCGATTGGCGCGTCCAGTCGAGATAGTCCGGGTAGGACGCGTTCCAATAGGGCATTTCGTCGCCGGTAGGCGTCTCCAGTTGCGGGCGCACTTCACTGAGCGCGATGAGCTGGTTCGGAGCCGCGTATGGCAAGGGCCGCAGCAGCGCCGCATACACCACCGAAAACACCGCAGTATTAGCGCCGATGCCCAAGGCGAGCGTGAGAATGGCGACCGCCGTGAAGCCTGGGCTCTTGCGTAAAACGCGCCAGCCGAACCCGACGTCCTGAATGATGGTTTCCACCAGATGCGTGCCCATGGCTTCGCGGCATTCTTCCTTCACCCGTTGATAGCCGCCGAACTCGATGTGCGCCTGCCGTTCGGCTTCCCGCCGCGCGACGCCCTTCCGCTCCAGATCGTCGGCGCGGATCTGGATGTGCGCCCGAAGCTCCTGCTCCATGTCTCCCTCGGCGCGCGCGCGATGGAGCATGTTGGCGGCGAAGAATCGCAGCGTGTCCAGCAGCTTCATACCTTCTCCGGCTGCGCCTTCAGCGCCGAAGCCATGGCTGCCGCCAGACGGTTCCATCCTTCGGTTTCCTGCCGCAGCCGCTGGCGTCCGGTGGAAGTGAGCTCATAGAACTTGGCGCGGCGGTTGTTCTCGGAGACGCCCCAAGCGGCCTTCAGGAGCCCTTGGCGCACGAGGCGGAATAATGCCGGGTAGAGCGCACCCTGCTCGATAAGCAGTGCTTGGCCCGAGATTTGTCCGATGCGGAGCAGGATGCCGTACCCATGCAATGGGCCGAGCGAAACGGCTTTCAAGATCAGGAGATCGAGAGTGCCGGGGAGAAGCTGCGCCTGCGGGTCCATGGTCGTCGAAGTCCTTCCTAAGGCACTTAGGAGACTATCAGGTCTCTCCTAAGCCGTCAAGGAGAACGTGGCGGCGCGCACTCGTGCGTGCAGCGCCGGCACTCGTGCCGGCGTTCCCGGAGAGGGCTCCGATGCAGCCTGATGATTGCTCGCAAACCGCTTATTTACCTGCCCGTGATGGCCGCGTAACACTTTGCGCGTATGCTCGCCGTGAGGTCACTGCCGTGTCTCAAGCAGCCGCAGAACATCACCACAAAGCCGCGGAACACCACGACGAAGCCGCTAAGCACCACCGCGCCGCCGCCGAGCACTACGAACACGGCGACCATCACAGAGCTGGTCATCACGCCCACGTCGCGCATGGTCACACCGTCCATGCTGTCCATCACTCCGAAGAAGCCAGCAAGCACCAAGGCAACAATCACGGCCACCCCGAAGGGACAGCCGCTCACTAACCAGCACGGGGTTTGGTCCGTCCGACAAGCCCCGGACCAACCGGATCGGTAAGGCTTGTAACATCTGGCCGCCGGTCACGCGAACTCTTCCTTACCGCGACCCATTCCTGGGATACTCAATCGCAATGGCGCGAGTGGCGTTGCTGATCTGCTGCGTATCGTTGCGTCTCGCGGGCAGCGATTCCGCGCGAACTCTTGCCGATTTCGACGGTCCAAGTCCGCTCGAGGGCTGGACCTTCGCCGGCGATCGCGGCTCTTCGGGCGCCGGCAGTTCGCTTAATCGCGGCCCCGGCCACTCCGGCCAAGGTGCGGTCGTCGCCTATCAATTCCCATGCAGCGCAACCGGTGGATGCTGGGGATCGGTGGCGGCAACCTGGACCCCCGTCCAGCCGCTGCCCACCAAACACCGCGCCGCCATTTCGCTGTGGATTCGTGCCCTGCCGGAGGTGAAGCTCGCTCTCCTGGTCCGCGACAAAAATGAAGGAGTGCGGCGTTATCCGTTCGAAGCGGTGACGCTCGAGCATCCGGCCGGCGAGTGGCGGCAGGTGGTGGTTCCGCTGGCGGCAAAATCCACCGGCTATTGGGATGACGACCACAACGGCGCACCGCAGGGACGTATCCTTTCCATCGCAATCCAGGTAGAACCGCGGTTTCCGCAAGGTCTGCGCGGCAGCCTTTCCTTCGACGATCTGCGTCTGCTGGATTCACCCGATCAGACGTTCGACCTGCGTCCTGATCTGCCGTTGTCACCACCGCCGGCCGGCTCGTCCAAGCTGGTGCCGCGTCTGGGCGTGAATGTCCACCGCCTGGAAGATGAAGGCATGGCCGCGCAGGTTCACGACGGCGGCTTCAGCTTCGTGCGCGCGGACTTACTTTGGCGGCAGGTAGAGCACAATGGCCGTTTTCGATTTTTCCCTTACGACCGGCTGCTGGCCAGTCTGGAAACCAAGAGTTTGGGCGCTCTGTGGATTCTCGATTACGGCCATCCGCAGCACGGTGGCAACGTCCCGCCCACGCGAGCCGATGTCGAGGCCTTTGCGCATTACGCAGCGGCGGTTGCCTCCCATTTCAAGGGCCACAGTGTCCGGTACGAAATCTGGAACGAACCCGACACGGATCGTTTCTGGCCGCCGCGTCCCAATCCGCGCGAGTATGCCGCGCTCCTCCGCGAAGCTGTGGCGGCGATTCACCAGGCGGATCCAAGCGCCAAGGTCTCATCCGGCGGACTTTCGGGGATCGACCTGCCGTTTCTCGCCGCGACTTCCTCGGCGGGCGGGACGGCGGGCATCGACGCCGCCGCCGTGCACCCGTACCGCCGGCTGGCGCCGGAGACGTTGGCGGCGGAGGTCCCGGTCTTGCGCGATTTCCTGACCCGGGCGATCGGCCGATCGGTCGAAATCTGGGACACGGAATGGGGCTATGCGTCGTACGACTACTTCTCGCAGAATCTTCGCGGCGATGGGCACAGCGAGCCGGGCCGCCACCGGCAGGCGGTGCTGACGGCGCGCGAATTGCTAACGGTTTGGTCTCTCGGCATTCCGCTGGCCGTGTGGTATGACCTGCGCGACGACGGCGACGACCCCAAAAGCCCGGAGCACAACTACGGCCTCTTCGATTCCAAAAATGTCGAGAAGCCGGCGATGAAGGCGGTTCGATACCTGGCATCGATCGCCGCCAATCGCACTTTCACCGGCATGGTCCGCGAGGTCCCCGATGGCGTGCACGTCATGCGGCTGGAAGGTGGCGATGGCGCAGTTTTCGTGATCTGGAACGATCAGCCGGACGGCCGCGTCACGGCGCGCTTTCCCAAAGACGCCCAGGCATCAGCCACCAATCTCACCGGCGGTCCACTGAAGCTGAAGGGTCCGCAGATCGACCTGGCGGAAGTGGAAGGTCCCGTCTACGTGCGATTCGAGAAGTGATGCAGGCAGGCTGGCAGCCTGCGGCGGACTGCCAGTCCGCCTAAACGGCACGCCGGCACTCGTACCACGCCTTATTCCAGCAGCCAAAAATCTCTTGGATACAGCCGCCACAATCGCGTGCCGTCGCCGTCCGCCTGCTTTAGGTACGCCTCGTATGCGGAAAGCTGTTTCTCCGCACCGATCACCATATACACGCCGCCGGCGACCGCGTCCACTTTCTCGCCCAGGCCGGGAAGGACCTTGGCGTAGACCGGCGTCATGCGGCGCGCCAGTTGGTCCGACAGATCCGGAGCCGTCCGCAAATCGAGAATCGCCTGGTGAAACTGGCGGATCAGATCGGGCGGCAAACCATCCGCCAGATCCTGCGCCATTCCTTCCCCGCGCGATTCGTACGACGCCGCCGACCTCGTGCCGCGAAACGCGCCGGCAATCGCATATTCCGTCAGCGAACCATCGGGATGCGCCCTCTGCAATTCGCCGATGACAAATTGCAGCGTCTGCGGCAACAGCGGCGTCCGCTCGGCGTAATATTGCACTCTCCCCGACGCCAGCCCCGCGCCGATTCCGTTACTGTACGCCAGGCCGGCCGCGATGGTCTTGGAGAATATACTGTGCGCTCCACCGCCGCCGTACAAATTGGCGGCGAGGTAATCGAACAGCTTTCCGCGATCGGTATCGTGATAGCTCGTCAGCGGCGCGGAATTCAGAAATACACCGCCCTGCGAATTGGCATTGAGCAGCCCGACGAACACCGGGTGCGCGGCGGCGGGCTCGCGGCCCTTCAGCCGGTCGTCGATCAAACGGAGGCCGTCGCGGTACACCACTTTCGTAATCGGCTTGCTATCCAGGCCTTGAGCGAGGGCGGTCATCCCGTCTGTTAACGACTGGCTGTTGGCGCTCGATCCGATATAAAACATGCGCGCGCCGCTGGCCCGGAGGACGGATTCGCGGACTTCCTGCAGCATCCCCAGCGCCCACTGCGGACCCATCTTGACGTCGTGGGAGATTTCGTTGCACAGGTAGGTCCAGTCGGCCGCCATGCTCGAATCGGGGAGGTCCGGCAGCAACCCGTCCAGGTCCTTGGCGACATCGGTCGCCAGCGCGCGTTCCGCCGCGGTGAGCTTTGCCAGGCCGGGATGCTTGCCGCTCTGAATGGAGGCCAACAGCGCTTTCCGCTCCTCGCGAGTTCCCGGCGTTTTGGCGAGGCCGGCCATGAACGCATAAAAAGGTTCGTCGGCGCCCGATTTCAGCATCCAGCGCAGCCGGTCAAGGCTGTGGGCGCGCGTCAGGAACGACGAAGTCGCGAGATACAGCGGGTTGCCCTGCTTGAGGTAGCACTGCGCGACGTCCCGGACCCAACCCTCTTCCGCGCCCTGCATGGTGCTGCGGAGGCCGGCCAGCGACTGGTCTACCAGATCGCGCAGGCGCGGGAGATTATCTAAGCGCCAATCGGGATGGTAGAGCACCAGGTTCATCCAGGCCACCGCGCGGCGCGATTCGGCCAGGTCGTTGCCCGATCCGCGAACCACCAGCTCGTAGCGATCAGTGACGCCATTCACGCTGAACGTGGCATTGAGAGAGAGGATCTCCTTGCGCAGCCGCTCCGTCATCTGCTCAAACGACACGGGCTTGCCATCTTCGATCACGCCCGACCGCGTGAGCAGCGCGGGCAGCGCCGAGAGAAATACCAACCGGTCCTGCGGCACCCCATCCACGCGCAGCGCGATGCCGACGGTAGCGCTGGTCATGCTTTCGAAACGCGAGGTCACCAGCGGAACACCAGCCAGCTTGCTGGTCTGGAAATCAAGCTGATCGTCGAGCGTCATCGGTGGAGTGTCGATGAATTTGGGTGGCGCGGCGTCATGCGCGGCCTTTTCCAGCGCGGCGCTGTTGGCGTCATACTCCTGCTGGTAGTGCTTGATGGTGGACGCCAGATCGGGCGTGCCATAAAGGCGCTGCAGCCGTTCGGCTTCGGCGATTCCGCGCTCGGTCCGTTCCTTTTCTTCCTGCGCCAGCACCGCCGCGCTCGGCTTGGCAGCGACAACGTAAGGCTGGACGCCCGTTATTTTCCACTGAGCAAGGTATTCCCGCCAGATATTTTTGTCTCCCGAAACCAGCTTCTCAAGGGCGTCGAGGTCGTCTTTGACGGTTAGCGACTTGCGAAATCCCGGCTCGCGATTGATCTGGTAGAGATGCGAATTCCAGAAGCCGCTTCCGCCGCGAAAGCCGAATCCGGGCGGCGAATTCACCAGCTTGGCCAGCGAACGGCGCAGTTCGACAATCCGGCCTTCATACCGCTCCGCGAACGCCTTCAACTCTGTCGAGCCATCGGGATACGCCGCCACCCGACCCAGTTCGTCCATCACCTTGGCGCGGATCTCGGCCAGTTCGGCGTCGTTCATGTGCGATACTGCGACGTCGTTCAGGAAGACGAACACCGCGTTGCCGTGATCGTCGTCGACGAATGCGCCCACGTCCGTAGCGCCGTAGTCTTTGTCGCGCGTCGTGCTGTCCACCAGCCGGCGGTACAGATTGCTGCCGGCTTCGCTCGCCACGGTCTGCATGAACAAGCTGAGCAGTTGATTATCGCGATAGTTCAGTTTGCGATCGGGCGGCCAAGCCAGACCTACATATCCGGGCTGCTTCTCATTGCGGAACGGATACTCCACGATCTCGATCTTGCCGGCCGGCGCGGGTCTCGGAGCCGGAAGCTTGTCCTCGGTCATCACCGGAAGCGATGGCGGAGTCTTCTCCATGCGGTTCAGGAGGGCGTCGAATCGGGCCAGCGCGTCGCCGGGCGCCATTTCCTTGGGCAGCGACGCGATGGCGCCCATGTTCGCCAGGAAATAGTGTTGCGCGTGAAAACGGCGGATATCCTCCGGCTTGAGCACGCGCAGCGCCGCCGGCAATCCGCCCGAACTGAACGCGTAAGGATGCTCCGGACCGAAGATCAGCGTCTTGGCGTCCTGGAACAGCCGCGCGCCGGCCTGGTCCATGGAGGTGGACATTTCGTTGTACACGCTCCCTTTCTCTTCCAGGTGTTGTTCGCCATTCTGCGGATTCGTCACCACGCCGAAGTTTCGTACTTCGCGGCGGATTTCCTCGTCGGAATAATCAGGGTGCAATAGCGCGTCCAGCGTATCTTCGAAATTGCGATAGAAAACCTCCGAGCCGGCCGTCGAATAGAAGTCGTAGCAGGTCTCCCACTGCTGCGTGAACGCGTTGGATTCCACCAGCGACATCGACTCCCGGCTGCCCAGTGCTCTTCCCTTGCTGCCCTTACCCACCAGCAGGTGTTCCTGCGTGTGCGGTTCGCCCATGTTCGATGTCGGGTAGGTGGTCACCCAAAAGAAGGCCTGCGGCACCGACTGAATCTGGAGAAGGTCCAGGGTAAAACCCGAGCGCTGATGATGGAACCGCGCGCCGATGGCACGGCCGGCGTCGTCCAGGTAGACCGCTTGCGCGCTGAAGCCGCTCACCGTCTGCCCTTGCGTAAGACTTGTGTACGAGACTTCCCGCTGTTGCGCCACTGCCGTCACCGCCAGAATGAAAATTAATCCCCATCGCATAGGTAGATTATGACGCGCCCGGAGTGGGTCCGTCTCGCCCCTCGAGACGCAATGTTAATCTGACCTTGGCCCCGGACGATTCCACAACCTCGGGTTGAATCGGCCCTTCATTGGTCCTGTGTCGCACGAATAGTGGAGCACTCGTGCTTGCCGCGAGGAGACTCATCTCGGCGCTTGCGGCCGCCAACAGCACGGGCGAGCGCATCGAGGCGAGTCTCGAAGCGGCAGACACGAGTGTCCGCGCCACAAAAAAATCATCCCGTGCCTGTAGTGGAAAACTCTGTTGCGCGGTCTTAGTGTCAGATCCTCGACATGCGCGAGGATCTTCTGAAGCACGGCGCCTGAACCCGTCCCGGCGTTGTTCGATCCGCATCGATCTCTATCCATCCGTCGGATCCGAATCCCTGTAAGCAGACGTGTGCCGGTTTCCTCATGGTCGAGAATCTCCGTCGCGAACTTACAACTTCCCTCGTCATCACAGCCAGACCGGCGCGAGCCGCGCTTTGGAGTTCATCGGTCCTGTGTCTGCTGCTGGCCGTATACTTCGCGTACTTCTGCTACGACTCCATCGCCGTCCACTATGCGCCCGACGACATGATGAATCTCGCTTACGCCTGGCGCCGTCCGTCCTCGGAATTGCTGCTGGCGCCGTTCATGGTGTGGCGGCCGTTCTATCGTCCCCTGGCCGGATGGGTCTACGTCCCGCTCCTCAACACCTTCGGATTGAATCCGCTGCCGCTGCATGTTGTGGTGCTGATCTTCCTGTTGACGAACGTCTTCCTGGTGCGGCTTTTGGCAAAGCTTCTTGGGGCCTGCGAGTGGGCGGCCTTCACCGCGGCTTTGGTCGCGGCCTATCACGCGGGTCTCAGCAACCTCTACTACAACACTGCCTTCATTTACGATGCTCTCTGCTGCTCGTTCTTTCTGGCGGCGCTGGTCTACTACATCCACATCCGGCGCCACGATGCTGTTCCCAACGCCCGTCAGACAGCCCTGTTTCTCCTGCTCTACCTCTTTTCGCTCGATTCCAAGGAAATGGCCGTCACGCTGCCGGCCGTCATTCTGCTCTACGAGTATTGCTACGGGCGGCCCATCCCATCGCGTCCGAAGGGGTTCCTCCTGTGGCTGCGCGGACCAGGCCGATGCGTCGTGCCTGGCGGCTGTCTCACGCTGATCTTCATCGCCGGCCGGATCTTTGGAACGGGCGGCCTGGCGCACGACCCCGGGTATGTTCCCCAGTACTCCATGGATCGCGTCTGGGCGTTCCAAATCCGCTGTTTCAGCGACCTTTTCGAGAAATGGGAATACTTCAACCGCGCAACCGTGCTGGCAGTCTGGGCCGCGATCCTCTACCTTGCCTGGCGGCGTCGCCGTCCGCTCCTGCGCTTCGCCTCTCTGTTTTTGCTGATTGCACCCCTGCCCATCGAATTCCTCTCCGGCCGCGCGGGAGCCTGCCTCTGCATTCCTCTTGTGGCGTGGGCGCTGTTCATGTCGGTCGCGTTCGTGGATATCTGCGGCGCCGCGGCGCGGATTCTGGCGCGCGAACCTCTACTTCGACGCGTCCGCCGGCGCCCGATCGCGGCTGTGCTGATTGCCCTGGGTCTTGTGGGATGGACGCGCCACAACGCTATGCTCAAACGAGCCTATGCCGACCCGGCAATGGTCGATTTCGCACCGGTAACCTGGACCGCCATTCAGCAATTGCGCGCTCTACACCTGCGAATCCGCCCGCACGACTCGATTGCGTTTCTGAACGACCCCATCGGCAAATTCGACATGGAGTTCATTGCCGAACTGCTGTTCCGCGATCATACGCTTACGGTCCTGCTCAATCGTCAGATCCCGCTCTCTCAACTACAGATCGACCAAGCCGGCCACCTGATCGACTACCGCGACGGACATTTCCTCGTGGTGCGATAGCGCGCGCCTGACCGCTGGGAGGTCTCACATTTGTCGGGGCCGGAAGCCCGCTCACATCCCTTGCTCCTTCAGGAATTCCGCCGCAACCTGCGACGCGGAGCGGTGCTCGACGTCCACCTCGTAATTCAGTTTCTGCATCTTCTGGTTCGTGAACTTGTTGGATAGCTCCCGCAGCGCAGGCTCGAGTCCGGGGATCTTGCGCAGGCTGTCCTCGCGTACCGCGATCGCAACCTGATAGGGCGGAAACGCGTGCCGATCGTCCGCCAGAACCTTGAGATCCATCTTCGAAAGCAGGCCATCAGTCGCGTTGGCGGCGATCATGTTCACCTGCTGGTTTTCGATCGCCCGGTACAGCAGTCCGAGGTCCATGCTCTTGGGCGCCGACGAAAAGCGCAGATGATAGGTATTCGTCAGCGCGGCCAGGCCGTCGGGACGCTGTTCGAATTCATAACCCGCGCCCAGTGTCCATTCTTGCTTGACGCCGGCGGCGTCCGACAGCGATTCGAGTTGGAGCCGGTGAGCTTCCGGACCGCGCACCACCATCGCAAATCCGTTATCGATCCCCAAGGGATCGAGCCACGCCACCTGGTAGCGGCTCCGGTATTCCGACCGTACACGCGCCAGTACGGCAGCGGTGTCCATCGCCGCCGGAGACTCTTTGAGAATCGCCGTCAGCGCCGTTCCGGTGTATTCGGGATAGAGGTCGATTTCGCCGCCGGTCAGCGCCTGATGAGCGAGCAGCGTGCCCCCGAGATTGAGACGCCGGTCTACCGGCCGGTGCAGCTTATGTTCCAATTGCTGCGCCACAATCTCTCCGAGCACTACCTGTTCGGTGAAGTTCTTGGAGCCCACCCGAATCGCGCGGTCTGCGTTTGAATGCGAACATCCGCACAGCAAAACGCACGCGATCAGGCCGGCGCCAGCTTTCGTTCGATCCATCCCAATCCTCCGTCCGCCAGCAACGCCAGCAGCGCGGCGGGCACCGCGCCGGCGAGAATCTGCGCCGAATCCACTGACGCGATGCCGCGGAAAATGAACACACCCAATCCGCCTCCGCCGATCGCGGCCCCGATGGTCGCCGTGCCGATGGTCGCCACTGTTGCAATCCGGATGCCGGCCAGAATGGTCTGCGCCGCTAATGGCAACTGCACCTGGCGCAAAACCTGAAGATCGCTCATACCCATGGCGACGGCCGATTCGCAAACCGAGGCGTCTACGGTGGCGATCCCCACGAACGTGTTGCGCACAATCGGCAGAAGCGCGTACAGAGCGAGGGACACAATCACGGTGCGCGGTCCAATGCCTCCGATAAGCGGGATCGGGACCAAAAACCCGAACAGCGCGAGACTCGGAACGGTTTGCATGACACTGGCGAAGCCCAGAAGCCACCTTCGTAACCCGGCGCGGCGAGTGAGCAAAATGCCGGCGGGCACTCCCATCAGCAGGGCCACCGCCATCGAGCTCGCTACTAATACCAGGTGCTCGCCGGTCAGACGGAGGATGTCGTTAGCCAGATCCGGACGCATCGTGATTTAATCCTCCAGGCCGGCCAGGAAAGCCTGCGCCTCGCCGGTTTGGGCGCTGCGAAACTCCGGGGGCGTGCCGATCGTGTCGAGGCGTCCTCCGGCAAATAGCGCCACACGCGTGCCAAGACGCATAGCCTCGCGCACCTCGTGTGTGACGAAGATAGAAGTCTTTCGAAAATCGCGAGTCAGCACGAGAAACTCCTGTTGGAGTTCACGCCGCGTGATCGGATCGAGCGCGCCGAATGGCTCGTCGAAAAGCAGGAGCGCGGGATCGGCGGCCAGCGCGCGCGCCACACCGACCCGTTGCCGCTGGCCGCCCGAAAGCTGCCTGGGATAACGGGGCCGAAACTCGACGGGGTCGAGGCCGACCTTGCGCAGAAGCTCGTCCACCCGACGCTCGAGATCGGGCCGGCTCCAGCCTTCCAGTGTCGGCACCAGGCCGACATTTTCGGCCACGGTGAAGTGCGGGAAGAGCCCAACATCCTGGATCACATAACCGATGCGCCGTTTCAGGCGGATGGGGTCCCAGTCCACCGTCGGACGGCCTTCCACCAGCACCTGGCCGGAAGTTGGGGACAGCAGACCATTCGTCATTTTCAGGGCAGTGGTCTTGCCCGACCCGCTGCGGCCCAGGAGCACCAACGTTTCGCCGGCTTCTACGGAAAAGCTGATGTGCGAGAGGATGGTTTTGGTGCCGATTTGATACCCTACGTCGCGAAATTCCACCAGAGGCATCGAGAAAGCATTGTACACGGCAAAGGTTGCCGGCAAAACACACGCCGCGGCCTACACCGCTTCCAGCAGGGTCTCGGCAAACGGCCATTCCGCGTCAACCCACTGCGCCTGGCTTCGGAAGCCGGTCTTCCTGGAGAGCTTTTCGACCTCAGAGAGAGAGTACTTGTGGCTGGTCTCCGTCCAGATCGTCTCGCCCTCGCGAATAACCAGGGAGAAACCGGCCTTCGCGACGGTGACGCGCTGCTCCCGCTTGGACCGCAGGTGCATCTCGATACTGCTGGTTTCGGAATGGAAACGCGCCGTGTGTTCGAAGCCATCGAGCGAGAAATCCGCATCCAGTTCGCGGTTGATCCGCGCCAGCAGGTTCAGGTTGAATGCGGCTGTGACGCCGAGCGAATCGTCGTAGGCGGCGACCAACTGGTCCACGGGTTTTTCCAGATCGGTCCCCAAAAGCAACGCGTCGCCGCGTTCGAGGATATTGCGAATCTCGCATAGGAACGTCGCATCGGCTGGATGATCGAAGTTGCCGATGGTACTTCCGAGGAACAATACCAGAATGCGCTGCCCCACACGGCGGCGCCCCGCGGCTTCCCGCAGCCCGTCCAGATACTCGCGCTCGAATCCGACGATGCTGATGGAGTCGATATCCGCCAGCTCGCGGCGGCACATCTTGAGGGCTGTGGCGGAAATCTCGATAGGGAAATATGAGGTGTGCCGCTTGCGGCCAAACGCCTCCAGGATCCAGCGCGTCTTCGTGCCGTTGCCGCTCCCCAATTCCGCGACGATCGTATCTCCGGGAAGGCGATCGACGATCTCGCGGGCATGGCGGCGCAACAACCGCTCGTCGGCACGGGTCAGACCATACTCCGGCAGCAGGCTGATCGCCTCGAAGAGCTTTGAGCCGAGGGCATCATAGAGATACTTGGAAGCCAGCTCCTTCTGCCCGGCCTTGGTCAGGCCGTTGCGCACATCGGCCGCGAGGATCAAGGATTCATTCAGAACCAGCGCTCTTGTCGCCATGGGCTAAGCTCCCCTCACGCAGCGGAATCCGGCATAGACATACTGGTAGTGCGGCTGGAACCAGTTGCGGAAAGAACGGCGCAGCATGCAACCAGCCGTGCGGGGGGATCCGCCCTTGAGAACGTAATGCCGGCCGTCGAAGAAGTCCGCGGAGTAGCCGGGATACGAAGGGTGAGAGCCGAAGCCCCCAAACGGCGCGAATTCGCTTGAGGTCCATTCCCAGCCGTTGGCCAGCAGTCCATCAACGCCAAATGCGCTGCGGCCCTGGGGGAAGGCGTTCACGGGAGCCGGATCCCAGCGGTCAAGGTTGAAATATCCATGTTGCGGCCCCGCGGCTTCGCCTCCCCACGGAAACTGCCGCTCGGAGCCATCAGGCGAACTATAAGCGGCGCGGTGCCACTCTGCCTCCGTCGGCAACCGTCTTTCCAACCACCTGGCATACGCGCTCGCTTCGCTGTGGCTGACGTAAACCGGCCAATCGAGGGGGAGCGGAATTTCGTCGAACATCGAGCGAAACCGCCATTCACCCCCCATGTGTTTCCAGAAAACCGGGTGATGGATGCCGTATTCCGTCCTCCAATGCCACCCGGCGGCAGTCCAGAAGCCCGCGTCGCGGTAGCCGCCCGCCTTCACAAATCGCAGATAGTCACGATTGGTGACTTTATAGCGGTCGATCGCAAACCCGGCGACTTCCACCTGATGCGCCTCAAATTCGTTGTCCCATCCGAAGGCGCCGTTGCGCGCCATGCCCAGCGTCGCGCGTCCTGCCGGGACCTCGACCACGTCATCCCGCGCCGGCCCGGCCGCCGGCACCGACGCCTGTGTCTCCGAACGCTTCCGATCGAGGGGCAGTTGATGCAGCATGTACGCCAGGGTCTCGGCGTGCATCAATCGATGTTCCAGCGCCATGTGGAGCAGCCGACTATCGTGCTCCGCATCGTCGAGCGTTTCCCTCACGCGGCGCTTGTAGCCGCGGATCTCGTCGGCCGCGGGCCAGTCCGAAGGCGCGTCGGATGGCAGGCCGCCTCCCACCGGATCGATGCCGAACGCGAACAGGCGATCGAAACCAGGGTGGAACGCCCTAGCGTTGCGCATGTGTGGCCGCAGCAGGTTCCAATCGAACGCCTCGAGGTGTCCCAGATAAAAAATCAGACGATGACGCTCGGGAATCGGGCGGTCGTAAAGCGCGTCCGGGCGCACCAATTCGAACAAAGTGTCCGTTTGCTTCCTCGCTTCGGCGAGCATGGTAGTTGGATTCATGATCGGGCTCAATTCATCGGCGTCAACTCTCCGAGCATGGTCGGGACCAGTTCCGATACGGTCGGATGAATGTGCACCGCTCGCTGGATGACGGTGTACGGGGCCTTGGCGTACATGATGTCGAGAATGGAATGGATCACTTCATCGCCTCCCGTACCGAGAATGGCGGCGCCGAGAATCTGCTTGGATTCCGCGTCGATGGCGATCTTCATGAATCCCTGCGTTTCGCCCTTCTCCACCGCGCGGCCTACCCGCGTCATCGCTCGCTTTCCCAGCAGAGCTTTTCTGCCGGACTGGCGCACCTCCGCGTCGGTCCACCCGGCGCGGCCCAATGGCGGGTCGATATATAAGTTGTAAGCCGGAATGCGGTCGCTTACGTTTCGCGGGTCGTTATCGAGAAGATTGGCCGCCACAATTTCGAAATCGTTATAGGAAGTGTGCGTGAAGCCGCCTCTGCCGTTGCAATCGCCCAGCGCCCAGATCCCTGGCACGTTGGTTTGCAGTTGTTCATCTACCTTGATGTAACCTCGTTGATCTGTGGAGACACCGGCATTTTCCAGGCCAAGATCGTCGGTGTTTGGACGGCGGCCCACCGCGAGCAATAAATGGGACCCCGCTACGTCCGGCGAACCGGCGGAGCAGTCCACATTGGCAACAACCTCAGCGTCGCGCTTCTCCAGCCGAATACACTTCGCGTTCGCGCGAATTCCGACGCCTTCCCGCTCGAGAATCTCCTGTACCGCGGCGGAGACGTCTTCGTCTTCGCGCTGAATCAGTCGCGGGCCCATCTCGATGACAGTTACGTCACTGCCGAAACGGCGGAACATCTGCGCGAATTCAAGCCCGATCGCTCCGCCGCCCACGATGACTAGATGCCGCGGAAGCGAATCCAGGTTCATCATCGAGCTGTTCGTGAGAAAGGGTACGTTTTCGACGCCTGGAATCTGCGGGATCGCGGCACGTCCGCCAGCGTTGATGAATATTCGCTCAGCCGATAGACGTTCGGCGCCAACGCCGACAACTCTCGACGATTCGAACCGGGCGTGACCCTGGTACACGGTGCAGTTCGCGGTACTCTTTAGCCACTTTTCCAGGCCTTCGCGCGAACGCGCCGAAATGCCATCCTTGCGCGCCTTGATCTCCTTCATATCGACCGTTACCGGGCCGCCGACCCTGACACCGAACTCCGCGCCACGACGCGCCAGGTGAGCCGCGTAAGCGCTGGCTACCATCGCCTTCGTCGGGATGCATCCGGTGTTGACGCAGGTTCCGCCGAACCGATCGCGTTCAATAATGGCGACTTTCATCCCGGCGGCCGCCAGACGGCCTGCGAGCGATGGACCGGCCTGCCCGGCGCCGATAATGATGGCGTCGTATGCCGGCATCCTCTATTCGATCACCTGCGCGTGTTTGGCTCCGCGCGACAGATCGTACTCGATTTCATCGACGTAGCACCAGCCCCAGTTTTCGCCCGGTTCGATGGAACGGACCATGGGATGCCTGGTGGCGTGAAAATGCTTGGTGGCGTGCTTGTTCTTGGATGAATCGCAGCACCCGACATGCCCGCAGGTCAGGCAGATTCGCAGGTGCACCCAGCTATCACCCATCTTGACGCACTCTTCGCAGAGGCGCCCGGCGGGTTCCAAATCCTTGGCTTCTCTCACATGTTCGCAGCCGCTCACGTCCCCTCCCAAGGCAACAGTCCATCACATTCCGCTTCACGAGAGCAAATGCACATTGTGGCGGGCGACACCAATGCGAGAATGGAGCATGTCTCCTCCGATCCCTAGCGCTCTTGACGCTCGCACTCAGGCATTTCCGGTGCTGACCCCGGCGCAGATCGACCGGATCCGTACGCTTGCACGTTCCCGCAACGTCCAGCGCGGCGAAATCCTGTTCGAACCGGACGACACCGCCGTTCCGTTCTTCGTTCTCCTCTCTGGAAGCATGGAAATCGTGCAGCCGGTCCTCGACAACGAACGTCCGATTGCCACGCACGGCCCGGGCGAATTCACCGGCGAGATGACCATGATCTCCGGGCAGCGCTGCCTGGTCCGCGGCCGCGTAACCGAGCCCGGCGAGTTCCTGGAACTCAGTGGAGACGGCCTGCGATCCATGGTGGCGCGAGACGCCGAATTGAGCGAGATCCTGATGCGCGCCTTTATTCTGCGCCGCCTGGAGCTCATTCGCCACGGCTATGGCAACGTGATCCTGATGGGCTCGCGGCACTCTGCGCGGACCCTGGAACTGCGGGAGTTCCTTAGCCGCAATGGGTATCCTTACTGCTACGTCAATCTCGACACCGACCAAATCTCGCAGGATCTTCTGGACCGGTTCCAGGTGAAGGCGTCCGAAGTGCCGGTAGTGATCTGCAATGGCCGTAACGTGCTTCGCAACCCGTCCATCCAGGAGTTGGCGAATTGCCTCGACTTGAACGTTCGTGTCGACGCCACTCACCTGCGCGATCTGATCATCGTGGGCGCCGGCCCGGCCGGCTTGGCGGCGGCGGTGTACGCGGCGTCGGAAGGACTGAATGTTCTCATGATCGAGACGCAGGCTCCCGGGGGCCAGGCGGGATCGAGTTCCAAAATCGAAAACTATCTGGGCTTTCCAACGGGGCTTTCCGGGCAGGAACTGGCGGCGCGCGCGCTCAGCCAGGCTCAAAAGTTCGGCGCCGACATGATGATCGCGCGCAGCGTCGTGCGGCTCAACTGCGACCACCGTCCCTATAAGGTCGTGCTCGACACCGGTGAGGAACTGGCAACCCGGGCTATCGTGATCGCCAGCGGGGCTCAATACAATAAGCTGCGGCTGCCGAATTTGAAGAAATTCGAAGGCGAGGGGATCTATTACGGCGCCACGTTCATCGAATCGCAGGTTTGCGGAGGCGATGAGGTCGCCGTGGTGGGAGGCGGCAACTCCGCCGGACAGGCGGCGGTTTTTCTGTCGCAAACCGCGCGCAAGTTGCACATGCTGGTGCGCGCGGACGAATTGTCGAGCACTATGTCGCGATATCTGATTCAGCGCTTGACGGAAAACCCCCAGATCGAGCTCCATTTCAACACCGAGATCATCGCCCTCGAAGGCGACACGCACCTGGAACGAGTGGTGTGGCGGGACAAAAGGACGGGCCTAACTTCCACCCACGCCATCCCGCACGTATTTGTGATGACGGGGGCGTCGCCGCGGACCGATTGGCTTCGCGGTTGCCTCGCTATGGATCAGAAAGGCTTCATATTGACCGGCCGCGAACTGGATGACACCACGGCGAACGGAAATCCCCGGTGGACCCTGACGCGCCCTCCCCAAATGCTGGAGACGAGTCTTCCCGGTGTTTTCGCTGTGGGTGACGCGCGCGCCGGGAACGTAAAACGTGTGGCGTCGGCTGTCGGAGAAGGCGCGATCAGCGTTCACATGGTTCACCGGGCCCTCGCCGAGTTGTAGGCCAATCCCGCATTCCAGACAGGCCCCCGCCGTCTGGAAGTCTCGACGTCCCGGCCATCGATTTTCTCACCGGATTTGGAGTAGTTTGAGATCTGAATTTGGGGAATATGCCCCAGTGAATTGAGCGAAAGCCACCAGTCGCTCTTCGTATATATCAAGAAAATCGATACCTGCGCCTGGCCCTAAAAATGCAGCTCGGCTCAAAACATTCGCGGCGGAACGGAGGCTGCGGTGTGGTCAGGAGGCTGCTTGGATTCGCAACGGCCACAGTCCACGTACGACCTGCTCCGCAAACACGGAGTCGATCGGCGATCCTTCCTCAAATTCTGCACATCCATAACGGCGGCCATGGGGCTGGAAGCCACCTTGGTGCCGAAGGTTGTGGCGGCAATGGAAACCAAACCTCGCATTCCGGTCATCTGGCTGCACGGACTGGAATGCACCTGCTGCAGCGAGAGCTTCATCCGCTCCTCACACCCCATCGCCCAGGACATCGTCCTCAACCTGGTCTCGCTCGATTACGACGACACCCTCCAGGCGGCCGCCGGCGACCAGGTGGAGGAGATCCGCAAAACGGTGATGAAAGAGCACAAGGGCGGCTACATCCTGGCCGTGGAAGGCAACGCGCCCACCAAGGATGGCGGCGTTTACTGCACTGTGGGCGGTCAGAGCTTCCTCGACATCCTCGTCGAAACCGCCGAAGACGCCAAAGCCATCGTGGCCTGGGGGTCTTGCGCTTCCAACGGCTGCGTACAGAATGCCCACCCCAATCCCACCGGGGCGAAACCGGTCCGCAAGATCCTGTCCAACAAACCGATCATCAACGTGCCGGGCTGCCCGCCCATCGCCGAAGTGATGACCGGCGTGCTCGCCTACGTACTCACTTTCGACCAACTTCCCGACCTCGACCGCATGGGCCGACCGAAGATGTTCTACGGCCAGCGCATCCACGACAAATGCTACCGCCGCGCCTTCTTCGACGCGGGCCAGTTCGTGGAAGCCTGGGACGACGAAGGCGCCCGCAAAGGCTGGTGTCTCTATAAGATGGGCTGCCGCGGGCCGTCCACGTATAACTCCTGCTCCAGTTTCAAGTGGAACGCCGGCGTTTCCTTCCCCATCGGCTCGGGCCACCCCTGCATCGGCTGCTCGGAGGAGAATTTCTGGGATAACGGACCGTTCTACCAGCGCCTCTCCACGATTCCGGCGCCGGGCATCGATTCCACGCCTGAAGGCTTCGGCAAAACGTTGGCCGCCATTACCGCGGTGGCCGCGGGTGCGCACCTGGTTTCGCACGTGGTGCGGGAGGCAGTCAAGAAACCGGCGGGCCCCCCAGCACCGCCTGCGACCGAGGGGAAATGAGGTGACGCCATGGCGAAACGAATCGTAGTCGATCCCATCACCCGAATTGAAGGTCATCTCCGCGTTGAGGCCATGCTGGACGATTCCGGCGCCATCCACGACGCCATGAGTTCCGGCACCATGTGGCGCGGCATTGAGGTCATCCTCAAGGGCCGCGACCCGCGCGACGCCTGGGCTTTCTGCGAGCGCATCTGTGGCGTCTGCACCACAGTGCATGCTCTGGCCAGCGTCCGCTGTGTGGAAAACGCCCTGGGCATTCAGGTCCCTCCCAATGCCGACGTCATCCGCAACATCATGTTCCTCACCCAGATGGTGCAGGACCACGTGATCCACTTCTACCACCTCCACGCGCTCGATTGGGTGGATGTGGTGTCGGCGCTTAAGGCCAATCCCGCCGCCACCGCCACTCTGGCGCAGAAGGTAGCGCCCCATTGGCCGCTCGCCACCGAAGGATATTTCACCGACATGGCCGGCGTGCTCAAGAAATTCGTCGAGTCTGGCCAGTTGGGCATCTTCCAGAACGCCTACTGGGGCCACCCGGCGTACAAACTCCCGCCCGAAGCCAACCTGATGGCCGTTTGCCATTACCTGGAAGCTCTCAAGTGGCAGAAGGAAATCATTAAGATCCACACCATCTTCGGCGGCAAGAACCCGCACCCCAACTACATCGTGGGCGGAATGGCTTCGGCCGTGGCGCTGCAGAGCGATAACGCCATCAACATGGAGCGGCTGATGCTGGTGAGCACGCTCATCGATGGAGCCCTGCGCATCGTCGAAGACATGTACATCCCCGACCTGCTCGCGGTGGCCTCCTTCTACCCCGAGTGGACCAAGATCGGCGGCGGCCTCGGCAGTTACATGGTCTATGGCGATCTGCCGCAGAATGGCATCGGCGATCCCTCCAAGTTCCGATTCCCGCGGGGCGTCATCCTCGACAAAAACCTGTCGGAAGTGCAATCCGTCGATCCCGCCGACACGGCGCAGATCGAGGAAGAAATCACGCATTCCTGGTACAGCTACCCGGCCGGGAAGACCGGTCTGCATCCGTGGGAAGGCGTGACGGAGCCGAACTATACGGGACCGAAGCCGCCTTTTAAGGAACT
>Ga0335078_10004899_pt1 | contig 19828 bp, 17 predicted proteins | sample Lox_Sample_32_FD_206711 | JGI IMG/M metagenome (GOLD analysis project Ga0335078, IMG submission 206711) | Soil microbial communities from Loxahatchee National Wildlife Refuge, Florida, United States - Lox_Sample_3.2 | ecosystem: Environmental > Terrestrial > Soil > Wetlands | place: USA... | reverse complement strand
CATTGATATCTGCATGAGCATGATGCGGCGCGGTGTCCATTATGTCGAGAAGGGACATATTCCCAACATGCACTTCGCCCGTGCTGCGGTGGAGACTCTGCCGTTTCGGGCCCGCCTGTTCGACGCCGCCATCTGTGCGGGGTCGCTGAACCACTTCTCCGACGTGCCCCTGGCTTTGCGCGAGATCAACCGCACCATGAAAGCCGGAGCGCCGCTGGCGGTGATGTGCTTTGCCCGCATCAACTCGGGCCTCATGAAATACAAATCGGTACGCGACCGGGTGGAGAAAGGCGGCGGTCACATCTACAGCGTTGCCGATCTCGAGCGTTATGTGGGCGAGGCGGGCTTCGAAGAATTTCGCCAGCACGCCTACGGCTCTGTTCTGGTATTCAGCGCCCGTAAAAGTGCGGCAGAGCATTAGAGCACATGGCCTCCAGCAGTCAGCAGGATGAAAATTCATGCGCCGCACACCAACCATCAGCGGGCTCATCGTGGTGGCTGCCGTGTGAAAGTGCGCTACGGGCTCGTGCCCCATGTGTGGTAGAAGCCGCTCGGCTGTTATCGACCCCGAAAAATCAGATTCTTCCCCGGCTGAAGCGGTGAGGAATGACAAACTAAGAAGGCACGGACAGACCCGCCCTGAGCGAACGCAGCGAGTCGAAGGGAATGTCCGCGCTACATACAAGTTCGCGGGCGAGGGCGCCCGTGCCACAGCCCATCACATCCCCACACTAACCTCGCCAAGAGCACCAGGTTAAGAGTGGGGCAGCCATTGGATTGAATCGCGTGGTAAGTCCTCGACTCGCCGGAATAGATTGATTCAGTCGTAGGATCCCTCCCGGTTCCGCTGCGCGCAACCGCTCGGGATGACATCCCGAGTGGGGCGGGACATCCCCACCCTAACCTCGCAAAGTGCGCTCGGTTAAGGGTGGGGCAGCCATTTTTTCTTCTATCACTAGAACGGGATGTCTTCGTCGCTGATCGGCGTTGCGCCGACGGGCTCAGGTTCGGGCGCGCGCTGGTCGAAGTTGTTGCCGCCGGCGGCTGCGGCGCGCGACTGGCCGGAGAAGTCTCCGCCCTCGCCACGCCCGCCGAGCAGCATGAGATCGCTGGCCACAATTTCGGTCATGTATTTCTTCTGGTTGGTTTGCTTGTCGTCCCAGGAGCGGGTTTGCAGGCGGCCCTCAATGTAAACCTTGCCACCCTTCTTGAGATATTCGCCGGCGATTTCGGCGAGGCGCTGCCAGAGCACGACGTTGTGCCACTCGGTGCGCTCCTGCCACTCACCGCCTTTATCTTTGTAGCGCTCGTTGGTGGCGATGGTGAGCTTGGCGACGGGCGTGCCGCTGGGGGTGTATTTGACTTCGGGATCCTTGCCCAGGTTGCCGATAAGTTGAACGCGGTTGAGACTTCTGCCGGCCATGATGATTACTCCTTGCGCGAAATGCAGCGCATTAGAACATTCTAATTTAGGGCTGGATGGTCAATATATCAGAGATGAGTGCTGTTGATTGCTGGAGCGGAGTAGGAAAAGCGGCTTGGTTCCGGTTTGGGAGAGCGCGGCGGAGGTTGATGGTCGCGAGACGCCGGGCCTGACAGCAGAGGTCAGGCCCGGCCTCCCTCCAAAGAATTTCGTGACGCGAGCCGCCGAGGGTTGGCCTTTACGCTTTTTTCCCCTGCCTTTAGAATCGAACACAAGCCGACGTAGCTCAGTTGGTAGAGCAGCCGATTCGTAATCGGCAGGTCATCGGTTCAAGTCCGATCGTCGGCTCCAGCCCAAACGCCGCCCCGGCATCGTCCTCCATAAACAGCGACTGTTCGGCGTAACGATTCGGCGTTAGGCGCCACGAAATGACCGTTTACAGACTCAGGGGAGTAGCGCAGCTTGGGCGCGAGCGAGTTGTCAAACGTGTGCAGGGGCACGCGGTGCAGGGAGCAGCACCGCCGACCGCGGGCTTACGGCCAACGCTTGGCGGTGTCTTCCCAACCCGCGGCACGAGCCGGCTGGGGGGCCGTGTTCATCGCCGGTTGGGGTATGCGGATCGGCTGCTGAACCGGGGCGGGCGCCGCGATCGGCTTGTTGTTGGTCGCCTCAATCAGCGATTCGCCCTTATCATCTGACAACAGAGGGGCGGCGACGCGGAGCGCTTCCACCTCTTTTTCCAACTTCGCCAATTCGAGCTCTTTCTGCCTCAGAACCTCGTAAACATTCTTCATTGTCCACCTTGAAAAATTACTTACAGCGGTTGACCGCACTTTATCAGGAGCGCAGATTTTGTCAAGGGAAAGAGAACTGGATCGGTTGAAAACCAGTTGCCAGCATGGCGACATGTGGTGGATTGCGCTTATTGCCGTGGGCTTGTTCATGGGATTGATGATTTTAGAGGCTGTCAGTCCCAGCGTGCCGGTGGAGAAACAGGGGCGCCTGAGGGTGGCAAAAAATGTCATTTTCGGGTTTATCGTGCTGACCCTTGCAGCATTTGTTTATGCGTGGTTCAGACGGCGCTGACCCGGCACTGAGGCCCCTGCTAGAATGCAAATACCGCGAGAGAATTTATGATCCACTTCCCCGTCCCCGAGGCGCTTACATTCGATGACGTGTTGCTGCTGCCGGCACGCTCGGACGTCGTTCCAACCCAGGTAAACACGCAGACGCAGCTGACACGGAATATTCGCCTGAATATTCCGATTATCAGCGCCGCCATGGATACAGTGACCGAATCACATATGGCGATTGCGCTGGCACAACAGGGCGGCGTGGGGATTATCCACCGCAACCTGACGATTGAGCAGCAGGCCAATGAAGTGGACAAGGTGAAGCGGTCGGAGAGCGGGATGATTGTCGATCCGGTGACGATGGAGCCGGATGCCAAGGTGTCAGACGCGCTTGAGGTGATGCGCAAGTACAAGATTTCGGGCGTGCCGATTACGAAGAACAAGAAATTGGTCGGAATTCTGACCAATCGCGACCTGCGCTTTGAGACGCGATTCGATATTCCGATCAGCCGGGTGATGACGAAAGAAAATCTGATCACGGTGCCGGTGGGAACGACGCTCGAAGAGGCGGAAAAGATCCTGCACGAGCACCGGGTTGAGAAGCTGCTGGTGGTGGACGACGAGTATAACCTGAAAGGCCTGATCACGGTTAAAGACATTCAGAAAAAACTGAAGTATCCCAATGCGGCCAAAGATGCGCACGGCCGGTTGCGGGTGGGCGCAGCGATTGGGGCAACAGGAGATTTTCTCGAGCGAGCGCAGGAACTGGCGAAGGAGAATGTGGATGCGCTGGCCATTGACAGCGCGCACGGACACTCGACAAAAGTGCTCGAGGCGGTGAAGAAAGTCAAGTCGAAGCTGCCGGAAATTGATTTGATCGCGGGCAATGTTGCGACGTTCGATGGCGCGTGCGAACTGGCGCGGGCGGGCGCGGATGCGATCAAAGTCGGGATTGGACCCGGTTCGATCTGCACTACGCGAGTTGTGACGGGCGCGGGAGTGCCACAGATCACAGCGATCGCAGAAAGCTATCGCGCTACGAAGGATGCCGGGGTTCCGATCATTGCGGACGGAGGAATCAAGTATTCCGGAGACATCACGAAAGCGCTCGCCGCAGGGGCTGGCGTGGTGATGATTGGATCACTTTTTGCCGGCACCGACGAAAGCCCGGGCGAGTTGATCCTCTATCAAGGGCGGAGTTTCAAGGCGTATCGCGGCATGGGCTCACTGGGGGCGATGGCGCAAGGATCGAGCGAGCGATATTTCCAGAACCTTGACGGCGATTCATCGGCGGCAATTCCCACCAACGGGGAAGAATCGAACCGGCTCGCGAAACTGGTTCCGGAAGGCATTGAAGGCCGCGTTCCGTATCGCGGATCGGTTTCCATGATCGTGCACCAGATGGTGGGGGGTTTGAAATCGGGCATGGGATATTGCGGTTGCGCCAGCATTCCGGAGTTGCTGCAGAAGACGCGTTTTGTGCGCATCAGCGTGGCGGGATTGCGTGAGAGCCACGTGCACGACGTGATGATCACCCGCGAGGCGCCGAACTATGCGGTTGAATAAATCCTCGCCGGTTCGGATACGCCGCGCTTGACGCCTGAACGCAAGCAGCTTCTAAAAGCGTGGCTAGCATGCGGGTTGTGGCTGGGCGTGATCGCGGTTGAATCCACCAACTGGCTTTCGGCCGACAACACAAGCCGCATTCTTTATCCAATTTTTCATTTTTTCACTGGCGTTGATGCGGTGCGGTTCGTCGTGTGGGACTACTACATCCGAAAAGTGGGCCATTTCTGCGGGTATTTCGGGTTAAGCTTCCTGTTCTTTTTTGCCTGGCGCGCGACTTTGCGACGTGAACGAACCTGGGCGTGGATCTGGGCGATCATTGCTTTTGTGTCAACGGCATTCGTCGCCAGCCTCGATGAGTGGCACCAGTTGTATCTTGTGTCGCGGACGGGCAGTATTCATGACGTGTTGCTGGACAGTTGCGGCGCGGCCATGGCTCAGGTTTTGATTTTTTGGTATTTCCTACGGCGTTCCGAGGTGCGGGTCAGTACAGCGCGTCATAGCGGGTGACAACCCACTCGCCGTCTTTATTCTCAAGAGTAACGGAGAAGAGTTCCTGGTAGGTTCCTGACTGCACCGTGCCGCTGCGGCGGGTTCCGCGGTAATGGAGGATGCGCAAGGGCGGCGCGTCTTCCCAGTCAACCAGCTTCCAGGAAAGAAGCGGGTGCTGCGATTCGGAATCGCAGATCAGATTGGCATACTTCTTGCGGTAATCTCTTTCCCAACTGGCAAGTTCTTCGCGGCAGCGTCCGTCGCGCATGGCCAAAATATATTGCGCTGCAACCCGCTCCGAGGTGCGGTCGCGAAACGGGTTCAGGCTGATGCTCAAGGGAATTCCCGACAATGGATCGCGCTGGTCCGAGCGGCTCAGGACCGGGGGCTGATTGTTCAGCCACAGGAGATATCCCAGGAACACGAGCACGATGAAGACGGCCAGTCCGACAGCGATGCCGATCTGAGTGCGGGAAAGCCCCATTTGAATTGAGTCTAGCCAGTGAAAAATGGAGCCTCAAGTTACGGGGGTAAGGGGCGAGGTTGGGTGGGGATTGTCTCCTTATAAGCTTGCTTCGCCCAGCACGAATGACATCGCCCGAACGCGTGAATCCAAGAATGCACTAGAAATGGTGCGTGGATGGGGCTAGGCTCGGCCTAAGCTTTTGGGCTCAAGTAACAGGCAGCGCTACCGTAGCGTCCTGGGGACGTTGGGTCGGTAGCGCTTTGCTGTTATTACTGGCAGACGGTTGAAGACTGGTTCAGGATTGTTGCGTCGAAACTGGGTACGACACCCAACATGTAGCTCTCGCAAGGGGAAACCACGTAGAAAATGTAGCTCTCGGCGCCGACCTGTTGCGGGGGAATGATCAGCGTTCGTCCGATTGCAGGAACTGAATAGCTCGAGCTGATAATCAGACTGCTCAATGAAGTCCCTTTGGCAACATCGCCAATGCCCACCAGATCGCCGGTGGTGGAGTTAGCCGAGAACCACCCAATCATGGCAGTACTCGGGTTTTCGCTGAGGTCCGCTGCAGCAAAGCCATAATCTCCATTGAGGTCGGTATTCGACAGCTGCGTGGTTGCCTCGACGTCAACGGTTCCCACAGCGCCATAGGAATCGTCGGTTTCAATTGCGAAGGCGCGATTGTTGTTAACGAGGTAATAAACGTAATTCAGGGTTCCGGACAAGGTGGTTGCTGCAGTCAAAGCAACGCGGCCATCGCTGTCCGGGGTCGAATAGGAAGAGCCAGTGCCATTAATCTGATCGTCGCCTGCGCCGGAGACTTCATCCTGTGCGCCGCCGGTGACGCCATTGCTACCGTTAAACGCGATTCGCCCAATGAGATCGAATGCACCGCGGCCGGTTGCCGGAGGCCGTTCGAGCAGATATGCATAGCCAGTGTTTAATGTACCCGCGCTGAAGGGGCCCGTCTGCTGCTCGGCGTACCCAAGCAATGCCGGCGCTGTGGTGACTGAATCAGTGGAGATCAGAATCATGTTCCCTGACTGGGTGGGATACAGGGCGTAGTTCGATGTCGCACTCGTGGTCTGCAGCTGCAGGGTACCGCGGCCGCTACTTGGGGCGTGATAACTTCCGCCGGTGACGAGGACTTGTGCCTGAATCGCGCCGAAATCGTTCTCATCAAACTCGCCAGAGGCAATATTGGTACCGCTTATCGCAAAGGCACCGACCTCGCCCAGGGGTTCGGCTGCGATGTCGACTCCAGTGAAGCGGAATACTTCATTCGCGCCGATGGCCCATGATGCCGCTTGCTGAATCAGGGTTCCGATTGCGCTGCCCTTGCCGTCGAACTGAATAAACTGCCCTGCGGTGGCAGTGCCAGTCAAGTTTGAAGTGAGAACAAGCCGGTAAGTCGAACTGGGCAACCCCGTACCGTTCAAAGTCAATGTCCCGCGACCGTCGGCAAAGATGCTGACGCTGCCGGTGACCTTAGTTGTAGTGCCGCCGTCCCCGGTGGTGTCCATCGTTCCCGAGGTGATGTTTCCTTTTCCGTCGAAGGTCAAAGTGCCGACGAAATACTCCGGGACGCTCTGACCATTGCGGGTCCCTGTCGCGGTCAAGGTGAAAGTGTAGGTTCCATTCAGGGTAGCGTTGGAATAAGCGCCGGACGCCGATACTACGTTGAGAGCGGTGGATCCGGTAACGCCTTCGTAAGTGGCGGAGATAACCGTCTGCCCGGAGGCGGCGGCGGAAACCTTTCCCGACGATGCGCCAACCCCCGCTACGCCATCGGTTGACGATGTCCATCCAGACGTAGTTGTGACGTCTTGCGTGGTGCCATCGCTAAACACCGCAGTCGCCTTGTAATTGGCGGTTCCGCCAACCGCCATTCCGTTACCGATGGGGGTAACGGTTACGAGACTCAATGCCGCCGGGTTCACAGTCACAACCGCGGTTGCAGTAAGACTGTTGGTGCTTGTAGCGGTGATCGTGACCAGAGTAGAGCCGGACGCCTTGACCCCTGTTGCCGTCTCGATGCCCGAACTTTGGCTCAAGGTGACGTAACCGGAAGGAGATGCCGTCCAAGTGGCCTGACTTGTGTAGTTCTGCGACGCTCCGTCGGAGAAAGTTGCCGTGGCCTCAAGTTGAAGTGCGCTGGCGCTTCCGATGCTGAAACCGCAAGGCGCCACCTTGGTGCACTGCGTGTTGTTCGGCTTGATGCCGACACTCAACGTCGTGGGTTGCGGACCGCTGGGCTTGGACTTCGATCCCCCCAGCGCGAGGTCACACGCTGAAATTCCCAGCGTAAATACGGCAACAAGAAAACACCCCAACAGTTTCAATCTCACCGAATCCCTCACTATCGTTCGATATCGTGCAGTCCGGACAAGGCGGGTTCACTGACTCAACGTCCAAGACTCAAACTGCGCGACCGCCAATGTTCATCAAAATTTCTTCAAAAACAGCCATTCGCCTCAGGGGAGGAGCACACTGGCAGTACCGCTGAAGGGGCAATTTGGCTTCCATCTGGCGCTTGCAGAATCTTGGGCATAGCAATGCGTTCTGGCTGCTTTCCCTAGCCTAGCATGGGATATATGCAAAACTTTTCACATCTCATACCGGTTCAGTTGCTATGTTTTCCTCAGCAGGCAGATGACGGAGCGTGAAGCCCAGATATGTGCGAACCGAAGCAACACAAAGCGCTACTTAAATGGCCTGAAACGGTAAGAAACTTCGACGAATGGCTCGGGTCTTGACGATGAACGACGCGAGCAAAGCCGCCTCTAGCCCATCTGGACCAGCTTCTTACCTTTCGGAACTGTAATTGCACGGTTCTTACCGATATTCCCATTGGCGCTTGGCCGTCTCCCATGGCCTTGGCCCGGTTCGATACAAAAATCGGAGAAAGTTCATGCAGAGGTCACGAAACCAAGCCCCCATCCGCAGCGCGACCATTGTATTTGCCGGAGCCCTTGTGGTTGTGCTCGCCCTATGTCTGTTGCAGCAGGGCCAGCGAATCGTCAAGGCGAGCGCTCCCGCGCTGGGAGATCCCATTCCAAACATAACAGGACTAGAAAATACGATGTTCAGCCAGGGCGACATCGTCTATACCAAGACGTGGGACCCGCGCCAGGGTTTGGGACCCGTTTACACGCAGGATAATTGCACCGACTGCCATGGCAGTCCCATCGCCGGCGGCGGCGCCGGGTCGCTGCAGAACGTCGACACGATCTTTGCCACGGTTGACTCGAGCGGGCAGTTCGATCCGATGGACGGAACTGATCCGACCGGCTCAAAGAACGAAGGCGGAGTTCTTATGGCGCCGCTGACCATTTCGGCTTTCGTTCCTCACTGCAACTATCCTGGCGAGGTCATTCCGACCACTCCGACCTTCCCGGTTGCGGCGACATTGTTTGAAAACCGGCTCGCACCGCCGAACTTCGGCATGGGATTGATTGATTCCATTCCTGCATCGGCAATCGAAAGCATGGCGGCATCGCAGCAGACCAACAAGCCGATGGGCGTCGCGGGGGTGGTCAACAACGTTTCGGATGAATATGGGACCGCGACTATAGGTAAGTTCGGGTTCAAGGCCCAGTACGCGACGCTGACCCAGTTCATCGGGAACGCGATGACGCTGGAGGTCGGGATAACCAATCCGATCAACACTCAGGAACAGCTTTCGAACGGAAAGGCGTTTCCTCCATGCATTACCAAGGGCGATCTGACGGAGCCAAATGATCCGCAGGGTGGTTCACTGATCGCGATCTTCCATTACCTGCTCTATCTTGCTCCCAATACTGCTGCTGCCTGCACCTCGCAGGCTTGCCTGGATGGGCAGACGCAGTTCAGCGCGGTGGGTTGCAACATCTGCCACATCACGCCTACGCAGGGATATACCACAGGTACGCCGATCAAGGTTCCGGAGGCGTACAGCAAGACCGGAGGCCCTTGCGAAAACAACGTGAAATGCATCCAGAGCAAGGCGCTATCTTCTCAAGCGGTGCCGCTGTATTCCGACTTGCTCTTGCACAATATGGGCGTTGGCACGCCGAACAACCACCTGGGCGATGGTTTCTGTTCGCCGCAACCGGTACTTGCGGGGAACTGCCCGTTCGGGCAAGCAGGCGGGACGCAGTTCCGGACGACTCCGCTGTGGGGACTTTCGCTGCGCAAGATTTATCTGCATGACGGGCGCACGATGAATCTGATGACTGCAATTGAAGACCATGCCATCACCTCGGACTCGGAGGCGGCGCAGGTCGTCGCGGCTTTCAACGGCCTCACGCAGCAGCAGCAGAGCGATCTGATTACCTTTCTGAATACGCTGTAGGCGCCAGATTCTTCCGACAGGGAACCCGATTCGGGTTCCCTTTTTTCATGGGCACGCTCACTGAAAGCAGCGGCTATTGGAGGATTCTTTGGGATTTCGTTTATGCGGTGATTGTCGGGCTTCTGCTGCGGAACCTGCGCTGAGCGATTTTTAGCACACAGATTGGTTCTGTGGCGTCGACTGCAGGCGAGTCGAGGAATACCGTGTAGAAAAGAGCCGGCGCTTAAGGTTTTTGTCTTATTGAATCTACATAGGTTCCCGTACTAGCTTGTAGCCACGGTACGCAATGACTCAGTAGGGAACTCAAGTGAAAAACTGCCTTTTTCTTGTCTTCGCTTTCGTGTGCGCAATGCCCGCGTTCTCCCAGACTTACACTTGCCCATCTGGAACCGAGGACATGATGGCCTACTTTACTATGGGCTACCCGAGCCGTTTAACCAATTTCATGGGGCCGGGAAATGCCAACCCCATCTACACAACGATCGTTCCCGATGACGGTGAAAGCTTTGCTCAGACCGGCTACTTTGTGTGGACGAAGAGTTCGATTGGTTATCCCTGGGACGTCAAGACCTTTGACGAGAAGTACATTTACGATCGAAGCACCGAGCTGAGTTGGACCGATCCCACCAGCTTCAAGCGATTCTCGATTGATCTTCCGATGTCCCAGAGATGCATAACCGTGGGCAAGGCCGGAGCGGCGATCAAGGTCGCGTCAGCAAATACGAACTATAGCTCGTACGCGAACTGCAACATTACTCAGACGCAAAACCTCGGTTATGTGCTCAACAGGATTTCGGCGTCATCGATGGTGAATACGGGAGGGGATCTGGGAAGCGTGAAGACCCGCACCTTTACCTACCAGTACAGTTGCAACTCCAGCTATGGCGATTGCAAGTACAAGGAAATCTTCAGTCTGGGATATCAGATCGGCCTTTACGACTGGAAGTATTACCAGAGCGAGAATGGCAAGTGGAGCTTGGTGCAGGAATCGAAGATCAACAACTACGATGGCGGCGCTGCGGTGCCATACTTACCGTGCTCCGACAGCTACTAGAGTTATTCTTTGCGAGACTTGCCAGGCCGCAATTGGCGATCCCTCGCAAAGCGAAACCTCACTTAGAGCGCGCGAATGAATCTTTGGGCGGCGTCGAGGTCGGGAAACAATTTTTCTTCCGCCTGAAATTCCGCCGAATGCACACACCTGCGGCTGCCGCGGAGCTTTACCGGATGCTTCAGATGCAGCATTTCGTGGTAAACGATGTAGTCGAGCGCGTAACGTGGAACGCGAGCGTGGTCGAAAACGCGGCTGACGACGATTGTATTGTGCGCCGGATCGAAATGCCCAAGGGAGTTGCGGGCATGATCGCGGCTCCAGGTCATAGACGGCCGCGCGAGAAGCCCAAAGAAGAAGCGCGCGTTGAGCTCGTCAAAAATGGCATTCAGATCGTAAACGTCTCCTTGCGCGTCGCGGATTTGCTTTCGCCCACGAATCTGGCGGACAAGATGAGCTTTCCTGCTGAGAGCATGGCTTGAAATGTAGCGGCGATAGCGCGTCGCATGGTCGCGTTCGATGGGTTTGCGATACATTTTCGCGAGCAGAATGTGGGCAATGGCCCGCAGAACCGTTTCCGGGGCGCCTTCAAGCAGATCAGACAGACGCACGAACAACTTTCCTTCCCTTAGCCGGATGGTGTTGTTGATGTTGGCGAAGGCGAAGAATTCGAGCTGCAGCTCAGGCATTGGCGCGCGCGGGCGCAGATCGCGATAGCATTCGTGGAAAATTGCAAGGAGAGAAGCGGGCACTTTTCGGTAGAGTAGCACGATGCGGAGCCGGCGGTGACAGGGAAAAGCGGTTTCGAAATGGTGTTATTTCTTCTTTCGCTTGAAAGCCTGCTCCTGTTGGGCAAGCAGTTCACGGTGATCTTCCGTGCTGCTCTTCAAAGTATCCAGCGCGCTGGTGAGCAGGAATTCGTAGGCCGATGTGTTTTCTTTTTGTATCTGGGCGTTGTTCTTCAATGCCCTGAGGCGAACGGCGAACTCTGAGTCCGCTTCGATCACGAACTTCAGGATTTTTCTCAGATCCGCGCCCCGGTCAACAAACGTGTCGACATTGTCATCAAGTTCGTCATAGACGTCGAGGAAGTCCTGCAGGTTGTCGTGAGTATCCTGGTCGCGGTCGGTCACCTTGGGATCGGCGCGCATCTGCTCCAGCGAGGTCAAACGCGCGCGCGCGAACTGAACGAATAATTTCAACCGCTGGTCCGGGTCCTGCGCTGCGTCCCGCAGCTGGTTAATTTCCGCGGGAGTAAGGGGATCGCGCCGCTGTTGGGCAGCGCTTAACGAGATCGAGAGAATGGCGAAGGCCGCATACGTAATGCCAGCAACGCGGCTCATTTGTGGTCCCTGGGGAACATCTGCGAGAGCAGGTCGGTCCGCATTTTTTCCAGCTTGTCAGCCGCAGTTTGGACTGGAGCCTGATCGGCAAAATTAAGGGTTTCTTTGATATCTCGGAGCTTTTCAGCGATTTTGCGTAAGGCGATCTCTGTTTTCTTCAGGCGCTTTCCGGTCTGGGTGGAGGCATCGAACGCCTGTTGCGAGTAATCGACCACTACGGCGACTGCCGCGCGCGCTTTATCAAGGTCTCCCGAACGATAGAGCTGATCGGCTGATTTGAGCTCATGCTCGGCAACCTCAATGCAAAGCGCCGGCCGGTCTTCCGTGCGTGCGTTATCAGCGCGCGCCTTCAGCTCGTCAAGGCTTTCTTCTTTAGACGCCCAGGTGATCAGTGCAGCCCCTATGACCATGATCAGGACGGCTGCGCGAGATTTTGGGCGGAGTCGCATCTTCTATCTCTTCGGTTCAATCGCCAGCAGACGATGTTTCGCCTGCCACTCCTGGTCGGGGTACTGGCCGTTGGCGACCTCAAGGAACTTATGATAGTTCTGGGCCGCCAGCTTATAGTCGCGCAAGTGATCATAGGCGCTGGCGCGCAAGAAATAGCTGGCGGGAATTTCCGGCAGGAACTTCGCCCGCGCGTCGGTGGCCTTTATCGCCAGCTCATAGTTTTTGTTCTCGCTGGCGGCAGCGGCGAGGTCGCCGTAGGCCCCGCCAAAATCCGGTTTCAGAGTGACCGCTTTTAACAATTCTTCCTGAGCGTCGGGAAACCTTCTCTCCCTCATCAAGACGACTCCCAGCGCGTGATGCAATTCTGCGTCGTTCGGGCTGGCCGCGAGCAGACTGCGATATGACTTTTCTGCATCAGCCAGTTTTCCGGCAGAAGAGTAAAGCCCGGCCAGATCCCGCTGTAGAGTTGTGTTGGATGGCTCGAGCTTCTCAACGATTTGAAGTTCCGCGATCGCGTCATCATCTTTTCCGGCGGCCGCCAAAACGCGCCCCAGTTGCAGGCGCGCGGGTGCATCACCGGGATGAAGAGAAACCAGCCGGCGCAGCAGCGGTTCGGCATCTGCAAATCGCTGCCCCCGCATATAAATGTTGGCCAGACCTGTGAGCGCGTCCTCAGAACTTGCATCAAGAGCTAATGCATGTTTGTACTGCTGCTCGGCATCGGAAAAGCGATTTTCCTTTTCGAACAGTGCGCCGGCAGAGAGAAGTGGTTCAGGGTTGTTCGGCTGGAGCGCGGCGGCCTTTTTATAAGCGTCGATGGCTTCATCCGGATTCCTGTTTTCTACTACGTGAGCCAACGACAACCAGGCGCGGGCGTGGCCCTCATTAATGTTCGCAGTAGGTTTTAAAGTCGTTGCGGCACGAAGGAATTGTTCCGAATTCGGATCACCCGTTTTCGCAAGCATGAGGCCCAGGTTCAGGTTCGATTCGAATACGTCAGGCCTGGCTGCGACTGATTTACGATATGCGTCGATGGAGTCTTGCGTTTTGCCTAAACCGTTGCAGACAAAACCCAAATCGAACCATGCTTCGTAATTTTCCGGATCAGCCGCGATAACTTTGTGCAGCAGGGGTTCTGCCTCGGCATACCTTTTCTTTTCGATATCTGCTTCGGCCTGGGTGAGGTCTGGCGAGACGGAGCTTTCCACAGCAACTTTGTGATGGCGGATGGTAGAGCCAGTGTTTTGACCGAGCAACGCCGTGCAACCCGCGACCACCAGCACCAGCGAAAATCTAGCCGACCTGCGCATGAAGCATTCCATTCGGTTGCAGCACCTGGGCGAGATATTGGCCCGTGTAAGACCCGGAAGTGGTCACGATGTCTTCGGGTGTTCCGGCACCCAGGATGTATCCGCCGCGTTCGCCGCCTTCGGGACCGAGATCAATCACCCAGTCCGCTGTCTTGATTACTTCGAGATTATGCTCGATAACCAGGATGGAACCACCTACTTCGATCAGACGCCGAAACGCCGAGAGTAGCTTGCTAATATCGTCGAAATGCAGGCCGGTGGTGGGCTCGTCAAAGATATATAGAATGCGGCGTTTGCGGTCGGAACCGGCCCGTGTTGATGCCGGCTGCAAATGCGCGGCGACTTTCATGCGCTGCGCCTCGCCTCCAGAAAGCGTGGTGGCGGACTGTCCGAGCCTCAGATAACCAAGACCGACTTCCTCCAAGACGCGGAGTTTCTCTGTAATCTTGGCTACTCCCGCGAAAAAGTGCAAGGCTTCCTTGACGGTTAAATTGAGAACTTCATGAATATTCTTGCCGCGGTATTTGATCTCCAGCACCTGCGGCTTATAGCGGGCGCCTTTGCATTCTTCGCAGATCAATTCCACGTCGGCGAGAAACTGCATTTCTACAGTGACGGTGCCGTCGCCCTGACAAGTTTCGCAGCGTCCGCCGGGAACATTAAAAGAAAAATGGCCGGGGCTATAGCCGCGCTTTTTTGCCTCCGGAAGCGAGGCGAACAACTCGCGAATGGCGTCGAACGCCTTGATGTAGGTGACGGGATTTGATCGCGGGGTGCGGCCGATGGGGGACTGGTCCACCAAAATGACATCGTCAATAAATTCTGCCCCCTCGACGCCGTCCCATGCTCCGGTATTTGATGCGAGGCCGCCGTTGGTCTGGGCCTTTGCAGCTGACAAAGCGCGATAGACCACGTCATGCAACAGAGTGGATTTTCCGGAGCCGGAAACGCCGGTAATGGCGACCAACATTCGCAATGGAAGTGTCAGATCGACATTCTTTAAATTATGGGCGCGCGCCCCAAAGATTTTGACCTGCTGCGAGCCGGGGCGGCGGCGCGAAGGCGGAATTTGAATGCGTAATTCATCCGACAAATAGCGGCCGGTCAGGGAAGCTGGCGTGTGCCTGATCTGCTCATATGTGCCTTCGGCAACCACTTTGCCGCCGTTTTCTCCGGCGCCCGGCCCGAGATCGATGATCCTGTCGGATGCACGCATTAGTTCGGGATCGTGTTCCACCACCAGAATGGTATTTCCCAGGTCCCGCAGTTCATGCAGAATCTTAATCAGCCGCTGAGTATCACGGCTGTGCAGTCCGATAGAAGGTTCGTCCAAAACATAAAGGGTTCCGACGAGCCGGGAGCCTAATGATGTTGCCAGCTGAATGCGCTGCGATTCGCCGCCGGACAGCGTCGATGCCATGCGATCAAGCGTGAGATACTCCAGCCCGACTTCATTGAGGAATTGCAAACGCTCGCGAATTTCCGTCAGAAGCTTTTCCGCGATCGCCGCTTCCTGCCCGGTCAACGTCACATCCTCGAAAAAAGTAGCCGCTTGCTCAACAGTCATGCAGCAAACTTGGCAGATGTTCTTGCCGTTAATCCTCACCTGCCGGGCTTCAGTGCGAAGCCGCGCCCCATTGCAATCGGAGCAAAGCGCATAACCGCGATAACGGCTGAGAAAAACGCGCACGTGGAGCTTGTATTTCTTGCGCTCGAGATGCTGGAAGAATCCTCGCACTCCGGAGAAACGATTACCGCCCTCGATCACGAGCCTCTGGTGCTCCGGGTCCAGTTCAGACCAGGGAACATCAAGCGGAATGCCTGTTTGTCTGGCAAAGCGCTTCAATTCGGCGAAGAGGCTGCGGTACTTGGGCTTGGTCCAGGGTTCGATTGCACCCTCATTCAGCGATTTTGACTTGTCCGGAATGACCAGATTCATGTCGAAATCAATGGTGTTGCCGAAGCCCTGGCAGCGGGGGCATGCACCATAAGGATTGTTGAAGGAAAACAGTCGAGGCTCAGGTTCTTCGTAACGAAGGTGGCATTGCTTGCACTCGAAGCGCTGGGAGAAGCGCAGCCGGTCCGGCGTGGCTGCTTCTTCGCGCGGCACAGCTTCAAAAAGTACCTCACCGCTTTCGCGATAGCTGATTTCGATGGCATCAACGATTCTGGGACGAGCGCCGGCCGAAACCGCGAGACGATCAACCAGAACAAAAGCCGGCTCCGCGAAGTTGATGTCGAGCAGAGATTCAGGAGTGGAGAACTCGAAGATCTTGCCATCCTGATAAAGGCGATTGAAGCCGCGAGCACGGAGATTGAGCAGCCTCGCCTTGAGCTGATCATCAGGGAGTTTATCCTCCGCCCGCATCTTTTTCCTGGGACGCGGCTTTTTTGCGGCAGACTCTGCTGGAGCCCCGTGCACTTGCAGCGGAAACAGAACGTTGAGCCGGCTGCCTTCACCCAGGGCGAGAATGGCAGCGGTTACTTCATCAACCGTGTCTTTCTTGACTTCATTACCGCAATTCAGGCAATAAGTACGTCCGATACGGGCGAAAAGAAGGCGCAGGTAATCGTAGATCTCGGTTGCGGTCGCTACCGTAGAGCGCGGGTTGCGGGTGGAATTCTTCTGCCGGATGGCAACGGCTGGAGCGATACCCTCTATAAGATCGACGTCAGGTTTCTCGATCCGTTCCAGAAACTGGCGGGCGTAAGCGGAGAGGGATTCGACATACCTGCGCTGGCCCTCGGCGTAGATCGTGTCAAAGGCGAGAGAGGATTTTCCTGACCCGGACACTCCGGTCACGACGGTCATGCAGTTATGGGGAATTTCGAAATCTATGTTCTTGAGGTTATGAACTCTGGCGCCTCGAACAACAATGGTCTCTGTGGACATCTGAGATAGGAGAAGTGGATCGCGACGCGAGCGCCTATACAGGCGGGACGGCGAGCCCTCCAGAATCTTTCTATTATAAAGCAGCCCTCGCGAAGCCACGGATCTGCATTGTGATGGGTGGAAATAAGGCAATGCGTGGCATAGAGGCGAAAATGTTATCGTAGAACGTCCTCTGCGAATGAAAACTGACGCGAAGAGGGCAAGTATCAATGTCTTCATATCACGCTGACGAAGCGAATCGTACTTTGCGGATGGCGGTGATCCCTTTTCAGTCGTTTGCGTTACTCCTGCTGCAGGAGTCGGAAAAGCGCGCGAACATTTACAATATTCTCTGGGTAGTAGTTTTCGGTTTCGCCACCCTGAACATCCTGAACCTGGTTACGCGGCGTTTTGAGCCGACCCGCGGGCGGATGAGTTTCGGAGAAATCCTGGCTGTAGCCGTGGTGGTGGTTGCGATGGTCCTGCTCGGCTGGGAAATGCTTTACTTATTTCACGTCCTGCCGATCAAGCTGCAGCCCCGATAAGGAGCAGGCCGTTTCACGCTCGCCAGAAGCGCGGCAGGTGCTCTGCCCACGGGTTTGATTTATCATCTGCTCGTGACCAAGAAGAACTCAGCTTTTGAAGTAACCTGCCCGTGCTGCAATGCCGTTTTGAAAGTTGATCCGGCGGAACGAGCGGTGATCGCGCATACCGCCGCAGTCAGGCCTAAGACTTTCAACGACATTGAAGAGGCGGCGCGCGCCATGAAGGAGCAGGACAACCGCCGCGATTCAATTTTCCGTCAATCTGTGGAAGCGCAGAAACACGCCTCTGATCTGCTCGAGAAAAAATTCCAGGAAGCCATCAAGAAAGCCAAGGAAACGCCCGATACGGGCAAGCCCATTCGCGATTTTGATCTGGACTGAGGGCGCAAGAAAACAAAGGGCCCGAACCTCGCGGTTCGGGCCCCTGGTGTTGTTAGCGACTTCAGCTGCGCTACTGGGTCACATCGATCGTGATCGTGGTGCTAGCGGTCACGCCGCCGCCCGTGCCCGTGATTTTCAAGGTATGAGGGCCGAGCGGAGTGCTCTTGCTGACCTTAATAAATGCGGTTGACGTGCCGGAGCCCGGCGCCGGGATCGGATTCGGGCTGAAGAACACGATATTCACGTTGGACGACAGCGTCACGGCTGAATCGAAGCCACCGGTCGTTGTCGAAGTGATGGTGCTCTTGGCTGAGGTGCCCTGGGCGATCCTGATCTTATTGGGCGATGCACTCAGGGTGAAGCTGCCGGAGCTGCCGCTGCCGGCAAGGGCGACGATCAGGTTGGCACCGTTCGGGCTGCCCCAACCGGTCACGAGATCGTATCCCACGGTCGCCTGGAAACCATTGCTGCCGCTGGTGATGTCGTGAAAGTCGGTGTTGTAACTCGAACTCAACCCGAGGGTGTAGAGAGTGGGATTAATGAAGCCAACCGGTGGATTTCCGTTCTGGCCGGCCTGCTGATTGGTAAGAGCAATATAAGCTGCCCACATCGGCGCCGCAAAGCTGGTGCCACCGTACTCGTTTTCACTACAGGTGGTCTGATCGGCGCAGACGTAGAAGGTGTAATTTGCATTCGCCGAAATGTCCGGACCGTTGCGGAGCGTCTGCGAGCAAGAAGAGCAGCCCGCAGCAGTGGCTACTTGCCAGGAGGGAATTGCGACGCTATTGGGAGAGATGCCGCCGCCGCTATCCGCCCAGCCCGTTTCCGAAGCCCATGGTCCGCCCGCGCCCGTGGTGGTCAGGTCAGTTCCGCCGGTTGAGATCACGTACTGGTTGTCCGAGGGCCACGTGTACTCCTGACTCTTGCTCCACTTTCCGCTGTCACCCGAGGCCTGGAACATCGTCTGCCCCTGCGATTCCATCTCCTCGTAGTAGGGATCGTCAGTCGAGGCATCGGCGGGGCGCCATACCCAGGAAGAGCTCAGGTTGTACATAAGCGGCCCGCCGCCGCCAGTCGCCATGGCATTGAGCAGTGCGGAGTCGGTCGAACCGATGTACTCGGTTAAACCGACGAGGCCGGGCGCCATGCCCAGTGCCTGCGTCATATCGATGGTCTGCTCGGTATCATCGCATCCCTGACTTGCGAGGCAGCTGGTGGAAGTGCCGTCCACTGAGAGAAGAGTGACCGGAACGTTGTTGGTCTGACCGGCATTCTTGTAATAGGTATTCAGGTCGGCCAGGTCGGTGCCCTCGTACTCCAGCAATCCGACGTACTGGCCGGAACCGGTGAGCGTCGTTCCCTCGTAATAAGCGGCCCGCATGTCGCTGCCGCAGAATGATTTTCCGGGGCAGGAACCGGTCGTTGCCGGGGGATGCGCCAATGGATCTACATCCCGGCGTTGCAGCATAGGCTTCGGAATCGAGTAGTTGTCGAGCCCGGTTACGTGCCAGAGCTGCACGTCGGCCGTGGGCTCACGGTCGGGAGCGAAGAAGGTGCGGTTCTCGGTCGGGTGCTGGTAAACGTTCATGGTCACGTGGAACGCGGCCTCGATCTTGGAGACCGTGCCGGCGACGCTGAGGTTCACGCGGTTGACCGAAGTGCCGGTCACCTTGAAGCCGTTGGTCTTGGCGAAGGCGATCGCCGTGTCATAGTCGCTCTGAGTGGGGCCAAATTTCTGCGTGAATTGCTCCACCGTCAGATAGTGATGAAAACTGGAGCTGAAAGGATCGTTGACGTCACTGAGGAACTTATCAAGAGCAGCCTGATTGCGTAATGGGAGGACCATTACCAAGCGCATAGATTGGTTTGCGGGCAGATGTCCAACGAGGCGGGCTTGGCCATTGCGGGTGACTTCTCGTACATGGTGGGTCAGCATCGGCCTCAACTCGGCCTGGCTGGTGAAAGCGGCCAGTAAGACGAGCGCGCCTACCGTGAGCAGAGATGTACAGAACCTTCGAATCATGATTCTCCTTTTCCGAAACTACAGGTGAGTTGGAAAGCGTATTTCAGCGAAATGCCTTTCTGGTAACGGTACTGGCAGGATTGTGAAGCGGAAGGATTGTACCGCAACTCGTAGCGCACGGAACCCAGGAAGAACGTAAATTTTTATGGCTTTCGCCGCGAACTGAGTTCTGTTGCGGAAGTTGATCAATCTTTCGCAGCATTGTTGCAAAGCTTTGCACGTCACACGTCAGATCCGCGTCATTAACCAGAGATCGGGTAAGGAATAGCCTCAATTGACAAAGGCTTCGAATGGCACCATACTTTGGGTGCTTGCTCGGGCCTGCTTGCTCCCGCAACAATCGGCCTGTGCCGATTCCTATCCGAACAACTAGATCGCCCACGTTCGAGGTGTGACATGAATTGCCGCCCCTTCGCATCAAGGTTCCTCATGGCTAAGACCTCTGTTGTGGCCGCCCTGTTCCTTTGTCTTCCTGCTCCCCAGATTGCCGCGCAGGTGGG
>Ga0335078_10004898_pt1 | contig 19829 bp, 19 predicted proteins | sample Lox_Sample_32_FD_206711 | JGI IMG/M metagenome (GOLD analysis project Ga0335078, IMG submission 206711) | Soil microbial communities from Loxahatchee National Wildlife Refuge, Florida, United States - Lox_Sample_3.2 | ecosystem: Environmental > Terrestrial > Soil > Wetlands | place: USA... | reverse complement strand
TCACGTCGGAGAGCCCGAACAGCGACTGGCTTCGCGTGTGCTCGAGGCCCGGCATGCCGGCGAGACCGACTTCGAGCGGCACCGTCACGTAGCGCTCGACTTCGTCCGCGCTCCAACCTTGCGGCTGCGTGATCACCTCGACCAGCGGCGGGACGGGGTTCGGATACGCTTCGATGTCGAGCTGACGAAACGCGAACAAACCCGCGACCACGAGCGACGCCGCGAGAAGGAGCACGACGAACGGGGAGCGAACGGCGATCCCGACCAGACGTTGGATCATGAGTCGGCGTGCATTATGCAACTACGACGCCGCGCGCCGCATGCGAAATCGCGCGCGTTTTCGCGACGTGGAGGGCCGTGACGCCTCAGCATCCATCCGGCTTCGGGACGCAATGGAGCGCGGTGGTGTCGCAATAGTAACCGCCGAAGCAACCGTTCTGTTGACACGTTTCGCCTTCGGAACATGCGTGACAGCTCGCGGTCGTGTCGGGATCCGCGTAACCGTCGCACGCGTCGGTGATGATGTCGACGCCGGCATCGTCGAGGCCGGCGTCGTCGAGATCGTCGGGCGCGCAATCGCTCTCCGGAATGTCGTGCGCGATGGGCGGGAGCGATCGCAAGTACGCGACGATCGCGTTCGCTTGATCGTCCGAGAGCGTGGTGAAGCGCGGCATGTTCGTGCAGAGCGTCGCGCCTTCGTCGTCGACGCCGGTGCGGATGGCGGCGACGATCTGGTCGTCGCTCCACGCGCCGAGACCCGTCGGGTCCGGCGTGAGGTTCGGCGCGTAGACGCCGGGCGCGATGGCGGACTCCGATCCCGAGAGATCGGTGCCGTGACACGACGCGCACGCGAGCGTCGTCGTGAGCGCTTGACCGGCGGAGCTCGACGACGACGACGACGGCGCGGCGTCGTCACCGCACGCGACGAGGAGCGCAGCGCAAAAGAAAATCGTTCGATGAGCCATGCGCGGCGCGATTGCGAGCGACGTGCCGCGCGCGAACGCCGAGAAACGCGCGCGGCGGGTGTGGCCGTGCCGGCAAAGAGGCCGGCCCACGGCCACCGCGATTGCGCTAGGCTTCGCTCGTGAGGCGGGTCCTTGCTTCGATCGTGTCGTGCGTCGCGCTCTTCGGCGCGTGCCGAACGTACGACGTGACGTACACGGACACGGCGACGTGCGACGCCGGGTCGACGTCGTCGGTGACGTGCAACGGCGTTCCGTGCATCGACCTCACGACGGATCGCTCCAACTGCGGCGCGTGCGGGACGACGTGCGCGCCCGACGAAATCTGCGTCGAGTCGGCGTGCACGGCGTGCCCGAGCGCGACGCCGACGGCGTGTCCGCCGCTCGGCACGCCCGGCGCGGGGTTCTGCACGAACACGAGCTCCGACAACGACAACTGCGGCGCGTGCAGCGAGGGCGAGCCGCCGGATCACGCGTGCACGCAGGGCCAAATTTGCCAGGACGGCGTGTGCGGGTGTCCGCTGCAAACGTGCGACGGCGCGTGCGTCGACACGCAAAACGACGTCGCGCACTGCGGCGGGTGCGACTCGCCGTGTCCGTCGCCCGGGCCGGGCGAGACGGCGATTTGCACGAAAGGTCAATGCGGCGTCGAGTGCATCGCGCCGCTCGCCGACTGCGACGGGATCGGCGCGAACGGGTGCGAAGCGAACTTGCAGACCGACAGCGACGACTGCGGCGCATGCGGACGCGCGTGCACGAACGGCGGCACGTGCACGTCGGGTGAGTGCCCCATCGTCACCTACGCGTCCGCGACCGAGCTCGCGGGTCTCGCGGTCGACGCGACCAACGTCTACTTCGTCGATCAGAGCTCGCCTGGCATCGAGGAGAGCCCCATCGCGAACCCCGCGATCAGCGTGCTCGAAGCGGATCCGCAAGCCACGGCGCTCGCGGTCGACTCGGGGCGCATCGTGTGGCTGCACGTGAACGACGAGATCGACTCGATGCCGCTCAGCGGGACGACCGTGACGCAGCTCGCGCTCACGTCGGGCATCCAAACGCTCACCGCGAGCGCGGGCTTCGCCTACTTCTCGACGGGTGCGGCGGTCGAGCGCGTCCCGTCCGATGGCTCCGCGCAACCGACGAAGATCTGCAGCGCGTCGGACGCGATCTCGCTCGCCGTCGACGACACGAACGTCTACTTCGTCGAAAATACCGGCACCATCCGCTACGCGCCCATCGCGCAGCAGAACGTGTCGGCCACGCTCTTCGGGGTGTATGAAGCGCTCGCCGTCGCGATCGACACGAACAACGTCTACTGGGTCGACACGAACGGGAACGTCGCGTCACGCCCGAAGACCGGCTCGCAGCAACCGACGACGCTCGCCACGAGCGTCAGCCTCGCGTCGAACCTCGTCACCGACGGCGTTTCGCTCTATTGGGGAGACGCCTCGAACGCGTCCGCGGTTCACCGCATGTCGACGCTCGGCGGAGCCGTGAAAACGCTCGCGACCACGGCGGGCCCCGCGCGCGTCCTCGCGCTCGACGCGACGAGCGTCTACTGGACGACCGACACGAGCGTCGCCGCGACGACGAAGTAGCGCCGAGTCAATTCTCGTTCTTCGGGCCTTCGTTGTATCCGCGCGGGCGGTATTTCGGGTCGACGCCGTTGTGCTCTTCGCCGTGCTGGTACATGTCGTTCTGCAGAAAATCGAGCCACGAGCCCGGTTGCGCCGCGCCCATGTTGACGAGCTCGTCTTCGACGGTGACGTAATACTTTTCGTCCCACAAACACTGGAGCGCGAGCGCGATGAGGTTCGGATCGTTCGGCGCGAGCTCGAATCCGCGTTTGTAATGCGGCCACGCTTCTTGGGCGCGGTGCATGCGGCAGAGCGTGTCGCCGAGGTAGATGTTCGCCATCGGCCAATTCGGCGCGAGCTCGAGCGCGCGCGCGTTCGCTTTGCGGCGCTCTTCGAGATCGCCGCGCGCCCCTTTCATCACCGAGTAATTCAAATGCGCCTTCGCGCTGTTCGGGACGGCGAAGCGCGTCGCGTTCCAGAAGACGAGGTCGTCGGTGTAGTCGTTCGCGTGCGCGCGCGCGGCGACCGATTGCCACAGAAAAAATCCGATGACGATCGCGATGCCGAGCCTCGGCCGATTTTTTTCGCGCGTCCTGCGGAGGACCCACGCGAACGTGAGTGCGAGAATGAAGCTCGTGCCGATCACGGGGAAGTACCAAAATCGCTCCGCGCGCACCGTCGGCAGGACGATCGGAATGTTCGACACCGGGAAATAGCTGACGACGATCCACATCAGCGAGACCGAGACGAGCGCGTAGCCGACCTTCTTCTTGCGCACGGCGAGCCATCCCAAAATCGGCGCGAGCGCGATCGGCACGGCGAGCTCGAGCGCGCCGAGCACGCTCTCCGGAAAAATCAGACGCGACGGAATCGGCTCTTGCGGCGCGGAGTAGTCGCCGGACAAGTGATACGGAAAGAGCACCTCGCCGATCCCGCGCGAGTAGACGCGGAGCGCGCCCGCGACGCGCTGGGGCCCGGTCGCGTCGACGAGCGGATTGTTGAGCGGATCCTTCGGCAAGATCGGCTGCGCGTACCACCGGAGGAGCGCGTGGAAAAATCGCGTCGCCCACGGTTTGCCGAGGTTCGCTTCGATCGTGAGATCGGGCGCGATGGTCGTCGGGAAGCTTCGCCGGCGCTGCTCGACGTAAAAAACGAACGCGGCGGTCGTCGCGATCGCCGCGAGCAGACAGCGCACGACGTTGAGCGGACGCTTCGGGTGCGTGATCTGGGACGCGAAGAGCGCCGCGAACGGCACGAGCGGCACGATGCAGAGCGCGCTCTCCTTCGAGTACAAACCGACGAGCGTCGAGAAGCACACCGCGAACGGCATCGCCCACATCGGGAGCGCGAGCGAGCACAGCGCGAGGAGCGCGCCGAGCGCGCCGAGCACGTCCGCGAGACCCACGACGCCGCTCACCGCCTCCGTCACGACCGCCGCCGCGACGAACAGCGCGCCCGAGAGCCACGCGACGAGACGATCCTTGGTCACGCGGTAGCCGATCACCGTGACGAGCGCGCCGTTCACGCCGTGCAAGAGGACGTTCGCCCAATGGTGCAAGAACGGGCTCTGCTCGCGCGCGCCGATCCACCAGAACAAACGCCACACGAGATCGGGAAGCGGTCGGTACGAGCCGATCGTGCGATCGTGCGGGAGGCCCCAGAAGTCTCTGCGGAACGCGTCGAGCCAGTGCAGGTGCGAGCTCGGATCGGTGACCGATCGCACGTACGGATTCGCGAGCAGCGCTTCTTGCTCGTCGAAGATGAAGTTCGTGCGCGGGTGGCGCGTGTAGAGCGCGATCGACAAGAAGCACAGCGGAACGAGCGCGGTGACGAACGTGAGCGGATCCTCGACGAAGTACGCCCGCGCCCAATCGCGGAGCTTTTGCGGGGCGGCGCGAAGGCGATCTTTCAGCGTGCGCTTCGGCTTCGCGACGACGCTCGGCGGGTTCTCCACGCTGACCGCGGCGACATCTTGCGGCGCTCGCGGTTTGTCGCGCTCCTCGTCGATCATCGGCGTCCTCGCGTCACCGATCGGGAATGATCCACGTGTCGCCCCACAAGTGCGCGCCGCCGTCGATGTACCAAGTCTCGCCCGTGACGAACGACGCCGCGTCGCTCGCGAGGTAGCACACGAGGTTCGAGACTTCGTCGACCGTGCCGAGGCGCTTGGCGGGCGTGCGCTGGCGGCTCATCTCGACGATCTCGGGTGGGTATTGATCGACGCCGCTCGATCGGATGATGCCCGGCGCGATCGCGTTCACTTGGATGTCGTGCTGCGCCCACTCGATCGCGAGCGTCTTCGTGAGGTTCTCGACGCCGGCGCGCGCCGCGCCCGTGTGGACCATCCCGGGAAATCCGCGCGCGATGTTCGCGATGATGTTGACGATCCGCCCTTTTTTTCGCGGGATCATCGATTTCAACGCGACGGCCTGGGTCATGTAGAACGTGCCGTTCAAATTGTTGCGGATGACCGCGTCCCAACCTTTCGTCGAGAGGTACTCGGCCGCGGTCGGGAACTGTCCGCCGGCGTTGTTGATCAAGACGTCGATCGGTCCGAGCTCCTTCGCGACGGTCTCGACGAGCGACGCGACTTGTTCCGTCTCGCGGATGTCGCACGTCGCGCCAAAAGCCTTCACGCCGAGCTCGGCGAGCGCGACCTTCGCTGCGTCGATGCGCTCTTGCTTGCGGCTCGCGATCGCGACCTTCGCGCCGAGCTGACCCAAATCGCGCGCGATGGCGAAGCCGATGCCGCTGCCTCCGCCCGTGACGAGCGCGACGTGCCCCTCGAACAATCCCGGCTTGTAAATCGACGCCATCGCGGTCGTCTTTCTAGCGCGCTCGTCAGCGCAACGAAAGCGGCGGCGCCTTCAGCTTGCCCAATTCTGCGACCCACGACGGGCACTTGTCCTTGCAAAGGCTGCCGAGCTCCGCCGCGGCGGTCTTGGGATCGTGACCCCACGTCACGGCGCAGAAGATTGCGTCCGCGAGGCTCTCCAAGTCGTCGGGGCCCTTCGAGAAAAAATCGATTTTGGGATCGCTCGGGCACTGTTTCTCCGCGAACGCGACGGCCGCGGCGTCGTGCAGCGTGAACGTTCCGTCCGCGAGCGAGTGCGCGACGATCTCGTGGGTCGTCGGCATCGCGGGCGGGAAGACGCGCACGATCAAATCGGGTCGCCCGTCGCCGTCGACGTCGCGCGCCGACACCACCGACAGCGACGCGGCCGGCGCGTAAGGCACGATCGCGTTGTTCTTGAACGTCCAGACGACGCCGCGCTCTTGCGACGGATGGTCTGCGTTTCCGCGCGATCCGCGCACGAACGCTTCGTCCTCGCCGTCGCCGTCCCAATCGAAGAACGCGTCGTCCGCGATGCGCGTCGTCGCATCGACGTCGTAGGTGTGCGCGAGCTGTTGCGACGCGAGGCCGGGGACATTGGCGGTCTCGGCGCCGTTCACGTCGAGGTGCACGAGGCGCACGAGATAACCCGTGTCGCACGTGCCGATGGCGTTGAGCTCCACCGCGTCGTCGAGGCGCAGGCCCCATGTCGCGCCGTTCGAAGACGTCTTGCATCCGAGCGCGCTCGTGTCGAACGGATGGCACGTCTTGAGCTCCACGAGCTTCTTCGATGTCGCGTCGCTCATCGTGCGGCACGCGCCGGAGATCGTCGCCGCGTTTGGCGCGGACGCGTCGGTCGCGGGGCGCGCGCTCGACGACGCCGATGCGCTCGACGATGCGCTCGCCGAAGCCGACGCGCTCGGGTGCGCGCCGGACGCGCTCGACGAAGCCGACGCGCTCGCCGCGCCGTCCGCCGTGCCTTCGTCACCGAGGCAGCTCCGCACGCGCGCCCCTCCCCACCAAATCCCCGCGATGATCCCGCCCACGATCGCGATCGACAAAATCCTGTCGCGCGTCTTCACGGTTCGCTCCGCGACGCGCGCGTTCGGATCGCTTCGCGCGCGAGCTCGTCGGCGCGCTCGTTCATCGGGACGCCCGCGTGACCGGGAACGTAGACGAACTTCACGCGCCGCCCCTCGAGCGCCTTGCGAATGCGCGCGATGAGCTCGCCGTTCGCCTTCGCCTTCCAAGCCTTCGCGAGCACGCCGATCGCGTATTGGCTGTCGGTGTGGAGCACGAGCGGCTCTTCGCGCGGCGTACGCGCGAGCGCCTCTTCGATCGCGGTGAGCTCCGCGACGTTGTTCGTTCCTTCGCCGAGGAAGGCGCACGACTCGCGGATCTTTCCGCCGGGCGCGATCACGATCGTGCCCGAGCCCGCGGGCCCGGGATTTCCCGTGCACGCGCCGTCGGTGTAGGCGATCCACGCGTTCTTGTATTCTGCATCTTTCGGTGGAGCAGGCGCGCCAGAGCTCGCGCCGGATTTCGCGCCGGACTTCCTGCCGGGTTTTTCCGCCGCGACGCACACGTCGTCGGCGAGGATCTTCGCGCCGTCGCGCGTGACGAGGTTCGACGCGCGCGCGTGGTACGCCTTGCCGTCGGTCTCGCGGTAGCGAATCTCCACGCGTCCTTCTCGTTCGTCGAAGGCGCCGCTTTCTTTCACGCGCGCGAGCACGCGCTGACCTCGAAGCGTCGCCTCCTTCCACGGCATGCGAGATTGGATACACGCATGCGCGGCGCCAAGGTGGTATTTTCCGCGTGATGAAACGCCCGCGACCGCTCGTGCTCATCATCCTCGACGGGTTCGGCGAGCGCGCCGAGCGCGCCGACAACGCCGTGCGCCTCGCGAACGCGCCGCGCCTTCAAGAGCTCCTCGCGAAGTATCCGCACGGCGTCATCGGCACGAGCGGGCCCGACGTGGGGCTGCCGCCCGGCCAGATGGGCAACAGCGAAGTCGGTCATTTGAATTTCGGCGCGGGCCGCATCGCCACGATGGACATCTCGCGCATCGACGTCGCGCTCTACGACGGGTCGCTCGCGAAGAACGACGTCATCGCCGCGCGGATCGATCAAGCGAAGCAAGCGGGCGGCAAGCTCCACTTGTTCGGTTTGTGCAGCGACGGCGGCGTGCACGCGCTCATCACGCACATCCTCGGCGTCGTGGACGCGGCGCACGCGAAAGGCGTTCGTTGCATTCTGCACGCATTTCTCGACGGGCGCGACGTGCAGCCGAGGACCGCGCCGAAATACATCGCGGAGATCGAATCGAAGCTCGCGGGCCGCGGCGCGATCGGAACGGTGTGCGGGCGTTACTGGGGCATGGATCGCGACAACCGCTGGGAGCGCATCCAGAAGGCGTTCGACGCGATCGTGCTCGCGCGCGCGCCGCGTTTCGCGAGCGCGCTCGAAGGGATCGAAGCGTCGCTGTCGAACGGGAAGACCGACGAGTTCGTCGAGCCGTTCGTCGTCGGAGATTACGCGGGCGTCGCGATCGGGAAGGACGCCGCGCAGCACTGCAACTTTCGTCCGGATCGCGCGCGCGAGCTCACGCGCGCGCTCGCGGTCGAATCGTTCGACGGTTTTGCGCGCGAGAAAGCTCCGTTCGCCGGACGGTACGGTTGCATGACGACGTACGACGCGTCGTTCGGTTTGCCCGTCGCGTTCCCGAAGCAGAAGTTCGAAAATATCTTTCCCGAGGTGCTCGCGAACGCGCACATGACGCAGTTTCGATGCGCCGAGACCGAGAAGTACGCGCACGTCACGTATTTCTTCAACGGCGGACGCGAAGAGCCGTTCGCGGGCGAAGAGCGCGCGATGATTCCTTCGCCGAAGGACGTCGCGACGTACGATCAAAAACCCGAGATGAGCGCGAAGGGCGTCGGCGACGCGGTGGTGCGCGCGATCGAGTCCGATCGATTCGATTTCGTGCTCGTGAATTTCGCGAACCCGGACATGGTCGGACACACCGGCGTGCTCGACGCGGCGATTCACGCGGTCGAAGCGGTCGACGCGCAAGTGGGCGCGATCGTGGACGCGGCGCGCGCGAAGGGCGGCGCGCTGATCATCACGGCGGATCACGGAAACTGCGAGCTCATGAGAGATCCCGCGACAGGCGCGCCGCACACGGCGCACACGCTCAATCCCGTGCCGCTGATTTACGTGAACGACGACGACGCGAGGGCGCGCGTTCGAACCGGCGGACGCATCTGCGACGTCGCGCCGACGATGCTCGAGCTCCTCGGTTTGCCGAAACCGAAAGAGATGACGGGCGAGCCGCTCTTGGAGCGCTGATGCCGGAGCTCCCGAAGTTCGGCGATTACGAGACGCTCTCCGAGCTCGGCTCGGGCGCGATCGCGACGGTGTACCTCGCGACGCAGGAGCCGCTCGGTCGCAAGGTCGCGATCAAGGCGCTGAAGGGCACCATCCCGCCGACCTCCACGTTCGCGACGCAGCTCGAACGCGAAGCGCGCGTGCTCTCCGGACTCTCGCACCCGAACATCGTCTTGCTCCTCGATTACGTGAAGAGCGAGTCGCAGATGTATTTGGTGCTCGAGTACATCTCGGGATTTTCTTTGTCGGAGCTGCTCGCGAAGAAACCGAAGCTGCGGCCGGAGATGGTCGCGGCGATCGGCGCGGCGGTCGCGGAGGGTTTGGCGCACGCGCACGAGCGCGGCGTCGTGCACCGCGACGTCAAACCGGCGAACGTGATTTTGTCGCGGCAAGGCGAGGTGAAGCTCGTGGATTTTTCGATCGCGCACCGCGAGCGCTTGCCGAGCGTCGACGAGCCGATCGCGTTCGACAGCGAGACGCCCGCACGAGGAACTGCACCAGGCGCGTTCGGAACGCCCGCGTACATGGCGCCGGAGCAGCTCCTCGGCGAAGCGGCGTCCGCGTCGAGCGATTTGTTCTCGCTCGGCGTCGTCCTCTATCAACTTTTGTGCGGCGTGCGACCGTTCGACAAACCCGGCGAGAAGCGCGCGCCGGCGCACGCGTCGCGCACGTCGCCCGCGGTGCAGCTGCGTCAGCGCGCGCCGGACGTCCCGCGCGCGCTCGAGCGCGTCGTCATGCGCTGCATCGAGAAGCACCCCGCCGATCGCCCGATGTCGGCCGACGCGGTCGCCGAGGAGCTCACCGAGTTCGTGCGTTCGCGCACGGAGCTCCCGATGCGACAGCTCGTGCGCGGCGCGCTCGCGTCGGCGCGTTTGGTGTCGGGCGAAGTGCCGTCGCTCGTGCGCGCGAGCGAACCGCGCGCGCCGTTCGCGAGCTCGCCGTGGAGCGTCGCGCTCTTCGGCGCGGGCCTCGTCGTCGCGCTCTTCGCGATCCACGCGACCGATCACGACGCCGTGCAGACCGCCGCGGCTGCGGAGGGTCCGCTCGTTCCCGCGAGGCCCGGTTTCTTGCGCCTGCTCGCGACGCCGTGGGCGGAGGTCGCGATCGACGGACAGCGCGCGGCGATCACGCCCGTCGCGTACGCGATCCCGCTCGCGCCCGGCGTGCACTTCGTGACGTTCACGCACCCGAACGCGCCGACGCAAACGCGCCGCGTGTCCATCGCGCCGGGCGCGACGGAGACGCTCGACGTGACGATGGATGTGTCGGGCGCGGCGCGCGACGCGGGGCTAGAGTGAGCGCGATGCGCGCAGGATGCACGTTCGTCGCGTGTGCGATCATCGCGCTCTCGGCGCGCGCGGCGCGCGCCGACGTGACCGAAGCGCGCGTCGTGCGAACGCACTTCACGACCGACGCGACGAACGACGCGATCATGCGCGTCGCGTGCGCGCTCGACGCGCACACCGACATCGCGGGACAACCGCGCGACGTCGACGTGCGCGTCACCGCGTTCGGACAGATTCGCCGATGCGCGAACGTCGGCCCGCGCGCGTTCGCGGTGAGCGTGCAGATGTACGGTCACGACGTCACCGTCGAAGCCGACGCGATCGACGACGTCCCCGCGCACGTTCACGAGATCGAAGAGATCGTGCAAGGCCTCGCCGACGAAATCCAAGAGCGCGCGGCGCGCGAGTCCGCGGCGATCCCGAAGATGGAGGCGTACGCGCCGGGCCTCACGATCGCGGGCATCACGATCGGCGCGGCCGGCATCGGCATGCTCGTCACGGGGTACGTCTGGATGCTCGCTCAGATGGACAATTTCGACGCGAACCTGACGGCGCCCATCGCGCTCGTCATCGGCGGCGGCGCGGCGATGGCGATCGGCGCGGTCTTCGCGATCGTCGGCGAGCGGCGCGTGCCCGTGCGCAGCGCGTCCGTCGCGCCGTACGTCGCGCCGTACGTCACGCGCGACGTCGCGTCGCGCGCGTCGGGCGCGACCGCGGGAATCACGGTGCGCTTCTGAGCGCCGCGTACGTGCGATCGCGATCGGCGCGGATCTCGTCGAACAAACGCGTGACCTCGCCGAGCCCGACGCGATTGACCGTGGTCATGTTGGTGCGCGCGATGCGCTCGCGCAGCGGGATTTCGTCGCGCAGCGTCGAGAAGTCGAAGGTCGCGGCGTCGATGAAGCTCGTGCCTTGCGGCGTGTTCGCGCGAACCGCGTCGAGCACGCGCGATCGCACGAGCTGAATGCACGGATCGGGCGTGCGACGAAGAAACGGGATGAGCCGCTCGGGCGTCCCTTCGTCGGCGCGCGCGTCGGGATGGAACGCGGCCATGACGAACGGCACCGTGCCCACTTCGTGCGCCGCGACCTCGCGCTCGTTCACGCGCGCGACGAAGCGATCGAAATCCGACCGACCGAGATCGATGCGCGGAAAAATCACGAAGCCGACTTCGATCTTCTCTTCGCGCGTGAGCGCCGCGATCGCGGCGCGCGTCGCGTCGAGCGCGCCGGGCACGTCCGCGTCGAGCAGGACGATTTGCTTCGTGCGCCCGTCGAGGCGCGATCGCCGCGCCCACGGACAAAGCCCGAGCGGCTCGACGATCTCGAGCAAGTACCGATCGTGCAAGCGGATGGCTTGCGCCTTGAAGTCGGCGTCAGTCACTCGTTCTCAACGTATCATCCACGCATGTTTCGTCGAATGCTTCGCGTTCTCGGGCTCGGCGTCGGCTTGTTCTCGCTCGCGACGGCGCGCGACGCCGGCGCGTTCGTGCACGTCGTTCGACCGAAGGAGTCGCTCGCGGACATCGCGACCAAGCTCTACGGAGACGCGTCGAAGGAGGGGCTCCTCGCGAGCGCCAACGCGCTCGACGTGCAAGGCGGCAGCGCGATCGTGCCCGGCATGCACCTGCAGATCCCCGCGTGCGACTATCGGCGCGTCGGCGAGCACGCGACGTGGCCGAACCTCGCGCGCGAATACCTCGGGTCCGACGAGCGCGCCGACGCGCTCGCGCGCGTGAACGACGCCGTCGCGTGGGTCGCGCCGTCACCCGGCCAAGAAATCCGCGTGCCGTACGTGCTCACGTACATCGCGGCCGAAGGCGACACCACGACCGCGATCGCGCGCCGCTTCCTCGGCGAGGCGAACCGCGCGTGGGAGATCGAGTCGTACAACGGCAAGAAGGAGTGGAAGCTCTTGCGCGGCGAGGTCGTCCTCGTCCCGATTTCGAACCTCGATCTCACGGACGCCGGGCGCGCGGAGGCTTCCCACGACGACGTGCGCGGCCGGCGCGAGAGCGGCGGTCAGACGATGGCCCAGCAAAAAAAAGTCGCGCAGGAAATCCCGGCCCTCCTCGCAGACGTGCGCGCGGGCCGCTACGTCGACGCCGTCGCGCGCGGAAACCGCCTGCTCGGACAGGGCGAGCTCGACGCGCGCGCGCGCGCGTCGATCGATCGCGCGCTCGTCGAGGCGTACGTCGCGCTCGACGCAGCAGGTCCCGCGGCGATCGCGTGCGACGACTGGCACAAGCAAGAGCCCACCGCGACGCTCGATCCGATCTACGTCTCGCCGAAAATCCGCGACGCCTGCCGCGCGCCGCATTAATCTTTTGCCGTGGGTGAGGCCGAACCGAAGCTCGACACGCCAAAGGCGCCCATCCGGCCGTCCGCGCCTCCGCTGAGCTCGGGCCGCGTGATCGGCGGAAAGTTCGAGCTGTGCGGCGTGCTCGGCGAGGGCGGCACGGGAATCGTCTACGAGGCCAAGCCCATCCCGCGCGAAGGCGAAGAAGGCGAAGGCGAGCGCGTCGCGCTCAAGGTGATCCACAGCCACCTCCTCTACGACAAACAAATCCGCGGCCGCTTCACGCGCGAAGCCAAGATCCTCGCGCGCTTGAGCGGCCCGCACCTCGGCGCGATTTTGGATTTCGGCGAGGTCCCCGATCCGCGCGGCGAAGGCGCGAGCCTGCTCTACATCGCGCTGCCGAAGATCGACGGACCTCCGCTCGACCAACTGCTTCGCGAGCAGGGACCCTTGCCGCTCGAGCGCGCGCTCGACATCGCGCTGCAAGTTTGCTCCGCGCTCGCGAGCGCGCACGCGCAAGGCGTGATTCACCGCGACCTCAAGCCCGGCAACGTGATCCTCAAGAACGGCGGCGAGGTGTTCGTCGTCGATTTCGGCATGGCGAAGATTCTCACGGCGGGCGGAACGGGAACCACCGGGCTCACCGCGCACAACATGGTCTTCGGCACGCCCGAGTACATGGCGCCCGAGCAAGCGCGCGGCGACGAGCTCGACGCGCGCTGCGACATCTACGCCGTCGGCGTGATGCTCTACGAGCTTCTCACGGGGAGCGTCCCCTTCACGGGCAACACGCCGCTCAACGTGCTCACCGCGCAGCTCACGCAGGCGCCGGACAAACCCCGCGAGCGCGCGCCGGATCGATCCATCACGCCGGCGCTCGAGGCCGTCGTGATGCACGCGATGGCGAAAGACCCGCGCGATCGATACGCGACGGCCGCGTCGCTCGCGCTCGCGATCACCGCCGCACGCGCCGCGCCGGACGACGCGGACGCAGTGAAGCCCGCGCGCGTCGCGGCGAACGCGGGCGGCCCCGTCGCGCGCGTTCACAGCGACGACATGGTGCACGCCCCGACGATCCCCGCGCCGGAGCCTTCGAACGAGCGCGCCGAGCGCAACGCGCGCACCGGATCGATCACGTTGCCTCCCGCGAAGGAACCGTCGCGCGCGCTGTGGCTCGCGGTGTGGGCGCTCGTCATCCTCGGCGCGATCGGCGTCGGCGTGTTCCTCGCGTTGCGGAGCTGACGCGCGTCACGCGCCGAAGCGCGCCCACGCGTCGGGCACGACGAGCGGCGTCTTTCCGTCCGTCGCGCGCGCGAGCACCTCGAGGATCTCCTTCGCGGCGAGCCCGCCGTCGCGGAGCGCGCGAATGCGCCCGCCCGCCGTGCGCTTCGAGAGCCGTTCGCCGCGCGCGTCGCGCGCGAGCGGAAGGTGCACGTAGCGCGGGAGCTCCTCGTCGCGCGCGCCGAGCGCTCGCATGACCGCGATCTGCCTCGGCGTCGACGGCGCGAGATCTTCTCCTCGCACGACGACCGAGATCGCCATCGCGAGATCGTCGACGCTCACCGCGAGCTGATACGCGAACACCGAGTCTCCGCGGCGCAAGACGAAGTCGTCGACGCCCGCTTCACGCGCGCGAAATCGGATCGCGGGCGGGCGGCGCATCGCGCGCGACGGATCTTTTTCGCGGCAGGTCCCCGGGTACGCCGCGTCGTGCTCGTCGTGCGGCGCGCTCGCGACGCGCTCGAGGTGGCGCGCGATCTCCGCGCGCGAGCAGTCGCACGGATACGTGAGCCCCGCGCGCTCGAGCACGGCGAGCGCATTTTCGTAGATCGAAATACGTGTGGATTGCACGTAATATTCGTCCGCGCGCATTCCGAGCCACGCGAGGTCGTCGAGAATGCGCTCGGCGGATCCCGCGACGACGCGCGGCGTGTCGAGGTCTTCCATCCGCACGACGAACGCGCCGCGCGGATCGCCGCGCGCGATCTCGAACGACGCGAGCGCGCAGAGCGCGCCGCCGAGGTGCAGGTCCCCCGTCGGCGAAGGCGCGAAGCGCGTGCGGATGGTTTTTTTTTCGCGCATCTGCTTGGCTCGATCTCGTGCCGTCGATTCGAGGCGAAGTCTACTCCGCGGAGACCAAAGCGCGCGCCGAGGAGGAACGCGCGCCGCTCGGATTCGTGATCGGCGAAGCGCTCGACGCGGGGCTCGCGACGATCAAGCGCGAGTGGCTCGTGCTGTCGATCGCGCAGCTCGTCGCGGCGCTCCCCGGCGCGAGCCTCTCGATCGCCACCCACTACCTCCTCGGCGAAGCGCCGATGTTCACGCGCGCGTACTACGAGCAGACGCTCGTCACGATGGCCGCGTCGTCCGTGCTGGGCGCTTTTTTTCGCGGAGGCATCACGAAGATGTCGCTCGACGCGGCGCGCGGGAAGAAACCCGCGCTCGCCGATCTCGCGCGCGGCGCGAAGTTCTTCCCCGCGATGCTCGCGTTCGAAGCGATCCAATGGGTTCTCTTGCTCGCGTCCGCCGCGCTCTTGTTCGTTCCGTACGTGCTCGTGTGGATGCGATGGATGCTCGCGCCGGTGCGGCTCGTGGATCGCGAAGAAGGGCTCGCGTCGTCGATGCGCGCGTCGTGGCGCGCGACGCGCGGCGAGGCGCTTCACCTTTTCGGCTTCGCGATCGCGATGGTCGTCGTGTCGTACTTGGGCGTGCTCGCGTGTTGCGTCGGTTCGCTTCCGGCCGAAGCGCTCGACGCGGTCGCGATGGCGTACGTCTACTTGCGCTTCGCGGGCGAAGAGACGAAGCGAGCGGACGAACCCGCTTCAGTGAGCGGCGGAGGCTGACGCGCTCGGCGCGGCGCTCGTGGGTGCAGCGGGAGCGGGCGGCGGCTGCGGCACGGGGCGCGTCGCCCACCAAATCCCCGCGATGAGAAAGAGCGCGATGCCGAGCACGGGAAGCCACATCGGCGTTTGCGGCTCGTCTTGTGTCGCGTCGTGCTTCTCGTGCGGATCCATGCGCCGCGGATTGACTACCAGAGTATGCTTTGGGCGTGAAGCCCACACGACGAGTCGGCGCAAAGGGATTGCTTGCCCTCGTCGCGTTGACGCTCGCCGCGATCGGCGTGACGAGCTTCGATTCGCCCGACGCGAGCGGCGACAACCTGCAAACGCTGCCCAATCCGAGCGCGTCGACGACGTCTTCTTCGAGCGCGCTCGCGCTCGATCGAATTCGCCAAGCGCTCGCGTCGGTGGAGGTCGCGGGCCGGGCGACGGGCATCGCCACGGTGCTCGACGGCGACGGGCGTCTGATCACGTCGCTCACGGCGGTCGGACCGAACGATTTGGCCGACGTGCGCTACGCCGACGGGCACGTCGTGCACGCGCGCGCGGCGTACAAAGAGCCCGTGTTGGATCTCGCGCTCCTCGTTCCGCTCTCCGGTCGGTACACGACGGGACTCCTCGCGAGCGACAAGGATCCGATGACCGTGGAGCTGCGCGCGGCGTCGCTCGCCGCGGGACGCCCCGCGCTCGGCCCGTCGAAGCTCAAAGGGCGCATCGACGCGCACGCGCGCGACGGGACTTCGTTGAGTGGCGCGTGGGAGCTCGAGCACGCGCCGTCGTCGGGCGGACCGCTGCTCGATCCCAACGGCCGCGTCCTCGGCATCGCGGGACACGCGTGCAAGAACGTGGACGCGAGCGCGTGCGTCGACGTCACCGTCGTCATTCCGATTTTGTCGATTCGGATTTTCCTGTCGCACACGCCCGCGAACGCGCTCCCGCCGTCGCCGTGGCTCGGCATCAACGGCACGCCGGACACGGTCAACGGCATCCGCGGCGTGCGCGTTCAAGCGGTCGCGCCGCACTCGCCCGCCGAGCGCGGCGGTTTGCACACGACGACGGACCTCATCGTCGTCGCCGACGGGCAACCCCTCGACACGCCCGAGCGCCTCGCGGAAATCGTCTCGAAGCACGCCGTCGGCGACACGCTCAAGCTCTCGGTGTTCGCGGCGGGACATTACCGCGAGGTCGCCGTCACGCTTCAGGCTTCGCCGTAAAGTCGCGCTCGCTTTCCACGTCCCGCGGCCATGGACGTTGTGGTAGCGTCGACTGCTAACGCATGGCGCTGCGAATCGAAGTCGCGGGTGAAACCAACGTGGGAATGAAGCGCACCCACAACGAGGACAATTTCTCCATCATCGAGGACGCCGGCCTTTACATCGTGGCCGACGGGATGGGCGGGCACGCGTCGGGCGAGGTCGCGAGCAAGATGGCCGTCGACTCGATGAAGGAATTCTTCGCGTCGACCGCGCAAGATCCCGAGCGCACGTGGCCGTACAAAATGGATCGCAGCAAAGGTTACGAGGAGAACCGGCTCATCACCGGAATCAAGCTCGCGAACCTCCGCATCTACGAGAGCGCGCAGCGCGATCCGCGGCAGCGCGGGATGGGCACGACGATCGTCACGATGTTCGCCGTGGAGGACGGCGTGTACGTCGCGCACGTCGGTGACTCGCGCGGCTACCGCATTCGCGACGGAAAAATCGAGCAGCTCACCGAGGACCACTCGCTGCTCAACGACTACATCAAGATGAAGCGACTCACGCCCGAGGAGATCGCGAACTTCCCGCACAAGAACGTCATCGTGCGCGCGCTCGGCATGAAGGACACGGTCAAGGTCGACACGCGCTTCGAGCAGCCGCAAGCCGGCGACACGTACTTGCTCTGCTCCGACGGTTTGTCGGGTCCGGTGAACGATCCCGACATGCTCGACATCGTGACCAACGCGCCCGATTTGAAGAGCGCCGCGAGCCGCTTGATTCAGCGCGCGAACGAGCACGGCGGACCGGACAACATCTCGGTCGTCCTCGCGCGTTGGCTCGCCTAGTTCGAGCTGGTCGCGCGGAAATTCGGCACTACGTTGCGGTCAGGTGCGCGCGCCGCGGCGCGTCCGCTTTGCATGAGCCCAACACCCCATTCGCCGTTGTCGAACGCCGCGTTTCGGGCCGTGTGGGTGGCCGCGATTTTTTCCTTCATCGGAACGTGGGTGCAAGACGTCGGCGAGAGCTGGGTGATGCTCTCGATGTCGCGCGATCCGCGCCTCGTCGCGATGCTCGCGACGTGCTTTCTCGCGCCCACGATCGCGCTCCTGTTGCCCGCGGGCCTCTTCGCCGACCGGCGCGATCGGCGTCGCATCCTCTTGTGGAGCCAAGCGGCCTCCGCGGTCGCCGCGCTGGGACCTGCCGTGGCGATCCGCATGCACGCGATGACGCCCGGCGTGCTCCTCGCGTTCTCCGCGATGCTCGGCGCCGCGATCACGATCGGCACGCCCGCGTGGCAAACGCTGGTTCCCGAGCTCTTGCCGAAATCGCAGACCGCCGAAGCGGTGACGCTCGGCTCGATCGCGTTCAACATCGCGCGCGTCGTGGGACCTGCGCTCGGCGGGATCTTGCTCGCGCTGACGGGACCCGAAATCACGTTCGTGGTGAACGCAGCGAGCTTCATGGTCGTGTTCTGGGCGCTCATGCGCTTCGAGGAAGTGAAGCGCGCGTCGGAGCTCCAGCGTCCATCGAGCGCGTCGCGTTCGATCACCGCGGCCTTCGCGGATCCCATTCGTGAAGCGTGGAGCACGCCCGCGCTGCGCGGCGCGTTCGTCACGGCGTGCGCGTTCACGGGCGCGGCGGCGCTCGTCATGGCGATCCTCCCTGCGTTCGCGAAGCACGCGCTCGGCGCGTCGGCGAGCGGGTACGGCGCGCTGCTCTCGGCGATGGGCGCAGGCGCGATCACGAGCGGCGTCTTCTTGAAGCGCGTTCGCGCGCGCTTCGGATTCCGCGCGACGGTGACCGCCGGGATCGCGACGTTCGGCGCGTCGATGTTCCTCGCGTCGCGCGCCGCGCAAGTGATCGGCGCCGCGCCGTGCTTCTTCGTCGGCGGTCTCGGTTGGATCGCGTGCCTCTCGTCGCTCTCGGCGACGGTGCAGCTCCACGCGAGCACGGAGACGAAATCGCGCGTCACCGCGCTCTACCAACTGTGCTTCTACGGCGTGATGATGGTGCTCGCCGCGATCGGCGGTTCGCTCGCGGCGCGCTTCGGCGAGCGCGCGGCGATCGGCGCGGGCGGACTCTTGGCGCTCTCGGTCGCACCCCTCGCGGCGCGCGCGGTGTCGACGAGCGCGCCCGCCACGCTCGCCGCGGAGTGAGTCACTTCACCGTCGGCCCGAGCGCGAAGTACGCGATCGCGACGATGAGCAACATCACGCCCGCGATGAGCGCGTAGTTCACGCGCGCGGACGCCGTGCTCCAACCGTCGCCGTAGAACTTCCCCTTCGAGCGCTGGCGGATTTTCCGCTGCACCTCGCGCAAGACGGGTCGGTCCGGATGCGCGCCGCCTTCCGCGAGCGAGCGCTTGAGCAGCGCGCGCATCGCGTCGTCCGCGTCTTCACCGTCGTGTTTGGGTTCGTCGCTCATCGGATTTTTTCTCCGAGCTTCTTCTCGACGAGCTCACGCAGCTGCGCGCGCCCGCGAAAAATCCGGCTCTTCACGGTGCCGACGGGGAGCCCGGTGATTTCCGCGATCTCTTCGTACGGCAATTCTTCCACGTCGCAGAGGATCAGGCACTCGCGGAAGCTCTCGTCGACCTCGCTGATCGCCTGGCGCACGATCTCTTCCACTTGCTTGCCCGCCATCGCCTCGTCCGGTCGCGCGACCTGCGCCACGTTCGCGCCGCGCGCGGACGCGAGCGGCGTGCGCTCGGCGAGCTCGTCGATTTCGTCCTGTTCGTTCTGGTGGCGGACTCGGTTGTATTTTGCACGGTTCTTACAGAGGTTCACCGCGATGCGGTAAATCCACGTCGAGAGCTTCGACTCGCCGCGAAACGATCCGATCGCCTTGAACACCTGCACGAAGACCTCTTGCGTGAGATCCTCCGCTTCGGCGCGCGACGGCAGCATGCGGAGCACGAGGCCGAACACGCGGCGCTCGTAGGTGCGGACGAGCTCGTTGAACGCGCGCTCGTCTCGCGCGACGAGTCGCTCGATCAGCTTGGTTTCGAGCTCGCCTTCCAAATCGAGTGGGTCCTCGCCGCCACTTTCGCGCCACTCGGCCCACCAGCGCAACTCCACGACGATGCGACACGGCGCGAGCGGGCGAGTTCCCCTTGCAAAAATCCGTCAACGCATGAACGCGAGGACGAGCGCGGCGAGCACGATGCGGTACACGCCGAACGGCGCGAGCCCGCGCGACTGGAGATACCGAAGGAACGCCGCGACGACCGCCCACGCGACGAAGAACGACGTGACGAGACCGAGCGCGACGGCGGGCGCGCCGTTCTGCGCGAGCTCCGCGCGCGACTTCCACGCTTCGTAGAGCGTCGCCGCGCCGAGCGTGGGCACGCCGAGCAAGAACGAAAACTCCGCCGCGGTCGCGTTCGACAAACCGCACAAACGGCCCGCGACGATCGTGCACATCGATCGCGACGCGCCCGGAAGCAGC
>Ga0335078_10004896_pt1 | contig 19834 bp, 21 predicted proteins | sample Lox_Sample_32_FD_206711 | JGI IMG/M metagenome (GOLD analysis project Ga0335078, IMG submission 206711) | Soil microbial communities from Loxahatchee National Wildlife Refuge, Florida, United States - Lox_Sample_3.2 | ecosystem: Environmental > Terrestrial > Soil > Wetlands | place: USA... | reverse complement strand
CGGTCGCGAATGTCCACCGGGTGGGTCCTGCGGGTACCCATGGGGATGGGGTAATTTTGAGACGCGGCCGCGCGAGGGTTCCGCCCGCGAGAGGGACGCCAAATGCAGCACCGAGGCCGGCGGCTGCGAGGATAAGTCCAGGATCCATCGACTGTCACGCTCTTCTCTGTCCGGGCCGTTGCCAGTAAACGCACATTGGACTATCCGCCGTTACATCATCTCGGCAGCCGATTGGCGTAGCCGTCCTACAGAGCCTGATGGCCCGAGCGATGCTGCCGTGATGCGCTCGAAGGCATCCAGATATGCTTTGGTTTCCACTGGGTCATCACTGATGAGGTCGCCGCCTGAGCCTTCGATGAACACCACATCCTCATCTGGCGAATCATCGAACTGCACAACCTCAAAAGGTCCCTTCATCCCGGGATGCAGGCCAGCCGTGAAGGGAACGACTTGTATCGTGACGTTAGGCAGTTCCGCCATATCGGCTAGATGCTGAAGCTGCCGACCCATGATGACACGGCTTCCTACTACACGGCGGATGACAGACTCGTCCAGGACGAAGTAGAACTTCGGAGCATCACCACTGGTCAGCAGATCCCGGCGTCTCGTATTGAGATCGATCAGTGCAGCCCTGTGCTCATGAGCAAAATTCTTATAGTAAACCTGCAGAACGGTCGATGCATAACCCTCTGTCTGGAGAATTCTAGGAACGAGAAGCGTTTCGAATTGGCTTACCACAGATGCCGCTGATTCATAGTCGATCAGCTCGGGGAGTAGCGGGGGTGCAAATTCGCTGTAGGGACTCCACCACCCCGGCTGCCTGGCGGCCCGGGCCAGGGCGACCAGTTCATCGGTCCGCTTCTCATCGGTGATGCCATAGAGCCAAAGGAGCGCCTTAAGGTCATTGACGCTTATACCGGTCTTTGCTTTTTCGATCCGGTTCATCTTCGACAAAGACCAGTCCATGGCCTTTGCCACTTGCTCCTGGGTCAACTCCTTAGTCAGGCGCGCCGTTCGGATCTCTGTTCGAAGGCGACGCCTCAGCATCAGCGGGCTCGGACCATCTCCCATAATCAGTCCCCTCACTGGTGACAGCTTCCGGCTCATTGCGTGATAGGCGAGCTGACAGGTGGCGAACCGGACAACCGGCACCAAGTTTGCAGTAGCGTACTGCCGACCTCGCCGAGCACGAGGAGTCCGCGGTAACGATTTCCTTGCATGCGGCCGCTACCGTCAGTAACTTTGCAGCTGTCTTCCCGTTCGCCACAGACATGCACTGCGTCACCAATGGTGAGCGAGAGTCCCTGACGCTATCATGCAGAGTGGCAATGAGTCAAATGACATGTGTCATTTTGACTCTTCCTATGTCACCATTGCCGGTGTGGATAATACCCATATGACTGGTGCCGGCCTGGAGGAGTCATGACCTGCTATCTTTCCTCGTGGGCGCGCTGACGGGGGTTCTCGCGGGTGGAGCACTGTGCTACCGCTACCTACGCTCTGCGATCGCTGACGACTTCGGCCCGCAGCTCAAGCGGGTGCAGAACCAGCTCGACAACATCGAGTCGGCCGTCAACCTCGCCCTGGCCTCGCGGTACGCCGAGCTGAGCCAGCTTCCCTGGCCCGCGGCGATCCCAGCTCCCCGGGCGAACGACGAAGGCCGGCGCTAGCGGCTGGCGCCGCGCTCAGGCGCCCTCAGGGGCGGGCGCTTGAGGACCGGGGGCGGCGCCAGATTACGGACTCCCAGGGGCGGAGTTTGAGGTCGGGCGGGGGCTGCAGCGGGGCGTCGTCGCCGGTCAGGCTGGTCAGGACGACGGCCGCGGCGGCCCAGTCGCGCTCCAGGGGCAGGGCGGCGGCCACCGTGTCGGCGGAGAAGTTCGCGGCGACCAGGAGCTCGGCCCCGGCGCCGCGCCGGACGAAGACCCAGAGTGAAGGGTGATCCTCCAGGAGCAGCTCGAAGTCGCCGTCGGTGATGACCGGGTCCTCGTGGCGCAGGGCGATGAGGCGGCGGTAGTGCTCGAAGACCGAGGCCGGGTCGCCGACCTCGGCGGCCGCGTTGACCGTCACGTGATCGGGGTTGATGGCCAGCCAGGGCGTGCCGGTGGTGAAGCCGGCGCCCGGTGAGGCGTCCCACTGGACCGGGGTGCGGCCCTGGTCGCGGCTCGTCCGGGCCATGGCGAGCAGCAGCACGGACAGGTCCGCCTCGTCGCGCTCGGCGGCCTCGGCGTAGAACCTGAGCGTCTGGATGTCGCGGTAGTCGGTGATCACCAGGAACGGGGCGTTGGCCATCCCCAGCTCGTCGCCCTGGTACACGTAGGGCGTGCCACGGTGCAGGTGCAGCACCGTGGCCAGCGTCTTGGCCGACGCCACTCGATGCGCCGGGCTGTCGTCGCCGAACCGGGACACCGAACGAGGTTGGTCGTGATTGCTCCAGTACAGCGAGTTCCAGCCTCGTTCGGTCAATCCGGTCTGCCACGCGGCCATCGAGGCTTTCAGGGCCGGGAGTTTCAGTGGCACCGGGTCGAACTTGTGCGTGCCGATGTCCAACTGCACGTGCTGGAACTGGAACACCATGTCCAGCTCGTGCCGGGCCGGGTCGGTGAAGTCAATTGCCTCGGGGATGGTGACGCCGGGCATCTCCCCCACGGTGAGCACGTGCGCGTCGCGGCCGGCGAAGACCTCGCGGTACATCTCCTGGAGGAACTCGTGGTTGCGCGGGCCGCAGGTGAAATACCGGTCGCCGGGGCCATAAAGGGAGCCGGGCCGGGGCCGGGTGTCCGGCAGGGACGTGTCCTTGCTGATCATGTTGATGACGTCCATGCGGAACCCGTCCACGCCGCGGTCCAGCCACCAGCGCATCATGGCGTACACGGCCTGGCGGACCTCGGGGTTCTCCCAGTTCAGGTCGGGCTGCTTGCGGGAGAAGATGTGCAGGTAGTACTGGCCGGTGCGCTCGTCGAGGGTCCAGGTGGGGCCGGAGAAGTGGGACTCCCAGTTGGTGGGTTCGGCGCCGGGGGCGCCCGGGACCTTGCCGCGGCGGGCATCGCGCCACCAGTACCAGTCCCGCTTGGGGCTGTAACGGCTGGACCGGGATTCGGTGAACCAGGGGTGCTCGTCGGAGGTATGGTTCACCACCAGGTCCATGACCAGCTTCATGTTGCGCTGGTGCAGCTCCTTGATGAGCTCGTCCAGGTCGGCGAGGGTGCCGAACAGCGGGTCGATGTCGGTGTAGTCGCTGATGTCGTAGCCGTTGTCGTCCATCGGCGAGCGGTACACCGGGGACAGCCAGACGACGTCGACGCCCAGGTGCTTCAGGTAGTCCAGGCGGGCGAGGATGCCGCGCAGGTCGCCGACGCCATCCCCATTGGAGTCGGCGAAGCTGCGGGGATAGATCTGGTAGACGACCCAGCGGCGCCAGTCTGCCGCGGCTTGCGGGGCGGCTGCGGCTTGCGGGGCGGCTGCGGCTTGCGGGGCGGCTGCGGGCTCGGGGGCGGCTGCGGGCTCGGGGGCGGACAAGATCTCAGGACCGAACGAGACGGGCGATCGCTTCGGATGCTTCCCTCACCTTGTCGCTGGCTTCGGGGCCGCCCTCGGCGATCGCCTCGGTGACACAGTGACTGAGGTGGTCCTCGACCAGCCCGAGCGCGACGGCTTGCAGCGCCCGGGTCACGGCGGACACCTGGGTGAGGATGTCGATGCAGTAGGTGTCGCTCTCCACCATGCGCTGCAGCCCGCGCACCTGGCCCTCGATCCGGCGTAGCCGCTTGAGGTAAGCATCTTTGTCCTGCGTATACCCGCGCATGGTTCAACTGTAAGTGCTCTGAGGTGACCGAGGTAACCTCGCGGCATGCGTGATGACACCATCGCGGCGTTCCTGGAGCGGCTGGCCGCGCGAGTTCCCGCCCCGGGCGGCGGCGCCACCGCCGCCCTGCACGCCGCGCAGGCCGCGGCGCTGCTGGCCATGGTGGCCCGGTACAGCGACGGCGCGCGTTACGACGCCGAGCTGATGGGCCGCATCGTCGCCGAGGCCGATTCGCTGCGCGAGGACGCGCTGGAGCTGGCCGAAGAGGACGTCGCCGCATTCAGTGACGTGGCGGTGGCGTACCAGCTGCCGCGGGAGGCCGAGGGACGTTCGGCCGCGATATCCGCGGCTCTGGCCGGGGCCACGCGGCCACCCGCCGACGTGGTGCGCACCGCGCTGCTGCTGATCCGGCTGGCCGAGGAACTGCTGCCGGCCGGGAACCGCGCCGTGATCGCCGACGTGGCCGCCGCGGCCGAGGCGGCCCGCGCCGCCGCGGTCACCGCGCGGCTCAACATCGAGGTCAACCTGCGCGGGATCGCCGATGCGGCGCTGCGGGCGGAGCTGGAGCAGACCGCGGCGGCGGTCGGCACCATCTCGGTCCGCGCCGACGAGATCGTGGCGGCGGTGCGGGCGGAGATCGCCCGGTGAGCCCGGGGCCGTCCGGGCGGGAGCTTTCCGCGCGGGAGCTTTCCGCGCGGGAGCTTTCCGGGCGGGAGCTTTCCGGGCGGGAGCTTTCCGGGCGGGAGCTGGCGGCGGAGATCCGGGCGGCGACGGCGGCCCGGGCGGCCGACCTCACCGCCGCGGGCCGGCCGCCGCGGCTGGCGGTGGTCACGGCCACCGCGGACGAGGCCAGCGCCTGGTACGTCCGGTTGCTGGTGCGGACGGCGGTCAAGGCCGGGATCGCCTGCGACGTCACCGACCTGGTGCCGGCCGAGCCTTCGCGACCCGAATCGCAGGCCGCCACGGTGGTCGGCATCCGGGAGGCGCTGACCGCGCTGAGCGAGGACCCGCTGGTGCACGGGATCCTGCTGCAAACGCCGCTGCCGGGCAGGACGCCGCTGGCCGAACTCGGGGGGTTCATCGATCCGGCGAAGGACGTGGACGGGGGCAACCCGACCTCGCTCGGCCGGCTGATGACCGGGCAGCCGGCCTTCGCGTCGGCCACCGCCGCGGCGGTGCTGGCGCTGCTCGATCACCACCAGGTGGCGCTGAGCGGACGGCGGGCGGTGGTGGTGGGCCGTTCGGCGGTGGTGGGCAAGCCGGTGGCGCAGCTGCTGCTCGCCCGCGACGCCACGGTGACCGTGTGCCATTCGCGCACCGCTGATCTCGCCGCGGTGACGCGATCCGCCGAGGTCCTGGTGGTGGCGGCGGGGCGGGCGGGGCTGATCGGGCCTGCGCACGTCGCGGCCGGGGCGGTCGTGGTCGACGTGGGCACCAACGCCACGGCCGACGGCGGGCTGGCCGGGGACGTGGATCCCGCGGTCGCGTCGGTGGCGGGGGCGCTGAGCCCGGTGCCGGGCGGCGTCGGGCCGGTGACCACCGCCCTGCTGCTGCGGCACGTGGTCGAGGCGGCGGCTGCCGCGGGTTAGCCACGGCGGCGGGTGCTACGTCTCGTTCGGGTGCTACGTCTCGTTGGGGGCGGCCGGGCCGAGCATGCTGCGGTAGACCGCGATCAGCGCGGCCTTCTGCTCGTCGCTGAGGCGCTTGTCGGCCCGGATGGTGTCCTCGGTCTCCGGCTTCTCCGCGTCGTTCCTGGCCGCTGCGCCGTCCGGCTGCGTGTCCGGGACGGGGACCATAGCGTCGATCAGGCCTGCCTGAGCCAGCAGCGTCTCGGCCGAGAGGTTGAGTGCGCCGGAGATGGCCTTGAGCACCCGGACCGAGGGCTGGTGCAGGCCCCGCTCGACCTGGCTGAGGTACGGGTTGGAGAGCTTGGTCAGCTCGGCCAGCTGGCGGAGCGAGAGGTTGGCCTGCTTGCGCTGCTCGCGGATGAAGGCACCGAGCGCGGCCCGCTGAGCTTCCCACGGGTCTGTCACGGCGCACCTCCCTTATTCGCTAACTATAGTACGCGGCAGCGCCGATGTTCCGGCGCTGCCGCGTCCTGATCTGCCTCTTTGCAGAACGGATCCCCGCGCCAGGGGCGCGGGACGGGGGTCACTTGTCGGACTTGCTGTCCTCGGCACCTGGCGTCAGCGAAGCCGTCGCCTTGACGACCTCCTCGGCGAACTTGCGCTGGCTGGCCAGCAACTGCTCGGCGAAGTCGTAGACGCTGGCCACGACCTCCTCGGCCTTGGGGAGCTTGTCGGTGCCCGGCACCTGTACCGAGGGAATCTTCGGGGTGAGGGACTGGACGGTCTCGACCCAGGTCTTGATGGCGTCGATGACGGTCTCTTCGCTCTTGCGGACGGCGTTCAGGAACTCTTGCTGCATGTCCTGCACGGGGTTGCTGGCCATAGTCTCTGCTCCTTGGCTCTGCTGTTCTTGCTTTGTTCCTTGCGTTCTGCTCTTGTTGCTAACTATACCAAGCATTTGATGGGGGAGTCAAGCGTGATGCTTGGCAAATGCAGCAAGAGTGGCCCGGCGGGTCAGGGTCGCTCGAAGATCGCGGCGATGCCCTGGCCGCCGCCGATGCACATGGTGGCGAGCGCGTACCGGCCGCCGGTGCGCCTGAGCTCGTAGAGCGACTTGACGGCCAGGATGGCCCCGGTCGCGCCGACCGGGTGGCCGAGCGAGATGCCGCTGCCGTTCGGGTTGGTCCGCTCGGGCGGGAGGTTCAGCTCCCTGACCACGGCCAGCGCCTGGGCGGCGAAGGCCTCGTTCACCTCGAACACGTCGATCTCGTCCAGCTTCAGGCCGGTCCGCTCGAGCACGTTGCGCGTCGCGGGCACGGGACCCATGCCCATGATCCGCGGCTCCACGCCCGCGTGGCCATAGCCGACCAGCCGGCCCATCGGCGTCAGGCCGCTGCGGCTGACGAACGACTCCGAGGCCAGCACCACGGCCGCGGCGGCGTCGTTGATGCCGGACGCATTACCCGCGGTGACCGTACCCTCGCTCTCGAACGCGGGCTTGAGCCGGGCCATGTCCTCCAGGCTCACGTCGGCCCGGATGTGCTCGTCGGTGTCGACGACGGTGACCTTGCCCCTCTTGCCGGGGATCTCGACCGGGAGGATCTGCTCCTTGAAGTAGCCGTTGGTGGTCGCGGCGGCGGCGCGGCGGTGGCTCTCCGCGGCCAGCGCGTCCTGGTCGGCGCGGGACACGCCGAAGTCGGCGGCGACGTTCTCCGCCGTCACGCCCATGTGGCAGCCGTCGAACGGGTCGGACAGCGCGCCGGTCATGGCGTCGAGGGCGACGCCGTCGTTCATCCGCTGGCCCCAGCGCATGCCGGGCAGCCAGTACGGGACGCGGCTCATCGACTCGGCCCCGCCGGCCACCGCGACCTCGCAGTCGCCCAGCATGATCATCTGCGCCGCCGAGACGATGGCCTGCATCCCGCTGCCGCACAGCCGGTTCAGGGTCATCGCGGGCGTGCCGACCTCGAGGCCGCTGTTGATGGCCGCGACCCGGGATAGGTACATGTCCCTTTTCTCGGTGTGGAGCACGTTGCCGAACACCACGTGGCCGATGTCAGTGGGGTCCGCACCCGACCGCCTGACGGCCTCGCGCACGACCATCGCGGCCAGGTCACAGGGCGGGACGGAGGCCAGGCCGCCGCCATACTTGCCGATCGGGGTCCTGACCCCGGACAGCACGAACACGTCTTCCATGTTTTTCCTCATCTCACATGTCGAGGCCGCCGTTGACGGCCCAGATCTGACCGGTGATGTACGCCGACTCGTCGTCCGCGAGGAACGCGACCACGCGGGCGATCTCTTCGGGCCTGCCGATGCGGCCCACCGGTATCTGGCTACGGAACCGTTCCATCACCTTGTCGGGAATGCTTGCGATCATGTCGGTGGCGATGTATCCGGGCGTGATGGCGTTGACGGTCAGGCCAGGGCCGTCGCCGACCGGGTACCCGGACCGGGCCAGCATGAAGACGGCCTCCCTGGCCAGCGACTTGGTCAGCCCGAACAGCCCGGACTTGGACGCCGCGTAGTTCGCCTGTCCGATGCTGCCCATCTCCCCGATGGCGGAAGAGATGTTGATGATCCGCCCGGTGCCGCGTTCCATCATGTGCTCGAGCGCCTCCCTGGAAAGGAAAAACGCCCCGCTCAGGTTGACGGAGAGCACTCGCAGCCAGTCGTCGTCGGTCATCTTGTGCACGATCTTGTCGATCGTGATCCCGGCGTTGTTGACCAGGATGTCCAGGCGGCCGTGCTGCTCGATGACCTCGCGCACCACGCGGCGGCAGTCCTCCGCGTCGCCGATGTTCCCGTGGTGGACGGTGATGCGGCCCGGGTACTGGGCGGCCATTTCCGCGCCGAACTTCTCGGCCGGCTCGTGATGACGCCAGTGACCCGCGGCGACGTGTGCGCCGTCAGCGGCGAGGCGGTGGCTGATGGCGGCTCCGATGCCGCGGGTTCCCCCGGTGACCAGGGCAACCCGGTCGGCCAGCGGGGCTTTCTGATCCGGCGGATGTCGATCGGTGGCGGTGGTCATCTCGTTCGCTCCTGTCCGCTGCCCCGCAAGATGAGCTGCCGCCACGACGGAATCGGGATTCTGCACCCGCGGCGTGATCACATGGGACAGCCTGTTTCGGCCGTGGTGACACGTATGCCAGGACGTTAGGCTCTCGTTATCTGGCGGGACACCGGCCTTAGGTCCCATGTCCGGCAGGCCTAAGTCCCGCCGACCCGAACCTGGGCAAACCGGAGCGCAAACTGGAGCGCAAACTGGAGCGCAAACTGGAGCGCAGACAAAAGCACGCGGCCGCTCCGGTGTTCCGGAGCGGCCGCGTGCTGGATCTGGCTTGGCCCGCGTACGGGATCTGGCTTGGCCGCGGTCCCGCGCTGACGCGCGGGGCGCGTGCCTCATGGCCTTACCTGGCCTCGGTGGCCTTACTTGGACTCGCCGCTGCCGGGCAGCAGCACGGCGGTGGCCTTCACGACCTCGTCCGCGAACTTCCGCTGGCTGGTGAGCAGCTGCTCGGCGAAGTCGTAACCGCTGGCCACGACCTCCTGCGGCTTGGGCAGCTTGTCGGCGAACGGCAGGTCGACCGAAGGGACCTTCGGGGTGATGTTCTGGATGGTGTCCACCATGGTCTTGATCGCCTCGAGCGCGATCTCCTGGCTCTTGCGAACGGTGGCCAGGAACTGGTCCTGCAGCTCCTGGGTAACGGTGTTAGCCATTGTCTTTGCCTTCCTGTTAGCGTCTGCTGCTAACTATATCAAGCATGGTAGATATGTCAAGCGGATCGCTTGGCATACTTAGCGGGTTGCGCGGGCTGGCCGGAGATGGCCTGGACCGCGGGGCCTCAGCTAGTGCCGGACGAGCCGGTGCCAGACGAGCCGGTGCCGCTGCTCTTCGGCGCGCGCCGGGCAGCAGGCTTCGGGGCGGTCGCGGCGGACCTGGGGGAACGCGCCGCGGGCTTCGCGGCCGGGGCCTTCGGCTCGGCGGCCGGCGCCTTCGGCTCGGCGGCCGGCGCCTTGGGCTCGGCGGCCGGGGCCGGGGCCTGGACCACAGTCGCGACCGGGACCGCCCTGGGCTCGCTCTTCGCGGCCGGGGCCTTGGCCTCGGTGCTCTTGGCGCTGCCCGGCATCAGCGGCACCATCGCGTTCAGCAAGTCCTCGGCGAACTTCCGCTGGATCGCGAGCAGGTCCTCGGCGAAGCCGTAGCTGCTGGCCACGACGTCCTCGGGCTTGGGCAGCCGGTCCGTGAACGGCACAGTGACGGACGGCAGCTTGGGCAGCCGGCCCGCAAACGGCACGTAGACGTCCGGCAGTTTCGGGGTGACGGTCCTGACCGTCTCAACCCAGGTCTTGATCGCGCGAACCACGGTCTCCTGGCTCTTGCGCGTGGCCGCCAGGAACTCCTCCTGCAAGTCCCGCGTGGGGTTGCTAGCCATAGTGATTGCCTCCTCATACACTTCCCTGCTAACTTTACCAAGCATGATTGAGATGTCAAGCGTGCCTGCTTGGCATACAAAGCAGCAGCGGCGCCCTGCGCGCCCGGCGGGCGGCTAACCGCGCCGCTGGCCCCGCGGGGCAGCTACGGCGCAGTGATCACGTTTAGCGGACTCCGGGAGCCAGGTCCCTGGGGTGCCAGACCCTCCGCATAACCCCTTTCCACCGCGTTATTCCGCGCGCCGGACGCCGGGGGCCGGGATGTCAGAACGGGTACCCGGCCTCGATCACCAGACGGCGCGCTGAACTGGCCAGACAGCCGGGGATTTATCAAAAACCCCACTATAGGGGTAATAACAATACACGATCCTTAAGTCTGATCAACTAAGTGACCGGATATCGAAAATTTGGTCGATCAGTTCGGATTTTCCAGGCCAGATCCGGGTAACTTGGCTCGAGGTCTGCAACCGGTGCGTCGACGCGAGCGCGGGATTGGACTTCAGCACCATTACGCGCGCGGCGTGGGATGTATCGGCGGGCGGCGGAACAGGGCGGTGAGGAGGAAGGGGACGCCGAAGAGGGGCGAGTCCGGCGGCTGCTCGGCCATGGGGCGCATCTCGACTTCGGTCAGGTCCGAGAAGATCCAGCGCAGCGACGCGGGCGAGTAGGCCAGGCCCCCGTGCAGGCGGCCCTGGCGGTAGAACTCCTCGTCGTCGAGCTCGGAACCCATGGCACCGGCCGCGAAGCACGCCAGGGCGAAGTAACCGCCGGGGGCCAGGACGCGGTCCAGCAGGTCCCGGTAGCTGACGCGGCGGTGCGGCGGCAGGTGGTGCAGGCAGCCGGTGTCGTAGACGAGGTCGTAGCGGCCCGGCGGCAGCCGGGCCGAGAAGATGTCGGCACGGTGGAACCGGACCTGGACGCCGGCCTCGCGGGCCCGTTCGGCGGCCCAGGCCAGGGCGGTGGGCGAGATGTCGACGGCATCCACCTCGAAACCGAGCGAGGCGAGATGGACGGCATTGCGGCCCGGCCCGCAGCCCAGTTCCAGCGCCCGTCCCGGAGTGAGCAGGCCGCGGTCGAGGTAGGAGACCAGGTTCTCGTCCGGTTTGGCCACGAAGAACGGCACCGGCTTGCCGCGATCAGCGTAGAAGCCGTCCCACCAGCCGGAGGCGGCCTCGGTCCACCGGTCGGCGTCCTGGGCGAACAGCCGGTCCAGCATGCCCATGACGTCCTCCGCCGTGCGGATCGTCCGGTGCATCGGCAACCTCCTCGGCGCTGACCGGAGTGGTCCTACCCGGGCAACGTCGCGGGCGAACGCGGGCAGCAGGCGCAGGCGGCAGGCAGGGGCAGTCGGCGGGTCGGCCAGCGCGGCGGGAAAAACCAGGTGCCTGGATAGGCGGAAAGCGGCATCATCGCCAGCGTGGGTGGCATGTTCAGGCCCGGGCTGCGGCTGGCGGGCGAGTTCTACGCCGAGGCGGTCCACCCGCTGCTCGGCGAGGAGTTCCCGGGACTGGACTACGCCGCGGCGCTGCTCGGGCCGGGCTCCGAGGTGCTCGGCTTCGACACCGAACGGTCCACCGACCACGACTGGGGACCGCGCCTGCAGGTCTTCCTGGGCGCGGAGGACGCCGGCCGGCTCGCCGGGCCGATCGACGAGATGCTGGCGGAGCGGCTCCCTGCCGCCTTCCGCGGCTACCCGGTCGCGTTCGGCGTCACCCGCGACCCGGCGAGCGGCTCCCGGCACCGGGTGGAGGTTACCGGCCTGGACGCGTGGCTGACCAGGCGGCTCGGCTTCGACCCGCGATCCGGCGTGCGGCTGGAGGACTGGCTCGCCACCCCGTGGCAGCGGTTCGCCGAGGTCACCGCGGGCGCGGTCTTCCACGATGCGCCGGGCGAGCTGAGCCGGTCCAGGGCGGCGCTGACCTGGTACCCGCATGACGTGTGGTGTTACGTGCTGAGCTGCCAGTGGAGCCGGGTCGCGGAGGAGGAGGCGTTCCCCGGCCGGTGCGCCGAGGCAGGCGACGAGCTCGGCTCGGCCATCGTCACCGGCAGGCTGGCGCGTGACCTGATGTGCCTGTGGCTGCTGATGAACCGCCGCTACCCGCCGTACAGCAAGTGGCTGGGCACCGCCTTCGCCCGGGCTCCGGACAGCACCGGACTCGGGGCCGATCTCGGGGCCAGCCTGGCCGCGGCGCTGGCCGCCACGAACTGGCCGGAGCGGGAACGGCACCTGACCCGCGGCTACCTGATCGCCGCCGAGGCCCACAACCGGCTGGGGCTCACCGAGCCGCTCGAGGTCAGCACCTGGCCCTACTATGACCGGCCCTACCAGGTCCTCGACGCCGGGCGCTTCGCCGCCGCCCTGACCGGCGCGATCGCCGACCCGCTGGTCCGGGAGCGGCCGCAGATCGGGGCGGCCAGCCAGGTCATCGACAGCACCCCGGCGCTCGTCGATCTGCGGTACCCGAGAGCCGTCATCACCGCGGGCCAGGGGCGGTGACCGCTATCAGATCGAGATATGCCGGTCGAGGGGGTCAGTGATACCGAGATCTAATCTTGGGGTATCTAGCGTCTAGCGGGGCGACCAGGTGTGCCCCGGAACGCGTGCGGAGGTTCGGGGATGCGACGCCTGCGATGGTCGGGGATGCGACGCCTGTGGATGCCCTTGCTGCTCGTGCCGGTCATCGCGGCGGCCGTGCCGACCGCGGCCTCGGCCCAGACCACGGCACGGACGGCCCGGACGGCACCGGCGGCCCGCACGGCGTCCGCGGCCCGCACGGCGTCCGCCGCCGCGGCCCGGGCCCTGCAGCCGGGCATGAGCCGCGCCGCGGTCAAGGCGCTGCAGCGGCGGCTGGCCGCGCTGAAGTATTACCCGGGCCCGATCGACGGCCAGTTCGGCACCGACACCCTCGAGGCCGTCTGGGCGTTCGAGGAAGTCCAGGGCCTGCCCGCGCATGATTACGTGACCTCCGCGATGCAGTGGGCGCTGGCCCACCCGAAGGCGCCCAGGCAGCTGGTCCCGCGCGGCGGAGCCAACCGGATCGAGATCAACCTGTCCCGCGAGGTCCTGGTGCTCTACCACAACAGCCAGGTCCAGCTGATCAGCCACGTGTCGACCGGCGGCCACTACTACTTCTGCTCCCCCGGCGGCGGCTGCGGGTACGCCGTCACCCCGACCGGCAACTTCCGGACCGTGGTCTTCATGGCCGGGTGGGTCCACGTGCCGCTGGGCGAGATGTACAACCCGGTGTTCTTCATCGGCACCGCGTTCGCGATCCACGGCGACACCGACGTGCCGCTGGCGCCGGTCTCGCACGGCTGCGTCCGGATCCCGATGGACATCGCCGCGTTCTTCCACAAGCTGGTGCACGTTCCGGGCGAGCCGGTCTACATCCGCTAGGTCCTCAGCCGGCCGGCCAGGTGAGGACGGCCGGGACCGCGCCGACGACCATGAATGGACCGAACGGGATGGGCTGTTCCTGGTCGCACGGGTGCACGAGTTAACTCGGCGGGCGCGGGCTGGGCCTGGTGGACCATGGCCAGCGAGCGGGAGAGCTCGATGCAGCCGGCGGCGATGGCGAGCACGCAGACGATCTGAAGGACCAGCAGCCAGCCGCCGGTGTTGATGTCCTCGCCGAGGACGGTCACCCCGTAGCAGGCGCTGATCAGCGCGTCGCCCAGGGTGAGCGGCGGCTGCACCGCGACCAGCGACCCGGCCTGCAGGCCGTTCTGCAGCAGGAACAGCGCGCCGACCCCGGCCACGGCGGTCCCGTACAGCTGCCAGGAGCTGAAGAACGCCCCGATTCCGGTATCCAGGTTCGCCACCGCGCTCTTCAGCAGGGTCGCGGTCAGCGCGTAGCCGCAGGCGGCGGCGAGCCCGAACGCCGCCCCGCGCGCGTTCCCCCGGGTCCGGACGCCGATGGTGATCACCACCGCCTCGAAGCCCGCGGTGACGATCAGCGCCGTGATCCAGATCTTGAGGCTGGCGTCCGTCCCCCCGCCGGACGGCGCGGCGGATGCCAGCCCGATGCCGAGGGCCACGGTGACCAGGCCGACGGCCATCCAGGTCGTCCGCGGCAGCTTGCGGTGGGCCAGCCTGCTCGCCACCAGCAGGGTGAACGGCAGCTCGATGATGAAGATGGGCTGGACCAGCGCGACCGGGCCGGTGGCCAGCGCGATGGCCTGGCACACCGCGGCCAGGACGACCATGCCGATGCCGACCAGCCATACCTTGTGCTTGATCAAATAGCCGAACAGGGACAGGTGCAGTGCCTTGGCGGCGGGCGCGGTCATGGCGGCCATCCGCTGCAGGACCGACGCCAGGCCGTTGAACAGCGCCGTAAGCAGCGCGAACAAAACCGACACCACCGCGGCATCCTAGCGGTAGGGACGGCCGGACGGAAAGCGAGATGAGGGCGGCCCAGGCCGGGAAGCGGGACGCACGGGGCGGGAAGCGGGACGCACGGGGCGGGAAGCGGGACGCACGGGGCGGGAAGCGGGACGCACGGGGCGGGAAGCGTACCGGGCTAGCGGCCGGGGACGCGGAAGATGCGGAGCTGCAGGGCCAGGGTGGAGTAGTAGCCGACCAGCGCGGACAGCTCGACCAGGCCCTGCTCGCCGAGCACCGTGACCGCGGTGTCGTACTGCTCGTCGTCCAGGTCGGCGGTTCTTCGGTCCTGGCCGGTCAGCGCCCGGACCACCGAGTACGCGACCTCCTCCTGCTTGTCCGCGAAGCCGGGATCCGAGCCGGCCCGCAGCGCCTCGATTTCCGGCTCGGTGAGCCCGGCGTCGCGCCCGATCGGCTCGTGCGAGGCCCGCTCGTACCCGCTGTCCCAGGCCTGCGCCACCACCAGGATCGCCATCTCGCGGATCCGCGGCGCCAGCTGGGTGCGGAACCTGATGGCCGCGCCCAGTTCCTGCAGGGCGTGGCCGACGGGCGGGGCGTAGAGCATCGCGTTGAACGGGCCGGCCAGGCCGCCCGCGCCGCTGGAGAGCAGGACCGCACGCGGCCCCTGGCCGCGCGGACCGCCCAGGATCTCCCGGTACAAGTCAAGCTGGGAGGAGGTCATCTGCTCCGACGACAGAACGGGAAGGCGCATAGCAGGTATCTGCCCACGGTGACCGGGGCATGCACCCCGCCCGTTCGGTATAAAAAGGTTTTCAGGTGTTCGGCCGGCTACGGCGGGCCACGGTGTCGATGGTGACGGCGGCGAGCAGGACCGCGGCGGTCCATATGTTCTGGGACGCGGCGCCCAGGCCGAGCAGTTCCAGGCCGTTGTAGATCACCGCGACGATCACCCCGCCGAGGACCGCGCCGAGCATCTTGCCACGGCCGCCGAACAGGCTGACCCCGCCGATGACCGCGGCGGCCACGGCGTACAGCACGTTCTGCCCGCCCTGGACGCCGGTGGAGATCGAGCCGAGGTAGGACGCGAAGACGATGCCCGCGATGCCGGCGGTCAGGCCGCCCAGGGTGAACGCGAGGACCCGGATCCGGTTCAGGTTGATGCCGGCCCGCCGGGACGCCTCGGCGTTGCCGCCGATCGCGTAGACGTACCGGCCGAACCGGGTCCGGCTGAGCAGGAAACTCCAGGCGACCAGCACGACCAGGATCACCAGCACCACCCACGGCACGCCGCGCACCGCGATGGCGACGCCGCGGTTGGCGTTGCCGATCAGCACCACGACCACGCCCGCGATGGCCATCACCGCGACCTTCAGCCAGGTCACGCTGGCCGGGGGCGCGGCGAGCCCGCTGGCCCGCCGGCGGCTGTCGCGCACGACGAACAGCGTGCCGGCCAGCACCACCACGACCGCCATCACGATCCAGCCCGCCGCCACGCTCATGCTGCCGCCCTCGATGTCGGACAGCACGTTGCTGTACAGCCGGATGGTGCCGCCGCCGTTGGGGGCGGCCTGGTCCATGATGTACAGCAGCAGGCCCAGGCCGGCCAGCTGGCCGGCCAGCGTGACCACGAAGGACGGCAGCCGGAGCCGGGTGATGATCACGCCCTGGACCGCGGCGTACAGCGCGGGGAAGGCCAGGCCGACCAGCACCGCCAGCGGCCACGGGGCCGGGTTCGGCGGGGCCAGCAGCCAGCAGGCGAAGGTCGCGCCGATCGCCGAGGAATACCCGATGGACAGGTCGATCTCGCCGAGCAGCAGCACGAACACCTCGGCCATGCCCAGCAGCACGATCCATGCCGCCTGGGTGATCAGGTTGACCAGGTTGCCCGCGGACAGGAACAGCGAGTCGCGGACCTGGAAGTACACGACGATGGCGACCAGGCCGAGCAGGACCGGCAGGGCGCCGCTCTCGCCGCCGCGGACCCGGGCGAACCAGATCTTGACGTACTCGCCGAACGAGTCGGCGATGACTTCGGGAGCGGCGGCCGCGGCGGCCTCGGCCGCGATCGCGTCGGCTTCGGCGGCGTCGGACGGCGGCTCGTGGACGTCAGTGCTCACTGGAGCTCCCTGCGGAGGGCACGGCCGGGCCGGCCGACTGGGCGGCCAGGCGCTTGGAGGTGCCCGTGGTCATGAGGTCGACGATGGATTCGGTGTCGAACTGCGCCTTGGGGCCGACGGCGACCAGGTGCCCCAGGCGCAGCACCGCCAGCCGGTCGGCGACCGACATCACGTCGGTCAGGTTGTGCGAGATGACGATCACCGCGATGCCCTGGGTCTTCAGCCGCCTGATGAGGTCGAGCACGACGCGGGTCTGGGTGACGCCCAGGGCCGCGGTCGGCTCGTCCATGATCACCAGCTGGGCCTGGCGCAGCACGGCCTTGGCCACCGCGACGGCCTGCCGCTGGCCGCCGGACAGCGACCCGACCGGCTGGCGCACCGAGCGGATCGTCACCACGGACAGGTCGGCCAGGGTGCGCTTGGCCTGTGTCTCCATGGCTACTTCGTCCAGCACCCAGTGCCTGACCGGCTCCCGGCCCAGGAATATGTTCTGCACGATGTCGAGATTGTCGGCCAGCGCCAGGTCCTGGTAGACGGTGGCGATGCCGAGGTCGGTGGCGTCCTTCGGCGAGTGCATCCGGACCGGCCTGCCCTGCCAGAAGATCTGGCCGTGGTCCTGCTGCCAGATGCCCGAGATCGTCTTGATGAGCGTGCTCTTGCCCGCGCCGTTGTCACCGACGATCGCCGTCACCTGGCCGACCGGAATCTCCAGGTCGATGCCGATGAGCGCGCGGACCGGGCCGAAGTTCTTGCCGACGCCGACCAGCCGCAGCAGGGGCGGCCCGTCGGTGGCCCCGTCGGCGGGGTCGGCGGGGGCGGGGGCGGGGTCGGCGGGGGCGGGGGCAGCCGCCGGCGGGGCCGGGGCGGCTGGGGCGGCTGGGGTTTGCGGGACGAGGCCGGCGTCGCCCCAGCCGTTATCCGCCGGGGCGGACGCCCGGCCCGCGGTGGCGGGCCGGGCGTCGTCTGCGCTCGGAGTGGTCACCGGGCGCGCCTCCTCGAGATCGAGCTGATGGTCATACGGAGATTCCCGCGGCCTTGCAGGCGGCCACGTAGCTGCCGACGCAGAGCTGCTGGGCCGGCACGAACTGGTCCGCGATGACGGTGGAGTTCATGTTGGCCGTGGTGACCCAGGTCGGCTTGAGCAGCACCGACGGGACTTCGGTCCCGCTCTGGGAGTCCTTGGTCTGGCCGTTCACCAGGGCAGCCGGCGGGGTCTTGCTGGCCCGCAGGTACATGGCCAGCGCCACGGCGGCCTGCGCCTCCAGGTAGATCGGCTTGTAGACGGTACCGCACTGGTAGCCGGCCAGGATGTTCTGCAGCCCGACCAGGGTCGCGTCCTGCCCGGTCACCGGGAAGGTGTTCGGCTTGACCTTCAGCGTCTGCAGGTAGTGGATGATCGGCGCGGCGTTCTCGTCGTTCGGGGTGAGGACCGAGTTGATGTTCTTGTGCGCCGTGTACTGCTGCTGGAATTCGCTCTCCGCCGTGGGCGGGTCCCAGGTGCCGGCGGCCGAGCCGACGCTGACGTAACCGCCGCCGGAGAAGTGCGGCGCGAGCACCGCGTCGTACCCCTGGGCGAACAGGGTGGCGTTGTTGTCGGTCGGTGCGCCCTTCATGACCAGGACGTTCGGCTTGGCGACGTGCCAGGCGGTGGCGCAGGCCACGAAGCCGTCGCCGATCAGCGTGCCGACCTCGACGTTGTTGAAGCTGACGTAGTACTGGCGGCTGCCGCCCAGGGTCAGCCGGTCGTAGTCGATGACGTCCACGCCGTGGGCCTTGGCGTAGGACTCGATCTGCGCGCCGACCCCGGAGTCCAGCGGGTCCATGATCAGGACGCTGGCGCCCTTGGTGATGGCCTCCTGGGCGTCGGACAGCTCGGTAGCGTCGCTGCCCTGCGCGTTCTGCACAGAGAACTGCGACGGCGAAAGGCCCGCCAGCGCCAGCGCCTGGGACAGGTAAGGCGCGTCGAATTCGGTGTACCGGGCCGAGGTAACGGTGTCCGGGAGGATGGCGGCGACGCTGCCCTTGCCCGCCGGGGCCAGGGCCTTCAGCGACGCCATCGCGTTAAAGGTGCGGTCGAGCTGGCTGACAGAAATCTGCGGCACCGCCGCCGCGGCGCTGGCACTGCCGGTGCTGCCGCTACTTGTGCTGGAGGACGACGAACTGCTGCAGGCCGCAGCGGCGAGGCACACGGCCAGCGACACCGACGCTACAGCAGCCCCTTTCCTGGCCACCCGAATCATTTAAACCACCTCGCGTCATAAAGGAACGGTCGACGTGTCCGCTTCCAGGCATGCGAGAGTAACTCGCTGGCCTGGCGAACTTCGCGGCCTTGGCGTCTTGGGAAAAACACTAGAACGCCAGGAATTAACGAGGCCTTAACATCGGCGGCGGCCCGTGAAGATACCGTGAACGGCCATCTTCATCGTGTTCTTTCTGATTCGCGTCTGTCATCCGGGTGTTATCTCCGTCATTTCTTCCTATTCCGGGGCCAGCCGGTAGCCGGCCCGCGGCTGGGTCAGAATGAGGGGCGCGCTCTGCTCCGCCTCGAGCTTGGCCCGCAGCCGCCGCACGTAGACGCGGAGGTACTCGGTCTCGGTCTCGTACCCGTGACCCCACACCCGGCGGAGCAGGTGGGCGTGGGTCAGCAGCTTGCCCCGGTTGACCGCGAGCTCGCGCAGCAGGGCGAACTCGGTGGGGGTCAGGTGCACCGGCTGCCCGTTCCGGCGCACCTGCTGCAGGGCCAGGTCGATGACGATGTCGCCGACCACGATGACCGGGGGCGCCTGCTGCTCGGTGGGGGCGGCCGGGCGGGTTCGGCGCAGCGTGGCGGTGATCCGGGCCAGGAGTTCCTCGATGCTGAAGGGTTTGGTCATGTAGTCGTCGGCGCCCATGTGCAGGGCGGTCACCTTGTCCCGCTCGCCGCCGCGGGCTGACACCACGATGATGGCGACCGGCGAGCGCTCGCGGATCTGGCGGCACAGCTCGAAGCCGTCGGCTTCGGGGAGCATCAGGTCGAGCAGCACGATGTCCGGGTCCTCGGTCTCGAGCAGCTGGAGCGCCCGCATGCCGTCCACGCTCACCACGGTGTCGAAACCGCGGACGGCCAGGTTGGACCGGATCAGGTCGACGATGTTGGGATCATCCTCCACCACCAGGGCGCAGGTCTTGCGGACGTCCTCAGTCATCGCGGTCATCCCTGACCCCTTCTGTGCTGTCTGAGTGGCTATCTACGCTGTCCGCGCTGTCTGCGTGGCTGTCTGCGCTGCCGGCGTGGTTCGGCCCGGCGTATCCCGGCGCCCGGACGGCCTCGGCCTCGACGGGCAGGTACACGCTGAAGCAGGTGCCCCGGGGCGGGGTGGCCATGCCCTGGGGCCGAGCGGTCATGCCCTGGGGCGGGGTGGCCATGCCCTGGGGCCGAGCGGTCATGCCCTGGGGCGGGGTGGCCATGCCCTGGGGCCGAGCGGTCATGCCCTGGGGCGGGGCGGCCATGCCCTGGGGCCGAGCGGTCATGCCCTGGGGCGGGGCGGCCATGCCCTGGGGCCGAGCGGTCATGCCCTGGGGCGGGGCG
>Ga0335078_10004895_pt1 | contig 19835 bp, 17 predicted proteins | sample Lox_Sample_32_FD_206711 | JGI IMG/M metagenome (GOLD analysis project Ga0335078, IMG submission 206711) | Soil microbial communities from Loxahatchee National Wildlife Refuge, Florida, United States - Lox_Sample_3.2 | ecosystem: Environmental > Terrestrial > Soil > Wetlands | place: USA... | reverse complement strand
GCTACTTAAGGGCGATCTCGTGGGCATCGTGCGGGCGCGGCGATTGGCGCACGCGACCATGCGCAACATCCGGCAAAATCTGTTCTTCGCGTTCCTCTACAACGGTGCGGCCATTCCGATCGCAGCCGGCATTCTCTATCCGGTCTTCGGCCTTGTTTTGTCCCCGATGATTGGTGCGGCAGCGATGGCGTTTTCGTCAGTGAGCGTGATCGGGAACGCCCTGCGGCTGCGGACGGTCGAACTTTGAATTAGGAACGCTCCGTCCTAGCCCCAGCTCCGGCGTACCCGAGCGCCAAGGTCAATCGGAGCGCGTGAAGGTTTTTTCGCCGCCTCCGCCGTGGCCGGCGGCCATGCGCGATTGTCGAAGTGCTCCAACAGCGCCGAAGGAATGAAGCGCGTGCGTGACGCGTAAAGATGACGGTCGCCGTTGTTCTGCTGCCCGTGCACGAAAAACCGCTGCGGCACGATCAAGTGCAGATGGTCTTTGGCCCGCGTCATTGCCACGTAGAGAAGCCGTCGCTCCTCTTCGATCTCGGCGCTGGTGCCGGTGGCGAGGTCCGAAGGGATACAGCCATCGACAGCGTTCAGAACAAAGACCGATTTCCATTCCTGCCCTTTGGCCGAGTGAATGGTCGAAAGGATGAGATAATCCTCGTCAAGGAGTGGATCGCCGGCGCGCGCGCTCGTTGCTTCCGGCGGATCGAGCGTAAGCTCGGTGAGAAAGCGCTCGCGACTCGGATAAGTCGAGGCGATCTGGGTAAGCTGCAGAAGATCGGGTTCACGCATACGCGCATCTTCGTGGATGCGCTGCAGGTGCGGCTCGTACCAGCGGGTAACGAGGTCGAGTTCCGTCGGCCACGGCATTTTGCGGGCATGAACAAGGCAAATTGCCTCGACGAATGCCGGCCAATGCTCGGCCGCCGCCGCCGGTGGATTTATTGTGCTTAGACCTTCGGCGCCGCTCTCGGCGACGTACTCGAGCACGCGTGCCGCAGTCGCCGGACCCGCTCCGGGCAACAACTGGACGGCACGAAAACCCGCGATCCGATCACGCGGATTTTCCGCCCAGCGCAGAACGGCGAGCACGTCCTTGATGTGGGTGGCCTCAAGGAATTTCAGACCGCCGAATTTTACGAACGGAATATGTCGCCGGGTCAGCTCGACCTCCAACGGACCGGAATGGTGCGAAGCGCGAAACAGCACGGCTTGCGTTTTGAGCGCCATTCCCTGTTCGCGATCTTCCAGCACTTTCTCGACGACGCAGCAGGCTTGATCGGCCTCGTCGCGAACATTGAGCAGATACGGCCGTTCTGCCGATTTTCGCTCCGACCATAAGTTCTTGGTGAACCGTTCCTGCGCCAACCCGATCACGGCGTTGGCGGCGGCCAGGATCGGCTGCGTCGAGCGGTAATTCTGCTCCAGCGTCACCACCTCCGCCCGCGGCGTAAAGTGTCCGGGAAAATCGAGGATGTTGCGCACGGTCGCTGCACGAAACGAATAGATCGATTGCGCGTCGTCGCCAACCACCGTCAGCCCGGCGCCGCAGGGCCGCAGCGCCAGCAGCACCCTCGCCTGAAGCGCGTTGGTGTCTTGATATTCGTCGACCAGCACGTGGTCGAAGCGCCCTGCAATCTCGGCCGCAATCGCCGGTTCCTGCATCATGTGCGCCCAATAAAGCAAGAGATCGTCGTAATCGAGCACGTACTGGCTCTGCTTCGTATCGACATATTGCGCGAACAACGTTCGCAGCTGATCGGACCACATGGCGCACCACGGAAAAAAACTCGCCAGAACGTCATCGAGCTTTAGCTCGCTGTTCACCACCCGCGAATAGATGGCAAGGCACGTGCTTTTCGCCGGAAACCGCTTCTCCATTTTCGAATAGCCGAGGTCGTAACGCACGAGATTGATGAGATCGGCCGAATCCTCGCGATCGTGGATGGTAAAGGCCGGCACAAGTCCGATGGTTTCGGCGTATTCGCGCAGCAGCCTTGCCCCTATGGCGTGGAAGGTGCCGGCCCATGCCAACGGTTCGGAGAATGCTCCCTCCCTGCCCCGGTTGAATTCGGACAAGAGCACATCAACGCGCCGTGTCATCTCCGCCGCGGCGCGGCGTGAGAAGGTCAGAAGCATGATGCGGCGGGGGTCCGCGCCTTGCTCGATCAGCCAAGCGACGCGGTGAGCAAGCGTTGCCGTCTTGCCGGACCCGGCACCGGCAATGATCAGGAGCGGCCCGGAATTAGCGAGCGGTACGCCGCCATATTCGACGGCGCGCCGTTGCTGCGGATTGAGTTTGTCCAGGTTTGCCAAGGGGCGAGGCTTCGAATCATCAGAAGAACGAAGCCCGACTGAATCACGATTTGTGCTCTATCCGCAACGACCTGCGGACACGGCCAAAATGCGCCGCCGCGACGCCCTAGTTCTCCGGAAGCGGGATGAATTCGGTTTCGTCGCCGGGGATCAAAGCGAAGCGGCCGGTTTTCCACTCCTCCTTCGCCTCTTCGATCCGCTCCTTGCGTGAGGAGACGAAATTCCACCACAAATAGCGCGGCCCTTCGAGCGCGGCACCGCCGAGAAACATCAGTCGCGCCGGCCGGGTCGCGGTCGCGGTGATGCGATCGCCAGGACGAAAGATCAGAAGCCGCGGCGCCGCGAATTTATCGCCGGCAATTTCAATTTCGCCTTCGGTCACATAGATCGCGCGCTCTTCGTGGTCGGCGTCGAGCGGCGCACCGGCGCCCGGCTCGAGCAGGACTTCGGCATAAAACCATTCCGACACCATGCCGACCGGTGATTTTTGGCCGAAGGCCGAGCCGGCGATGACACGCGCGCGAACGCCGTCATCCTCGATAGTCGGGAGCACGGCAGCGTCAAAATGCTCGAATAAAGGCGCCATCTCCTCGTGCTCCTGCGGCAGCGCGATCCAACTCTGGATGCCGAACATGCCGCCGCCGCTGCTGCGCGCTGCCGCGGGTGTGCGTTCGGAATGGGAGATGCCGCGTCCCGCTGTCATCAAGTTCATGGCGCCGGGTGTGATCTCGAGCGCATTGCCCTCGCTGTCGCGGTGCATAACGCGACCGTCGAACAGATAGGTCACCGTCGCCAGGCCGATATGCGGGTGCGGGCGCACGTCCATTCCCCGCCCCGCTACCAGCTGCACCGGTCCCATCTGATCAAAGAAGATGAACGGACCCACCATCTGGCGCTGAGTGTGCGGCAGCGCCCGGCGCACGGAAAAGCCGTCGCCAAGATCCCGCACACGAGGCACCACGATCAGCTCGAGTGCGTCGCACGAATGTTTGTCGCCGAGAATTGGGTCCTTGTCCGGCATCCAGCTCATGTCTGAGTCTCCCAATCCGCCTGCATTCCGCTCAACATAGCCCGACAACTTGCCCGGTCCGGCGCGGCTCGTTGGCCGCATGAATGTATGATAAAGGCAATCAAACCGCCAATGGTGAGCGCTCCGGGTGCTTTGAGTGTCCATTTCACCACCTTCGCTGACAGGCGTGGCCTTACTTCTTGGCCTGAGCTTGTTTCTAGGCCTCGCCTTCGAGGATTTTTTTGCCCGCGGCAATCACAGACGCCCGGGCGGCATTCGTACATTCCCGATGCTCGCTTTCGGCGGCGGCATTCTCTACACCCTGGATCCGGCCCGCCTTGTTCCTTTCACCGGCGGCCTGCTCGTGCTGGGAGCATGGTTGGCTATTTTCTATTTCTGGCATGTCCAGGAAAAAGACGAAGAAGGCGAACCGAATGTCGGCCTGGTTGTGCCGGCCCTCAACGTTCACGCCTACCTGCTTGGCGCCATTGCGCTGGCGTTACCGCATTGGGTGGCTGTAACTTTCACTGTGACCGCGGTGCTCTTGCTTACCGGCCGGGAAAGACTGCACGCCTTGGCGCGCCGCATCGAGGTCAAGGAGATTGTGACCGCCGGCGAATTCCTGATCCTGACCGGCATAATCCTGCCGTTGCTGCCAAGCACGCCGGTGACGACGTTGACGAGCATCACGCCGCGGCAGGCGTGGCTGGCCTTGGTCGTCGTCGCTGCACTGTCCTATGTGAGCTATTTGGCGCAACGTTATTGGGCCGCCGCCGCGCAAGGCTTGTGGATGCCGGCACTGGGCGGCCTTTATTCCTCCACCGCAACGACGGTGGTCCTCGCACGGGAAGCCAAGACCGGATCGGTCACGCGCCGGCATGCGCAAGCCGGCATTACGCTCGCCACGGCGATCATGTATTTGCGCATTCTTGTAGTCGTGACGTTCTTCAACTTTGCTCTTGCGCGAGTGCTGGCGCCTTGGCTTGTCGGTCTTTCATTGGCCGGCCTGGTGATTTGCGCTCTGCAATATCGGCTCGGCAAACCTCCGGCTGCGGATAAACAAACTGAGACCTCGAGCGCGCGGCGTGTCGCGACGAATCCGCTGGAACTTGGTCCGGCGGCGGTGTTCGCGATTCTCTTTATTGCGGTGTCCCTCGTTTCCAACTGGGCGAAGGCCGAGTTCGGAACGTCCGGCATTTATACTCTCGCCGCGATTGTCGGCGTCACCGATATCGATCCGTTCGTGCTCAATCTGGCGCAAGGCGGAACAGGTGGCATGTCAGATTCGGCATTGGCGGCTGCCATTCTCATCGCCGCTTCATCGAACAACATCCTCAAAGCGCTCTATGCCGCATTCTTCGCCGGCGGGCGGGCGACCGAAGCCAGCGCCATTTTCCTGGTGTTGCTCGCTGCCGCGGGCGTAGTCATTGCTTTCTTCCTTACCGGTTTCTAGCGCGACCAGCCGCAGCTTTACCGTCGCACAGGCCGGTATCGATGGGAGACGAAGCGTCAGCGGATCACCTGATCACTCTCGAAAATGGGCCCCTCGAGCGAGCACTTCTTGTCGGCCGCCGTCCGGCGCAAGAGTTTTTCCTCGCCCACAGCTTTTTCATAACCGGCGCGATAGGACATGCCTCCGATAATGGTCCCGCCGCCCCCCTCGCTCGCCTTTTCCATAAGATTGCGCAAATCGCTTTGGCGCGTTTGTAATTCCTTCAACTGATCGACGAGCTGCTTGCAATGGTAAGCTGAATAATGGGCGGGGTCGACAATGTAGGTATCAATGCTCGTAGAGCATCCTGCGGCCGCGCTGGCCAAAAACATGGCCAGAAGCGCGCATGCCGCGGCACGTAGGCGCGGGCCTTGCCGATGACCGGAAATTCGCGCGGCATCGAAATGTTTCGAGATCGCACCCGCCCCGCCGCTCATAGCCATGAGAAAACGTCCAAGACCGCGAATACCGGCCCGCGGCGCCACCTACTGCCCGAGATTCGCACGGTTGGTTGCAGCCGTCTGCGCCGCAAATAAGGCGAGCGTTATTTAGCCGTTTTTGCTCCAGCCGGGAAAGCGGCAGGGTCCGCCATTAGCCCGGCAATTGGCGAAATCCGGAGAATTGCGACTAATATAGCTCGACCGCGAACTGGGCGCTTTGATTACGAGGCATCACTGATGAAGACGCATTTGGAGTTTGAACGAGCAAAGCTGGAACTCAAAGGGTCAGTCGCGGTGCTGAGCATGAACGATCCGGCCGTGCTCAACGCCGTGTCGGCCGAGATGCTGCAAGGACTCTCCGAGGCGCTCGACGCGCTCGCCGGGTCGGCGACGCCGCCCCGTTGTCTGGTGCTGACAGGGATAGGCCGCGCCTTCTCCACCGGCGCCAACTTGCAGGGGCGCGGCGGCAAGAGCTTCTCGCCGCGCGGTGCCGGTCGCACACTGGAAACGGCATTTCATCCGTTCATGCGCCGGCTGCGCGATTTGCCCTACCCGATCGTGACGGCGGTCAACGGGCCGGCGGCCGGCGCGGGGATGAGTCTTGCGCTCATGGGCGATCTCATTTTGGGGGCGCGCTCGGCCTATTTCCTGCAGGCGTTTCGGCGCATCGGCTTGGTGCCGGATTGCGGCTCGACCTGGCTGTTGCCCCGCTTGATCGGGCGGGCGCGAGCGATCGAACTGTCGCTTTTGGGCGAGCGCTTGCCGGCGGAGACGGCGCTCGCGTGGGGCCTCATCAACCGCGTGTTCGATGACGACCAACTGATGATCGAAACGCTGCGTCTGGCGAGCGAACTGGCGGAAGGCCCGACCGCAGCGCTCGGTTTCATTCGCCGCCTCTATTGGGAAAGCCCGGAAAATTCGTATGAGCAGCAGCTCGATCTCGAATGCCGCATGCAAAAGCTTGCGGGCGGCACAGCGGATTTTCGCGAAGGCGTGAATGCCTTCCTCGAGAAGCGTCCTGCCAAATTTGCCGGCGCATAGAAAGATGCGGGAACCCGGCCGCTTAGTTGGCGTTGTGTGACGATTGCGTTACAGTCCCATGATGCAATTGTAAAGCGTTGCGGCATGCACCTCGAGTGGCTGACGTTCTCGGACCCGGTAGCGATCTGGTGGGACTTTCTGGTCCTGGTCAGCGCCGGCAACATTGCCTTGCTGCTGTCGCTGTGGCGCCGCTTTCATCAAACGGGCCGATCGCTGCGGGCCGGGCCGTTGGGATTGCAGCCGCTTCTTCTTTTGAGCGCCGCGTACGTGCTCGGTTGCGCCTTTCGCTCGGTTTTGCCGCGCGCCGATGTGCAGCGCATTTGTTTGTTTGACACCTGGCTTTCGAGCGTCATGATCGGCCGTTCGGTGGCGACCGTCGCTGAACTCTGTTTTATCCTGCAATGGGCTATCGTATTGCGAGCGCTCGCGCGCGTCGCTCATGCGGAGACAGTGCGCAATATCGCCACCGCCGTCGTCCCGCTCATCGCACTCGCCGAACTCTGCTCCTGGTATGCGGTAGTAACCACGGACTATTTGGGCAATGTCCTGGAGAATTCGCTTTGGACCGCGGCGTTTTTGCTCATTGCGGCGGCGCTTTTGGACCTCGCCGGGAGATTCCGCGGTATTGTGCAACTGGCGATCATTGCGGCGATCGCCGGCATCGGCGGTTATGCGTTGTTCATGTGCACGGTCGACGTGCCGATGTATTTTATCCGCTGGCAGGCCGAAATCGCCAGCGGCGAGGAGTTTTTCGGACTTACCTCCGGCCTGCACGACGTCGCCACCCGCTGGATAGTCACCCACGATTTTGCGCGCTGGAAGGGCGAGATCGCGTGGATGTCGCTGTACTTCAGCGCGGCGGTATGGACGAGTCTTTTGCTCGCGAGTTTTCGCCTGGTGATGCGGTTACCAGCGCGTTACCTCACAAAGCCGCCGCTGTTGGGCACCAACAGGCGCGAGCGCTGAGGCAAACTGCGCGCGGTTGTGCTTTGCGCGCCGGTTTTTGCTACGGGACTTGGCGCAGAAAGAGGCTGAGTTGATAATTGAACTGGCTGACCGCGTTTGCGCCGGCGATTTTCGCGGGCACGAGTGTATTGGCGCCACCATACAGCAATTCGTCGGTCGCGGCGGCGATGATCAGGCCCGAGAACAATGCAATCAGAAATTGTCGCATTCGCGATCAGTAAGCGCGACATCTCACCAAAAGATTAATCGACCGAGTGCGCAGCAAGTTCCTGCTAACGCGCGCCGAGGCTACTGCAACGGAACTCGCGTTCTTTCACGCCATTCCGCGCGGGTTCAGGGTTTTCCCGCGCGGAACTAAAAGCCCTGCGCCGCAAATTTGGACCTCTAACATCCGTTTGTAGCGTTAATTGTTTCTTGGACGCAAAGATAGGCTTGATGTCATTCCGCCTGTTTTTTTGTCTTCGCCGCAGTGTCACCGGAAGACTTCGGCTCCTTCCCGGATTCATCCAAACCGGTGATGCGGATGCCGGAGCCGGAAACCCTGTATTTGCGATTGAAAAATATGAGCAGCGAAGTCAATGCTTCGGCTGCAGCCGAATTGCAAATCGGCCCGGCGTCGAGTGCGCGCAATCCCATACGCGAAATCAGCTCCCGCGTTATGCTTCGAGCTTCGATGTCGTCGCCGCACACGAGAACGTCGCACTCGACGTCAGCGCCAAGCTGTCGCAGCTTGTGCGCAGCGACGTTTTGGAAAGCGGACACGACCCGCACTTTGTCACCCAACATGCGCTGTATCTCGGCCACGGCAGAACCACCCGACGGAAGCTGGACGTTACTGACCGTTGGCGGCACCAAAGGAGCTGTTGCGTCGATCAGTATCTTGCCTTCGAGGACCGCGGTCATTTCTCGCACAGCCGTTTGCTCGGCGGCGTACGGCACCGTCAGGATCACGATATCGGCGGTTTTTGCCGCCTCGGCGTTGCCCAAAAATTCGATCGCGTCGGCGCCAAGAATTTTGTTGAGTTCGGCTGTGATGCGGCCGCCTTTCGCCGCATCGCGCGTACCGATAACCACACGATAGCCGGCGTGGCCGAGTCGCAGCGCAATCGCGCTCCCTTGCGCGCCTGTCCCGCCAATCACTGCGATCATCGGAGAGTAGCTCGTCATCTTTGATTTCCCCATGAGCGACACTTGTGGCTCGCCTGACTCGGCCCATTCCCTGCGTTGCCGCTTTGCGACGATAGCAGCGGATTGGCGATACTGGCTCAGACGACCCGGCGCACCCTCATAATTTGCCGCGCAAAATCCTTGCGCCACCGGCAAGGTCCTTTAGCCTTATGCTTCTCTCGGCGCTACCGAGCCAACGATTATCCGCAATAATGGGGACACCATGGAGCTTAATCTGCGAGGAAAATCGGCTGCGATAACCGGCGCCAGCAAGGGTATCGGTCTTGCCATTGCCGAAGAGCTTGCGCGCGAAGGCGTTCATCTGAGGCTCGCTGCGCGCGATCGCGGCGAATTGCAGCGTGCGGCTGAAGATCTCAGGTCTCGGTTCCAGGTAAGTGTAGAGACCGACGCGACCGATCTGTCGAAGCGCGACCAGCGCGACGCTTTCGCTCATAAATGCGCGGTCAGCGACATCCTGATTAATTGCGCGGGCGCGATACCAGGCGGCTCGCTCGACCAGGTCGCCGAAGATGCTTGGCGCGAGGCCTGGGATCTTAAGGTGTTCGGTTATATCGGCATCACGCGCATCGTGTATCAGGCGATGTGTGAGCGCCGCCGGGGCGTGATCATCAATGTGGTCGGCGCCGGCGGATTGATGACCAACGCAGGTTATGCGTGCGGCGGCCCGGCCAATGCCGCTTTGATTAATTTCACGCACGCTTTGGGCGGAACAAGCGTGCGCCACGGCGTGCGTGTCTGTGGCGTCAATCCCGGACCAGTGGACACCGCGCGTATGACCTACCTTCGCAAAATCGCAGAGGAGAAGGTCCCGCCGCAGGATCTCGACGAATGGCGCCGCAACTATTTTCGCAACATGGCTTACGGGCGACCGGCGCGTCCGGACGAAATTTCCGGGGTCGTGGCGTTTCTTGCATCGGATCGCGCGTCTTACATTTCCGGTGCGATGATCACCATCGACGGCGGCATAGTCGCGCGCGGCGGCGCGCCGGGCGACCCGGTCGACGACCATCCCTGATGTCCGGGGCAGAGAGAGCCCGGCCCCCAACCTGCCCTCAAGCGGCGAAGGACCGCCGCTGGGCGCCAACTTCTGCCAACCGCTGCATTTGCCCCGCCGGTTGAATGACCAAGCTTTCAGCTGCGAGTTTTTCGGCGGGCGCGGCCGGGGCAGCGTCACGGTTTTCCACGCGTACGTACGGCGAGCGAACCTTGAGGATACTGCCGAGGATGGCAAGCGTCGCCGCAGGCGCGCTGCTCACGTCGGCGGCGGTGTTGAGGCCCAAGGTAAAGAGCTTGCTGATCAGCAAGTCGCGCTCGATCGACTGCGGCAGATCGAATTGCAAAGCGAGGAACCTGGCGCTCTGCCGCACCACCCGACCGGGGACGAATCCGACTTCCCTGATAAATACCCGGGCGAATTCGCCGACCTGCGTAACGATGTCCGCGTCCGCATCGACTGCGATCGCAACGCCCGATAACGAGATATCGCGGATGCAGCCGGTCGAAACGTTGCCCCCGGCGCCGAAAATTCCGATCGCCTCATCGAGCGTGAAGCGCTCTTCGGATCGGAGCGCCGGCGCCTGCACCGACATCATGCAAACGAGGAAGAGAACGGTCACGTTGATGACGCCCCAGATCGCCATGACGGGTAGCAGGGATGCCTGGTCGATGACGCGTAACTCCGGTATCGAATTGATGACCAATCCGCCGACTGTCAGGAATATCAGCGTAGCTGCGGCCCAGAAAATTCCCCGGTCGTAACTTGAGCGCTTGGCGTGGCGGCCTTTGGGTGTGACCTTGAACGCATGTCCGAAAGGCTTGATCAGTGTCAGGAGTACCGTCGGCAGAATTTTGAAACTCTGAAAGCTGCCGAGCACTTGCGAAGCGAACGGAAAATATTTACCGGGCGCAAATATTTGCAGTCCGCCAATGAGCGCCAATATCATCGGCACGACGTAGTCGAGAACCGAGTCAGCGGTTACGTTGACTAGCGGCGAGAGGCCGGTCAACAGAAAGACCAGCGGCGTGATAACCGTCAGCATCGTGGTACAGCTTTGCGAGAACCAATGCGACGGCAAAAACAACAGCCGATGCACCAAGCTGAGGCCGGGTCCCAGCGGCCCTTCCGGCAGGAACAGGATTTGAGTGCCGCCGCGCGCCCAACGCCGCCGCTGCACAAAGAATGCTTCAATGTTTTCCGGCGCGAGGCCAAACGCCAGACGCTCACACAAGTATCGGGTAACGTATCCCTTTCGGAGCAGAGTTAAAGTAAGCAGCATATCTTCAGTGATCGAGCCGGTCGGCAGCGCGTCACCGACGCTGCGCAGGGCTGCCCGTCGCGTGACCGAATTGGAGCCACAACAGAAGGCGGCGTCCCAACCGTCGCGGCTGGGCATGATCGCTTCGAAGAAGAACCGTTGATCATCGGGCAGAGTCTTTCGCAACGCGAGATTGGTTTGCATCGGGTCGCTGTTATAGAAGGCATGCGGCGTTTGTACGATGCCGATCTTCGGATCGGCAAAAAAGCCCATGGTTCGCATCAGAAAATTCTGCTGCGGAATGAAGTCGGCGTCGAAGATCGCTACAAACGGAGCGCTCGTTTTGGTGAGCGCGTGGTTGATGTTACCGGCCTTGGCGTGGGTGTTGTCGGGCCGCGTGAGATAGCCGACGCCCTTGTCCCGGCAGTACTCTTTTAGCCATGGACGGCGGCCATCGTCGAGCACCCAAACCTGGAAGTTGGGATAATCCAGACACAACGCGCCCGTAATAGTCTTTTCGAGCACGTCCATGGGTTCGTTGTAAGTCGGTATGTAGATATCGACGCGGGGCAACTCCGACGGCGGCGTAGCGCGCAACCGCGCCTCGTGGACATCGGCATCAGACCGCCGGTCCGTAGCGCGCAGAAAAGTAAGATAGAGTATCAGTGCGTCGCCGGTCGCAAACAGCTCGACGAGATAGCAGAACCAAACCCAGCCGATCTCGCACCAATTGCCCTGCGCCGGCAAAACCGTAACGAACAGCCGCCAAGCTTGGTAACGCCCGACGATCAGCCAGACGACCGCAAAGACGAAGATGCGCGCCCAAGAGCGGGTGATCGGGAGCGTTGGCCCCAGCGCAAAAATCGCGCCCGCTACGAATATGCTCGGCGCGAGCAGTTGGAAAATCGTTACGGTGTCCGAATCCACGTCAGCCGCCTGGGGCGACGTTCGACGCCGTTTGCGCGTTCGGCGCACCGGTCAGCCAATGCCACCCGATCCTGACGAGCTTTGCGACGTCGAAAAAAGGCCGCGGGAATCGCACTTCGGCGAGCCGTCCGATTCCGCAGAAATTCGCGCCCTCGCTCTGAGCGTCGTCAGGCGGCAGCGATACCTCCACCGTAATGGTTGCGGGACCAGGACTTGGTATTTGCGCGGCGAAAAGACGATCGTCGGCGCGCGCTGCGGAACCGCGAATTTGCCGCACCCGGCCCTCGCGCCACTCGTTGCTTCCGACCAGGCGGACGGCGGCGACATCGCCCGTCTTGATCTGCTCGAAATCGCGCTCGGGAAGCTCGACAGCCACGAAACGGTGCTCGCAATCGGCGAGGTCAAGAATAGATTGCCCCTCCGTTACCGCCGAGCCCGGACTAGCGGTCGTCGACCACACCACGTGCCCCGCCGGTAAGGCTGGCCTATAATTGTCCAGTTGTTCGATCCGCTCGCGCTCTGCCGCAATGTCAGCGGCGAGCTGCGTGGAGCGTGCCGCTTCCTGCAGCGCCTCGGTTTGCAGCTCTTGCCGGCGCAGCATCAGGTGTTCCCGCTGTTGCTGCGAGTACGGGACATCGCTGGCGCCATCACGTAGGAACACGCCCTTGCGCGCGGCCTCTAGCTCGATTTTTATCCGGTTCTCGCGCGCCGCAGCCACTGCGCAGCGAGTCGATGCCGCCCGTGCGCTCGCGTGTGCTTCGGCGGACCGAATCGGTGAAGCCAATCCGGATTCGGTCAACGTCTCCATCCGCAGGCCGACTTCGTCGCGTTGCTTTAACTCCTCGATACATCCGACCCGCTCGGCCTCGACCTCCATGCTCTCGTGGGCGATCTGATCAACAACGGCGAGCCGATAAGCTTCGGTACGTTTGGCGAGATCGGCATCGAGTGAAGCGATTTCCTGCAATTGCCGTTGGGCGAGTTCGCCGGTTTTCTTCGCAAGCGCATATTGCAGTTGAAGATCGAAAAGGTGACGCCTGTCCGGCGACAAGGCTTCGATCAGATTCAATGATCTTGCACTGTCGATGAAATCGCCTTGCCGGGGCAATGAATTCGTAAGCCGGCCGGCAAACGGCGCGGTGACCCGCACAAGTTCCGAGTTGACGAACGCCGAAGCCGCTACACGATGGGTCACGTAAGGCAAAAAGGCCCAACCCGCCGTTGCCATGAGCAGCAACGCCAAGGCCAGCCGCGCAAATCGCTTGCGGATAAAACTTTCTGCGAACACTGCCGACGCCCCGACCAATCCCGCGGCCGCCGGGTCAGAAATAGCGGGCCTTCGTGAGGCTCTGATTAAGCCTGATGGTTAAAATTGCGGAATTGTCAGGAAACCGAGCCTTATCTCGGCCCGATGGCGGAGCCGAAAGTGCGCGTTCCAAGTGCGCAACAGGCCTGACTAAGAGGCCGGATTCTTCCGAAAACATACCCTTGCTGATCAAGCCGGTCCCGGCAATGATCGTTTCCGGCAACAGCCGAACGATCTCATGCCCAATGCGGCGAAAACACGCAATTTGCAGATCATTCCGGTACCGGGGGTTCCTCTCATTCAACCGGGAGCCGATCTCGTTTCCTTGATTTGCGACTTAACCCAAGGCCACGGACGGGCATTACGCGATGACGATGTGCTCGTCCTCGCCCAAAAAATCGTTTCGAAAGCGGAGGGACGATATGTCGATCTTGCCACAGTTAGGCCAGGCGAACGGGCGCGCGAGCTGTCAATACAGGTAGGAAAGGACGCGCGCCTCGTCGAAGTGATCTTAAGCGAGTCCCGCAAGGTCCTGCGGCACCGACCCGGTGCGCTCATCGTCGAGCACAAGCTCGGCTTTGTGCTTGCTAATGCCGGTGTCGATCAATCGAACGTCGATCCGCAGCGCGGGTCGAAACCTGTGCTGCTTTTGCCCGAAGATCCGGACAGGTCGGCGCGGCTATTGCACGAAGGGCTTCGTCTTAAGCTGGGCAAAAACGTTGCCGTCGTCATCAATGACAGCGTGGGCCGCGCCTGGCGGCTCGGGACTGTCGGTGTCGCACTCGGGGCGGCTGGCCTTCCCGCGCTGTCAGACCTTCGCGGACGACCGGACCTGTATGGCCGCGCTTTGCAAGTGAGCGAAATAGGCTTCGCCGACGAAATCGCCGCCGCGGCGTCTCTCTTGATGGGACAGGCCGACGAAGCCACGCCGATGATTGTGGTGCGCGGGCTTACATGGTCCGCGCAGCCCTCGTCGGCCGCGCAGCTGTTGCGCCATCCCAGGGAAGACCTGTTCCGATGACGCAAAAGAGTGCGAAGAAAGACCGGGTTCTCGCGCTTTCCGGCGGCGTCGGCGGCGCCAAGCTTGCGCTTGGCCTGCGCAACGTTGTGCCTACCGGCCGGCTCACGATTGTGGCCAACACGGGAGACGATTTCGAGCATCTCGGTTTGTACATATCGCCCGATGTCGACACATTGCTCTATACGCTGGCCGGTCTCGATGCCCCGCAAACCGGTTGGGGACGGCGCGACGAGACCTGGACCTTCATGGCGGCATTGGCCGCGCTCGGAGGGGAAACTTGGTTTCGTTTGGGCGACGGCGATCTTGCCGTTCACGTCGAACGCACGCGCAGGCTGCGCGGCGGCGAGCCGCTGTCGCACATTATCCGTGATTTTGCCGATCGCCTCGGCGTTCGTGCATTCATCGTGCCGATGACCGACGACCGGGTCCGCACCCGCGTCCGCACCGGCAACGGCTGGCTCGACTTTCAGCGCTACTTTGTTGAACAGCAATGCCGGCCAAAGGTCGCCGAATTTTCGTATGACGGTGCGGCAACGGCAAAGCCGCATCCTGATTTGATTGCCGCCATCACCGATCCCGAGCTACGGGCCGTTGTGATTTGCCCGTCAAATCCCTTTATCAGCATCGAGCCGATTCTTGCTTTGCCGAACGTACGAGAAGCGCTTTGCGCCTGCACTGCACCGGTTGTGGCCGTCGCCCCGATCATCGGTGGTGAGGCGGTCAAGGGTCCGACGGCAACGATGATGCACGAGCTCGGGTTCAAGGTCGGCGCCGAAACCGTAGCCGAGCGCTATGGCGATTTCCTCGACGGTTACATTGTAGATGACCGTGACGCCGCTCTGGTTGCAAAACTCGCCATTCCCACCATCGCGACAAAAGCTTTGATGGTTTCGCTTGCCGATCGCGAACAATTGGCGAAAATGACACTTGCTTTCGCCGATGGGCTCTCACGGTGTCACCCTGAGTCGCCGTCATAAAGGCGTAGGCCAGACGTCATGCTCTCACCGCCGCAAAAAGGGAGTTGCGCCCCTCCCGCGCTCTGACGGAAGCACTCCATGGCGAATGATCGGCGAGCGTCGCGCTCCGATATCTGGGCCGTTATTCCGGTTAAGGAGGCCCGCTTTGCAAAGCAGCGGCTGGCGGAGGCACTTTTGCCTCGGCTGCGAAGGGATTTGGCGCTCGCCATGTTCGAGGACGTATTGGACGCAGTTACCGCCGTGAAGGAGCTGCACGGCGTCGCCGTCGTGACCGCCGACCGAAACGTTGCCGAAATCGCCCGACGCTTCGGTGCAGAGGTGTGGTCCGACGGCGCGCACGATGGTCATACCGGCGCCGTCAGCGCGGCGGCCCGCCGCTTGGCGGCAACCTCATCGACGATGTTGACGATTCCCGGGGATGTGCCGCAGGTATCGCACATCGACATCCGGCGCGTTTTAGCGGCTCACCCAGTCGCTCCAGCCTTCACGATTGTTCCGGCGTGGGACGAGCGCGGCTCAAACACCATCGTCTGTTCGCCGGCCGATGTTGTCCCGCTGCGGTTTGGTCCGGACAGCTATGTCCCACACCTTGCGGCAGCCCGCGCGGTCGGCCTAACCCCGACCATCATCCGCAATGGCGCCATTGCCCTCGATCTGGATGAGCCCTCCGACCTGACGAGATTCATGAACCGGCCTTCTGCCACCCGCGCTTGGCGGCTGCTCAACGAACACCGCGCGGAATGGGATCGCCATTCGTCTGTGGTGCTTGAATCACAATGAACGCCTTTGTTCGCGCCTTGGCCCGTGCCCGAGACGGCAATCGTTTGTCGGACGCTGAAGTCTTTGCCCTGTTAGACGATGGCGATGGTCTTTTCGCGCTGATGAAGGTCGCGGCCGAGTTGCGCGAACGCGGCCATGGCGCCGTTGTGTCGTACTCACGCAAAGTTTTCATTCCGTTGACCCAGCTCTGTCGCGACAGCTGCCACTATTGCACGTTCGCGCATCCGCCTCGGCGCAGGACCCACGCCTATTTGGACAAGGAAGAAGTGCTCGCCATCGCTCGCGCCGGCGTAGCGGCCGGATGTCACGAGGCGCTCTTTACCTTGGGCGACAAGCCGGAGCAGCGCTACCGCGTAGCGCGCGCGGAATTAACTGCCCTCGGGCACGACACGACAATCTCTTATCTCGGCGCGATGGCGGCACTGGTATTGCAAGAAGCCGGCCTGCTTCCGCACCTTAACGCCGGCGTTGTAAGCGCCCACGAACTCGCGTTCCTGCGGCGTGTGTCGGTATCGCAAGGTCTGATGCTTGAGAGTTCAGCCGAGCGGCTGTGCGCGCGCGGTGGCCCGCACTACGGTTCTCCCGACAAACGGCCCGCTGTGCGGCTCGAGGCAATTCGCGCTGCCGGTGAAGCGGCCATTCCGTTCACCTCCGGAATTCTCATCGGCATTGGCGAAACTCGCGGCGAACGGCTCGAAGCTTTGCTCGCGTTGCGCACGTTGCACGAACGATATGGACATTTGCAAGAGATCATCATTCAGAATTTTCGCGCCAAGCCAGGCACCAAGATGGCGGGCTGTGCGGAGCCAAGCCTCGAAGACCATCTATGGACCGTCGCCGCAGCGCGGCTTGTCTTCGGGGCGGAGATGAACATTCAGGCCCCACCCAACCTATCGCCCGGCGCGCTGCAACAGCTTGTCGGCGCAGGCATCAACGATTGGGGCGGCGTTTCGCCTGTGACCCCCGATCACGTCAATCCCGAACGGCCGTGGCCGCAAATTGAAACGCTGACCGATGAGACCGCCAAAGCCGGAAAAGTGCTCGTCCAGCGTCTGCCAATCTATCCGGCATACGTTCTTTGTCCCGACGTTTGGCTCGATCGGGGGTTGCGCAGTGCGGTTATGCGCGCAACAGACGGCACAGGATTTGCCCGCACCGATCCGTGGATTCCGGGCACGCTGAATAAGACCCCTGAAGGACCACGGACGGCTTTGGCTCAGACCGGGCTCGACGCGATCATCGCCGAGACGCTCACCGGCCGGACGCTTTCCGAGGCCGCCATCGTTAAGCTATTCGAAGGCCGCGGCGAAAGCTTTCATGCGGTTTGCCAAGCGGCCGACGCGCTGCGCGCGGCGACGTGCGGCGACGAAGTGAGCTACGTCGTTACCCGCAATATCAATTACACCAACGTCTGTCATTTCGGTTGCAAGTTCTGCGCCTTCTCCAAAGGCAAGCTCAGCGAGAATTTGCGCGGTCGTCCCTACGATCTGAGCCTCGAGGAAATCCAGCGTCGCGCCATCGAAGCCTGGGACCGCGGCGCGGTGGAGGTTTGTCTGCAAGGGGGCATTCATCCGTCCTATGACGGCTCGACCTATCTGGCGATTTGCCGCGCTATCAAGGACGTTTGTCCGCGCATTCACATTCACGCCTTCTCACCGCTCGAAGTCTGGCAAGGCGCAGCGACGCTCGGACTGTCGATATGTGAGTTTCTGATCCGACTAAAGGACGCCGGCCTCGGCACGTTGCCCGGCACGGCCGCCGAGATTTTAGACGACGAGGTTCGCGCCATCATCTGCCCCGACAAGATCAACACCGAGCAATGGTTGCACGTTATCGAGACGGCGCATGGGCTCGGACTACGCACCACCGCAACGATCATGTTCGGTCACGTCGATCAGTATCGCCATTGGGCGCGGCATCTGTTGCGGCTTCGCGCGCTGCAAGAGCGCACTGGCGGCTTTACCGAATTCGTTCCGCTGCCGTTCGTTCCCATGGAGACGCCGATCCACTTGCGCGGTGGTTGTCGCCTGGGGCCGACATTCCGCGAGGCCGTGCTCATGCACGCGGTCGCGCGGCTTGCGCTCCATCCGCTTGTCAAAAATATCCAGACCTCGTGGGTCAAGATGGGGCCCGACGGGGTCGCCGCCTGTCTCGCGGCCGGCGCCAACGATTTAGGCGGCACCTTGATGAACGAAAGCATCACGCGCGCCGCCGGCGCCGTTCATGGCGAGGAGACGCCGCCTGAGGCGATGGAAGCGATGATTACGTCCTTGGGCAGACAGCCGCGTCAGCGCACGACACTTTACGGCCGAGCGGCGAAAGATCGCGTCATGGCGTCCTTCACTGCTGCACCGCTGCGGCGGACGCCGCCAAGTCGCGAAGCGCATTTGCAGGCAGCCATCGGCAGATAACGCACGTACCATTTCGCCGGCGCGGCCCCCAGGGAGTAAACGACATGGAGTTCGGTATTACTCTGCCTACAAAGGCCGATTCCTGGAAAGTGGTCGAGCGCGCCGAGGAGCTCGGCTTTAACTACGCGTGGTTCTACGACACCCATTTGCTGAGCGCCGACGTGCTGGTGGCCATGGGCGCCGCCGCCATGAAGACGTCGCGCATCAAATTGTGCGCCGGGGTGTTCATCCCATCGAACCGCATCGCGCCCGTCGCTGCCAATGCGCTTGCGACTTTAAACGCGTTGGCGCCCGGCCGCATCGTGTTCGGCATTTCTACCGGATACACCGGCCGGCGCACCATGGGGCTGGGTCCAGTGCCGCTCGCCCGCCTGGAGAAATACGTCGAAGTCGTCGAAGGCCTTCTCAAGGGCAAGACGGTCGAGTGGTCGGAAGAAGGTGGCACCCACAAGATTAGATTTTTGAATCCCGAACTTGGGTTGATCAACATCAAGGATCCGATTCCAACATTCATATCCGCGTTCGGACCTAAAGCCCGGGCGCTAACCGCAAAGCTGGGCGCCGGATGGATCGGCAATGTCAGCTATCCGGAACGGGAGAAGGCCGACATCGACGACATTCATGCGGCCTGGGTGAAAAATGGTAGAAACCTCGCCGATTTCTATGCGTCGGCGAGCTGCGGCGGATGCGTCCTCGATGAGGGAGAGCCGGCAGACAGCAAGCGCTGTATGGCACAAGCCGGGCCTTTCGCTGCGATTGTATTTCACAACCTCGTTGAAATGGATCAGTTCGGCACCATTGTGCCGCTGGAAGGGCCGTTCCCGTTCCAGGCGGAACTCGAGGCCTATCGCAAAGTCTACCAGCAATATGAACCGGCCGACGCCCGGTACTTATCGAACCACCGCGGTCATTTGATGTTCGTGCGGCCGGAAGAGAAGCACCTGTCCGCTCACGTTGTCCGTGCCCTCACCTTCACCGGAACGCGGTCCGAACTGGTGGATCGGGCGCACGGCATGGCGGCAATGGGTTACAGGCAAATCGCCGTCAACATCGTCCCGGGGCAGGAAGACGACATGCTGCAGCGGCTGGCCGGAGTGATGGCGAAGCTTTAGCCGCGCCAAATTTTTCGAATGCGAAAATAAAGAGGCCCGGCTGCGCCGGGCCCCTGCGCTTGTCGCGTTCACTTCCCGGGCGGCTTATATGCGCCCCGCAGTTGACTTGCCTTTTGGCGAACCTGCACAAGCTCCTCCTGCGTCAATAAACGCAAAAGTTTGACGTTGTGCAGGCCGCCGGATGCGACGACCACGCCGGAAATCGCCGCCGCAGCGCTCGGGTCAGAGGTCTCGAAGATCGCCATGACGCCGGGACCCTCAGCCGGCATGCCATACATTGAAATCAACTTGCCGCCGGCAGCTTCGATCAGCTTCTTTGCTGCCTCGAAGCGGTTGCCGGTCGGGTTGTCCATCATGCCGTTGAGAGCTTGCGGTGTGTATTGTCCCATAAAACAGAAATGCATCGTGAACTCCCCTCGTTTTATTTGAAAGCTAGGTGAAGCGTCTCCCGAATCGCCTGGAATAGTCGCGTTCGAAAATTTTCTTTTTGTCGGAAGCGGCGAGGTCAGCCTAACACGGCAAATGATCGCTTGCGATACCCGCTCGGGTCGTGTTCGGCCAAAGTCAAACAACCGTCATTTCACCGGCTGGGCCAATGCG
>Ga0335078_10004894_pt1 | contig 19835 bp, 19 predicted proteins | sample Lox_Sample_32_FD_206711 | JGI IMG/M metagenome (GOLD analysis project Ga0335078, IMG submission 206711) | Soil microbial communities from Loxahatchee National Wildlife Refuge, Florida, United States - Lox_Sample_3.2 | ecosystem: Environmental > Terrestrial > Soil > Wetlands | place: USA... | reverse complement strand
CTTCGGCCCGTCGAAGCTCCCGCAGCTCGGCGACGCGCTCGGCAAGGGAATCCGGAATTTCAAGAAGGCTTCCGAGGGCCTCTTCGACGACGAGAAGAAGCCCGAGCCAACGCTCCCGTCGTCCGAGAGCGCGGAAGCACCTGCGACCCCGTCTCCCGAGAAGGCCGAGACCAAGAAGGCCTGATTCCCCGAGGAACGGGAGGCCGCTTCGCCGCGATCCCGCGGCGCCTCGCGCCTCTTATCGCCCGTAGTTCGCCGGCCTCTAGCACGGCCGAGCCATGCGGGGGCCATGCGGCGCCGCTTAACAGCTGGCGAAAGTCACCCTCCGCGCCTCGGGGTGCGGCCGCGCTCCGCGTGCGGCCCCCTGACCTACACCCCCGAGCAGGACCCTGTCGGGTTTTCGACCCGAAAGGAGCGCGTAACGAAATGCGGACGGGCGGTGTCTTGTTCTCAAGGTGACGGAGGGAAAAAGGAGCGGCCATGACGTTAGCCGAAAAGTTCTCCCACAACCTGAAGCACGAGCGGGAGCGCCGGAACCTGTCGCAGTTCGAGCTCAGCAAGAGGGCCGGGATGTCCACGAGCTACGTCTCGATGCTCGAGCGTAACCAGAGGACCCCCCCTCTCGAGACGCTCTCCAAGCTGGCGAAGGCGCTGAAGGTCAACCCCATTTCGCTCCTCCACTGAAGCGAAGGTCGGGGAGAGGAATTCCTCCCCCGGGCGCCGGCTCGGGGGGGGGCGGGTGGGCGGAAAGCGCGAGGGGGGGCGAGCGCGAGCGTGGCGCCCACGCGCCGTGCCTCGGTCTTTAGATAGCGGGCCGGGGCATCGCGTCCCCGGCGGCTCTCGAGAAATCCTCCTGTGATCGTGGCCCCTTACCGCGTGGGCCACGTGCGTCCTCGTCCCCGCCGTCCGCACCCGATCGAATCCCTTTTCGCCCGGACGGGCTCTAATGAGTGGACGGGCGCGAAGCGCGGCCGTCTCGACGGAGGGGCCGTGAACACAAAGGTACTCATCATCGGTGGGGTCGCCGCCGGAGCCACCGCCGCAGCTCGGGCGCGGCGCGTCAGCGAATCCGCGGAGATCACCGTGCTCGAGCGGGGCCCGTACGTGTCCTACGCCAACTGCGGGCTGCCCTATTTCATCTCGGGCGACATCGACAAGCGCTCCCGGCTCCTCCTGCAGACGCCCGAGGGGTTCCAGACTCGCTACCGGGTGAAGGTCCTCGTGAACACGGAGGCCCTGGAGATCGATCGAGCCGGGAAGCGGGTTCGAGCGAGGGGGCCGCTCGGCGAGAGTTCGTTCCCCTACGACAAGCTCATCCTGGCGCAGGGCGGAACGCCGGTTGGCCCCGGCGTCCCCGGGGCCGAGGCTCCGCAGGTATTCCGCCTCTGGACCGTCGCCGACATGGACCGCATCCACGGCTACCTCGCCGAGGTTCGCCCCCGTAGCGCGCTCGTCGTGGGAGGGGGCTTCGTGGGCTTGGAGATGGCGGAGGCTTTCCGCAAGCGCGGCCTCGAGACCACGGTGGTCGAGATCCTCCCGAGCGTCATGGCGGCGATGGATCCGGCTTTCGGGGCGAGGATCGAGAAGGAGCTCGCCGGCAGCGGCGTGCGCGTTCTCACCGGCAGGGGGCTCGCGCGCTTCCTGCCGGACCGGCGGATGGCCGAGCTCTCGGACGGGAGCCTCGTCCCCGCCGAGCTGGTGCTCTTCTCCGTGGGGGTGCGGCCGGAGCTCGGCCTGGCGCGCCAGGCGGGTCTCGAGATCGGCCCATCGGGCGGTCTGCTCGTGGACGACCGCCTGCGCACCTCCGACCCCGACATCTACGCGGCCGGGGACATGGTGGAGGTGGAGCACAAGGTCTCGGGCCGGCGGGTTCGCGTCCCCTTGGCGGGGCCGGCGAACCGCCAGGGGCGCATCGCGGCGTCGAACGCCCTCGGACTCGACATGCGGTACGGGGGAGTGCTCGGCACGAGCGTCGTGAAGGTCTTCGAGGCGACCGCGGCCATCACCGGACTCTCCGAGCGGGCGGCCCGCCAGGCCGGCTTCCGGGTGGGGGTGGCGGAGATCCACAAGGACCACCACGCCGGGTACTTTCCGGGGGCGAAGGAACTCGCCCTGAAGCTCGTCTACGACCGCGACACGGCGCGACTCCTCGGGGCCCAGGCCTTCGGCCACGCCGGAGTGGAGAAGCGGATCGACGCCGCGGCCGTGGCCTTGCTGCGGGGGATGACGCTCCAGGATCTGGCGGAGGCCGACCTGGCGTACGCCCCGCCCTACTCCTCGGCGAACGACCCCCTGAACGTCGCGGCCTTCGTGGGCTGGAACGACGTCTCCGGCTTCAGCCCCCTGGCCACGGCGTCGGAGCTCCGGCAAGCCCTGGCGTCGGGCGACGCGCTCGTCCTCGACGTGCGCAGCAAGAGCGAGTTCGCCCAGTCGCACCTCCGGGGCGCGAAGAACATCCCGGTGGACTCCCTCCGCGCCCAGTGGGAGGAGCTCCCCAGGGATCGCCGCATCTTCGTGCACTGCCGCTCGGGCTTCCGGGCCCACCTCGCGCTCCGGATCCTCGCGGAGCGAGGCTTCGACAAGGTCCAAAACGTGACCGGCGGCTACTTGGCCATCGAGGCCGAGGGCGGCTTCGACCTGGAGGAAGCATGAGCGTCGCCCTCGGCATGGCCGCTCTCGCGGCGGGGCTGCTCTTCGCCGTCGCTCGCGCGCGCAAGGGGAAAGCGGCGACCGCCTCCGGGGTGCTCGAGAAGGTGAAGGCGGGCGCGAAGATCGTGGACGTGCGCACGCCCGAGGAGTTCGCGCGCGGAGCCTACCCCGGGGCGGTGAACATCCCGCTCGCGGCTCTGCCGCGCCGCCTGGACGAGATCCCCCGGGGGAAGCCGGTCGTGGTCTACTGCGCCTCGGGGATGCGAAGCGCCGCCGCGCGGCGGACGCTTGAGGAGGCCGGGTACGCGGAAGTGCTCGACGCCGGCGGCCTCGCCGACATGCCGCGCTGAGAAGCCGCAGGGAAGCGAATCGGCAGCGGGCGAGGCCTCTCCCCACCCGGGTCGAGCCCCTTCGCCGCTGGCGAAGGAGCCCCTCGTCGAAAGGGATCGGGAGGAGCGCCTGAGCTCACCGATCGCTTTCGAACTACTCTAGTATACGAGGAGCCGGCTCCCTCGCGCCCCCGACCCGGAGGCTCCATGCCAGACATCGCCAAGCGGAACGTGATCGCTCAGTGGGCCTTCGACACCCGTCCCGTGCTCCTGCGCTTCCACCTGTGGCTCGAGGACGTCGAGGTCGAGCGCGCCCAGGCGGAGCCCGTGTCGGCCTTCTCCTTCACGCCGCGCGGCATCGCCCGGTGCCTGGCCGTCACCTCCGCGGCCACGGCGCTCGGAACCCGGCTCTTCGGCGGCTTCGGGGAGGGCGCGGGGAGGGACAAGGCGACCTACAACCAAGTGAAGAAGTCCGCCGACGCCATCAGCGCCTACGTGATGAGCGAGGGGCTCTGGCACCTCACCCGCACCCTGCCCGAGAACCACGCCATCATGGTGTCGCTGGGCGAGGGGCTCATGCCCAAGGCGGGCGAGACCCCGGAGATGGGCGCCAACCCCCTGCTCGGGTTCGGGCGCGTCTACGCGCGGCCGGAGGTGGCCCGCATCGTCGACCGCCGGGTGCGCCGCCTCCTCAACGAGCCCGGCCACACCTTCGACCAGTTCTACGGGTGGCTGCAGGACCGAGGCATCACCCTCTGGGGCGCGGCCGTGGACACGCTCGAGAACACCTCCCGGTTCGCGGAGGGCAAGACCACCGGTCCCATGGCCGTCTTCCACCTCTTCGACCAGCCGCTCACGGTGTCGCGTCCCTACGAGTCGTACATGGGCTGCCTCACCGTGCCGCGCCGGGTCGCGGATACCGCCGAGAAGGCCTCGGTGCTCCTCGACTACCGGACGCCTCGCAAGCAGGTGCTCGAGGTCATCGAGGGCACCTACCCGGGCCTCCGCCGGGAGAACATCCACGTCTGGACGTTGCGGGGGAAGAGCCGCGCGGGTCGGCTCGGGAAGCTGTGGGAGGAGTGGCAGGCCCTCGGCGTCCACCTCGTGGAGGACGGCTGGAAGGCTCCGTCGGGGCTGGAGGTCTTCACGGACTCCGGCACCTACGCGCCCACCTTCCTCGTGGGTAGCTGGAAGGACGCCTCCGGGGCCACGCACCTGTTCCTCTGCGACGGCTACGCGGCCACGGCCGAGGCCATGCAGGCGGCGAGCCTCTCCGAGGTCCTCGACGTCGACGCCTCCATGGCCATCTTCTCTCCCTCCTTCGAGCTTCCCTGCCAGGCGGAGGGGAGGCTCATGAAGCTCAACCCCGCGGCTGCGGACTTCGGGGAGAAGGTGGCGGCCCTCTTCGGGGTTCGGGAGGTGGAGGCGGGACAGGTGAAGACCTACGCGGAGGCCATCCGCGAGGCCGCCGACTCCAACATGCCCATCGGCAAGCACGTGCTGCGCGCCGACGATTTCCTCCCGGAGAAGAACTGGAGCGTCCTCTCCAGCATCGGGTACATGTGCGACGACCCCTACACGGGCATCCGCGGGATCACCCAGCTCGCCGAGGGCGTCTACAAGGTCTCGACCCTCCTCGCCACCCGCAAGGCCTCGGCCCGGATCGCCTTCACCTTCCGGCTCATGGAGCCGCTCGAGCAGGCGCGGCACGTCTTCAGCCCGCTCCTCGTGCGCTTCCTCTCCGGCGTCGACCACACCCGCCGCGCCGTGAAGATCTCCGACTCGGGACGCATCCGCAACGAGCTGCAGACCATGCTGTCGCAGTCGCTGGAGTACGGGGGAGAGCGGCTGCGCGTGCACTTCGACCGCATCGACGACCGGGTGATGCCGCGGGATCGGCAGCTGGCCATCCGCAAGGTCCTCGAGTGGTACAAGGCGAATCACCCGGTTTGGTTCGAGTGGCTGGAGATCGCCTAGGGCGAAAGCGACGCCCCGGCCTTTCCGTGGACAGGGACCCGGCGGCGTGGTTCAGTGCCCCGCCTCCACACGCGGCCACCACAGGAGTGAACGGGATGGACTACCTCTTCGACCCCGACGTGATTCACGAGTGCGCCCTCGCCGGAATCGGCAAGCCGAAGCCGGCCATGTTCGACGCCGTCGCCGACGCCATGGAGGAGCGCTACCCGGGGCGCATCGATCGCTCGCAGCCGTGGCTCTACAGCATCGCCGGCGGCGCCATGATCGAGATGAAGCTCTACTACGCCTCCGGCTTCGAGTACCTCATGATCTGGGGCACGCCCATCGGCTCGGAAGGCCACTCGGGGCGCCACGCCGTCGGCTTCTGGGACACGGTGCTCGACGGGGAAGCCTGGTACTACGCCGAGGGCCAGTTCGAGAAGCGCGTCTACCGCCCCGGCGACCGCATCTGGGTCGGCCCCGGCCAGGCTCGGGCCATGAACTTCACCGATGGGGTCTGGGCGGTCGAGTACGCCCGCGGGCCGCTGCCGCTCTCCATGCCCTTCGGCCTTGCCGACGAGCTCCTCTCCACGCTCGACTTCGCCACGGCCGGGCTCACCCTGGGGATGTACATGTCCCTCGTCGGGCGCCACCTGGGCCTCCCCCTGCCGGATGGGCGGAGCCCCTCCGCCTTGCGCAAGGCCCTGGGAGCGGCGGTGGCGGCGGCCGGCTCGACCCTCAGCCGCGTCTGCCTGCCGGCCCCGCCGGAGGACGCGATCCCGGCGGGCCCGACGCGGGGTACATCGCGCGCGTTGCCGCCGATACACACGCCACGGCCACGCGTCGCGGGAGCAGGCGCTCCGTCACAAAGGCGGCGAGCCGGTTCAGCCGCCCGGGAATGACCAGCGGCCCGCGGCCCAGGCCGGCGAGGGTGGCGCGGACCACCTCCTCCGGCTCGAGGAGCGGGGGGGCAGGCCAGCGAAGGGCCCGGGCGCCGCTCCGCTCGTAGGTCGGGGTCCGCACGCGACCCGCGCAGCAGGCGACCACGTCGACCCCCCGCGGGCGGAGCTCCTCCCATAGCCCCTCGGCGAGCACCCGGAGGTAGGCCTTGGAGGCCGCGTAGTGAGCGACCAGGGCCGACCCCTGGAAGCTCGCGAGCGAGGTGAGGAAGACGAGGCCTCCGCGGCCCCGCGCCGCCAGGCGGCGGCCCACGCCGTGCGCCAGCACGGTCGCCGAGCGGCAGTTCAGGGCGAGGAGTCGCTCGTGCGTCTCCCCCTCCACCTCCAGGAAGGGCCCGATGGGCGCGAGCGCCGCGTTGCACACGAGCAGGCCCACCTCCAGTGCCTCGGCGCGGCCGAGGATCGCGGCGGCGCCCCGGGGCGTGGAGGCGTCGGCCGAAAACGCCTCCACCGCCACCGAGAACTCCCGGCGCAGCTCGTCCGCGAGCGCGTCGAGCGCGGGCCGCCGCCGCGCCACCAGAACGAGGTCCAGCCCCCGCGCCGCCAGCCCCCGCGCGAAGGCGGCGCCGATCCCGTCGGACCCGCCCACCACCAGAGCGCGGGGCCCGTAGCGACCTCGGAATCGCTCCGCCTCGCTCAAGGCCCTCTCCCGGCCCTCAGCGCTCTCGCCTCGCCCAGTAGGGCGAGAGCTCCAGGATGGCGCGCCGCACCACCGGGGCGGCCACCGGTACGAGCCGGCGCTTCCACCCCAGGCACTTCGCCACGTCGGCCACGATGTCGTCGAAGGAACGCCGCTGGTAGCGGAGCAGGGCCTGCGCCTCGCTGCTGTCGATCCAGTCGGTGGCGTACTCCGCCTTGCTGAAGGCCTCCTCCGGGAGCGGTCCAATCCCCATGGCGCCGAGCATCCGGGTCAGGTACTCGCGGTAGGTGAGCTGGCAACTCGGGCCGCCGCCCACGAACAGGACCTTGCCCCAGACCTCGGGCGTCCGGAGCGCCCGCGCCAGGGCGACGGCCGCATCGTCGGCGTGGAGGGCCTCGATGCGGTTGTCGAGGCCGATCTCGAACATGATGGGGTGGGGGTCGCGCAGCCCGATCACGGGAACGTCGGAGAAGCGGAAGATGCAGAAGGCGAGCCCGGAGCTCCGGACGATCCCCTCCGCGGCGATCTTGTGCTCGGTGTAGGGGTCGGTGGCCTGGAGCGGGTCCTCGACCTTCCTCGGGGGCGGCTTGGCGAGCGTGTGGCCGTGGACGTCGAAGGTGGAGGCGAAGAGGAGCCGCGGCCGGGTCCGGGCGGCGAGGCACGCCTCCACCAGGTTCCGGGTCCCCTCGACGTTCACCTGCCGCGCCGCCTCCGGGTCGTCGTTGCTGCCGGGGGGGATGACGCCGGCGAGGTGGATCACCGCTTCCACGCCTTCGACGGCGGCCGCGAGTGCGGCGGCGTCCCGGACGTCGCCGAAGACCGCCTCGACGCGGCGGCCGTGCTTTCGCGCCGCGCCGCGGTGGTCGGGCGTGTCGAGGTCGAAGCAGCGCACCTCGTGTCCCTCCCGGATGAGCTCAGGGAGGGCGTGGCTGCCGATGTTCCCGAAGGGGCCAGTGAGGAGGAGCTTCACGGTCGTGGGTCCTTGTGGCGAGCAGACGAGGTGGCTACCAGACGAAGGGGAGAAGGGCCCTTCGCTCCTTGGGGTAGTCGGCAAACTGCCTTCGGTACCAGGCGTGGTGCGCCCAGGCTCGCGGCGCCAGGTTCGCGGCCGTGTAGACGGCGAAGGCCAGCCCGGCCAGCGACCAGGAGGCCACCGCCCAGGCGGACCACTCGATGATCTCGCCGAGGTAGTTGGGGCAGGAGACCCATTCGAAGGGACCGCCTCGCGGGATGCGGTAGCCGCTCTCCCCGGGGGAACGGAGCCTTCGGAGCCGGCGGTCGGAGGTGACGTTGAGCCCGAAGCCGAAGAGGAAGGCGGCGGCGCCCAGTAGGAAGCGCGGGTCGACGAGCCAGCGCGTCGGGTAGGCGCCGAGGTCCGAGAGGAAGCGGGCATTCACCCAGCCGTTCAGGAGGTTGAACGAGACCGCGAGCAAGAGGACGAGCACCGGCATGCGCCTCCCCCCCTCCCGCATGCGCAGGGGGAAGAGGAAGGCGCGGTTCACGTAATGGAGCTGCCAGAGGGCGAAGAGGGCGAGGGGCGCGGGCTCCGCCCAGTGGGGTCCGCTGAAGTAGACGGCCGCGAAGAACAGGGAGGCCGGGCTCTCCATGAGAACCCACCCGAGCCGGGCCGGCACCGTGGGGCCGAAGCCGCCGCGCGCATAACGGCCGTACGGCGCCGGGACGAAGAGGAGGGAGAGGAAGGTCGGGACCGCGAGCCCGAGCTCGAGGAGGACGAGGGCGCGGTAGGGACTCGGAAGCTCCACGGCCGAGGAGACTAGCTCACCTCGCCTCGCCGTGCTGTAGGATGTGGCCCGGCTCCGCCTCCCTGGCACGGGGCCGGCAGCGGCGAGGGGCCGGATGGGGACGGGCGGCCGGCGGGCGCGGTCTCGCCTTCGACGGAGCGCCGAGGAAGAAACCGGGATGCCGAGCCAGAGCCGAGTCCGCGTCATCGTCACCGGCGGCACCTTCGACAAGGAGTACGACGAGATCCGCGGGCGCCTTTTCTTCAAGGACACCCATCTCCACGAGATGCTGCGCCTGGCGCGCTGCCGCCTGGAGGTGGAGGTGGAGGCGCTCATGATGATGGACAGCCTGGACATGAAGGACGCCGACCGGGAGCGGGTGGTGGCGAGCTGCCGGAACTCCGCCGAGGACCGAGTCGTCGTCACCCACGGGACCGACACGATGGCGGAGACGGCCGCGGCCCTCACCCGGGCCGGGCTCGGGAAGACCGTGGTGCTCACCGGAGCCATGATCCCCTACGCCTTCGGCAGCTCGGACGGGCTCTTCAACCTGGGGAGCGCGCTCTCCTTCGCCCAGGTCCTGCCGGCCGGGGTCTACGTGGCCATGAACGGCCGGGTCTTCCCCGGCGACCGGGTTCGCAAGAACAGGGAGACGGGAGTGTTCGAGGCGCTGCCCTGACCTTCCGCGACCCGGGAGGAGGAGTCGCCGGCCCCGGGCCTGCATCGCCGTCGCCCCTCGTCCCTGGCCGTTGGGGGCGGAGGCCTCCGGGCCGCGAGGAGCGCGGGGCCGGGGAGGCGGTCGTTCTCGAGGGCGGGGAAAGGTGGGCCCGGGTCCGGGCAAGGAGGAGGCCGATCGGGCTCGAGGCGGCGGCAGCGTGAGGGGGGGGCGAAGCTCGAAGGCGGCGGGGAGCGAGGACGGCCGGCTTGGAGGGGCGAATGGAGGAGGGAGCAAGGCCGCCGGCGAGCGCGCTCGGTCCACCGGGGGGCATCCGCCACCCCATGGCTTCTGTGCGCGTCGGCGCGCTCCTCACCGCCGTCGTCGGCATCGGGGCCCTGTCCATCGACATGTCGCTCGCCTCGCTCCCGGAGGTGGCGCGGCGCTTTCGCTGTGGGGCTCCGGAGGCGGAGCTCACGGTGACCCTCTTCCTCCTGAGCTTCGCGGTGGCCCAGCTCGCCCTCGGCCCCTCCTCCGACCGGCTGGGGCGCCGGCGGGTGCTCCTCGGCGGCCTCGCCCTCTACGTGGTGGGGGGCCTCGCCTGCACGGTCGCGAACAGCGTGGCCGTGCTGGTGGCCGCCCGCGTCCTGCAGGGCTTCGGGGCCGGGAGCGGTCCGGTGGTCGGGCGCGCCATCGTCCGGGACGTGTACCCGCGGGAGCACGGGGCGCGGGTGCTGGGATTGATGGCCGCAGCCCAGGCGCTCAACCCGGTGCTCGCGCCCATCCTCGGCGGCTACCTCCAGTCCCTCGTGGGGTGGCGATCGGTCTTCGGCGTGCAGGCCGCTGCCGGCGTCGTCTTCTTCCTCGGCGCTCTCCGGCTCGTCGCCGAGACCGCCCCGGGCGGAGGGCCGACGCCGCCCGGCCCGGGCGCGCTCTGGCGAGACGCCTGGGCGCTCCTGCGGGACCGCCCCTTTCTCGGCTACGCGCTCTCGGTGGCGCTCGTCTTCAGCGGGCAGTTCGCCTTCATCAGCGGGTCCGCCTTCGTCCTCATCGAGATCCTCGGCCTCGCCCCGTCCACCTACGGCTGGTGCTTCGGGTTCGTGGCCCTGGGGCTCATGAGCGGGGGCTACCTCACGGCGCGCTACACGGTGCGCCTGGGGACCCGAGCCCTGGTGCGGGCCGGGGCCCTGCTCTCGGCCGGCGCCGGGGGCGTCATGGCGCTCCTCGTCCTCCTCGGGGCCGTCCACGTGCCCGGCATCGTCGCGCCCATGTACCTCTACGCCGTGGGAGCCGGCCTGGTGATGCCGAGTGGCACGGCCGGCGCCCTCGGCCCCCACCCGCGCGTGGCCGGACTCGCCTCGGCGCTGCTCGGCTTCCTGCAGATGGCGGGCTCGGCCCTCTACAGCGTCGGGGTATCGCGCCTCTACGACGGGACGGCGCTCCCCATGACCGCCGCCATCGCCGGGAGCGGCCTCGGCTGTCTCGCGTGCTACGGCCTTCTCCTCGCCCGCGCCCCGCAGGAGCCTGCGCCGGCCGCCGGCCCGAACTAGAGGAACTCGCAGAGGTAGGCGGCCGGCGCCGGGACCCGGACGTCGAAGCCGCTCTTCCCCGGGACCTCGAAGGTCGTGCCGGCGGGGAAGGCCCGCCACTCCGCGTCGCCGGGAAGGCGGGCCCAGAGCTCGCCGGAGAGCACGGTCATCCGCTCGGGCGCATCGGTGCCGAAGTGGAACTGGCCGGTGTCCACGACCCCCACGGTCTGGCGCCGCCCATTCCGCTCGAACCCGACGCTGCGCACCTGGCCGTCGAAGTAGCTGTTTGCCTGGAGCATGGGTCCTCCCCTGGGCGGGGCATGGAAGCACGCGGGGGCGCCCGGGTCAAACGCTAGGCCTCGCGCTCCTCCGGCGGGCGCACCGCGCGGAAGCCTCTCCACAGCGCGAGGTCGTAGAGGATCTTCAAGCCGCCGGAGATGAAGAAGGGAACGCTGGCGAGGGCCGGCACCGCGTAGAGGGGGCCGGCGGCGAGGGGGGCGAGGGAAGCGCCGACGGTCCGGGCGATGCCGGTGACGCCGGCGGCGGCCGAGCGCTCGTCCGGCGCCACCACGGCGAGCGTGTAGGACTGGCGGGTGGGGACGTCCATCTGGGAGATGGCGAAGCGGAGGAGGAGGACGCCCACCGAGAGCGGGAGGGTGGGCATGAGCGGCACGAGGACGAGAAGGGCGTTGGAGGGGAGGTGGGTGAACACCATGGTGCGCACGAGCCCGAAGCGCCGGGCCAGGGCGCCTGCGGAGAGCGCGGAGACCCCGGCGAGCACGTTCGCTCCGAAGAAGATGGCCCCGAGGAGCGCTTCGCTGGCGCCGAAACGGGCCCGGAACCACCAGGCGACGAAGCTCTGGACCACGAAAGCCCCCGCGAAGGCGTCCACGGCGAAGAGGGAGGAGAGGCGGAGGACCACCCGCCGCGAGCGATGGAGCCCGAGGCCGGGCGCCAGGAAGGCCGGCGGCGCCCCGGCCTGCGGCGCCTCCGACCGCGGGGAGAGGCGTGCGAAGGCGAGCCAGAGCGCGGCCCCGAGAGCCGCGTAGCCGAGGACCACGGCCCGGTCGGCGGCGAGGGGAGAGAGGCCGCGGCGCTGCAAGGTGTCGGAGAGCAGCCCGCCGCAGAGGGAGCCGAGAGCGGTGGCGAGAGAGCCGGCCAGGGCGTACCAGGCGAAGGTGCCGGTGCGCTGCTCGGTCGGCACCCGCTGCGCCAGGGCGGCCTGCTCGATGGCCAGGAAGGGGCCGACCTCGTTCCCGGCGGGGCTGATGATCCCCACCGTGGCGGCGAGGAGGAGGACCCAGAACGAGGTGGTGGCGGCGAAGAGGACGCCGGCGAAGGCCATCATGGCGGCGCCGAGGCGCAACATGCGGCGCCGCCCCAGTCGGTCGGCCTGGGTGGTGATCCACAGGGAGAGGAGCGTGTCCCCGAGGAGCGTGAACGAGAGGAGCAGCCCGATCCGGCCCTGGGAGAGGCCGGCCTCGGAGAGGTAGAGGACGAGGACGACGGAGAGGAACCCGTAGGCGAAAAGCCGTAGGGACCGGGTGGCGAAGAGGAGGCGGACGTCGCGCGCAGCGTTCACCGCCGCCTCGCTCCGCTACGCCGGGTGGACGTACCACTGTCCCTTGAGCCCCTGCTCGCGCCGCAACAGGCCCTCCTTCTCCATGGCCTCGAGCAGGCGGGAGAAGGAGGAGAACCCGTGGTCCCGCTCGTCGAAGTCCGGTTCCCGCCGCACGATGGCGGCCTTGATGGCCGACGGGTTGACGGGCGCGGTCGCCTTGGCGAGGATGCCCGCGGCCGCCTCCCGGGCCACCGTGGGGATGACCTTCTCCTTCGGACGCTCCCGCTCCTTCCCGCCGGGGGCCCCGTCCCGCCGCCGGGAGCCCTCGGAGCGCAGGTAGATGAACTCGTCGCAGGCCTTCACGAACAGGGGGCTCGTCGCCTCCTTGACGGCCATGCCGACGACGGTGCGGTCGTTCTCGCGCAGCTTGTAGGCAAGCGGGCAGAAGTCCGAGTCCCCCGACGCGATGACGAAGGTGTCGATGTGCTCCCGGAGGTAGCAGAGCTCGAGCGCGTCGATGACGAGGCGCACGTCCGCCCCGTTCTTGCCCGCGCGGGTGGAAGGGGGGACGTCCACGAGGTCGACGCCCTTGGCGTGGAGGCGCTGGGTGGCCTCCGCAAATCGGGTCCAGTCGGCGTAGGCCCGGCGGAAGACGACCTTCCCCTTCTCCAGGAGGACGTCGAGCGCGGGCTGCAGGTCGAAGCTCTCCGGGGTGAGCCCGGTCCGGGTGACCAGGTTCTCGAAGTCGATGAAGAGGGCGATGCGCTGGGCGAGCGGTTCTCGTTTCAAGGCCGGCAAGAGACCGCATCCGGCGGTGAAAGGCAAGCTCCGCCGGGCCGCGCTTCGCCGCCTCCTCGCTCCTCAGCAGGGGGAGAGGCGCGGGGGGCGGCCCGGTGGGCCGGGGAGGGGGCGCCCTCGCTCGGGGGCCGGAGACCGGGTCCGCGCCCGCTTCTCCGCCGAGCGAGCCGGGGGCGAGGCGAGGGGGGAGCTGTTTTTTTCCTCCCGGGCTCCACTCGGGTTACAAATATCGACATGTCCGAAACTACCGACAAGAGAAAACAATCACTGTATTTCCCGGAGGAGATGCTCCGGGAGATCCAGGACGAGGCGAACCGGCAGGACCGGTCGCTCTCCTGGATCGTGCAGCAGGCCTGGAAGGTCGCCCGGGGCCAGATCGCCAAGATCCCGGGCGTGAACGAGCCGACTCCGCCGAAGCCGTAGGCGCGGGTCCGAGCGGGGAGAGCGGGGGTGGGCCCGGAAGCCCCGCCCTCCCAGGCGCCTCTTCTAGCGAGCTCGCTCCACGACCCCGCAGGCCACGCGAGCCCCCGAGTTCCCGGCCGGATCCGTCTTCATGTCGTCCGGCCCGGCGTGGATGACGACGGAGGTGCCGCCCTCGTGGAACAGGGAGGCCTCTCCCGGCTCGAGGGTCACCGACTTCAGGACGACGGTGGCGCTCGCGGTTCCGTCCGCGGCCGCGACGAGGTTCGGCATGTCGCCGGCGTGGGGCCCCGCGGGATTCTCGAGGCCGTGGTGCTTGCCGGTGGGGTTGAAGTGCCCGCCCGCCGACTTGAACTCGGGTCCCTCGCACTTCCCCACGGCGTGGATGTGGAACCCGTGGGGCCCCGGGGACAGCTTGGAGACCCGGATGGTCAGCTCCACGCCTCCGGGCGCGGAGTGAAACGCGGCGGTGCCGATCGTCTCGCCGGCCGCGTTCTTGATCTCGGCCGTCGCGGCCGGGGCGGCGAAGGCGAGAGCGGGCAGTGCGAAAGCGACGATCGCGGCGATGGACCGATTCATGCGAGGCCTCCTCCTTGGCGTCCGGCGGCAAACGGGCCGGGAGCGTTCGCAGCCTAAGACAGCCCGGGCGCCGGTGCACCTGACCTTCCGAGGTCGGGCACTTGCGTTCAGCCTGGATCTCGATCAAGAAAAGAGGGGCCCGCTCTCGTCCCAAAGGACTACGAGGACTTTCGTTTCACAAAGAATCGCTCGGATGGCGGGACCGGGTGACCGCTAGACTCCTCGGCCCGCTGCGCTGACCGCAGGCGGTCGGGCGGCGAGCCTTCCGCCTGGGACACCCCGGAGACGCCTGAGAAACGACCGATGAGAGAAAGAGAACGTCACCTGCAGTGTCCCCCGCGCGGGTCGACCTGTCCGAGGGCTCGGCTCGCCGCCTCCGCCTGCGCGCTCCTCCTCGCTGCGAGCTGCAGCCGGGACGAGGTCACTCACGCGAGGGTGCCGAAGGCGGAGGGCTCCGAGCTGGGAGCCCCTGGGCCCGGAGGCATGCCCCCGCCCGGGGTCGCCGCCGGGGCGAACACCGGCGTGCCGCCACCGCCGTCGGCCTCGGAGACGGGCGCGCTTCGCTGGAAGCTCCCGAAGGGGTGGACGGAGCAGGGGCCGAGCGCCATGCGCTACGCCACGCTCAAGCCGGCGACGGCGGGGAAGGTCGACGTCTCCGTGGTCGTCCTCCCCGGTCCGGCCGGAGGCGAGCTCGCGAACGTGAACCGCTGGAGAGGTCAGATCGGGCTCGCCCCCATCGACGAGGAGGCGCTGGCGAAGGCGCGTCAGACGCTGAAGGCGAAGGCGGGAGACGTCCTCCTCTACGACTTCACCAGCGACGGACAGGCGAAGTCCCGGCTGGTGGCGGGGCTCCTCTCCGCCGGCGGGAATACCTGGTTCGTCAAGATGGTCGGGGATGCGGGTCCGGTGGCATCGACCCGCCCCGACTTCATCCACCTCCTGGAGAGCCTACGCCTTGGCCAAGCCGACTAAACACGCGCTCTGGAATGCGCTCGCGTCCATGCAGCTCACCATCGTGCTGCTCGCGCTCCTCATGGTGCTCGTCTTCCTGTGCACGCTGGCGCAGGTCGACCTCGGCACCTTCGGCGCCGTCGCCGTCTACATGCGGAGCTGGCTCGTCTACTGGCACGTTCCCGGGACAAGCCTCTCCCTCCCCGTCCTGCCCGGCGGCGTGCTCGTCGGCGTGGTCCTCACCGCGAACCTCGTCGCCCAGTACCTCCGCATTCCCTTCAACTGGAGCAACGCCGGGCTCTGGCTCGTCCACCTCGGGCTCATCCTCTTCGTGGTCGGGGAGTTCGTCTCGGGGGCCTTCCAGGTCGACTCGCAGATGGCGATCGAGGAAGGGCAGACGGTGAACTACGTGGAGGGGAAGGACGCGGAGCTCGCCGTCACCGATGTCACCGACCCGGGGCTCGACGACGTCTACGGGATCGGGGAGCGCCGCCTGGCGCGGGGCGGGACCGTCGAGCTCCCCGGCTCGCCGGTCTCCATCCGCATCCACCAGTTCTACCGGAACGCGGACCTGCGGAACCGCCAGCCCGGGGACCCGCCCAGCCTGGCTACCCGGGGTGTGGGCACCGCCGTCTCGGTGACGCCCCGCCCGCCCGTGTCGCGGGACGACGACATGAACCGCTCGGTCGCCTACGTGGAGCCGGTGGCGAGCGGCCGCAGCTACGGCATCTGGCTCGTCTCCAACGTGCTCGGGGCCCCCCAGTCCTTCATCCACGAGGGCCGGACCTACGTTCTGCAGATGCGGGCGCGGCGCCAGTACCTCCCGTACTCCATCTCCTTGAAGAAGTTCTCCCACGACGTCTACGCCGGGACCGACATCCCCAAGAACTTCTCCAGCCTGGTGCGCCTCTACAACCCGTCGCGCGGGGAGGACCGGGACGTCCTCATCTACATGAACCAGCCCCTTCGCTACGACGGGAAGGCCTTCTACCAGGCGAGCTTCGGGAAGAACGACACCCTCTCGGTCCTCCAGGTCGTCGAGAACCCCGGGTGGCTGTTGCCGTACCTCTCCTGTGCCCTGGTGACGATCGGGCTCCTCTATCACTTCGGGTTGAGGCTCAGGCGATCCATGAAGCGGCGCGAGGCCGCAGAGGCGGACGGCCAGCAGCCGACCGCGCAGGAGGCGTAGATGAACCTGTCCAAGATTGCGCCCTGGGTCGCCGGCGGCCTGGCGCTGGTGGGGGGAGCAGTGGTCGCGGTGGCCCCCGGCCCGATCCGGGGCTTCGACGTCCACGCCTTCTCCAAGCTGCCGGTCCTGGAGGGGGGGCGCTTGAAGCCCCTCGACACGGTGGCGCGGAACTCCCTGCTCATGATCCGGGGCCAGCAGAGCTTCCGCTACCAGGACCGCACCGTGGGCGCGGACGAGTGGCTGCTCGACGTCCTCTTCCGGCCCCAGATCGCCGACGCCCAGCCCATCTTCGTCATCAACGACCCGGACGTCCTCGGCCTCCTCGGCATCCGGCAGACCGCCGACCGCTACTTCAGCTTCCAGAAGCTCGCCCCCTACATCGGGGAGATCCAGCGGCAGGCGCAGGCGGCGCACCCGCTCGACGCCAAGGAGCGCAGCCGCTTCCAGTCGGCCATCCTGAACCTCTTCGACCGGATGTACCTCTACCACCGGCTCAAGAACACGGTGCAGCTCGAGGGAACGGCCGGCCTCGGAGCGGAGCTCGAGGACCTGCGCGGTCCGCAGGCCCCGGACCGGCAGGCCCAGCTCGCCGAGCTGGCCCATTTCCGCCCCCTCTCGCCGCTTCCCGGGACGAGGCCCGACGCCTGGCGGAGCACGGGCGAGGCCTTGAGGCAGGCCGCGCTCTCGGGCGCCCCGGACCCGGAGCTCCTCCTGCTCGGGCGCGTGGGCTGGGCCTACTCCTTCCAGGACCCCGGCGAGTTCAACCGGGCGGTGGCGGCCCTGCGGGCGGCGCGCCCGGGCGCGGAGCGGCAGACGGAGCACGAGGAGCTCTTCAACCGGGCCCAGCCCTTCTACGTGGGCATGGTGATCTACGTGCTCGCGCTCCTCGCCATCTTCGCCTCGTGGCTCGTGAAGCCGGACCTGCTGCGCCCGGCGGGCTTCGGGCTGCTCGTCGCCGGGGCCGCCGTCCAGACCGCCGGGCTCGTCTCCCGCATCCTGCTGCAGGGGCGCCCGCCGGTGACGAATCTCTACTCGTCGGCGGTCTTCGTGGGGTGGGCCGCGGTGCTCCTGAGCATCGTCCTCGAGCGCATCTACAAGCGAGGCTTCGGGATCGCCGTCGGCGCCGCCGCCGGGTTCGCCTCGCTCCTCGTCGCCCACCACCTCGCCGGAGACGGCGACACGATGGAGATGATGCGGGCGGTCCTCGACTCCAACTTCTGGCTGGCGACCCACGTGGTGGCCATCACCATCGGCTACAGCGGCACCTTCCTCGCCGGCGCCATCGCCATCGCCTACACGCTCCGCAAGCACCTCGCGCCCCGCATCGACCCCGCAGGAACGAATACGCTCGTCTCCATGACCTACGGGATCGTGGCTTTCTCCGTGCTCTTCAGCTTCGTCGGGACCGTCCTGGGCGGCATCTGGGCCGACCAGTCCTGGGGGCGCTTCTGGGGCTGGGACCCGAAGGAGAACGGGGCCCTGCTCATCGTCCTCTGGAACGCCATCATCCTGCACGCCCGCTTCGGCGGCTTCGTCCGCGAGAGGGGGCTCATGACCATGGCGATCTTCGGGAACGTCATCACCAGCCTCTCCTGGTTCGGCGTGAACATGCTGGGGGTGGGGCTGCACTCCTACGGGTTCATGGACAAGGCCTTCTGGGCGCTCTCCGCCTTCATCGGGGTGCAGTTCGCCCTCATGGGCCTCTGCCTGCTCCCCCGGCAGTTCTGGAGGCCGCGCGAGGCCCGCGAGGTGGACACCCAGGAGCAGCCGGCCAAGGCATGAGACACGAAATCGGAAGGCGCCGGACCTTCGCCATCATCTCCCACCCCGACGCCGGCAAGACCACCCTCACCGAGAAGCTCCTCCTCTACGGAGGGGTGATCCAGCTCGCCGGGGCCGTCAAGGCGAAGCGGGGCCGCGCCAACGCGGTGAGCGACTGGATGGAGATGGAGCGGGAGCGGGGCATCTCCATCACCACGAGCGTCCTGCAGTTCCCCTACCGGGGCCTGCAGCTCAACCTCCTCGACACCCCGGGCCACGCCGACTTCAGCGAGGACACCTACCGCACCCTCCACGCCGTGGACGGGGCGGTGATGCTCCTCGACTGCGCGAAGGGCGTGGAGTCGCAGACCCGCAAGCTCTTCCGCGTCTGCCGACAGCGCTCCATTCCCATCTTCACCTTCGTGAACAAGATGGACCGGCCGGGGCGCGACGCGTTCGATCTCATCGGCGAGGTGGAGAGCGTGCTCGGGATCGGCGTGTTCCCGGTCACCTGGCCCATCTTCCGGGCCGGCACCTTCCGCGGCGTCTACCACCGGCTCCGGCGTCGGGTGTACCTCTTCGGGCAGGAAGACGCGGGCTCCTCCGCCTGGGCGGGCGCCGAGCGTCCCCCGGTGGAGGTCACCGGCATCGACGACCCGGCGGTGCGGGAGGCTCTCGACGAGGCCGGCTACGCTCAGCTCCGGCACGACGCCGAGCTCCTCGAGGCGGCGGGGGACGGGTTCCACGAGGAGCGCTTCCTCGCCGGCGAGCTCTCCCCCATGTTCTTCGGGAGCGCGGTCAACAACTTCGGCCTCGAGGCGTTCCTGGAGACCTTCTGCGACCTCATGCCGCCGCCCGGGCCGCGAAGCTCGGACCAGGGAGAGATCGAGCCGACGCGGGAGGAGTTCAGCGGCTTCGTCTTCAAGATCCAGGCGAACATGGACAAGGCGCACCGGGACCGCGTGGCCTTCGTGCGCATCTGCTCGGGCCGGATGACCCGGGGGATGAAGGCCCGGCTCGTCCGCACCGGCCGGGACGTGAGGCTCGCCGCGCCCACCCAGTTCCTCGCCCGGGATCGGGCCGTCGTCGACGAGGCCTACGCCGGGGACGTGGTGGGGATCCACGACCCGGGGAACCTGGAGATCGGGGACACGCTCACCGGCGGCTCCGCCTTCGCCTTCGAGGGGATCCCGAGCTTCGCCCCGGAGCACTTCCGGCGGCTCGCGCTCGTCGATCCCATGCGGCGCAAGCAGTTCGCCTCGGGCATCGAGCAGCTCGCCCAGGAGGGGTCCGTCCAGCTCTACCGGCCGCCCGCCGGCCGCGTCGGCGACCTCATCCTCGGGGCGCTCGGGCAGCTGCAGTTCGAGGTGGTGAAGTACCGGCTCGAGGCGGAGTACGGCGTCGAGGTCCGGGTGGAAGGGGTGCCCTACGTGCTCGCCCGGTGGATCTCCCGGGCGGACGGGAAGCCTCTCGACCTGGACGAGGTGGCCGGGGCCATCGACGGGCTCGTGGTGCTCGACGTGCGCGACCGCGCGGTGGCGCTCTTCGATCGGGAGTGGGCGCTCCGCATGGCCGAGCGCGACCACCCCGAGCTCCGCTTCGCCGAGACGGCGAGCGGCGTGGTGGTGCGGGCCGCCTAGGGGAGGGGGAGGCCCTCGCCGCCGCCCCGGCCCCTCAGGCCGGCCGCTTCCGCTGGGGGAGGATGTCCCGGAGGATCTGGTGGCCGCCGCGGAGCATCTCCGCGGTCGTCTCCCAGCTCACGCAGGGGTCGGTGACGGACTGGCCGTAGCGAAGCTTCGAGCGGTCGGCCGGGATGGGCTGGCTCCCCGCCTCGATGAAGCTCTCCACCATGAGGCCCACCACCGAGCGGTTGCCCTCCCGGATCTGGTGCACCACGTCCCGCATCACCAGCGGCTGCAGCTCCGGCTTCTTCCAGGAGTTCGCGTGGGAGCAGTCGACGACCAGGCTGAGGGGGAGGTTGGCCCGGGCTAGCGCCTGCTCGGCCAGGGAGATGGAGACGGTGTCGAAGTTCGGCCGCCCGCCGCCGCCGCGGAGCACCAGGTGACCGTAGGCGTTCCCGCGGGTCCGCACCACCGCCGAGCGCCCTTGCCCGTTCA
>Ga0335078_10004893_pt1 | contig 19836 bp, 17 predicted proteins | sample Lox_Sample_32_FD_206711 | JGI IMG/M metagenome (GOLD analysis project Ga0335078, IMG submission 206711) | Soil microbial communities from Loxahatchee National Wildlife Refuge, Florida, United States - Lox_Sample_3.2 | ecosystem: Environmental > Terrestrial > Soil > Wetlands | place: USA... | reverse complement strand
GGACCCGCCCCCGCCGGCGTTGGCTCATTCCGGTTTCACATTCACACTGGGTGTGTTTCTCACCCAAAGAATCGAGGAGGGCTGAGAATGCCATCCGGCCACAAACACTGATCGCACGGCTGGCCTCGCCGGCGACGAAGTCATCTTCCAGCCAGGAGACCAGTCGAGGAACGGCGCGCAGATCCCATGATTTCGCAAAAGCCTCGGCAACCCCAAGCAGAGGCTTCCCATCTAGGAGTTTCAAAAGTGCTTCCCGAGCACGGGGACTGGGAAAATCCGCCAAGGACAGGGCCGCTCGGCTCGCCACAGTCTCCTCAGCCAAGCGGACGACCGGATCGGAGATCTCGGCAAGATTACGGCTTGCGACGCTGACAAGGGTGCTCAGCGCTTCCGGATTCTTTAGAATGCTCAATCCCTCGACCGCCAGTAAGCGCGCTTCCGGAACGCACGATGGCGGCGAAGAAAGCAGAAAGCCCGCTAGCGACCGCGTTCCCTCCTCTCCCTGCAACATCAACCCCAGCAGCGCTTGGTTGCTCCGGCTCGGATCGCCGAGCTGATCGAGCAGGTCTCTAACTGCGGCTTGGTTTGCCATCGCCGTTGCTCCTAACCGTCACATTGCAACTGGCATCGCTGCGTCGCCCGGCGTCTTTGAACCTGCCTCAGCGAACACCTCGCGATAGAGGTCTTCGCCATAACTGGTCTCCAACGGTTCGCCCTCTAAAAGCCTGAAACTCCGCGTGCCGTCGGCATTTCTTTCTGCGCGCAAGAAGACGGCATCGTTCATATTTCGGTCGAAAAACCCGCGAGCGAATTCGTACAGATGAGTGACGAAGAACACCTTGATATCTTTCTCCAGCAACGCGGTTACGATCTGGCGCGCAATCTCCGACCCCTCGCGATCGTTGGTCGCAGAGAACGACTCATTGAAGAGCATCAGTGAACCAGGGCAGAGGTGGTCAACGATCTGACTCATCCTGGCGAGTTCTTCGTCGAACTTCCCGCTCTTCATCGTCACGTCCTCTTCCCGCTTGTAATGGGTAAACAGACCACGGCAGAGTTCAGCTTGAAACATCTCAGCCCCCACAAACATGCCTGACTGCATCATCACTTGTGCAACGCCGATGCTTCGGAGGAAGCTGGATTTGCCGCCTTGATTGGCGCCCGTGATGACGATCAGTTTCTTGCCGTCGCCACCGAGCGTATTGCCTACCACTCGGTTTTCCATGTGGAGTGAAAGGCAAACGTCGTAAAGGCTTTTGGAGTGGTGGCTACGGCTTCCCGCGGGTGTCGGGATGGGGAAGCACACGGATTCCCCTTTTGCGGCAAGCCGACCGTGAAGATTCAGGCAGCAGATATAAAACGCCAACTCGGTTCGCAGCATTTCAAAGAAGCTCACCACGTGGCTGGCGGATTCCGCAAGCGCGATGGCGACCCGGCTGATCGTCCTGGATTGAATGCCCGCGAGAATGCGTGCCCCGGCCTCGTCGCGTTCCGCGAGGCGGAAGGTATATCCGAGTGGCTTTTTGCCAAAAAGGCGCTGGATCCACGTGAGATCGTTTCGCTGGTTTTGGCGCAGAACGTAGTTGCTGCTTTCGTTCCAGACGCCCAATTCAGCGCTCAGCAGCAGGCCCTTGCGGAATCGTAGGTCCGCCAGATGGCTTTGGATGTTCGCTAAATAATCCTCGGCGAGTTCCTTTCTGAGCATCGCGAATAACACGGTAAAGCCCTCCGATTCGAACCGCCCGTCCTGTTCCTCCGCGATGTTTCTTAGCTTCCTGAGCATCCCCAACAAGAACTCCAGCACGTCGAGTGAGTCATACAAAAGCGAAGATGCATAGTGACTGCCCCACCAGCGCTTCCTTGCCTTGATGAGCGTTTCCACGGTCAGGCCGTAAAGCGCTGAAATTACGGATGGGTTTCTCAAGCTATCCTTCAAGATCTGCTGGCGATAAAGGATCGTGTCTACGTCATTCCACAGTCCATCGAGAAGAGCTTTCCGCACCACTTCGACCAGAAACTCATCATTTATCGCCATTGAACTGAGGAGTGTATCTAATTCCAGATCCTGGATCAGCGCTTGCTCGTGAGACGTCAGAGGGCGCCGACGATTGAGGTCTTTCCTGTACGGGTACATCGCACCGCGCAGCAATTGATCGGGATCAAAGTCCCGATCTCGATACATCAATAGCGCCTTCATGCCTTAATACGCTCCTTTAGCCGTTCGTAAGTCACGTGATGTTTCTGGGCAATCGCGAGCGCATATGCCAAGCCGTCGGCAGGTCTTCGCTCCAATCTGAACGTCCGCACGGCGGGATTCTGCGGATCGACCGTGCTCACGACGCTGACGGTTTTCTCGTTGAACGACGCCAGTTCGTCCAGGAAAGTCACCCAAACGGCGAGAAGGTCCAATGCCGTGATCTTCGCCATCACTTCCTCGCTCAAATAGACGGCGTCCTTGAGCGTGGTTGACGAGAACATTTCGTTCATAACCAGCAAACTGGTCGGCGTCGCTTCTTCGAGTATCTTGTGAATCCGAACCAGATCATCTTGCAGCTTCCCGCGCAGACTCTTGATGTTCTCTTCTCGTTCAAAGTGGGTGAAGATCTGGTCGCAGAGGAAGAGATGAGCGACCTTGCCGGGGACAAGGCAGCCCAGGCTGGCCAGGTAATGCAATTGCCCGAACATGCGCGCATATGTCGTCTTGCCCCCCTGATTTGGACCGGATACGACCAAGGTCCGCTCTGCCCCGCTCAGGGAGAAATCGTTGGGCACAACGGCGGTCCTCTCCGCCAGAAGTTTGTCGGCCAACGCCAGGTCAAATGCCTCGCGGACCTCGATTTCCTTGGAGGTTGCTGATATTTGTGGCTGGCAGAAGCTCAGCCCAACTCGTCGGAACTTGTCGATGTAAGTCAAATAGGCAACGTAGAATTGAATTTCACGGTCGAAGCGCGAAATCGTTTCGTCAAGAAAGTCCGCCTGAGTGCTTGCAAATGCGTCGAGCGCGCCGAAGATGACGGGGTAAAGCTGCGCAATACGATCCTGTATCTGTCCCTCAATATGGTTCATCCCCTCCGAGTGCTCCTGATCGAGCCGATAGTCGCCTGTTCTCTCGCGCCTGAACTTAGCGAATGTCTGTTCCACGGCGGCACTATAGTCGTTCTCGCCGTCATAGGGTCGCACCGTGACCGCGTCGTCTCTTAGCAGGAGACAATACCGAACGGTTGATAGATCCGACCCAAGCCTCCTGGCTTCTGACTGGAGGTCACAGAAACGAGGGGATGCCACATACTCTCTCAGATACTCATGAAAGGTGCGCATACCTCGCGAACTGGGGGCCGATGACCTCAGATTCAGCTCAAGGTTCTCAACAGCGGTGCAGTAGAGTTCCACCGCTCCTAAGAAACAGCGTTCTCGGGCATATTGGTACTCCTTGACTTTGGCTCCCTGTTCAAGGTGTTCCCGCATCCTCCTCATTTGTTGCGAGAAGCGATTGACGGAATCCATCAACGCCTTGCCGGTGAGATCTTGCATGACGTCTTGACGATACGTAATAGCGTCAAGATCATTGAGGGGGAGGTAGTAGAAAGGTGCTAGATTGTACTCTTTCCGGTTCGCGGCGACGCCGTCGACTATCCTTCCGAGATTCAAATCCGCGAAAAACCCTGGCGCTTCAGCCGGCTCTACTGGGTCGAGGTTGCCGAATAATATGCTGCGGAACGCCATAGATTTCAGCGGATTGACGGTTTATCCTCAGGGAATATTCGCCGATCCCTCTCCGGACGCTTCGTATCTTTACTTTAAGTAAGGGCTCTATCGCGGAACAAACGAAAAGAGGCAGATCCCTCCCGCAACAATACCCTCGCAGGAGTCATCTGCCCAATGAGTAGGGCGGTTAAAGGGTGAACTCCAACACCCAATCCGCTAGCTGTCTTTCAAATTATCCCGATGTGGTCCCATGCTTGTCAACTGCCTTGAGACTTGCTGGGCACCTCAGGCTCAGCCGCATGAAAAGCGGTTTCACTAGGCATTCGTCGGTGCCTTGCTTTTGTGGATTCTCTTAATTTGCACATCCGAAATCGCAATCAGTCCCGTATCCATCATTTCTTCCACGATCGGGGCCAGCCGTTCGATGTTTTCCGCGGAGTCGACAACCGTTACGACGACGGGTAGCTCGTGCGTGAACAAGTGAGGCCGATGGATTTGCGCCTTCTCGCCAAACCCCTCAAAGCCTCGGTAGACGGTCGTTCCCGCAATTTTCAACTCCAGGCACTTCTCGACAATCGCCTCATAAAGCGGTTTCCCTCTGTATCGGTGACGCTCGGAAAAATGGAGGCGCATCAATTTAGCCGGTTGATACGTTGACATCGGTTGTCCCTCCTGAAGGTTGTCCTCGAACCAAGCGGGTGAAGTCCACGTCTGAAATTACGATCAAGCCGTCTTCCATCATTTCCTCAATGGCTTCGGCTCCCTGCGCGATCTTCTCTTCGTTATCGATGACGGCCACCATGATGGGGAGATCGTGCGAAAGGTGAAGCCGACCCTGTTTGTGAGTGTGTCCTTTAATACCGTAGCCCATGATGCCCCGATAAACCGTAGCGCCTGAGATGTCCATTGTGTGCAGTCGCTTGACGATGGCGTCGAACAGAGGTTCACCGTGCCAGCGGTCGGCCTCGCCCATGTAAATCCGCAGAAGTTTTGCCTTGCCCGTCTTCTTCTGGTGAGGCAACTTGGGCTCGGCTTTCCTTTCCCGCCTGGCGATTTTGACGATTGTTGTATCTTGAACCTCGATCACGCCGTCGGTCACCATTTCATAAAGAGTCGGCAGTACCTCTTCCACCTTGTCTGCGGATTCCATGAATTCAATGCGCACGGGAAGATGTTCGCTTAGCAGTTCGACCTTCGCGGTGTGCATCACCTTATGAGCGCCAAAACCCGCCATGGCGCTGTAGGCGGTAGCCCCAGCTATCCCCTTGTGGATGAGGTACGAGAGAATCGCTTCGTAGAGCGGGGTAACGTTATGACGTGTATCCTCATTGAGGTATATGCACACCTTTTTTGCCGGGCCTTTCAAGAGCATGAGTCCTCCACATCGGGACAAAATCTAACGGTGCCCGGCAATCACGGCGCCGGCCCAGACCGCCAGATAACCCAGAACGACGCTGCCTGTAATGTTTAACAGCCCGAGCCATTGCCCACCGTCGCGAATGGCCCGATAGGATTCGTACTCGAAGCTGGAAAAGGTCGTGTATCCGCCTAGGAACCCAACGACCAGGGCCAACCGCCAATAAGGATCGAGATGATACCTTTCCGTAAGCAAGGTCATCAAGAGTCCTATTAAGAACGAGCCTGTGACGTTGATGACAAGCGTGCCGAGCGGAAACAATCCGCCATACCAGGCCATGATGGCAGCGCCTGCGACGTAGCGAACTACGGCGCCCAGACCACCTCCAACAAATACAACCCAATAACGCAAACGAAGCCTCCTCCTTCGTGTTGAGTTTCTGCCCGCGGTTCACGAGACTCAGCGGAGGACAGCCGACAATCTTCCCACTCCGTCTGGCGATCTTTGTCCGGCGTTGACGATGGCATCGACGTTCTTCATCGCAAACGGCGTCCAAGGCGCGGCAGCAACTTTCACACATGCGCGACCTTCAATCTGTCGATTTTCGGTTCGGAATTATCGCGAGGAGATTTTGCGATGGCAGGCTCCCGCGGTGATTCCCACCGTAGGAGTTATCGGCCGCTCGGGGCGACATTAGGCGAACTCCACCACCCTGAACCGCTAAATTAACACAGGATAGGCCGAAATTCCACACCTAAATCAATAATATCGACTGATCGAGGCCCGATGAAATCTTCCGGGGGAGGCGATCCCCATCCCCCCCTATTTTGTCGATGTGGCCGGTTTCCTTAGCGAACGATATGCGCCAGCGTGGCCGGTTGAAGGAGCGCGCCCGTCATGCTATCTTCGATTTTCTCGATCGGATATGCCTTGTTGGCGCTACAATCCGATCGTTTATAACTCTAGGCGATGGCCTCAATTCCTGACGCTACCATGCCCCTTAATGCAGTTGACCTAAACACCATCGACCAGCTTTACGCGTTTGTGGAAATGGCCATCCAGAAAACGGCTTTGGTGCTCGATGACAGCGCGATCTTCCGACCATGGGCTCGCACCGTCTCTGCCGAGTGCCGCGATGTCCAGTGGGTTTATCCGAGCCGGCCACTCTCTGAACACCTGTTGCAGCACCTCGCCAATTTTGCCCACCGGCCGCTTCCGGATAAGGGGTTTGTGCTATTTGAAATGGGACAGTTGATTGGAGTAATTGATGTAGCCGCGGTGGGAGGAAGCAGCCGACCTGACTATCTCGCTCCGCTCGTTCACCAGACATTCAAATCGCGAGGCAAATCCTCGGCAAGCGCTGCCGGAGTGGCGACTCAGCACGATTTGTCAGACCCGTATTCGGTGCTGGGTGCGAACGAAATGAACTCCGAAGAGGAAATCAAAAAGAAGTACAAACAGATGGTCATGCAATACCATCCAGACCGAGTGGCCCACCTCGGACCTGCGCTTAAAGAACTTGCTGCCAAGAAGACTACGGAAATCAACGGTGCCTTTGCCGCAATCCGGCGGATACGGGGCTTCTAACCGCGGTTAATTCGCGATGCGAGTTATCTCCTCTTCCAGCCGGTCCAGCCGTGCGAGGGCAGATTCGACCGCCGCAGCTCCTGCGGCGCGCGCCTCCCGTGCGTGGGCCAAGGCCTCGACAGCAACCCGGCTGATTTCATGAAGTAATTTCCGGATCTCCACTTCCAGTCGGTTGCGGCTTTCCTGCACACGGTTCAGGACGTCATTCTGTACCCGCGAGCAATTCACTTCGAGCAAAAGGTGGAGAAATTCCCGGCCATCGTTATCCATTACACCGCGCGCGCCAACCAAGCCGAGCACCACGTCAGCCACCCATCGCAACGGAGATGCCGGTTGGGCAACGGTGATCATGTCGCGAAATAGAAATTCTGATCGGGTCCGAAATCCCGTCTCGGGATCGAGCGCATGCGGCATCCGCGCCAACTCGCGAATCCCCGCCTCCGCGAGCTTCGCCAGAAAATCATTGGCCATTTGCACAAAACGCTCTGCGACCCTGCGATACTCCTTTTCCCCTTCCGCCTGTTCGGTCGCTAGCCATGGTACGACGTAACGCTCGGAGATTCCCTGCGCCGCGCGCATGATGGCACGGCGGTATGACGGCCCCATCAAACGCGGCGTCGTTCCCAAATTACGCCCGAATTCCTCACTGGCCAAGGGAAGGGCGGACTTGATGAAGGCTTTGTGCCGGTCGACAAAGAGGTCAGAAATGTGGCGCTGTTCGGCCATCCAGAGATACCCCACCTCGCGCATGGAGCGTTCCGCCTCCGTGATGGTTTCCCTCGTCGTGGCGATTCTTCGCTCCGATTCTTCGATGGGACGTTCAAGAGCCTCGCGCTCCTCGCTGATAATGGCAAGCAGTTGCTCACTCAGCCGCTGCACGCCACGTTCGCAAGCGGCCTGGATGAGCTGACGGCCGGAATCTCGGACCAGTTGATCGAGAGCGCCGAGGAGTTTTCCCCAGTCCCGATCCGGCCCAGACTGTTCAAGACGCTCTGACGCGCTGATTTCGAAAACCGGGCCGACGGGCCTCCGCAGCCGTTTCTCCAAGACCTTTCGGGTGAAGCCGACGGCTGCCTCTCTTTCGTCATCGGTTGTTCTGTCCGCCTTGTTGAGAACCAGAATCAGGTTCTGAACCTGCCGTCCAACGTCCTCGACCAGGGCAAGTTCTTCACCGGCGAGCGGCGGATCGGCGCCCACCACGACGAGCGCAGCGTCGATGTGAGGGACAAAGGCCTGCGTCGCCGCCGTGTTACCAGTCCATACTGACCCCAATCCCGGCGTATCAACCAGGCACATCCCTGTGGAGAGAAGCTTGCTCGGCACAAATAATTCCGAGCCCACCACGCCCTTCTGGTTTTCCGGGTTGTGCTCCTCGGAAACGTATTGATTGAGTTCTGATGCATCGATGTCTTTCCAGGAGCTATCGGCAAACTTTATTCGTGCCTTTTTGCGGGCTCCGTACCGGATTACTGTGGGCACGGCGGTCACAGGAATGAAGCCCACCGGGAGGACGGGCTCACCGATCAGGGCATTAATCAGGGTGGACTTGCCGCGCTTGAACTGGCCGATGCACGCAAGGTAAAAACGGCCTTCCGCAACACGGGCGGCCAAAGCGCGGCCGTCATCGGCCACGGATTTGGCTCCCAATTGTTCTCCCAGTTCTGCCAAGCGCAGAAGTCGGTTTCCGCCATCATAATCGTTCAGCGTCCCAGGCTTGTCGTTCGTTGAAGCCCGAGGCATCGTGCTTACCATCGTGGACATTTTCATTTCATCTGCTCTCATAGCAAATACTCGACGTGCCAAGGAGTACACAATGGTCTCTCGCCAACCAAGTGACTGAGCGCGCGTCGATACGCTACCTCCTCGTCGTCGGAATGCAAATAGCGACGCCGTGCGTCGAACTTCATCCCATACCGTTTCATGTTTTCGGCCAGACGCTCGAAAAGCCGCGCCTCAAACTCGATAAGGCTTCGAGCCAGTTCCGGATCTGACACTTCATGTAACAGAGCGCTCAAATGCGGCAAGCAGAGCACAGGAAACACGGTTGTGTCTTGACCTACTTCCCCTGGCAGCTTCTCAAGAAGCTTTCCGATGACCTTCCGCTCGATTGAGAGCCGCTCCCGGCAGGCACGGCATTTTCCTGGGCTTGGAATGAGGGCGTTGGTTCTACTTCCCAATTGCTCGGATGCATTCTCTGCGGCTGGCTCTGCGAGTCGCCGGCTGATCGCGAACAACAAATCTGGGTAGGAAACCGATATTCCTTGAGGCGAAGCGATTTCCGCATACTGCCAAGTATGCAACGAACAGAGCCCTCCCTCGCGCACAAGGGATGCTCGTTCGTTCCCGTCGACATAGATATCGTATTGAAACTTGGCCATAAACTTGAACATGGCCTCGGTGACCACTTTACAGACTTCGCATGCTCGAAGAGCCGCATCCGGCAACTGAACGCTGGACGCCGAGGATATTGAAGGTAGATACTGAGAATCTCCTACAGCCTCGCTTGAAGCGCTTCCCAGTATTTCCGATCGAAGGCGGGCCAGGTGCGTCTTGAAATCCTCGATCAGCGATATGCGCTCTGGCCGCATCGCGGCCGGATTGAGATTCCGCAATAACAAGAGAGCGCGGTCGCAACTGCGAGCGAAGAATTCGTCCATCTTCTGTCTGGTCAGGAAATTTACAAGATGCTCTTCAAGCGGGGGTAAGCCACTTTCCGAAAGCTTCTCTGGTGATCTGGCTAGTTTCGCTTCCAACCCGATAAGCGCTGACACTGGAAACAAATTGGGTTCCTGAATCCCCAACTCACGCTCAAGCAACCCGCGCATGAACTCCAGGACCTGTCGGCGTTGCTCTGGTGTGACCAGGTCCACCTTATTAACAACGAAAAAGACTTTTCGGACTTGTTCCTTGATCTTTTGAAGGAATTGAATTTCTTCGCGATCAAGCGGGGAATCAAAGCTGGTCACGAGTATTACCGCGTCAGCGTCAGGCAAGAAGCTTTCTGTGGTAGCGGTATTCACTGCCATCGCTGAGCCCACCCCCGGAGTGTCGACGAAATATAGTCCGTGACGCAGAAATTCTGCCGGCAGCCTTACCTCCGCGGAGGCGATACGCTTGGAATTCCCAGGATTACCCGTTTCTGTAACGTATTCGGCGAGCCGAACAAGCGGGATGTCCTGCTTGAGTGAGCTGCCGGCGTATTCAATCAAGACTCTCTCAGGATTTCCATAAGACACCTTCGTGATGACGGAAGTGAGAGGAACGATACCCACGGGCAGCCGGGCCGTACCCAGCAGGGCATTCATTAACGAACTCTTGCCCCGGTTGAAGCGGCCCATGACTGCGAGGGTGAATCGATCTTCCGCCAGATTCGCCAAAAGATCGCGGCATTTCTGGTGGCCCGCTGGGTCGGATTTGTCATCAACCAGGTGCAGAACGTTCTGCAAAATTGACGCCAAATCTAACTTCAGCCGCTCGTAATGTCGTAAGCGGTCGCCGGGCTCAACCTGCGAGCCCGGCGATGCCTCAATGGAATGGTCCATACATCCTACCGTGCTGGCGCTGACGCGGCGGCGACGGGCCGCCACCGTTCGTAAGCCTTGCGGCCGGCATAGTGGCCCGCTGCGCCAACCTCCTTCTCAATTTCCACAAGGCGGTTGTACTTGGCAATGCGCTCCCCGCGGCAGACCGATCCCGACTTGATTTGACCGGTTCCCGCGGCAACCGTCAGATCGGCGATCGTTGTGTCATCCGTCTCTCCCGACCGGTGAGACACCACCGCCGTGTAGCCGTTGCGCCGCGCCAGGTCGATGCACTGCATCGTTTCCGTCACCGTGCCGATCTGGTTCAGCTTAATCAGGATGGAATTCGCGATACCTTGTTTGATTCCCTTTTCGAAGATCGCCGTGTTGGTGACAAAGATGTCGTCACCCACCAGTTGTACCTTCGAACCCAGGAGCGAAGTGCCTGCTTGCCAACCATCCCAATCGTCTTCGGCCCAACCATCCTCCAAAGAGTAGATCTCCGGGAACTTGTGGAGCCAGTCCGCCCAAACTTCTCCCATGGCTTGAGGGCTTCGCCGCGATTTGTCGGACTTTTTGAACACGTAAGCGCCGGGCTCGTAGAACTCGCTGGCTGCCGGATCAAGGTTGATAGCGATCTCTGACCCGGGCTTATATCCTGCCTTCTGAATGGCAGCGATGAGCAGTTCCATGGGCTCTTCATTCGACTGCAGGCGCGGCGCAAAGCCACCTTCATCCCCCACACTGGTTTCGTATCCCTTGTCGTGGAGGACTGCTTTCAGCGCCTGAAAAGTCTCCGAACCGGCTCGTAGTGCTTCCGCGAAGTTCGGCGCTCCTACCGGTGCAATCATGAATTCCTGGAAATCAACGTTGTTGTCGGCATGCCGTCCGCCATTCAGGACATTGAACATGGGAACCGGCAGCAGGTACTTCTCTTGGGGAGCGAGATGGTGGTACAGCGGCACGCGCTTCTCGGCCGCACAGGCCCGGGCGTAAGCCACGGAAACGCCCAGAATGGCGTTCGCGCCCAGCCTGCCCTTGTTTGGCGTGCCGTCAAGGGCGATCAGCTTTCCGTCCAAAGCGGGTTGATCCCCTTCGAATCCGAGCACAGTTTTCTGAATTTCTCCCAAGACATTGCCAACCGCTTTCTGGACACCTTTGCCGCCGAACCTCTTCTTGTCGCCATCGCGAAGTTCCACTGCCTCTCGCTTCCCTGTAGACGCTCCTGACGGCACCTTGGTAATCCCCACTGCTCCGCTTTCGAGGTGCACGTCAACCTGCACAGTGGGATTCCCGCGTGAATCCAGTATTTCGAGCGCTTCTACTTTTATGATTTTCGACATAGTTCAGTTCTCCTTTATGAAATCTGCTACTGGTGGAATCCGGCCGGTCCGCAAGATCGTGCTCAGCTCCACTCTCAGGCTGTCCCGAATCGGAAGAGCTTGCACTTTCGCCACGGCCGGCTCTATGGGGTAAGAAAACGATTTAAGCTCAATCCTGCCGTCCTCCCAGATTGCATACCGAGCGTCAGGCCTGCCCGTCTTCGGCTGTCCGAGGCTTCCGGGATTCACGACACGAGCCGGGCCAAACGACTGGACGGAAGGAATGTGGGTGTGACCGACCAGGATCACATCCGCGTTGAGGTCTTGTACCTCCGTTTGCCAACGCGGGGACCCTGCCTCGCAATATCCGTAGAGAGGGTCCGAGGGAACGGCATGGCAGAGGTAAAACCGCGTGCCGTTACGCTCCAATTCCAAAAAGGGCGGAAGGTGCCGCAAGAAATGCTTCTGCGCGAAACTCAAAACTGAGTTTGTATATTGGCGTGTTGCGTCGGCCATCTCGCGGAATCGGGCGGAGCAGCGCGGATCCTGGTTAAATCCAATCGAGTAATCATGATTTCCGCAAACGATGACGGACGCCTTCGTCCGTACGAATTCGATCACGGCTCCCGGCTCTGCACCGTAATTGACCAAGTCGCCCAGAACCCACATTTCATCGTAGGTCTCTTGGAGCGATGCCAAGGCGTCGAAGTTCCCGTGAATATCGGAGACGATCAATACTCTCATAACCGTGTTTGCGGCCGTGCGGCGGCTGGGAGCCGAACCCGCCGCCATTAAATCACTTCGCCAAATCTTTCTTCGGCCGATACAGGATCACGCGGGCCTTTTCCAGCGTGATCATCCCGCCATCGACCATTTCATCCAGGCTGGGTAGGAGTTTTTCTATTCTCTCGGTGTATTCGACAACCTCGATGATGACCGGCAGATCCTGCGATAAGCGCAGGATTTTGTCCGTGTGGTAGCGGCTCGACGAGCCATACCCGCCAACGCCTCGAAGGACAGTCGCTCCAGAGAGCCCTTCCTTACGAAAAAGCTCGATGATGGCTTCATAGAGCGGCTTGCCATGGTATCGGTCAGATTCGCCAACGTGGACCCGCATGAGCGTCCGCTCACCTTCGAAGCGCTGGTGTTCCATGGGTACTTCTCCTCGAGGATTTTGTAGATTGGCCGTCTATTCGGAGGGAAAGGAGTTTGTGCTGGTGGAGCACGGCACAGGGCTTGCAAACCCTTTCCCTGTGAGGCGCCCCTAAATGAAAAAACTCCCGAGCGCCTCTCGGCCTCTAGGAGTTATCAATCCGTCGCCTGACGGATGGTTTGCGGCGAACTCCATCACCATCATAAGGCTATCACATGCTCGATCCCTCGCACCGGAGTTTGTCGAAAACGAGACATTCTGTCCCTGTGTCAAGACTTGCTGCGTGCCGATTTCTCAGATATACCGCCCGAGCAACAAGACAGCGAGCAAGGACAACAGTACATAGGCAACATAAGCATTTAGCCTGCCATGGTGCATCTTGGCAAACGCGCCGGCAACTCTTTCCGCTGCCGTCTCAATCGGCCGGTAGAAAAGACGGTCAAGAACATGGACTTCCTCGAAGGACTTACGAATAGCCATCCGAAAATGCCGAGCCACCGTTTCACTTGTGTCCTCGACCTCAGTGGGATGGAAGATGGCATTGAAGGTCACCCGCACAGGGTTGGAAAAGCCTGTTGCCGTGTACGTGAGTTCCGGCAGCAGTGGGCGTAATCCCCCCGCCCAGACCGGCTTCCGAACGCGCTTGGTCCGGCGTGCCACCCATCCGTAGATGACCAGGGCTGCTACGCCGAGGAGGAGCGCCAGAACTACCGCCATATAACTGGTTGACATGGCAAAGACGACAGGATTGGTCGCCCCTCCGCGATGAAGCACCACAAGACCCGGCCCCGGTAAAACTGATCTGCCCACTTGTGCGCCCAAGTCGTGGAATTCGGCAACGAACGCGGGAGGCAAGGGTTGGGACCCCGTGTTGGGCGCAAAAAACGGAGGAACAAGGGTGGGAGTCGCATTGGATTGAATCAGCCGGCTGACGGGCCGATTGAGAACTGGGATGATGTACGTCGGCAGGACTCCCGATATCAGGCAGAGAGCGGCAAGAAAGCCCATGGCAGCTCTCATCGAGCGGTGAACGTGCCCGTTTTGCTTCGTGCCATTGGATCGGGGTACGCCCAGAAAACTCATCGCATAAGCCTTCACAAAGCACGTCACTGCCAGGGCGGCCGTCAGTGCCAAAACGGCGCCACACACTGCGAAGACCACCTTTACCCCCGCCGGCGCGAGCGCAGCACTCTGCAGCAGAGTCTGCAACGTGAGCCATTCACTAACAAACCCATTGAAGGGCGGGAGCGCGGAAATCGAAAGAATGCCGACCAGGAAGAAGCCCGCAATCCACGGTTGCGATTTAATTAGTCCCCCCAAACGGTCCATGTCCCTCGTTCCGGTGGTGGCATCCACGGCGCCGGCCCCATAAAACAGCAGGGACTTGTATATGGCGTGGTTCATCATGTGGTAGAGGGAGGCGATCAGCGCGATGCCGGCGAGCATGGGGAGTTGTGCGGCCAGGAAAACGAGTCCGGCGCCGAAACCCGCGACGACGATACCCATGTTTTCCGTGGAACTTTCCGCCAACATCGTCTTCATATCGTTCTCGCGATTCGCATAGAGAATCCCGACCAGGGCGGAAATCGTTCCCACGATTAACAGGATCAATCCAGGGCCGAGAGAGGGGACCGGGGCGATGTCACCAGTTACTCGCACAATACCGTATATTCCAAGATTCAAGAGGACCCCAGAGAGAAGAGCGCAGGCGCTCGCGGGTGCTACGGCGTAAACGCCTCGCATCCACCGATTGACGGGAAAGAGACCAGCCTTCACGGCAAAGCCGAAGAAGGACAACAGAAACACGCCCCAGCGCAGGCCCATACCGGCGTTCGGCGCCGCTGCCCGCAATGAACCGAAATCGAGTCCTCCGGCGTGATTTCCCAGGAGGAGGAAAGCCACGGCCACCATGAGGAATCCGGCCTCGCCCATACCCAACATCAGATATCCCGCTGTCGTGTCTTCATCCCGCACGGTCTGAAAGTTCACCAGGAGATAAGCGAGTATCGACATTGCTTCCCAGCCGATCAGGAACAGAACGGCATCCCCCGCCAGGAGAATCACCACAACCGATGCCCAAAGCAAGTGATAAACAACAGCGAATAACCGGAGGCTGAACCGGCCGGAGTAGCGGTCGAGATAACGAACAGAGAAGACGGAGGTGGCCAAATAAATAATTCCGCACACAACCAGAAACAATGACGAAAGATGATCAACCGTTAGGGTCAGCGTCCCGATTGTCGGAAGTGTCCAAAGAGTCGCAACGAAGCTGGCTTCCGTAACCAACCCCTTCGCGCCGACGACACAAACGATCAGCGAAGCAATTGACCCAACCGACAGAATAATCCGTGGCGCAATTCGCTCCGGCAGGAGCACCGAGGCGGCGACACCGAGGCCACCCAGAACGAAAAAGACACTCACCAGGAATAGCATGTCTCTTATCCCGCCTGATTTTCTACGCACCCGAGACTTGCAGCCGTTCCCGAGGCTGGATCTTTGCGGCCGGCTGCCACCAGCAACCCGTGCAGAATGGCGAGTGGCGGAGGCGGCGCCCCCGGCACTTCCACGTCTACGGGAAGAAGGTTGCCGACACCGGACCCCGAAAAAATACTGGGACCAAACACTCCGCCGGTAAGAGCGCACGAGCCCACCGCCATCACCAGCTTGGGAGTGGGCATCGCCTCAAAGGTCTCTCGCAACGGTCGCCGCATTTGATCGGTTACCGGGCCTACAACCAGGAGAATGTCGGCATTCCGCGGCGTAGGCGTGAGGAAGAATCCCAGGCGGTGCATGTTGTAATAGGGATTGTTGAGCTGTTTGACCTCGGCGAGGCATGCCCCACAGTCACCCGCATCGACCACCCGGATGTGCAATGACTTTGAGAAGCCCTTCGGCCAAGCGTGTGATTTGCCCGTTGGAGTGAACTGCGCCCATTCATAGGTCTTTTCCCAACCAACGTGCACTTCCGATTCCCATCCGCAACGGAAGCAGTGAATGCAGCGGCGAAGGTCGACGTGCACTTCGCCGTTCTCAGACTCGATAGCCCCGGTGGGGCAGATCTCCACGAGCCGGGCCCCTTCGCTTTCGGACATTTGACTGACGGCACATGGAATGCCCGGCGACACCCCGGAAGCCGTTTCTTGCGCGGCCGGATAGGGTGTGGTCACAATGCCAGCCCGTAAGCCCTTAACCACCCACTGCCTTATTTCCAAATGCTCCTCCTAGCGATCGTTCTCCGCCACCGACAATCCAAATGTCGCCAGAATGATGGGGAAGTCCTGGAACGCAAACTTCTCCGCGGCCAAGTGAAAGCCGTGCCAGTTGACGAACGAGGGTGTGATCAGCCGGAACCGGCTGACCAGGCCGTCAGGACCCAGCCGCAGCCAATGGAATACCGCGCCGCGCGGCGCCTCTGCCCAGCCGAGCGCGACCCCCGCTTGAGGGCTGATTGTTTCCCTGACCTTTCCGGGCTCCAGCATTGCCGGCACTCGCGCCATGATCCGAACCGCTTGCACAGATTCTGCGACCAGGATCCTCAGCCGAGCGAACCCGTCACCTTCCTTCTCGACGGGGACATCGAAGGAAATCCGCTCATATCCACTGTAAGGTTGAGCTTTTCGCAAATCGTCCGCAAAGCCGGACGCTCGGGCGATAGGCCCCACCAAACCGAACTCCCGCGCCTTCTCCGGGGAAATGATCCCAACATCCTCAATGCGATCGAGAAAGCTGCTGGAATACCTCAGCATCTGGTCCAATTCCAGAAGCCGATCCACAATTCTCTGGCAGCCCTCAACCGCCTGAATGCATGCGAAGTCGGGGAGATCTTTGGCGAGTCCTCCAGGAATCGCCAGTCCAAAGAGGTAGCGGTGACCTGTCAGCGTGCCGGAGATCCGGAGTAGTTCCTCTTCCAGAATCGCGGCCTGGCTGGTAGCAACTGCCAGAGCGGTCGATTCACAGATTTCGTGGATGATCCCCATATGGTGGCGAAGCCTCTCAAGCTCCGCGAGGAATACCCGCTGCGCCTGCGCCCGGCTCGGGACCCGAGTCCTGCAGATCGATTCTACGGCTTGGCTGAAGGCAAAAGCATGTGCGAAGGCGGTCGTCGCGGAGAATCTCTCGGCCAGAAGTAAACAACTATCAATGCTTTTTCCCTCGGCCAATTTTTCGATGCCGCGGAATTTGAAAAAAAGCCGTGGGTAAGCACGGATGACGTCCTCTCCTACGGTTTCCAGCAGAAAATGCACCGCCTCGGTTGCTCCCGAAAAGATTGGCCCGACCGGCATGGCGAACGCTCCAGGACCTTCAACGATGGTCCGTGGCCGCCAGTCCAAATCCGGCTTTCGTTCGGCAAGGGCTGCCCGCGGGTCAAACGCCCGCCGCATGGGAGCCATCGCTTCCTGCCAGCGGTCATTGTGAAGAATAAAGTCCCCGAGCAGCGGATGACCTTCAAAGGTGATGCCAAACAGGTCCTCGATTTCACGCTCGTGCCAGTCTGCCGCGTGGACTTCGGAAGTGATGCTGGGGAGCGTCTTCACTTCCAAAGGGGGCCGAACGACGATATGAGTCCAGCCCTGCTGCTGTTCCAGATAGAACAGGTACCGGACCTCCCACTCCTGTGCTAGTTCTTCGACGATGATGCCGGCGAGGCGATAATTCAGCTCGCTGACCAGCCACTTCGCCACAGATGGGAGGACTGCCAGTCCCTTGCACCTTAACTCCGAGACAGGCTTCCTCCGATCCACCCAGCCATGAACTTGTCCTGGCCAGTTTTGCTCGGCTCGGGAGGCTGTTTCCACCAAGCTTGACACTTGACCTAACCTCCGACGATCGCTGCCGCTTGAGCCAGCAGCCGATGCAGGAAATCGGGGACGTAGAGTCCCAGTACGACGACCGGAATCGCCGCGGCGAATAACGTGACCGTACAGGTCAATGGAATGTGTGGTAATCCCGCGGCATTCTCCTCCGGCCGGCCTAGCACCATCCGGTTAACATGGAGAAGAATGCCGAAAAACGCCACGACCAGAGAAATCGCCAGTAGACCCACCGCCACGTAACGGCCCTGGTTAATCCCTGCCTTCAAGATTCCAAATTCCCCAAGGAAGACGGCAAAAGGGGGCGCGCCGGCAATCGCCAGTCCACCGAACAGGAGCGTCGCACCCGCCAGCGGCGACGTGCGTATCAAGGCGCGCACCGAGGCGATCTCGCGCGTACCCGTTGCCATCAAAACCGCCCCCGCCGCGAAGAAGCAGAGAGATTTTGTAAGTGCGTGGGCCACGATCTGATACATGGCTCCGTAATGAGCTGCCGCTCCTCCCAGGCCAGCGGCGGTCAGAATGATCCCCATATGCTCAACTGTCGAAAACGCGAAGAGGCGTTTGTAGTCGTGTACCTGTACTAACAGGCACGCTGCTACCCCTACTGAAATCAGTCCGAAGATTCGTGCCCAACGCTCCGCGTCATTGCCGAGCGATATATGCGCGATGGGCATGAGCCGCAAGATAACATACAGGACTGCCGTCGTCTCAACTCCCGACAGGAGCGCGCAAACCGGTGTCGGCGCCTGGCTGTGCGCGTCCGGCAGCCAGGTGTGGAGTGGTACGAGACCGACCTTTGCGCCGAAACCCACCAGGATGGTCAGGAATGCCGTCTTCATCAGCACCGGGGGCATGTGTCCGGCAACAGCCTGAAGTCCGTCCCAAGTGTAGTTATCACCCCCGCCCTGCCGCATCGCCCAGAACAGAACCAGAAAGCCAAACAGCGCAATCGAAGCCCCCGTGAGTGTCAAAATGGCGTATTTCCAAGCCGCTTCCAAAGCGTCTCTGCTGCTCTCGAAACCCACGAGCAGAACGGACAGCAGCGTTGTGAATTCCACGGCCAGCCAGGTCACACTGGGGCCGACGACCACCGGGACCGCCACCATGGAGAAAATGAAGAGGTTCAGATTCCCGTAATAGTGGTAAAGAAGGTCCTTGTCGTGCGTCATTCTCGGCATATATCCGAGGGAATAGAGGGTGGCCAAAACCCCGACTACGGTGACCAATAGCAGGATCACGGTTCCCAAGGCATCTACTTTGATCCAACCCGGCACTGCTACAATTCGTCCAAAGGCGATCACGAGATAAGCAGTCCGCGCGGCAAGGACGAGTAGGATCACGCACGTCCCGAGCGTGACCGGCGCGGCGACACGCTTTCCGACTGCGGCTATCCAACAGAGAATCGCGGCGATGAGGGGGAGCACGAGGATTGCGATGAGAATCACCGGGAGGAGTCCTCCTTAAGCGCAGTGAGTGCTCCCACATCCGTCGTGCCAATATGCTCGTGAATGGCCCGGGTCAGAACTCCAATGACAAAGACCGCAATCAGCACGTCAAAGGCGACGACCAATTCAATGAATAAGTGCAATTCAGGCGCGATAGCGATGCTGGCGAAGAACGCGCCGTTCTCCATGGACAGCAGCCCTAGCAACTGCGGAACTGCCTCACGCCTCACGGTCAGCGTGTAAGCGCCGAGCAATAACGCCGCAAGCCCGACGGGAAGGTTCACCAAAGCGGGTAAGCCGGCGCCGACCTTCAACAACGGGGCAGCAAGGTAGTAGGACCCGATTGTCAACCCCAGTGCCACGAGCAACGAGATGGGGATGTTGAGGGCCTGGACAATCTCCCGCCTTGCGTAGACTTCCTCGCTTACTGTTTTCTTAAGCAACCAGGGAATAATGATGGGCTTGTTGATCAGGTTGATGATCGCAACCGCAATCAAATGCCACGACAAGGGGTGCAGTCCCAGCAGCAACATCGATGAAGCCAGGAAGATCGATTGAACAATAAAGAATCTCAAGCACCCCTGCACCTGGCGCGTGGCTACCATTCCGAATGTGCTGAGCAGAAACAGGCCACCGGCGAGGGCGTTGAGTTGAACGAGGATGCTGTCAATCTGCGTTCCGTGGGGCATCAAGCCTCCCAGGTACTGCTTGCATTCAGACGGCGAATACCCAAGCGATCATCGCCGCGACGGAAATAACGAAAGCGGCGCCCAAAAACTCGCTGATGCGAAATAGGCGAAGCTTGGCGAGGGACGATTCGACCGCGACGAGGGTCAATGCAAAAACCAAAATCTTCAGGAGAACCAGGGGAATTGCCAGAGCGAGTTCCGCAACCGAGATGTCATGCGCCAATCCCCATGGCGTAACCAGTA